>Ga0137415_10002315_pt1 | contig 19023 bp, 19 predicted proteins | sample CZODoug3_1_1_16f_FD_183082 | JGI IMG/M metagenome (GOLD analysis project Ga0137415, IMG submission 183082) | Vadose zone soil fungal communities from Angelo Coast Range Reserve, California, USA - CZODoug3_1_1_16fungal (Hybrid Assembly) | ecosystem: Environmental > Terrestrial > Soil > Vadose...
CCATTTCCCTACATTGGGCCGACCTTCTACGATCGCAGTATCGGCAACGGCAGCTACAACGCTCTTCAGGTCGACTTTAACAAGAGATACAGCAAAGGTTTGGCCTATCAAGTCGCGTATACCTACTCGAAGTCGATCGACGAGGGTTCTTCGGGATGGTTCGGCGTCGAGGGACAGTCCCTTACGGATCCGTACAATGTCGCGAGTAGTCGCGGTCCATCCGGCTTTGACCTCAGACACACGCTGTCGATGAACATGGTCTACCAGATACCTATCGGCAAGGGAATGCGTTTCTCGACGAAAAACGGCGTACTTGACTACATCCTCGGAAATTGGCAGCTCAACAATATCTTTACCGCACGTTCCGGCGTGCCTTTCAACGTGTTCTACGGCGCCAGCGATTGGGCCGGCACTGGCAACGTTTCATGGGCGCAATACGAGAGAGCCAATCTGGTGGGCAATCCCAATAAGGGGTCGTGTCCGAGGAACCCAGACGGCAGTGGGGGTAGTCCTGTCGGAAGCGTCGACTGCGTATTCAACACCAGTGCCTTTGCCGTTCCCGCTCAGTACACCTTTGGGAAAAGTGGACGCGATGCATTCCGTTCGCCCTCGTTCTGGAACCTTGACACATCGATCTTCCGCCAATTCCCGTTCTGGGGAGAAGGTCGGCGCATCGAGTTTCGAGCCGAAGCTTTCAACCTGTTTAATACCGTTATTCTCGGAACGCCGGGCAACGACATTTCGAACTTGTCGAGCTTTGGCAAAGCAAACAGTACGGCCAACAGCCCACGCCAGCTGCAGTTGGGGGCGAAGATCATCTTCTGAGACTCAGGTTTGGGCACGTTTCGGCCGTGTTCGCCCTTCATTCGCGGTGCTGCGGATGAAAGGGCGACTCGGTCGTCGTGGTCGAGGAGCGCGAGCGGGAACCCATCCACGTATGGTTCTTTGAGCCTCCACTGGGCTGCCATGGTCAGGGTGCGGCTGACCTTTGAAACAAAAACCGCCTGATGCAGAATGGACTCAAAGGTCTCGCACCGAGTCTGCGTTAGGAAAATGAATCTTCAGCCCGCCGAAGCCGAGGGGCGGCGCACACGAAGTCAAAATGTCAACTCACAGCAATATTCCGGCAAATTCGCAAAGCGAGCCCGCGACTAACGGCGCCGCCCCCCCAAGCTCCGGTTTATTGAAGGAGAGCTTGGCGATCCAGATCCGTGAAGCCATTCTTAGCGGTAAGCTCGCCCCAGGCGAGAAAATCATCGAAAGGCGTTGGGCTCGAGAGTTTGGCGCAGCGCAGGTTTCCGTTCGCGAGGCTTTGAATATTTTGATCGCCGAGGGTTTTGTAACCAAAGGCCACGGGCGCAGTGCTCGTGTGCTGCGGTTGACCGATGCCGCTATCATTCACACATATCAGGTTCGCGGGGCACTCGAGGGGTTGGCGGCGCGCATCATTGTCGAGCAAAAGCTACCCGTCGCGGACTTGGAAGCCGCCATGGTGGAGCTTCGCTTGGCCGTAGAGACCAACGATGTGCGCACCGTGATTGACCGCGTTCAGCGGTTTCACGTTTGCATCCTGGAAAAACCCGGGAATCCGTTCTTGCTCGAAAATGGCTTGCGGCTGATTGTTCCACTATATGCCTTCACGCTGATGCGCGCTCTGGCTAAGGGCCTTGACGCAAGTCCTTGGGTGCCGCAAGTCGCAAACCATCAGCGCATCGTCGACGCGATCCGCATGGGCAATCCGCAGCTCGCCGAGCAAGTCGTCATTCACGTTACCAATCGTTTTATGGAGCGATATCTCGAGGTGTGGGGCAACTAGAAGATCGCAAATGGCGATCGAGTTTTGATCTGTTCTTGTGACGATTCCATCGGGGGACTGCCAAATGTTTCTTTCTCGTTTCGACCGGAAACTCAAGAGCATTCTGTTCCTATTTGGATCTCTCGTTGTCCTTGCGCCCATCGTGGCTCAAGCTCCCTCGCATTACGAGCCGACCATCGAATCGCTCGATCGGCATCCGCTTCCGCAGTGGTACGCCGACGCCAAGCTTGGGATATTTGTCCATTGGGGACTCTACTCTGTCCCCGGTTGGGCTCCAACCGTGCACTCGGAGCACGATTTCGAATCGTTGGACTATATCACCCACAATCCTTACGCCGAGTGGTATCTCAACAGCATGCGCCTCGATGGCTCACCAACGCAGGCCTATCACAAAGAACACTACGGCGCGGACTACGACTATTACAATTTTGCGCCCGTCTTCAATCGCGAGATTCAAAAGTGGCGCCCGGAGGACTGGGCCAAAGTCTTTCGCGACGCGGGCGCCAAATACGTTGTGTTAACTACCAAGCACCACGATGGCTTCACTCTTTGGCCGAGTTCAACGCCAAATCCTTCCTTGCCCGCTGACCGTCAGCACGCGTCTCGTGATTTAGTCGGCGAACTCACCGCGGCCGTCAACCAACAGGGTTTGCGAATGGGACTTTACTACTCTGGTGGATACGACTGGACGTTCGTTCCGGGACCCATCCGTGTCGCGGCTGACTACCAGAAGGTGAAGCCTCAGAGCGAGGCGTATGGAAAGTATGCGGACGCTCATGTCCGGGAAATTATCGCGCGCTATAAGCCGGCCGTCCTTTGGAATGATATTGACTACCCCAAGTCCGGCCATCCTCTCCAAATCATGGCCGAATATTATCAGGCCGTCTCGGACGGCGTGATCGACGACCGATTCGGCGTGAAGCACTCCGACTTCATCTCCCCGGAATATCAGACTTTGGACAAAATAAATCCGAAGAAATGGGAGGAATGCCGAGGCCTGGGACGCTCGTTTGGTTACAATCGCGCCGAAGGGGAAGCCGAAACGATTCCGCCGGATGAACTCATTTATCTGCTGGTTGACATCGTCAGTAAGAACGGAAACCTTCTCCTCGATGTTGGCCCGGAAGCCGACGGCACCATCCCCGATGTCCAAATGCAGCGCCTCAAAGCCCTGGGCGCGTGGTTGCAGGTAAACGGCGATGCCATCTATGCGACTCATCCTTGGAAGCGCGCTGCCGGCGAAACTGCTGAAGGCATTCCTGTCCGGTTTACACAAAAGGAGTCCGCAACGTACGCGATCCTTTTGGGGCAGCCCAAAGCGTCCACGGCGACGTTCAAATCCCTTTCTGTGAAGCCCGGCACGAAAATTTACCTGTTGGGCGATGCGGATCCGCTTGTTTGGTCCCAACAGGGTGATAACCTGCGCGTCGGTTTGCCGGCCGCTCTCCCCGGTCACTACGCGTACTCGCTCCGCATTGCGGGCCCGGCCTCTTGATTCAAAACACGGCCGAATTGGGTTCAACGGGAACGAATCCGAAAAGGGGAACCACCGCGACAAGGCATCACATCAGCGCTCCGCCCTTCCGGCTGTGCGCTGTGCCCAATCTCTAAATACTAGAACCCACTTACTCTGTTGACAACATAGATAATCGGCTATATCATTGCCCGTGGACACTCGCCCGACCATCGTTTCACCGGCTCTCGGCCCGAACGATACCCTTCTTGCTGATTCCTTTCCGCCTCAACTTCCTCTAACTCCTTTCCCTCCAATCTCTTGCCGCCTCTTGAACTCTCTTGCCTCTCTTTTGCGGCCTCCTTTCCTTTGTTTTCAATGCTTTACGGACTCTTTCACCAAAAACAGGGGGGTGGGTATCCCCATCCCTTATATGGCAGTCGCTCCACAGGCCAGCAAAAGCGCGCATTGGTCGAAGCGGCCAAAACACAAACGAATCACGAGCACTTCCAAACCGCTGCAGCAGCGAGTTTGGTGTAGGCTTTCCGCCGAGAGGAATCATGCTCAGACTTCTGCAGGTGCCGCTTCTTCTTCTGGTGTTGATTTCCCAAGCAAACGCGCAGTTCGCACACACTGACCACAAACAGATCGTCGATGCCGCGGGCAAATCGCTCCTTGTTCGCGCAACAAATTTGGGAAATTGGCTGGTACCCGAGGGCTACATGTGGCTGTTTGAAGGTGGTCCGCAATCTCCTAGTGAGATCCGCGCGTTGGTATTTGAACTCCTCGGACCCGAAGGGTCGGCCGCATTCTGGCAGAAGTACCGCGAGAACTACGTCACGCGCGAGGACATCGCGCTCCTGCATCGGGCCGGGTTCAACGCCATTCGAGTTCCTTTGCATTACAGCCTCTTTGAGAGCGACGACGCGGAAGGTTTCAAGTTGCTGGACCGGTTGATCGCCTGGAGCCGCGCGGAAAATCTCTATGTGATCCTTGATCTGCATGCCGCGCCGGGCGGACAGACGGGCACGAACATCGATGACAGCGCGGGATATCCTTGGCTATACCAGAGTCCACAAGAGCAAGAACACTTGATCGCCATCTGGCGCCGGCTGGCCACGCACTATCGCGATGAGCCAGCCGTGCTCGGTTACGACCTGCTGAATGAGCCGATTCCGCATTTTCCGAAACTAGCATCCTTAAATTCCTCGCTTGAACCGCTCTACAAGAAGTTGTCGGGCGAGATACGAAAGGCTGATGCTCACCACATTCTCTTTCTCGGTGGCGCGCAGTGGGATAGCAACTTTTCGGTCTTCGGCAAACCTTTCGATGACAACGTCGCATACACATTCCACAAGTATTGGACAGCCCCGGATGAAAGCGTGCTGCGCCAATACATTGATTTTCGCGAACACTATGACGTGCCGATCTGGATGGGCGAGTCCGGGGAGAATACCGATGAGTGGATCGCGCAATTCGCGAAATCACTCGAGAAAAACCAAATCGGATGGGCTTTCTGGCCGTATAAAAAGATGGAAAAGTCCTCCGCGGTCCTCAGCATTATCCCGCCTGCCGACTGGGGAAAAATCGTGGAATTCGCAAAGCTTCCGCCCGGCACTGCGCACGCGGAGGAACGGCTGAAGGTCCGGCCTGAACAGGAGACGATCGGCCGTGCGTTCGCCGACTTGCTGGAGAATGTCCGCGCCCAAAAATGTCGCGTGAACGAGGGATATTTAAAAGCGCTCGGGATGAAGTCTGATATTGCGCCGGTCAGTGTGGGAGGATCGGCGAACTGAATGAGTCTCGATCTCTGCTTGGCCTGCGTGATCTCCAAGCAACATCCCGCTCGTTTGGCAGGGGCAGAGGCTTGATCGGATGTGTTCCATTCCGGACAGACGCTGACTACTTGATGCGTTAGCCTATTTAAGGATTCCGATTTTTCGGTCTTCATCTTCCCTCGAGTCAAGAATGGAAGTCCTCACGAAACTCGGCACGCAAATACTCTTAGTCACGGTTGCGGCTTCGACCGCGCTTTTCGCGCAAAGTAGCGGGCCCGACACTCCTAAAAATCATGCAAGCGTCGCCGACGCCCGTCAGATCGTGGGCCCGTCCGTGGTGGCCACTCAACGCAGTTGGCAGGCACGAGACCACTACACATACACGGAGCGTGACGAGGATCGGCGCTTAAACTCGATAGGGCAGGTGAAATCGGAGAATGTCGACGTCACCAGAATGATTGTTGTCAACGGCGCTCACTTCGAGCAGCTCATGCAACGCAACGGTCAGCTTCCATCGGCCAAGGAACAAAAGAAAAGTGACGACGACCTCGACAAGCTGAAGCACGAGACGACGGACGAACAGGCTGCGCGGCTCCGCAAGGACCAGGACAATAGGGCTTTCCTTCGGGACGTGCTGGAGGCGTTTGACTTCCGTCTGATCAACGAAGAAGTAATCGGCGGCAGGCCGGCTTATGTGCTTCAGGCCACGCCGCATCCGGGCTATCACGCGCATGGTAAGTACGGCAAGATGTTCTCCCGAGTGGAGGGCAAGCTTTGGGTGGACAAGCAGGACTTCGGCTGGATCAAGGTCGACGGCCAGGTAACGCAGTCATTCTCGATGGGTCTGTTTGTGGCGCGCGTGGAGCGCGGCTCCCACATCATCATGGAGCAGACGTCCGTTGGTGACGGGGTTTGGGTGCCGAAACGCATCGAAATTCGAGCAACGGCTCGAATCCTGTTTTTAAGGAGTCTCGGCATCGACAGGATCCTCACTTACTCGGACTATCGCCCAGCGGCCGACGGGCCCTACTCGGTCAGTAGATAGCGGTCGTGTCCTTCGGCGACGGGCACACAGAGCGTTGGGAGAGTTTTCCATGAAGGTTTCATTAGCAAATGTTTTGAACAGCCACCTGAAGCCGCTGTGCTCACGTGACAACCATTTGATGAAGTACGAGGCGGGCCGTTCCCGGTCTAATACCGGGACCCAAGCGTCCTACCATTGCGGTTTTGAAGGTTGCAGTGTTCGATATGACGCGATCGACGGATATTACATGCTCATCGGAATGCCTGGGCACGCGAACCCGGTGGACGAGCCTGGCGTAAACATCGCGAAGTGCCCACGACACGACCACTGGCTGTATCGGCGAAGGAATATTGATCTCGGCCCGGGTTTTGGCTGGTGTTGCGGCGTGGAAGGATGCGACTACCGTCACAACACGAACTAAACGACGATTGGGCCAGGACCTGGTAAAGAACGAAAGGATTCTCAGCGCGCGGGAAGAGTGGGCATGCCGCAAGAAATCCACCTAGTGAATCAGCAATGGTGTTCTCTATGACTACGCGCCGCAAGACGGTTCTGATCGTGGTCGGCATCGCCGCAATAGCTTTGGTCGCGTTAATTTTCGTTGTGCCCGCGCTCATTAACGTGGATCGCTACCGGCCCCAGGTGATCTCCTATCTCCAGGAAAAAACCGGGAAGCAGGTCGAAATCGGACGGCTGGCACTCACGTTTTTTCCCATAGCGATTCACATCGATCATTTCGGCGTGAAGAACCCTCCGATATTCCCATCCGGTTACATCGTCCAGGTGGCGCGGATCGATGCGGAGCTTAGCGTCGGAGCGCTTCTGCACCGGCAGGTGGTCATCAAATCTCTCGTACTTGAGGACCCGATCCTCAACATGACGTCGGATCCGGACGGCCCATGGAACTTCGAGAATCCTCAGTCGAAGACTTCGGATAGCACTTTTCCGCTCGGAGTGATTTCGAGGGTCCAAATCGAGCGAGGCCAGTTGATAGCGTCAAATCTTTTGCCGTCAGACGCGGCGGGTCCCATCTTTTTCGAAGCCCACGAGGTTTCCTGTGACCTGGAACAAGTTAACCTGATGGGGATTATCAATCCTTTGTCTTCCGCGGTGGATGGCCAAGGCAGCCTGAGGGCAGGTGTTCTCCGCTTCGGCTCGGTCGAGGCAAGAAACCTGGAGTCCAAATTGCGGTTGGAGTCGAGACACGTTTATTTCGCGGATGTCAAAGCGAAAATCTATGGAGGGAATGCCGCGGGCGAACTTTCGTTTGATTTGTCAGGGAAGAATGCAACCTTTAAGACCAATGCGCGATTGAGCGCAGTTAACGTGGCCCAGCTTTTGGCGGCGTTTCCAAACGGCGGCGGAAAGATGACCGGGAAGATGGAAGGAGACGTAAAGTTAGCGGGAGAGATCGAGCACACGGTACGCCCGCTGGCGGGAATCCACGGAGCCGGGCACATAACGGTGCGCAACGGCCAGGTCCCGAGCCTCAAGCTCAACGCGAATTTGATGAAGCTGGCGCACTTCAACGATCTCGGCCCGGCGAAAAATGATCCCTCCTCGTTTAATTTGATAACCACCGATCTGGAGCTGGCGAATCAGCGGATTTCGAGCAAGGTTATCGATATTGACGGCTACGGAGTCGATGTGGACGGCTCCGGCAGCGTCAGCGTGTCAGGCTCTGACGAGCTGAACTACCGCGGGTTGGCGGAGATTACGACCAAGGAAAGCTTCTTCACCAACACTGTGGCCCGGATGTCTGGCGCCACATTAAAGGACGGTAAGTTGCAATTCCCGTTTCGGGTCAGCGGAACGATCGACAGCCCGGTATTCTCAAAAGGGAAGGGCGATGAAGATGTAGATGCCGGAGCAAAGCGTCCATGACGGAGATCGTGAAACTGGGCCCTAATTAAACGCAAGTTTCGATGCAAGTTGTGCGGTATAGCACAGCACTTCCGCAGCGATTACCGCATACTCCCTTTGGCCGAGGACTCCGAGTGGACTCCTGAGCCGGGAGGAACGACATGAACCATCGCTACCGTTATTTTTTCAGTTTCTTTGTTATTAGCGCGGCACTTGCTGCACCGTCAGCAATTCGTGCAGGGCAGCAAAACGACCGACATCAAGAAGAACACCAGCGAGACGGGAATAGGGAAGGCGAACGCGTCTACGACCGCAGCCACAAGGACTATCACAATTGGGATGCGAACGAAGACCATGCCTATCGCGGGTATCTCCAGGGGAATCACAAAGAATATCGTCCGATTGCTGAAACGAGCAGCAGGCAGCAACGATCCTATTGGAATTGGCGGCACAGTCATCCGGACCGCGATCACGACGGTCGCTAGCCGGTACGTTACGCCACAGGCAAAGGAAGGAATGCACGCATTGGCCGAGGGAGCGCGGCATGAATAGACCGCTCCCGGGGTGAGTCAGTCGTGCAACACGACGCTCAAGAGAGAAGTATTGATGTGAATTCCGCCGTTGTACTTGATGAAACCCAGCCTCTTGAATTTGTTCATGAATAAATTAACACGCGTGCGCGTTGTTCCAATCATCTCCGCCAGCGTTTCTTGCGATACCTTCGGGAGCACTCTTTGAGGCTGGTCTTCCTTGCCGTACCGAGCAAGTAGCAGAAGCGTGCGCGCGAGCCTCTTCTCAGTCGAGTTGAATAGCTGGTCGACCAAGTCCTCCTCGATCCGAATGTTCCGTGTCAGTACGAAATTGATGAAGAGGTCGGAGAACTCATGCTGGTCATGAAGCACCTTTGCCATTTCATTCTTGTCAATGACGAGCACTGTGCACGGCGCGATCGACAAAGCATTTCCCATACGAAGCGGCTGACCTGCAAGGCTCCCCTCGCCAAAGAAGTCGCCGGGTCCCAAAATTGCGACGATGGCCTCTTTGCCAGTTGCACTCAGCGCGGTAATCTTCACCGCGCCTTCTTGTATATACATGACGCTCTCAGCGGGCGTACCTTGAGAAAAAATAATCTCGGCTCCCTTAAATAGTCTGACTGTTCTCGCCACCCCAGCCGAATCTAGAAAAGCCTGGGCATTGAATGTGCCTTTTTTCGTGGACAAACCCTTGCTTTGGGATTTGCTTTTGCTGGCATTCATGATTGTTTCCATAACCCCCACCCTCTTTAAGCGAACTGTCGCAAACGATGTAAATCGAAACAAGCTATCTCGGGAAGGGAGGAGTCCTACACAAATCCAACGTCACCACACGTGACGACAGTTGTAGCACCGTGGGCCGTCGACTGCAATAGCAGTACGAGAGATGCGGGCGACGCAAGCCGAGGCAGGTTTGACGGGCCGCCACTCGTACTCCGGCGATCCGGTTCGCGCTCAGAAAAACTGCAAAAGTGTATACAACGGAACAGACACGCGCTTTCACAACGTCTAGCATTTAGTACGCAAGCTTACGCGACTAGATCCGCCATATCCATCCCAACCCGTGTGTATCGCAAACGCAGGGGCAAATGAAATTTCTTTCGGTTCGTTGCCACGCTTGATGACACGTTATCGCTGTCTGGATAGATAGCCCCTTCGTTGACTTAGCGGTTCATCACGTTTTCCCTCCAGATAGTGCGTGGAAATTCTTGGGCCAGAGTACAAGTGTCTCGCAGCAAAGACAGAAAGGTAAAAGAGCATGCCTCTCCTTCAGATTCTAGTAGTCCTCATCGTTGTTGGTGTTTTGCTGTGGTTAGTGAATCAATTTATCCCCATGGCCGGCAGCATTAAGTCGATCTTGAACGCGGTCGTCGTCATTGGCGTGGTGCTGTGGCTACTCGACATATTTGGATTGTTCCACTCCCTCTCCCGAGTCCGCATCGGTTAGCAAACGCGGCTGAAACAGCGCAGTGCGAAGATTTGGGACCGCGTACGGAACCGAGGGTCAGGACAAGACCGGGCGCACGCGAAGTGCGGCGGTCATGTAAGCGCACGTTAATGGAGACACAATGGTGAAATCACTTAGAGTCATTAATACAGCAGCCGTGTTTCTGCTTCTCGGATGGACTGTTCCGGCGGAGTCACGTCAGGATCAACAGGATAAACCGAAGAACCAGGAGAAGCGGCAAGAGCAGGACAAGCCATCAAGACAAGACCAGCCGCAAGCCAATAGACAGCAAGATCAGCAACGGCAACAAGGGCGGCAGCAGCAGGACAACTCTGCAAGACAAGGTCAGCAACAAGCCAGAGGGCAGCAGGATCAGCAGCGGCAACAGCAACGCGACAACTCTGCAAACAAACAACAGCAACAAGCCGGGCGGCAACAGGATCAACAGCGGCAACAACAGCAGCAGCAGCGGGACAACGCTGTGAACAAACAACAGCAACAAGCCGGGCGACAACAGGATCAGCAGCGGCAACAGCAGCAGCAGCGAGCCAGAGGGCAGCAGGACAACAGGTCGCACAACAACGCAGCCCCGCTCAGGAGCGCCAACAGCAGGTCGCTTGGCAGGGTGATCGTGCCCATAGCTGGCAGTCCGAGCACCGCACCTGGCAACAACGCGGCGGTTACAACGGCTATCGCGTTCCAGATGACCGCTTCCGTGGCTACTATGGCCAGGACCACGGGTTCCGCATCTACAGTCTCCCGGTGATGTACGTCAGCGGGCATCGCCGCTTCCAGTACGGCGGGTATTGGTTCGGCCTGGTCGATCCGTGGCCAGAATACTGGTCAAGTGATTGGTACGACAGCGATGACGTTTACGTGGATTACTACGGCGACGGATATTATCTGTACAACCGCAGATATCCCGGCGATCGCATTGCCATCAGTTTCTATCTGCACTAACCGCGCATCGACGGCTGAATTCACAAAGGAAGGAGAAAAACAATGCTGGGAACTATCCTGGTGGTCTTTCTGATCTTGGCACTCTTGGGCGCTTTGCCGCGGTGGTCGCACAGCCGGCAGTGGGGCTACGTCCCAACCGGAGGCGTAGGTCTCGCGCTCCTGATTGTCGTCATTCTCGTACTTCTCGGGCGTATTTAGAATTTTCGGCACTGGCTTGTGTTCTGCTGCCCGGCTACTCGGAGGTGAGCGGTGGATGATTCTAAACGACGTGCAGTCACGTTTCTCGAGAAAGAAATCAAGACGTATGCGGCCTTATCTTTATTTTTGTCGAAGAAGGGCATTAGGGAACACATGCGCGTGGGAGAGAAACAGGTCCTAATTAGTCCGTCTTTTTACAAAGAGAGAATGAAGGAAGCGAAAAAACTTGTCTATGAGCTCAGAAAATCAAATTAGGATGCGACTCCCTCACAGTGGTTTCAGCGGCTGGCGACGATGGGGCGGTCGCATCGCGGCGCTCCTTTTACTTGTGCTGATGGGTAGCGGCAGCTCGTTCGCTTACTCCGTGCTGACGCATGAGGAGATCGTAGATTTGGTGTGGGCGACCCAGCTCAGCCCGCTGCTTCTCAAGCGATTTCCAACGCTTACGGAAGACCAGCTCAAGGAGGCGCACGCTTACGCGTATGGCGGTGCTGTCATCCAGGACCTCGGCTACTATCCGTTTGGCAGTGCGGAATTCAGCAATTTAGTGCACTACGTCCGCAGCGGTGATTTCGTTCGAGAGTTGCTGCTGCAGAGCCAGGATGCGAACGAGTACGCCTTCGCGCTGGGCGCGCTCGCACACTATACGTCGGATATCGCCGGCCATCCGGCGGTCAATCGCGCTGTTTCCATCCAGTATCCGAAGCTGCGCGCCAAGTACGGCAATTCCGTCAGGTACGCGGAGGACCACACCGCGCATCTGAAGACGGAGTTCGGATTCGACATGGTGCAAGTGGCGAAGAATCGCTATGCCTCGCAGCAGTATCACGATTTCATCGGGTTTCAGGTGTCTAAGCCTCTTCTGGAGCGGACTTTCCCGATCGTTTACGGAGTGGAATTGAAGGATGTGTTGACACATGAGGACTTGGCGGTCGGCTCTTACCGCTTCGCGGTCAGCCGGATGATCCCGGAAATGACCAAAATCGCGCTGCGAACGCACAAGAAGGACATGATGCAGGAGACGCCCAACTTCGCGAAACGAAAATTCCTGTACCGTCTTTCACGCTCCGATTATGAAAAAGAGTGGGGAAAGGACTATAAGAAGGACGGATTCAAGACTCGCCTATTTTCCATACTCTTGCGGTACATGCCGAAAATTGGCCCGTTCAAGGCGTTGGCATTCAACAATCCTACGGCGCAGACGGAAGACCTATACTTCAAGAGCATTAATACCACCGTTGATCAATACCGTATTTTTCTCGAACAAGTTCGTACTGACTCCCTGATACTCGCCAACTGTGACTTTGACACGGGCAAAGAAACCAAGGCGGCAGAGTACTCACTGACGGACGACACCTATGCAAAGTTGTTGGGTCAATTAGCGGGCCGCAAGTTCGACCTGACATCACCCGATCTGCGCGAAAATATTTTGAACTTCTATGCCGATCTGTCTCTTCCTCTTGAAACAAAGAAGGACTCTGCTCGCTGGCAAAGTGTACTGACTTCCCTTGATCAACTGAAATTGATTGCTCCAGCTCCGATTGTCGCGGGCAGCCCCGCAGCACCCCGCTGATTAAGCGCGAGCACCAGGTGGCAGCCTCCGGTTGGGCTCCACGCACACTGTGGAGCCCGGTTCAGATAGGTCCCAAAACCTGCGAATCTGTGCTTAAGTGAACAGACTTCGCTATGGATTGCGGTTACCATGTTTACGTAGAAAAACACAAAGAGCCTTTCGCGCAGGCCCCATTACCCTCTCGTCTGATCGTTTCGGCCAAATCCTACATTCTGGGAAACAAGTGATGGCTTTGGCCTTCGAGCAACCCGTTAGTTCTGGGTCGAAGGTGGGCCGTCTAGCTTCGAAGGTGAGACACATGAAACCGACCATTTTGATTGGAATTCTCTTAGTTGTGCTGGGTGCGCTGGGCCTCGCCTACCAAGGCTTCAATTACACGCATCAAGAAAAGATAATTGATATCGGCCCAATCCACGCCACCGCAGAACAACACGACCGAGTTTCCATTCCTCCGGCACTCGGCGGACTCGCACTGGTGGGTGGAATCGTCTTGCTCCTCGTTGGAGCGAAAAAGAATTCTTAGTTCGACACTACGAAAGTACCCCGCCTGAGAGTCGGGTAACGCATAGCCCTCTCGTAACTTGAACCGCGTTGAAGGTCCTTCAGCCAGCAGTTTCGGAAGCAAACGTCAGCAAACGAATTTTTGACCGTGGAGGTCAGCAATGAAACGATATTTAGTAGGCGCAGTATGTCTAACGTTGGTAGCAGGCGCGGTGTACGCCAGAAAATTGAATAACGAGCAAAAAAGGCTGGAAAACTGTGGTGTTGTCATGCAGGAAGTGCTCAACATCCCCGATAACATTCCCAAGGAGCTGTTGGAAAAGGCCGAGTGCGTCATCGTGATTCCGTCCGTAAGGAAGCTTGCATTTGGTGTAGGCGCAAGTTACGGGCGCGGCGCGATGGTGTGCCGCAGGGGCGAGAAGTTTAACGGATCTTGGGGAGCTCCTGCGATGTACGCGCTAGAAGGCGGCAGTGTCGGCTTGCAAATCGGCGGAGAAGCTACTGACTTAATCCTGCTAGTCATGAATGACCGAGGCATGGAATCGATTCTCAGCAGCAAGGTTAAGTTGGGAGCGGATGCTTCTGTTGCCGCAGGACCCAAAGGACGTGATGCTTCCGCGGATACCGACGCTTGGATGCGAGCCGAGATCGTCAGCTACTCGCGTTCCCGCGGCGTGTTTGCCGGCATTTCCCTCGAGGGCTCCACGCTTCGTCCCGACGATGAAGCCAGCGAGCAAGTGTATGGACATGCCATCAAAGCGAAGGACATCGTGAGAAGCACAACGATGGGCGTGCCCGAAACAGGGCGTCATCTGGTCAACACGTTGCAAAAGAGCGCGCCACACAACGAATCAGAACGCGCTTCGACTCGGTAGTTTGTTACCAGCTTGCCGGGATTGTTCTAATCTCGGCAAGCTGCCAATCTTCAGGACAAGGGGCCATCTGCAAAGGTCGCAACACTGGACCTTTGTAGTTTGGCCCCTAATTTTTTCAGATCGTGAAGGGTTATTTGTGACGCCGATCGCCACTGTGTTCCGAATGACCGTTGGCGTCCAGCCAGCTCAGCAGACCGCGAATGCTGCCTTGCGCCAAAGCAATACTGGAATCGGCAGCGCCGTAATAGAGATTGATACTGTCCCCATCCGCTGCCACGGTATAGCCGCAGGGAAATACGACGTCTTGGACATCTCCGTGACGCTCGTATTCCGCCTCGGGCGCAAACATCCAGGAATCCCCGCGGGTCAGACATTTGTCGGGTTCTTGAAGATCGAAGAGAGCCAGACCTAGCCGATAGATGGAGCTCGAAGGAGTTCTTCGCACGCCGTGATAGATCATCAGCCAGCCTCTGGAAGTTTCAATCGGCGGCGGCGACATGCCAATTTTGTTTGCATCCCACCAGGCGCCGCGACGAGCTTCCAGCATGAGCTTGTGACTTCCCCAATGCCGCAGATCAGGAGAGTAAGAGATCCAGACGTGAGCTCCGAGGGGCGTCATGGGCCGATGGATCAACGCCCAGAATCCATTGATCCTGCAGGGCAGCAGAGCGGCATCTTTGTCGTCCGGCGGCATGACGACGCCAATTCTTTCGAAGCTCCGAAAATCCTCGGTGAGGGCCAAAGACACTCCGGGCCCGCCGCGAGAATAAGACGTGTAAGCGATGGCAAATTTCTTGAGCTCCGGCACGTAGGTAATGCGCGGATCCTCGATGCCCCATATCTCCTCGGGGTATTGGTCGGGATTGGGCAGCAGTGTCGGTTCACGATCGATTTGCCAATCATCAACCCCATTCACCGACCGGGCCGCGCATAAGTGCGAGAGTCCACGACGATCCTCCACCCGGCAAAGCAGCAGGGTTGAACCATTCGGCAGGAGTGTCGCTCCGGCGTTGAAAACGCTGTTGATGGAATAGGGCCAATCCTTTCCCGTCAAAATTGGATTGGCAGCGTGCCGGCGAAATAGCGTCTCGTATTGTTGCATCACTGGCTTCACAGAGATTTCCACGGCCCTCATTGAATTTTCTCCCGTTCTGCCCAGACTAAAAGGTGCGCCCCGCTTGTCATAGCTTGTTTCCTGTGCCATCGGTTTCTTCTAACTTACGCATCTCCAGCAGTGCCATGAGAAAAGACAAAGTAGACTCCGCTCCCTGATTTTCATTGGCCCGGTCGGGATGCAAGCCGTCTCGGCAACCGCCGGTGGTCGGATCGTAAAGCGCGATCTGAAGGTCGTTGTCCCCCAAAAACCAATTAAACGCGGACCACGCCTCTTTGCGCCAGCGGCCCTTGCCCGAAGCACGATACGCTTGCAAGCACGCTGAGACGACCGCGCACGCTTCGATCGGTTGTTGATCGAAACGGGCCTTTTCCGTTTTCTTGGAATAGAAGCCTTGCGATCCGATGGGCACGAAATGGCCCTTCACCTCGCAACGCTGAATCGTGACCAGCCAATCCAGCGCTTCGAGTCCTGCCGAAACCATCTCTTGGTTTGCGGCGCGCATCCCTGCACGAATAAGAGCCTGCGGCAATCGCGCATTTGAATACGCGAGGCCATTTTCAAACCAATTCCAGTCATCGGAATGGTTGGCGCGATACGAATTCAACAATCGATTTGCCAAAACGTCAGACGCGCTGAGAGCAGCGCGATCTCCGGGGAACGAGTCGAGATACTCCTGCACTCCCAGCAAGGCGAAAGCACAGGCGCGGGGACTCTTAAAGTCGATAGCCGCGGGAACAGCCAATTCAAACATGCGCCCCGCGGCTCCTCTCCATCCCGCGTTCTTGGATCTGCCGAGAACAGTCCCCAGGCCCCACAGGGCGCGCCCGTGACAATCTTCCGAGCCCTCCGGCTCCTGGGATTGGCGTTCGTAACTCAGACAGTTTCTGAACCGTTTAGTGGTGGGATCAAGAGAAAGCCACAGGAAGGCTAGATACCGGGAAGCTAGATCGTCCGAGCCTGTCGGTGCTGCAACGCCAAGCTCTTCCAGAAGAATGGCAACGATCAGTGCGCGGGCGTTGTCATCTGTCGTGTAACCTTCCGGATAGTTAGGCACCACGAAAATCGCATGCTCGATGATTCCCGTCTGGTCTGTCAGCCGGTACAGATGATCGAGCTTTATGGCGGGAAGCCGGTCGAGAGTCTTTTCTGTGTTCTGCGCGGTAAATGTGGCACGCGGATTTCGCAGGCGCTCATTGTATAGGCGTTCAAAACTCTTCATATACTTCTGTGCGACGCGACTCCAGATCATGTCTCTAGCGTATAGATACGCGCGCTTCCGCATCGCGTGCCTAGCGGTGTCATCGTCCAGAAGTTCAACTGTTTTTGAGGCAATGGCTTCCGGGTCATCAAAGGGAACAAGCGTGCCGCGCTGGTCGTCCAGGAGCTCCATCGCATGTAAGTAGGGCGTCGAGATGATTGCTTTGCCGGCGCTCAAGGCATACGCAAGTGTGCCGGAAACGACTTGCGCCTTATGCTTGTAGGGCGTGATGTAAATATCCGCCGCGCCGATCAGTTCCACCATCTCTTGGGGGCTCACGAAACGATTGCGAAAGATCACATTGGCCTCAACTCCTAGATCTTTCGCCAGTTTCTGCAAGAAAATGCGGTATTTCTCACCCTCACGCCGCAAAATATGTGGGTGAGTTGCGCCGGCAACCATGTAGATAACGTTGTTATGCCGCGATAGGATTTTTGGGAGCGCTTGGATGACGTTTTCTATGCCCTTATTGGGCGACAGCAGGCCAAACGTGAGCAAGACATCCTTTCCTTCCGTTCCGAAACCATCTTTGTAAAAGTTGGGATCAGTGAAGGGCAAATCGGGGATGCCATGGGGAATCAGGTCGATCTTGTCGGTCGGGACGCGGAAGACTTCCTGCAGGATCTCCGCGGAATGCTGGCTCATGACGATCATGCGGTCTGAAAGGCCGGCAATTTCCTCCATCACCGCGCGTTGGTCAGGATTTGGATCGCGAAGCACCGTGTGCAACGTAGTTGCGAAAGGCATCCGCAAGCGCCGCAGAAGCTCCAGGATATGTCCGCCGGCTCGTCCTCCAAAGATTCCATATTCATGCTGGAGGCAAACCAGATCGATATTGCTGAAATTTAGGAAATCCGCGGCTTGCCGGTAGGAAGCCAGATTATCTTCGGACAGCTCGAATCGCACTCTGGCGGGATAGGTATAGCCCTCTTCGATATCGTTAACCGGGAGCGCCAGGAGTTCCGTCGCACCGAATTCGGCGTGGATGGCGTCACATAAATCAGTTGTGAACGTCGCGATTCCGCAGCGCCTCGGAAGATAATTCCCCACAACGGCGATTCGATTGGGGAGTGCGGGGCGCGCCAGTACAGGTGCCAGTGTGCTTGGCTTGTCTTCCAATACGAGGGACTGCACTTCAATCAGCGTTACGGGTTCTGTAAGAGGCATTATTTTCGGCAGCGACAATCGTTTTCCTGTGAATCCATAACTTGCGGAAGAATCACCGCGTACGCAAGAACCGGGCGCCTTGGATGTGCTTCGCCTATCAGGCTTTTCTGCCGAAGGCGGAACCCGGCTCGGGTTAACAGAAAATATTTGCGGCTTTACTCGTGTAAGACAACCGTCAGCAAGGACTTGTTGACCTTGATCTTGCCGTTGTATTCGATGAAGCCCAGTTTTCTGAATTTGTTCATGAAGAAATTCACGCGCGAACGCGTAGTCCCGATCATCTTCGCCAGCGTTTCCTGGGAAACTTTCGCCAGGATGCGATCCGGCTGTTCTTGTTTTCCATAACGCGCAAGCAGCAGCAAGGTGCGGGCCAGGCGCTTCTCGCTGGAGTTGAAGAGTTGATCGATCAGATCCTCTTCCACTCGGATGTTGTGCGAAAGCATGTAAGCAATGAAGTAGTCGGACAATTCATGCTCTGCGTGCAGCACGCGCAGCAGCTCGTTCTTGTCGATGATCAGGACAGTGCTCGGCGTAATTGCTGTAGCCGTGCCCATCCGGACCGTCTGGCCGGCCATGCATCCTTCGCCAAAAAAATCATTCGGACCAAACATTGCGACCACCGCTTCTTTTCCGGAGCCATTAACGACGGTGAATTTAACGCCGCCCTTCTGGACATACATGACGCTATCCGCGGCCTCACCTTGAGAGTAGATCGATTCGCCTCTGCGAAATTCAGCTAGTTTTCTTGCCACGCCCGAGGTATCGAGAAACATCTGCGGGTCGAAAGACTTGATGGATTTTGTGGATTTCTTCTTCATGTTCACGTGGAGCATAGAAACACTCCTCTTCAAAGCCGCTCCAGGGTCACCTCCAACGTTAACAAAGTCGTTCGCGCAGTACTGTCCTAAACACGACAGTAAAATTTAAATCCAGTACGTCTTTTAAGAGACAGACTCCAAATCGTTAAATCCGTATATTCCGGTACGTTCCCTTACATTCCCGGCTTCGCGGGTAGAGGCGCGGAACGCCTTGCACTGGGTTAAGAGGAGAAGCTGATGCGCAAATTGAAGGTTAGCAACATTTGGATTTCGGCGTTCCTGGTGGCCGCTCTGGTGGCCGGATGCAGCGACTCGGACAAGAATGCGAATGCGGGAAACCCCGGCGACCCGCTGACACCGCCGACAGTGACGTCGGTAACTCCGGCAGCCGGCTCCACCCTCGTTTGCCCCATCCCCGCCGTTATCACCGCAACATTCAGCAAGGCGATGAACCCTGCCACGATCAGCACCACGACGTTTACTTTGACCGCAGCCGGGACGAGCGTGGCTGGGTCAGTCAGTTACGCCGCAGCGACCAACACGGCCACCTTTACACCCTCGGCCACTCTTGCACCGAACACCACCTTTACCGCGACGATTACCACCGGCGCGAAAGACACGTTCGGGAATTCGCTGGCGGCT
>Ga0137415_10002316_pt1 | contig 19019 bp, 12 predicted proteins | sample CZODoug3_1_1_16f_FD_183082 | JGI IMG/M metagenome (GOLD analysis project Ga0137415, IMG submission 183082) | Vadose zone soil fungal communities from Angelo Coast Range Reserve, California, USA - CZODoug3_1_1_16fungal (Hybrid Assembly) | ecosystem: Environmental > Terrestrial > Soil > Vadose...
CCGACGATGATGGCGTAGATCACGTCGGGCTTGGTCAGCTTGATCTTGTTGATGACGGAATTGAACTGGGTGTGGCCGAGCGGGAAATACTCCTCGCCGGACACCTTGAGTTTCAACCTGTTCTCGATGTGCTTGCGCGCGATCTTGTTGGACGTGCGCGGCCAGATGTAGTCGGAGCCGAGCAGGTAGAAGGTCTTGGCGCCCTTCTCCTTCTCCACCCAGTCGAGGCCGGCGAGGATCTGCTGGGTCGCCTCCTGGCCGGTATAGATGACGTTCTTCGACTGCTCGAGCCCTTCATAGAAGGTCGGATAGTAGAGCATGCCGTTGTATTGCTCGAACACGGGCAGCACGGCCTTGCGCGATGCCGAGGTCCAGCAGCCCATGACCGAGGCGACCTTGTCGTTGACCAGGAGCTTCTTCGCCTTCTCGGCGAAGGTCGGCCAGTCGCTGGCGCCGTCCTCCTGAATGAACTTGATCTTGCGGCCAAGCACGCCGCCCTGCGCGTTGATCTGCTCGATGGCGAGCTTCTCGGCCTCCACCGAGCCGGTTTCGCTGATGGACATGGTGCCGGTCACCGAGTGCAGGATGCCGACCGTCACCTCGCTGTCGGTCACGGCGAGGCCCGTGGTGTTGACCTGCGCGGTCGGAAACTGCTGGGCGAGCGCCGCCGGCGGAAGCATCGCGGTGGCCGACAAGGCGGCAGCGCTGACCAGAAGTTCGCGCCGAGTGGGGGTCGTGAAACGGGAGAACGGCTTCTTGGATGACATTGCGACGCCTCTATCGAGCTTGATTGGACCGCCCGAAGTCGGATCTATCCGACTTCGGCCGACTTAGAGTGCCGAACTCGGGTCAACCCGAGCTCGGGTGCGAGTCATGCCCGCCTTGAGCGCAAGACTGCGTCGCCTTGCTGCGCTGCAGCATACGTCGATTGACGTATATGCCTACGTCAGATGTCGTACCAGAATTGCCGCGGATGGAGCGCGCCTTCAGGTGAACGATCGCCGGGTGGCCGCCTGGAATACGTGCTGGCTGAACAGGTTAGCATGTGCGGAGTCGAGGCCGGAAGGCCGCTTCGGGGCCACGCGCGCACGGGATGGCGCCCCATGCTGCGCAGGCTTGGCCCGCACCTTTCGTGCTTTATTTTGCAGCGCACATTGCTTGGTTTTTCGCCACGCGCCGATGCGTGCGCACCGCTAGAGTTCGGCGAACGACCTCGAGAGACGCAACAAGTGGCGCAACGGGGATAGGGAAGCACGAGGGGACCGCAGGCCGGCAACAAAGAACGACGGTCACCAGTCGAGACGGTCCATGACAGCGCAACAACGCATTGTCCGCGTCCGCCGCAACTACAATCAGTGGGTCGCGAACCAGACGCTCGAGGACTATGCGCTTCGCTTCACCGCCAAAAGCGCGCGGAAATGGTCGAGCTTCCGCGTGGCCAACACCGCGATCGGGGCGGTTTCGTTCCTCGCGCTCGAAGCCATCGGCGGCTCGATCACCATCAACTATGGATTTATCAACGCGACGAGCGCCATCCTCATCGTCGGCGCGCTGATCTTTCTCACCAGCATTCCCATCGCCTATTACGCCTCGACCTACGGCGTCGACATCGACCTGCTCACGCGCGGCGCCGGCTTCGGTTATATCGGGTCGACGATCACGTCGCTGATCTACGCCTCCTTCACCTTCCTGTTCTTTGCCATCGAGGCGGCGATCATGTCGCTCGCCTTGGAAATGTGCTTCGGCGTTCCATTGTTCGCCGGCTACGTGCTGAGCTCGCTGATCGTCATTCCGCTGGTGACGCACGGCATCACCTTCATCAGCCGGCTGCAGCTGTGGACGCAGCCGATCTGGATCGTTCTCCACCTCATTCCATTCGGCTTCATCGCCATGGTCGACGGCAAGTCGTTCGAGCGATGGACCGATTTTTCCGGGCTTGCGCAGGGCGCGAGCCATTCGTTCAACCTCGTCTTGTTCGGCACGGCAGCGACGGTCGTGTTCTCGCTGGTCGCGCAAATCGGCGAACAGGTCGACTTCTTGCGGTTCCTGCCGCCGCGCGACACGCCCTCCCCGCCGCGCGATATCTCCCGCAAGCGCTGGAGGGTCGGGGAGGAGGCGAGCTGGTGGATCTCTTATCTGTCCGCCGGGCCGGGCTGGATCATTCCCGGCGTGCTCAAGCTCCTGGCGGGATCGTTCCTCGCGTTCCTGGCGATCGAGCACTTGGTTCCGCCGCAGAAGGCCGCCGAGCCCACACAGATGTATCTGGTGGCTTTCCAATACGTCTTTTCCTCGCCCCAGCTGGCGCTCGCGTTCACCGGCGCATTCGTCATCATCTCGCAGATCAAGATCAACGTCACCAATGCCTATGCCGGCTCGATTGCGTGGTCGAACTTCTTCTCGCGTCTCACCCACAGCCATCCCGGCCGCGTCGTCTGGCTGGTCTTCAACGTCACCATCGCGTTGATGCTGATGGAGCTCGGCATCTTCAAGATGCTGGAGCACATTCTCGGGCTCTATTCCATCGTGGCCGTCGCCTGGGTCGGCGCGCTCGTGGCCGATCTCGCCATCAACAAACCGTTGGGGCTGAGCCCCGCCGGCATCGAATTCAAGCGCGCGCATCTCTACGACATCAACCCGGTCGGCGTGGGCGCAATGGTGGCCGCCGCCGTGGCCGGCATCACCGCGTTCTTCGGGCTGTTCGGGACGACACTGCAATCGCTGTCGGCGTTCCTTGCGCTTGCGGTCGCCTTCATCATGGCCCCGGCCATCGCCTATGCGACGAAGGGTCGTTTCTACGAGGCGCGCGCGCCGCGGCAGAACTGGGGCGGCCAGGCCGTCATTCAATGCGCCATCTGCGAGCACCCCTTCGAGGCGGAAGACATGGCGCATTGCCCCGCCTATTCCGGCCCGATCTGTTCGCTGTGCTGCTCGCTGGAGACGCGCTGCCGCGACTTTTGCAAGCCGCAAGCCCGCATCTCCGCCCAGACCTTCGCGCTGCTCGGCCACATCCTGCCGGATCGCCTGACCCGGCCGCTCAACACCGATGTCGGGCGCTATCTCGGCGTGCTGCTGCTCTTTGGCGGTGTGATCGGCTCGGTGCTTTCGCTGGTCTATTTCCAGGTCTCGCTGGATGTCGCGACCGGTTCCGGTCCGCTCAAGGAGCTCCTCAAGTCGACGCTGTGGACCGTGTTCTTCATCCTCGCCATCATTGCCGGCGTCGCCGCCTGGCTGTTCGTGCTCGCCCAGGACAGCCGCCGCGTCGCGGAGGAAGAGACGCGGCGGCAGACCGACCTCCTGATGAACGAGATCGAGGCGCACAAGCGCACCGACGCCAAGCTGCAGCAGGCCAAGGAAGTGGCGGAAGCGGCCAGCAAGGCCAAGAGCCGGCACGTGGTGGGCCTCAGCCATGAATTGCGCACGCCGCTCAATGCCATCCTCGGCTATGCGCAGCTGCTCGAGCGCGACCCTGCGCTGCCGGCGCGGCGCATCGACGCCATCAAGGTCGTGCGGCGCAGTGCCGAGCATCTCTCGGGGCTGATCGACGGACTGCTCGACATATCGAAGATCGAAGCCGGGCGCTTTCATCTCGATCGCAACGAGGTGCACACGGCCGAGTTCCTCGACCAACTCATCGACATGTTTCACTTGCAGGCGACAGCCAAGGGCGTCGAGTTCCGCTATGTCCCGCCGCAACACATTCCGGCCGTGGTGCACACCGACGAGAACAGGCTGCGGCAGATCCTGATCAATCTGCTGTCCAACGCGATCAAGTTCACTGATTCCGGCCATGTCACGCTCGGCATCAACTACAGATATCAGGTCGCCGAATTCACCATCGCCGATACCGGGATCGGCATCCACAAGGGCGACCTGGAGCGGATCTTTCATCCCTTTGAGCGCGCACGAACGGGGCAAGCCCGGGCGGCGAGCGGCACCGGCCTCGGCCTCACGATCACGAAGCTTCTCACCAACGTCATGGGCGGCGACCTCACGGTGCGCAGCGAGGTCGGCAAAGGCAGCGAGTTCCGCGTCAAGCTCCTTCTGTCGGAGGTGTCGCGCCCACGCATCGCCTCGACCATGGAAGATCGCGTGCGTGGCTATGCCGGACCGCACCAGACGATCCTGGTCGTCGACGACCACGAGACCCAGCGCAACCTGGTGCGCGACCTGTTGACGCCGCTGGGCTTCGGTATCCTCACCGCCGCGACCGGGAAGCAGTGCCTGGCGCTTGCCGAGCGGCACAAGCCGAACCTCATTCTGCTCGACATCGCCATGCCCGAAATGGATGGATGGCAGGTCGCGCAACACTTGCGCAGGCCGGCTCGGGAGCGAGCGGCGATCGTCATGCTCTCGGCGAACGCGCTCGACCCTGGGCGCAGCATCGAAGCCGACCGGCTCTACGACGACTACTTGATGAAACCGATCGATCTGCGCCAGCTGCTCAAGAAGATCCACGCGCTCCTGAACATCGAATGGATTTACGAGCCACGGCCCCCGTCCGTCCCGGCCGCCTCCGCGACCCAGTCAGCCGTTCCGGCGCGCCGCGACATCGACGAGCTGATCAGCCTCGGCGAGATCGGGCACGTGCGAAAGATTCTCGAAAAACTCGCCGAGATCGAGACCAGCTCGCCCGCCTACAGCGCCTTCGTGGCACAGATGCGCGGCATCGTGGACGCATTCGATCTCAAACGCTATGCCGCCACGCTCGAGGCGATGAGGGATGGCCGGACCCGCAGCAGCCATGCGTAAGAAGGAGACGCGCGACATCGTTCTGGTGGTCGACGATTCGCCGGAGACGTTGCGCATGCTCACCGACGCGATCGAAGAGGCCGGCATGACCGTGCTGGTGGCGCGCGAAGGCGAGCACGCATTGTCCATCATCGAACGCGTGGTTCCGGACGTCATCCTCATGGACGCGCTGATGCCGGGCACCGACGGCTTCGAGACCTGTCGCCGCCTCAAGCAGAACAAGGCCTTGGCCCATGTGCCGGTCATCTTCATGACCGGATTGAGCGACACCGGACACATCATCGAAGGGCTGGAAGCCGGCGGCGTCGACTATGTCACCAAGCCGCTGGTACCGGGCGAGCTGCTGGCGCGCATCCGCGTTCATCTCGCCAATGCGCGCATCTCGCTCAGTGCGCGCACGGCGCTCGATGCCTTCGGGAGATTTCTCCTGGCGGCGAGCAACAGCGGCCGGGTGCTCTGGTGCACGCCGCAGGCCGGCAAGCTGCTCGGAACGGCCTTCCGGGATTTCGATACCGACGAATATGTGCTGCCACGAAGCGTGCAGGATTGGTTGCATCAATGCGCGGCGTGGGAGGCGCCTTCGGCACCGCCCTCGATCGACCTGAAGCCCGACGACGCGGCGCTCAAGCTCAAGCTGCTCTATGTCGGGCAGATCGGCGCCGACGAGAACCTGCTTCGCCTGGTCGAAGGCGATTTCGGCAGCGATCAGGCCGTGCTCAAGCAAAAACTCCTGGTGACGGAGCGCGAGGCGGAGGTGCTGCTCTGGATCGCGCGCGGCAAATCCAATCGCGACATTGCGGAAATTCTCAGCCTCAGTCCGCGCACCGTGAACAAGCACCTCGAGCAGATCTACGCCAAGCTCGGGGTCGAGAACCGCACGTCGGCCGCCGCCTTGGCCGTCCGCACGTTGGGCATCCGCTGAGCTTCGCAGCTCGTTGCGTTTAACAATGCCAGCCCGGCGCCCGCCGCTGCCCACAAAGTGAGCAATCAGCGCCAGGCTGCATGAATTGCGGGCGAACAACCCCCGGTCGGCGATAGGTCGGCGACCGATTCCCCGGGCGCGGCATGGCACCGACTTTGCAGACCTTTCAGCAAGTTTCACGACCTGGGAGCCTTTGATGCGATTTCTGGCGCTGGCGCTCGCCGCTGCGATCTCGGCCTGGTCCGGCTCGGCGCGGGCCGAATCCGTCGTCCGTTATGCCATTTCGCTTGCGGACATTCCGCTCACGACCGGGCAGCCCGACCGCGGCGCCGGCGCCTACCAATTTACCGGCTACACGATCTACGATCCGCTCGTCGCCTGGGAGATGAATGTCGCCGACCGGCCGGGAAAACTGATCCCGGGCCTTGCGACCCAGTGGAGCGTTGACCCCGCCGACCAGAAGAAATGGCGCTTTACGTTGCGCCACGACGTCAAGTTCCACGACGGCAGCGCCTTCAACGCCGATGCGGTCATTTGGAATCTCGACAAGGCGCTCGATGAAAAGGCGCCGCAGTACGACAAGCGTCAAAGCGCGCAGGTCAAGCCGCGCCTGCCTTCGGTGGCGAGCTATCGCAAGATCGACGACTACACCGTCGAGATCACCACCAAGGATATCGACTCGATCTTCCCCTATCAGATGCTCTGGTTTCTGGTTTCGAGCCCGGCGCAATACGAGAAGGTCGGCCGCGATTGGGAGAAGTTCGCGAGCGAACCGTCGGGAACCGGTCCGTTCAAGCTCGCGCGGCTGGTTCCGCGCGAGCGCGCCGAGCTGGTGAAGAACGCCGACTATTGGGACAAGAACCGCATTCCCAAGGTCGATCGCCTGATCCTCATTCCCATCCCGGAAGCGCTGTCGCGCATCAACGCGCTGCTCGCCGGCCAGGTCGATCTGATCGAGACACCGGCTCCTGATGCCGTGCCGCAGCTCAAGGCGGCAGGCATGAAGATCGTCACCAACGTCACGCCGCACGTCTGGAATTATCACCTGAGCGTGCTGCCGGGCTCGCCGTGGACCGATATCCGGCTGCGCAAGGCGCTCAATCTCGCGATCGACCGCGACGCCGTCGTCACGCTGCTCAACGGGCTTGCCAAGCCGGCGATCGGCCAGGTCGATCCGTCAAGCCCGTGGTTCGGCCATCCGAATTTCCAGATCAAATATGATCTCGCGGAGGCCAAGCGCCTGGTCGCCGAGGCCGGCTATTCGCCGCAAAAGCCCCTCAAGACCACTTTCGTGATCGCGCAAGGCGGCACCGGACAGATGCTCTCGCTGCCGATGAACGAATTCCTCCAGCAGAGCTTCAAGGAAATCGGCATCGACGTCGACTTCAAGGTCGTGGAGCTGGAGCAGCTCTACACCTACTGGCGCAAGGGCGCGAAGGACGAGATGGCGGCCGGCGTCACTGCCAACAACATCGCCTACGTCACCTCCGACCCGCTCTACGCCATCGTGCGGTTCTTTCATTCAGGTCAGGTCGCCCCGGTGGGCGTGAACTGGGGCTGGTATTCGAACCCGAAGGTCGATGCCATCATCGACGAGGCCAAGCGCACCTTCGATCCGGTGAAGCAGGACGAGTTGATGGCCAAGGCGCACGAATTGGTGGTCGACGACGCCGTCCTCGTTTGGGTGGTGCACGACACCAACCCGCACGCGCTCAACCCGAAGATCAAGAGCTTCGTGCAGGCGCAGCACTGGTTCCAGGATCTCACCACCATCGGGCTCGAATAGGTGCGAGGCCGCACCCCGACGGGCGGTCACCGCGCCGGCGGGCCGAAGCGCATTCGCTGCGGGAGCGGCGGCACAACGTTTTCAATCCGAGAGGTCGGTATCATGACTTCGTTTCGATGGACGCCGGCATTGGCCGGCATGTTTGCTTGCTTGACGACTGCCTTGACGACGCTCGCAACGAGCGCCGCATTCGCGCAAGGCACGCTGCGCATCGGCATGACCGCGTCCGACATTCCGCTCACCACGGGTCAGACCGACCAGGGCGGCGAGGGCATGCGCTTCATGGGCTACACGGTCTATGACGGTCTCGTGAACTGGGATCTGTCGAGCTTCGACAAGCCCTCCGATCTCGTGCCCGCCCTGACGACGAGCTACGGCCTCGATCCCAGCGACCCCGGCAAGACCAAATGGATATTCAAGATCCGTGAGGGCGTGAAATTCCACGACGGCTCCGAGTTCACCGCCGACGCGGCGGTCTGGAATTTCGACAAGCTGCTCAAGAACGACAGTCCGCAATTCGACCAGCGTCAGTCCGCGCAGGGCCGCTCGCGCATTCCCTCGGTCGCGTCCTACCGCGCGGTCGACAAGTACACCCTGGAGATCGTCACCAAGACGCCGGATGCCACCCTGCCCTACCAGCTGGCCTGGATCATGATGTCGTCGCCGGCACAATGGGAGAAGCTCGGCAAGAGCTGGGACGCGTTCGCCAAGACACCGTCGGGCACGGGCCCATGGAAGCTCACAGTGTTCATGCCGCGCGAGCGCGCGGAGATGGTCCCCAACAAGGACTATTGGGATGGGCCGCGTATCCCCAAGCTCGACAAGCTCGTGCTGCTGCCGCTGCCCGAGGCCAATGCCCGCGTCGCCGCATTGCGGGCGGGGCAAGTCGACTGGATCGAGGCGCCGGCGCCCGACGCGGTCGCATCGCTGACGTCGGCCGGCTTCAAGATCATCACCAACGCCTATCCGCACAACTGGACTTGGGAAGTCTCGCGCGCCGAAGGCTCGCCATGGAACGACATCCGGGTGCGCAAGGCGGCCAACCTCGCGATCGACCGCGAAGGGATGAAAGAGCTGCTCTCCGGCCTGATGATCCCGGCGGAAGGGTTCGTGCCGCCGGGACATCAGTGGTTCGGCCACCCGACGTTCAAGCTGAAATACGATCCGGAGCAAGCCAAGAAGCTTCTGAAGGAAGCAGGCTACGGCCCGGACAAGCCGCTCACGCTCAAGGCATTGATTTCGCCTTCCGGCTCGGGCCAGATGCAGCCGCTGCCGATGAACGAATTCGTCCAGCAAAATCTCGCCGAGGTCGGAATCAAGGTCGATTTCGAGGTCGTCGAATGGAACCAGCTGATCAACATCTGGCGCGCCGGCGCGACCGATCCGAGCGCAAAGGGAGGACAGAGCATCAACTTCACCTTCTTCATCCAGGACCCCTTCAACAGCTTCATCCGGCATGCACAGTGCAATCTGAAAGCACCCTCCGGCGTCAATTGGGGGCAGTACTGCGACCCCGAGATGGACAAGCTGCTCGACCAAGTCCGCAATGCCTTCGATCCGAAAGAACAAACCATCGTGCTGCAGAAGGTGCACGAAAAGTTCGTCGATGAGGCCTTGTTTCTGATGGTCACCCACGACGTGAACGCGCGTGCGCTGTCGCCCAAAGTCAAAGGTTTCGTCCAAGCCAAGAACTGGTTCCAGGACTTCTCGCCGATCAGCGTGGGCAATTAAGGGCGACGGCGCCACTTGCTCGGTGTCGTCCCCGTGAAAGCGGGGACCCATGCTTCAGTGGATTTCGGGGGGCTTGATGGCTCCCCATCGCGTATCGGCTATAGCCAATATGCGCACTTAAAGTGCCGATCTCGGGTAACCGAGATCGCATGCGCGAGGACGACAGTTGCACAAGCTGCGAGGCTGAGGATCGATGCTGCTCTACATCCTGCGCCGCATCCTCTACGTCACGCCGGTCGCGCTCGGCGTCAGCGTCATCTGCTTCCTGCTCGTGCACCTGGCGCCGGGCGACCCGCTCACCGCGGTCATGCCGATCGATGCCACCGCCCAGCAGCAGGCCGAGATGCGCCAGGCCTATGGCTTCGACCGGCCGCTACCGGTGCAGTACGGCATCTGGCTGTGGAAGGTGCTGCGCGGCGATCTCGGACACTCGATCGCGACCGGCCGGCCGGTGCTGAGCGAAGTGAGCCGCGCGGTCGGCAACTCTTTGATCCTTGCGTCGGTCGCGACCCTGATCGGCTTCACCTTCGGCACCTTCTTCGGGTTCGTTGCCGGATATTTCCGCGACTCGCCCCTCGACAAGGCCGCATCCGCGCTGTCGGTCTTCGGGGTCAGCGTCCCGCACTATTGGCTCGGCATCGTGATGGTCATCATCTTTTCGGCCCAGCTCGGCTGGCTGCCGCCGACCGGCGCGGGCCCGGACGGCTCCGGCAACTGGCGCCCGGACGCCGAGCACCTGCGCTACATCATCCTGCCCGCCGTTACGATGTCGGTCATCCCGATGGGCATCATCGCGCGCACCGTGCGCGCGCTCGTCGCCGATATCCTCGGCCAGGAGTTCGTGCAGGCGCTGCGCGCCAAGGGCCTGGGCGAATGGGGCGTGTTCAAGCACGTGGTCACCAATGCCGCGCCGACCGCGCTCGCGGTGATGGGGCTGCAGCTCGGCTATCTGCTCGGCGGATCTATCCTGATCGAAACCGTGTTCGCGTGGCCGGGCTCCGGCTTCCTCCTCAATGCCGCGATCTTCCAGCGCGACCTGCCGCTGCTGCAAGGGACCATCCTGGTGCTGGCGATGTTCTTCGTCATGCTCAACCTGATCGTCGACGTGCTGCAGACCGTGCTCGATCCGCGCATCCAGAGGGCCTGATCCGCATGGCCGCGATCGCAGAGCCACTCGCTCCCGCCCCGGCGAGAACGAGCCACGGCTATTGGAGCGGCGTCGCCATGCGGCTGACGCGCGACCCCGTGGCCATGGTCGCGCTCGCCATTATTCTTGCGATCGTACTGGCAGCGATCTTCGCGCCGCTGATCGCGCCCGCCGAGCCGTTCAGGGGATCGATGATCCGCCGCCTCAAACCGATCGGCTTTCCCGGCTATCCACTCGGCTCCGACGAGCTCGGCCGTGACATGCTCACACGACTGATCTATGGCGGCCGGCTGTCGCTGTTCATCGGCGTGACGCCGGTACTCTGCGCCTTCATGATCGGCGCGAGCATCGGCATCTTCGCCGGCTATCTTGGCGGCTGGATCAACACGCTGCTGATGCGCATCGTCGACGTGTTTTTCGCCTTTCCGTCCGTGCTGCTCGCCATTGCGCTCTCGGGCGCGCTCGGCGCCGGCATCCTCAACTCGATCGTCTCGCTTACCATCGTATTCGTGCCTCAGATCGCCCGCGTCGCCGAAAGCGTGACCACGCAGATCCGGTCGCGTGACTACGTCGAGGCCGCGCGCGTTTCGGGCGCCGGCGCGTTTACGATCGTTCGCGTGCACGTGCTCGGCAACGTGCTCGGCCCGATCTTCGTCTATGCCACGGGCCTCATCAGCGTCTCGATGATCCTCGCGTCCGGGCTCTCCTTCCTCGGGCTCGGCGTGAAGCCGCCGGAGGCGGAATGGGGCCTGATGCTCAACACGCTGCGCACCGCGATCTATACCCAGCCGATGGTCGCGGCGCTGCCGGGCATGATGATCTTCCTGACCTCGATCTCGTTCAATCTGTTCTCGGACGGCCTTCGCTCCGCGATGGAAGTCAAGCAATGAGTCTGAGCCAGAGCGGCATCCAAGATGGCGTTGCGGCGCTTGCGGCGGATCCGCGCGATCGCGGCGGCGCCGGAACACCGCTCTTGCGCGTGCGCGGCCTGATCAAGCATTTCGGCCGCAAGCGCGGCCTGCTCGCGAAAGCGAGCCCCGTGGTGCGCGCCGTCGATGGCGTCGATTTCGACGTGGCCAAAGGCGAGACGCTCGGCATCGTCGGCGAATCCGGCTGCGGCAAATCCACCACGGCCCGCCTGATCATGCAGATCATCGCGCCCGACCTCGGCGAGATCCTGTTCGACGGAGAAGCGGTGGGTTCGGTCGCGCTCGACCTCACCCAGTTCCGCAAGCAGGTCCAGATGGTGTTCCAGGACAGCTACGCCTCGCTCAATCCGCGGCTGACTGTCGAAGACACCGTCGCCTTCGGCCCGCGCGTCCACGGCCTGCGGCGGCGCGCCGCGATCGCGCGCGCCCACGACCTGCTCGATCGGGTGGGCCTCGAGCCGGCGCGCTTCGCCGGACGCTATCCGCACGAGATTTCCGGCGGCCAGCGCCAGCGCGTCAACATCGCCCGTGCGCTCGCTCTCGAGCCGCGCCTCCTCATCCTCGACGAGGCGGTTTCCGCACTGGATAAGTCGGTCGAGGCGCAGGTGCTCAATCTCCTGCTCGATCTCAAGGACGAGTTCGGCCTGACCTTCATCTTCATCTCGCACGACCTCAACGTCGTGCGCTTCATGTCGGATCGGGTGATGGTGATGTATCTCGGCAAGGTGGCGGAGGTCGGGCCGTCGGAAGCGATCTTCAGCCGGCCGCGGCACCCTTATACCGAGGCGTTGCTCGCCTCCATGCCGTCGATGGATCCGGACAAGCGCACCGAGGAGGCGCCGATCTCGGGCGATCCGCCCAATCCGATCAATCCGCCGGCCGGCTGCCGCTTTCATACCCGCTGCAAGATGGTCGCCACGCTCTGCGCCCACGCCGAGCCGCCGCCCCACCACGTCGGCGGCGGGCACCTTGCGGCATGTCACCTCGCCGATCCGCGGTCCGGCCATCCGCGGCTGGTGGCGGCGTGAGGTGAATGGCATGAGTTCGCCGATCGTCGACGTCGAACGCCTGACCGTCGATTTCGCCGCCGGCAAGAAGACGATCCGTGCCGTCGCGGGCGTCGATCTCACCCTCGCCAAGGGCGAGACGCTGGCGCTGCTCGGCGAGTCCGGCTCCGGCAAGAGCGTCACTCTGCGTGCGCTCCTGCGGCTTCATCCGAGATCGGCGCGGATCGCCGGATCGATCACCGTCGACGGGAGCGACGTGCTCGCGATGTCGGCGCGCCAGCTCTCGCGCTACCGCGGCGGCACGGTGTCGATGGTGTTTCAGGATCCCGGCCTCGCCTTCGACCCGGTCTATCGCGTCGGCGACCAGATCGCCGAGGCCGTAGTGCGCCACACGGGCGCCTCGTTCCGCGACGGACGGACGCGGGCGCTCGAATTGTTCGAGCGCGTGCGCATCCCCTCGCCGGAGCGCCGGCTCGACAACTATCCGCATGAGATGTCGGGCGGCATGCGCCAGCGTGCCATGATCGCGCTGGCGCTCGCCTGCCGGCCGAAGGTGCTGCTCGCCGACGAGCCGACCACTGCGCTCGATGCCACCGTGCAAATCCAAGTGCTTCTTCTCTTGCGAGAGCTCCAGCGCGAGCTCGGCTTGGCCGTCATCTTCGTCACCCACGACATCGGCGTCGCGGTCGAGGTCGCCGACCGCATCGCGGTGACGTATGGCGGCCGCATCGTCGAGATGGGGCGGTGCGCCGACGTCATTCGCGGCCCGGCGCATCCCTATACGCAGGGCCTGCTCGCGTCACGGGCGGGCCACTCCGTGGCCAAGGGGACGCGATTGGTCGCGATACCGGGCTCGCCCCCCGATCTCGCCAACCTGCCGCCGGGTTGCGCCTTTGCGCCGCGCTGCAGCCAGGCGATCGAGGCGTGCCGAAAGACGGTGCCCGACGCTGTCGTGATCGAACGGGGCCATTTCTCCTGTTGCCTGCGCGCGCAGCCGACGGCATTCTCGCCGGCGCCCGCCACGCACGGCGCTGTCGGCTGACTTTCCTCATCGCGGACGCACACGTCGCAAATGCCCCATGCAAATGCCCCATGACGACATCGCCTCGGATCGATCGCGCCCGCCTGCTCGGTAGGCTCGAGACCTTCAACCGGATCGGCGCACTGCCCGGCGGCGGCAACTGCAGGCTCGCACTCAGCGACGAGGATCGCGCCGGGCGCGATCTCCTGGTGCGATGGATGGGCGAGCTCGGCCTCGCCGTGACCATCGATGCGATCGGCAATATCATCGGGGTCCGCCGCGGACGCAGCGAAGAGCTGGCACCGGTGATGTTCGGCTCTCACGTCGATACGGTCGGGACCGGCGGGCGCTATGACGGCCTCTATGGCGTGCTCGCCGGGCTCGAGGTATGCGAGGCGCTCAGCGACGCGAGCGTCGCGACGCGCCGCCCGCTCGCGCTTGTCGCTTTCACCAATGAAGAGGGTTCGCGTTTCGCGCCCTACGCGATGGGAAGCCTCGTCTATGTCGGAGGCCTCGCGCTGGGCGACGCCTATGCGATCCGCGGCATCGACGGCGCAACCGTCGGCGCGGAATTGCGGCGCATCGGCTATGTCGGCAAGGCGAAGCCCGGCTGGCTCAAGCCTCATGCCTATCTCGAATTGCACATCGAGCAAGGCCCGATCCTGGAGGACGAAGGCCTCGTCATCGCCGCCGTCGAGGCGATCGCCGGGCTCGCCTGGACCGAGGTCACGGCCACCGGCCGCTCAGGCCACGCCGGCACGACACCGATGCATTTGCGACACGATGCCGCGCACATCGCAGGCGAGATCGCCGTTTTCGTGCGACGGCTTGCGTGCGAGATCGGCGGCCATCAGAAGGGCACTGTCGGCCGCATCGAGCTTTACCCCAATCTCGTCAACGTAATTGCAGAACGCGCGGTCCTGACCGTCGATCTGCGCAACACCGACGCCGCACAGTTGCAAAGGGCGGAGCGGGCGCTTGCCGCCTGTCTCGATCAGCTCGCTGCCCGGGAGAACGTATCGATCTCGACCCGCGGCCTTGCACACTTCGCGCCCGTCACCTTCCCTGCCGAAATCGTATCGCTGGTCGAAGCGACGGCGCGCGAGCTCGGGCTCCCCTGCCGGCGACTGCCGTCCGGCGCCGGTCACGACGCGCAAATGATGGCGCGGATCTGTCCGACCGGCATGATCTTCGTGCCGAGCATCGGCGGACTCAGCCACAACGTCCGCGAGGACACCAAGCCGGAGCACCTTGAAGCAGGCGCGGCGGTCCTCATGCGTGCGGCGATGCGGCTGGCGGATTGAGCCTCGGGCGTAGCGGAACCCGACGGCCTGACAACATTGCTCCTCAAACTTGCGACCCGGCGTAAACCACTCGTTAATCGTCGATGCAAATCGACGGTGGTGCATGCAACCGTATGTGCTTGCTGGATGCGCTCTCAATGGGAGAGTGGTAGCCCTCCGACGGCAGACTCGCACCGGCAAGGAAGCATGTCCGACAGCCACGGCCTCTCGGTTGGATCTGCGCGGGATCGACTGAGGGACATCCAGCACGAAATCCTCGAGGCGACCGCCTCCGGCCAGGACCTCTCGAAGGTCATGGACCTCCTTTGCCGGCGGATCGAGGGGCTTGGCTCCGGAACGACGTGCTCGATTCTGACGGTCGACGCAGACGGACGCATGCATCCGCTCGCGGCTCCGAGCCTGCCCGCGATATATTCCGCGGCCCTCGACGGCCTCCCGATCGGACCCTGCGTGGGATCATGCGGGACCGCCGCGTTCCGCGGTGAGCCGGTCGCGGTCGTCGATATCGCGACCGACCCGCTATGGGCGGACTACAAATGGCTGCCCTTGCCGATCGGGCTGCGGGCATGTTGGTCGAGCCCGATCAAGTCGCGCGAAAACCGCGTCCTCGGCACCTTCGCGTTCTACTACCGCACGCCCCGCGGGCCGAACGAACTCGAGCAACTCGCCGTTTCCACCTGCGTCCATCTCTGCGGGATAGCGCTGGAGCAGGAAGAGGCAAGAGCGAAGATCCATCAGCTCGCTTTCTACGATCCGGTCACCGAGCTGCCCAATCGTGTTCTGTTTCAGCGCCGGGCCGCTGAAATCTTCTCCGAGCCCCTTCACGACGGCGCCATGCTCGCCGTCCACTATCTCGACCTCGACGGCTTCAAGACGGTCAACGACACGTTGGGGCACCATGTCGGAGACGAATTGCTCAAACAGGTCGGCCAGCGCTTGCGCAGCTCGATCGGCGAGGACGACGTGGTCGCCCGGCTGGGCGGGGACGAGTTCGCGATCCTGCAGCGATCGGCCAGCACCAAGCGCGAGATCCGACGCCTGGCCAGCGGGCTGATCACGCTGATCAATCAACCGTTCGATCTGCATGGCTATACCGTCACCGTGCGGACCAGCGTCGGAATAGCGATCGGGTCGCGGCGAGGTGACGATTGGGCCGGCCTCATGCGGCAGGCCGACCTCGCCGTCTACCGTGCCAAGAGCGACGGCGGTGGCACCTACCGGATGTTCGATCCCGACATGTTCAAGCGCGCGATCGTGCGCCGATCCGTCGAGCAGGATCTCTCCCGGTCGAACCTCGACAATGAGCTCGAGGTCTTTTACCAGCCGATCGTCTCGCTCCAGACCAACGAGCTGGTCGGCGGAGAAGCCCTGGTGCGATGGAACCATCCCTTGCGCGGGCTCATCTCGCCTGCGGAATTCATCCCCATCGCCGAGCAATGCGGCCTCATGGGCCGGATCGGCGACTGGGTGATCAAGACCGCGTGCCGCGAGGCCGCGCGTTGGCCTGCGCATATGATGCTGGCGGTCAACCTCTCGCCGATGCAATTCAAACGCCCCGGCTTTGCCTTGAGCGTGGTCAAGATGCTCAAGGAGAGCCGCCTGCCGCCAAATCGTTTGGAGTTCGAGATCACCGAAACCGCGCTCTTGAACGACGCCAATACCGCAAAAGCGATCTTGCGTCAGTTCAGGGACATCGGAATCCGGATTGCGCTCGACGACTTCGGCACCGGATATTCCTCGCTCAGCCATCTGCGGATATTTCCCATCAATACCATCAAGATCGACCGCTCGTTCGTGCAGGAGTTCGGCCTCGCGTCCGACGCCACCGCCATCATAACCGCCGTCCTTGGTCTCGCGCGGGATCTGCAAATGACCAGCACCGCGGAGGGCATCGAGACCGCGGAGCAGCTGGCGCGACTCGCTGCGGCCGGATGCGACCAGGCGCAGGGGTTCTACCTCGGCAAGCCGCAAAGACGATCCGACTTTGCGCAGCTCCTGGTCGCTGCCGACGCCGCGCCGCGCAAGGCGATGCGCGGGTGATGTTTCAGCTCGCCGGCAACACGACAGAGAAGCGGCTTCCCCGCTCGGGATCGTAGCTGACATCGCCGCCATGCCGGCGCGCGATCTGCCGCACCAGTGCGAGGCCGAGCCCGGTGCCCTTCGGCCCAAGCCGTCCCGGAATTCGGTAGAACCGCGAGAACAGCCGTTCGCGCGCGCTTTCCTCGATCACCGGTCCGCGATCGGACACGTGCAGCAAGGCTTGCTGGCCGCGCTGCTCGATCGTCACATCGATCGGCGGCTTGCCGTGCAGTTCGGCATTCTCGACGAGATTGCGGATCATCCGGCGCAGCAGCATCGGATCGCCACGCACCTGGACCGGTCGGGCTTCGACGCTGCAGCCGTCGTATCGCGCACACTCCTCGGCCGCGAGCGCGGCGAGGTCGATGTCCTCGTGAATGTCGAGCTCGCTTGTCGCATCGAGGCGGCTCGCCAGCAGGATCTCGTCCACGAGCTGATCGAGCTCGGCGATGTCCTGCTCCAGCTCCTTCTTGCGTTCGGGATGCGCCCCGACCAGCTCGATGCCAAGCCTGATGCGGGTGAGCGGTGTTCTAAGCTCATGCGACGCATTGGCGAGCAGCATCTTGTGGGCGTCGACCAGGCTCTCGATCCGCGCCGCGGCCTGGTTGAAGCTCTGCGCCAGCCGCGCAACCTCGTCGCGGCCCTCGACCTTCACGCGCGCGCGCAAATCGCCGGCGCCGAGCAACTCGACGCCGCGCTGCAAGCGCTCGAGGCGTCCGGTCAACCATTTGACGACCGGTCGGGCGCCGAGCGCGACCGCGAGCGCCACGGTCCCGAGGAAGGCCACGAGCGACAAGACGCTCGGCCGATGCCGCTCCGGCAGGCGCGCAACCAGCCACCGTCCGTCGGGAAGCGCGATCGAGATCGCGGGGCCGCCGAGGCCGCGCATCCATCCTCCGGGTGGGCCGTTTGTCTTCGGGGCCGGAAGCGGCCGACCGGCCGCGGCCAGCGGCTCGCCGGCGGGACCGAATACCGCGAGGTCAGCGCCGAGCCGTCCAGCCAGCCGGTCGACCGCCTGCTGCTGTTCCTGCAGCGGCGCATCCACCGGCGGAATAAGCTCGGCGATCACCTCGCCGGCAACCTCGAACGGCTGGTTGAACGGCGGCACGCGCGCGACGAATTTCCAGACCGTGCCGGCCGTCAGCACGACGAGGAAGAGGCTCGCCACGATCGTGAGATAGACCTGCGGATAAAGACGTCGCATCCGGCGGCCTCAGTCTTGCGCCTTGGCGAACACGTAGCCGACGCCGCGGACCGTGATGATGCGGCGCGGCTTCTTCGGATCGTCCTCGATCACGGCGCGGATGCGCGAGACATGCACGTCGCTCGAACGGTCGAAGGCTTCGATCTGCTCGCCCTTGACTGCGTCCATCAGGGAGTCGCGCGACATGACCCTGCCGGCATGCTCGGCAAGCGCGAGCAGCAACGCGAACTGATAGCTGGTGAGCGGGGATGGTTCGCCGTCGAGGTGTGCCGCGCGGGCGCCTTTGTCGATCTCGAGCCGGCCAAAGCGCAGCACATCGGTCGGCGGGGCGCTGTTCGGTCCCGATCTTGCGCCGATGCGGCCGCGGCGCAGGATCGCACGCAGACGGGCCAATAGCTCGCGGGGCTCGAACGGTTTCGGCAGATAGTCATCCGCCCCCATTTCGAGCCCGACCACGCGATCCATCGGATCGCCGCGGGCCGTCAACATCAGGATCGGACTATCGGAGCGGGCACGGATCAGCCGGCAGATTTCGAGGCCATCGGCGTCCGGCAGCATCAAGTCGAGAACGACGACGTCCACCGGCTCGCGCTCATGCAGCGCGAGGCCCTGCGCGCCGTTCTCGGCATGGATGACGTGAAAGCCCGCCTTGCCGAGGTACTCGCTGACCATGCCGGCAAGGCGGGAATCGTCTTCGATCAAGAGGACGCGCTGGTCCACGTTGTCCGTCAGCCTCTATCCGTCAATCGCTCGTGCCGGTCCGTGTCGATCAGCCGTGGTGCCAGCGTGCCCACGGACCATGTGACATCCAATCCGCGACTTTCTTGCGCTGTTCGGGATTGAGCACGTCCGCGGCATCAGCCAGTGCCTGCGCGATGCGCTTGCTCGCCGTTTCGGCAAGGGCGATCTGCTCCGAGCGCAACTTCTCGATTGCAGTACGATCGATGCTTGGCGCGGTCAAGAGCGTCACCGCCTGGGCGCGCGCGGCTTGCGCCTTTTCTCGCAAGGGCCGCAGCTCCGCGACGGCGGCCTTGGCGATGCTGGCGATCTTGGTCTGCTGATCCGGCGTGGCGTCGAGCTCGATCGCCATGTGCTTGGTCATGCGGTCGATGCGATCGTCGATCTGCGCGGGCGTGAGCG
>Ga0137415_10002318_pt1 | contig 18999 bp, 15 predicted proteins | sample CZODoug3_1_1_16f_FD_183082 | JGI IMG/M metagenome (GOLD analysis project Ga0137415, IMG submission 183082) | Vadose zone soil fungal communities from Angelo Coast Range Reserve, California, USA - CZODoug3_1_1_16fungal (Hybrid Assembly) | ecosystem: Environmental > Terrestrial > Soil > Vadose...
GTCAAGCAGACCGTGCTCGGCTTCACCGTCGGCGAGTACCTGATCGGGCTGTCCGGCGTGCTGCTGGCGCACGCCGTGCGCTCCGACGACGTCATCGCGATCGTCACCTCCTCGGTCGGCTGGGTGGGCACGCTGGTGATCATCCTGGGCACGCTGAAGATCAACGACTGGAACCTATACAGCTCCGGGCTCGGCGTCGTGAACTTCGTCAGCACCGTGTTCGGCCGGCAGGTCAACCGGGGTGTGGTCACCCTGCTGCTCGGCGTGCTCGGCAGCCTGCTGGCCGCCGGCGGCATCCTCGAGAAGTTCACCGGCTTCCTGATCCTGCTCGGCGTCTCGTTCCCGCCGATCGCCGGCATCATGATCGCCGAGTACTTCGTGGTCAAGCAGTGGCGCCCGGAGCTGGAGCGCAGCCGGGCGGCCGGCGAGCTGCCGCCGACCGCGCCCACCTGGGTGCCGGCCACCCTGGTCATCTGGCTGGCCGCCGCCCTGATCGGCGGCCTGCTCGCCTGGGGCCTGCCCAGTATCAACTCGCTGCTCGCCGGCTTCCTGCTCTACGTCGCCGCCGGCCGGCTCGGTTGGATCCGCGGCATCGGCACCAGCCACACCCTGCACCACGAGCCGGCCCCGACGGAACGGGCCGCCGTGCCGGACTGACGTGGCACGCCCGGGCCTGTGGACAAGTCGTGACCTGAAGAGTTCACCGAGCTACCCCGTTCACCGAGTGACAGGAGAGACATGCGCATCGGCATTGACGTCGGCGGCACGAACACCGACGCGGTCCTGATGGACTCCGGGCCGCGCGCCGACGGAGTGCTGGCCGCGGTGAAGGCGGCCACCACAGGCGACGTCACCTCCGGCATCGTCGCCGCGCTGGACGGCCTGCAGGCCCAGCACGCGTTCGACCCGGCCGAGGTGCGCGCGGTGATGATCGGCACCACGCACTTCATCAACGCGCTGGTGGAGGCCGACCGGCTGGCCCCGACCGCCGCGCTGCGCCTCGGCCTGCCGGCCACCGCGTCGTTGCCGCCGATGGTGGACTGGCCGGCCCGACTGGTCGACGCGATCGCCGGGCGCGGCTACCTGGCGCACGGCGGCCACGAGTTCGACGGCCGGCAGATCTCGCCGCTGGACGAGGACGAGCTGCGCCGCCACGCCGCCGACATGGCCGCCAACGGGGTGCGCTCGGTGGCGGTGTCGTCGGTGTTCTCGCCGGTCAACGCCGAGTTCGAGCTGCGCGCGGCGGAGATCCTGGCCGAGGAGCTTGGCCCGGAGCTGCCGGTGTCGCTGTCCCACGAGATCGGCCGGGTGGGGCTGCTCGAGCGGGAGAACGCCACGATCATCAACGCCGCGCTGCGCGAGCTGGCCGCGCACATCGTGGACGCGCTGGCCGGTTCGGTGTCCGGCCACGGGATCACCGCGCCGCTGTACCTGAGCCAGAACGACGGCACCCTGATGGACGTCGGCTACGCCCGCCGCTACCCGGTGGCCACCTTCGCCTCCGGGCCGACGAACTCGATGCGGGGGGCGGCGGTGCTGTCCGGGCTCGGTACCTGCGCGGTGGTCGACGTCGGCGGCACCACCACCGACGTCGGCGTGCTGACCGGCGGTTTCCCCCGCGAGGCCACCGTCGAGGTGAGTGTGGCCGGCATCCGCACCAACTTCCGGATGCCGGACGTGCTGAGCATCGGTCTGGGCGGAGGGAGCCTGGTGCGGGGTACCGGGTCTGATCTGACCGTGGGGCCGGACTCGGTGGGCTACCGGCTGACCGAGCGGGCGCTGGTGTTCGGCGGCGACACGCTGACCGCCACCGACATCGCGGTGGCCGCCGGCCGGGCCTCGATCGGTGACCCGGCGCTCGTCGCCCACCTGCCCCGCGAGCTGGTCGAGGCGGCGCTGGAGCGGATCGCCGCCGACGTCGCCGACGTGGTGGACCGGATGCGGATCTCGGCGGACCCGCTGCCGGTGGTCGCGGTCGGCGGCGGCTCGGTGCTGCTGCCCGACCACTTCCCCGGGCTCGGGGCGGTGCACCGGCCGGAGCACTTCGCGGTGGCCAACGCCATCGGCGCCGCGATCGCGCAGGTCGGCGGCGAGGTGGACCGGATCTTCGCGATCGAGCCGGGGCGCCGCGACGCGGTGGTCGACGAGGCCCGCCAGGAGGCCGTGGATCGGGCCGTGGTGGCCGGCGCCGACCCGGCCACCGTGACCATCGTGGACTTCGACGAGGTACCCATCCCCTACCTGCCCGGCAACGCCACCCGGATCCGGTGCAAGGCCGTCGGCGACCTGCGGATCGAGCACGGCACGGGTGCCGGGCCCCGTGCTGGCTCCGGGAACGGCTCCGGGAATGGCTCCGGGAACGGCTCCGGAAGCTCCGTCGTCCGCCCGACCGCCGGGCAGGTCCGGTGAGCGCCGCGACGTCCGTCGCCGGGCTGGTCGAGGTCGACGACCTGGCCGCGCTGGCCAGGGGCGCCGCGGTGCTCGGCACCGGCGGCGGTGGCGACCCGTACATCGGCCGCCTGCTCGCCGAGCAGGCGCTGCGCCGCTACGGCCCGGTTCCGCTGGTGGCGCCCGCCGAGCTGCCCGACGACGCCTGTGTGGTGCCGGTGGCCATGATGGGCGCGCCGACCGTGATGGTGGAGAAGACCCCGTCGGTGGAGCTGATCGGGCGCACGGTCACCGCGCTCGCCGAGTACCTGCGGATCACGCCGACGCACCTGGCCTGCATCGAGGCCGGCGGCATCAACTCGACGATCCCGCTGGTCGCGGCCGCGCAGCTCGGTCTGCCACTGGTCGACGGCGACGGCATGGGGCGCGCCTTCCCCGAGCTGCAGATGGTGCTGCCGACGCTGTACGGGATCACCGCGACGCCGATGTCGATCGCCGACGAGAAGGGCAATGTCGGCGTGCTCAACACGATCGACAACCACTGGTCGGAGTCGCTGGCCCGGGCCCTGACGATCACCATGGGCTGCTCGGCGATCATCTCCAACTACGCGATGACCGGCGCGCAGGCCCGGGAGTCGCTGGTCGGCGGCACGCTGAGCCTGTGCCGGACGTTGGGCCGGCGGATCGAGGCGGTGCGCGCGGCGCACGGCGACCCGGTCGCCGCGGTGGCCGACGAGCTCGGCGGCCGGCTGCTGCACACCGGCAAGGTGACCGACGTGGCGCGGCGCACCACCACCGGCTTCGCCAGGGGCGACGCGACGGTCGCCGGCCCGGACGGCGTGCTGGAGCTGCGCTTCCAGAACGAGCACCTGGTCGCGGTGCGCGACGGCGAGGTCCTGGTCAGCACACCGGACCTGATCATCGTGCTGGACTCGGAGACCGGCGAGCCGGTGACCACCGAGGCGCTGCGCTTCGGCCACCGGGTGAGCGTGCTCGGCGCGCCGGCCGACCCGCGCTGGCACTCCCCCGAGGCGATCGAGCTGGTCGGGCCGAGGTACTTCGGCTACGACCACGACCCGGTGCGCGTGTGGGGCCCGACCGGGGGTGCGCGGTGAGCTGGACACTGGGGCCGGACGAGCTGCGCGACCTCGCCAGGGGCGCGGCACTGCTCGGTACCGGCGGCGGCGGTGACCCGCACGTCGGGCGGCTGATGGTGACCGAGGCGATGCGCCGGCACGGCCCGGTCACCGTGCTGGACCCGGACGAGGTGGCCGACGACGCGTTCGTCATCCCCACCGCGATGATGGGCGCGCCGACGGTGATGATCGAGAAGATCCCGCGCGGTGACGAGGCGGTCGCCGCCCTGCGTGCGCTGGAGCGCCACCTCGGTCGCACCGCGGACGCCACCATGCCGATCGAGTGCGGCGGGATCAACTCGATGATCCCGCTGGTGGTGGCCGCGACGACCGGGCTGCCGGTGGTGGACGCCGACGGCATGGGCCGGGCGTTCCCCGAGCTGCAGATGGAGACGTTCGGGGTGTACGGGGTGCCCGGGTCGCCGATGGCGGTCAGTGGTGACCACGGTGAGCTGGTGCTCATCGATACCGGGGACGACAACAAGCGGATGGAGTGGCTGGCCCGCGGCGCCACCATCCGGATGGGCGGCGCGGCGCTGATCGCCGAGTACGCGATGACCGGCGCGGAGGTCAAGCGCACCGCCGTGCCGCGCACCCTGTCGCTCGGGCTGTCGGTGGGGCGGGCCATCCGGGAGGCGCGCGAGCAGCTGCGCGACCCGGTGTCCGCGCTCGCCGAAGCGCTGGCCCCGACGCTGTACGCGCACCTGCGGGTGCTGTTCGCGGGCAAGGTCGCCGACGTCGAGCGGCGCACCGTGGACGGCTTCGCCAAGGGCCGCGCCCGGTTCACCTCGTTCGACGGCACCTCGACGCTGCGCACCGCGTTCCAGAACGAGAACCTGGTCGCCGAGGTGGACGGCCAGGTGCGGGCGATCGTGCCGGACCTGGTCTGTGTGCTGGACGCCGAGTCCGCCGAGCCGATCACCACCGAGACGCTGCGCTACGGACAGCGCGTCGTCGTGGTCGGCATCTCCACACCGGCCCTGATGCGCACGCCCGAGGCGCTGGCCGTGTTCGGCCCGGCCTGCTTCGGGCTGGACCAGCCCTTCATCCCGGTGGAGAGCGAAGCCCGTGAGTGGCGAGTCGCCCGCTAGCGCGGCACGGCGCCAACCCGGCACCCTGCGCAACAGTCACCCGTGCCCGACCGGTCCGGGTTCGCGATCGCAACCAAGAGTGCCTCCACGGTTACGGATCGGAGCGAAACCCCCCATAATGCGGAGGTGATCAAGGGTCGGAGGGGGCCCGCCGCGCGCGGGGACAACGATCAGAACGGCCGGAACGGGTCAGCTGGCGGGCTGGCGTAGTGCCCGACAGGGAGGACTCCGCACTCCTGTTCGAGGGCAGCGCGAAACTGCTCGAGCTGCTCGCCGACCTCTACCCGAGGCAGCGGCACGACCAGCCCCAGAACCGCCCGTTGATCTGCCTGGTCCGGGAGGAAGGGGCGCCCGAGGTACTCCCGGCGGTGCACAAGCGCATCGGGTCCGGCCTGGAGATCATCGAGGTGACACCGCCGGTCCTGCAGAGCCCACCACCGGACGACAGCCTGCCGCCAGCCACCGCCGATGACGTCAAGCAGGTTCGGATTCTGCTGAAGAATCTGGCCAGGCAACTGGGCCAGCCGAGCGACCGTCGGCAGCGCATCCGGCGGTTCCGTCGGTTCGCGCTGGCCAGCTGGCTGATGGACCAACCCGACCCGAACGGCGCCGACCAGAAGTCTCGGGATGTCGACCAGGGGACAGTCGAAGAGAAGATGCGCGGGCTGCTCCGCAGCCGAGAGCGCTACCAGATTAAGGAGATCCCGAACGACCTCGGCGTGCCGGCCTGGCTGCGCGCCGTGGCCATCCCGCTCGCCGCTCTGGTCTACCGGGCTCGGTTCAGCGGCCGGGTCCCCGTGCTCAGCGGCTACTACCGGTGGTTCGTGCGGAGGGACTCGCTGGCTCCCCGGCGCGCGGGCAATACACCGAGCGTCGCGGCGGAGCTCATCAACTGGCGCACCCAACCCGACACCACGCTGCTGTTCCTGGTGAACTCGTTCATGGAGGACATCCGCGCCGCCTACCGGAGCCCGGTGAAGCGGTACCTCGGCGTGCGACGGACGACGTGTTGCCTGATCTCGGTCAGCAACATCACCCGCCGCAACGGCGGGTACCAGCTCCTCCGGGCGATCAACGAGGTGCGGAACCTCACCAGGCTCCCCGATCCACTGCTCGTTGTCACCGAGGGCCACCGCCAACCGCCTTTCGCCACCGCGCCGGCCGGGATGCCCCCGGTGAGCGACGCCCAGGAAGCGTTCGACGCGTGGGGCAGCGACATCGCCCGTGTACAGGACGAGAAAAAACCCGCCGCGTGGTTCCTGTCGCTGGCCGTGCCGGCCGTTCCCGAGGACGGGCCAGTGCGGGAGAAACACCGGCGCAGCTTGAGCGCAGTGGGCAATAAGCCGATCGTCGCTCCGCGAGAGTCGCACTACCAGAAGGCGGCCCGGCTCGGCTCCATGGTGATCGTGCTCGCGGCGGTTGTCCTGGGCTACGCCTGGTACAGCCACGCGCACTGCGGGAACGGGCTGAGCTGGCCGGGTTTCTCGCCGACCGTGTCCAGAGCCGGGAACGAGTGCGTCGGGCTCGCGGCCGACCCGACCGCGCTGTTCAGCCCGCTGGACGAGCCGACGCGGACGCTGGGGCAGCAGGTCCAGAACCTGAACAGCGAGGCGCAGGCCCGGCACGACGAGCAGCCGACCAGGCCGCTGATCACCTTGGTCTATCTGGGTGTGCTGAGCGCGCCCGACCCGAACGCCGGCGCGCTGGCCGCGGAGGTCGAGGGGCTGAAAGGCGTCGCGGTGGCCCAGCGGCGCCAGCTGGACGCCCGCGCCAGCACCGACCCGCTGGTGAATGTGGTGTTCGCCAACGCCGGTCAGCGCATGACCAGCGGTACCTCGGTCGCCGCTACCATCGGCGCGGCCGCCCGACGGGACCCGACCCTGGTCGGTGTGGTGGGGCTGAACGAGAGCTACCGGGCCACCGAGGAGACCATCAACGCGCTGGCCGACCAGGGCATCCCGACGGTCGCCGCCACGCTCTCCACCGACTCCCTAGCCGACGACCTGCTGATGTACTTCCAGATCGCGCCGCAGAACCGGCGGGAGGCCGCCGTGGCGGCAGCGTATGCGGCCCAGCACACCCCGCCCGAGGCGGCCCGCGCGGTGCGCATCTACTTCTCCGACGACTCGTCCGACATCTATAGCTCGAACCTGACCGCCGACGCGGTCGGCGAATTCCGCGCGCAGGGGTTCGACGTCAGAACGATCACCTTCACCCCGGACGGGAACTCTCCGGCCGCCGCCCCACCGGCCGCCGATGCCCACCTCGCGGACCCCAGCCAGGCCGGTACCGACTCATGCGACTTCCCTGGGCTGGTCTTCTACGCGGGCCGGCCGCTGCCCGACTTCGGCTCGTTCCTGGGCGCCGCGCGGAACTGCGCCCGACCGCCGCGCATCCTGGCCGACGACGACGTCACCCGCTACGTCGCCAACGATGAGGCCCGGGAGCAATACCCGTCGATCCCCTTCGACTACCTGGCCTTCGCCGCGACCATCCCGGACCAGGCGCAGGTCGGGCCCGAGCAGGACTTCTACAGCAGCTACGACCGAATGTTCCCGGCCCAGCCCAACGCCAGCAGGTCACTGGACGGGCACGCGGCCCTGGCCTACGACGCCGTGTCCACGTTCGTCGCGTCGGTGCAGCGGCTGCGGGCGGGCAGGCAGACGCTGCCGATCTCGCCCGGCACGGTGTGGCGGCAGATCAGCGCGATCACCGGCCCGGGGCTGCGCGGCGCCTCCGGGTACATCGACTTCGGCGGCCAGGTCAGCCGGCGCGTGCCGCTGGTCAAGCCGGTGCTGGTGCTCAGCGTGCGGAACGGCAGGGTGCAGCCGACGACCGCCTACTGCGGCCCGCCACCCAGCCAGGACCAACGAACACAACCGTGGTGCCCACCGACGGGGTGAGGCACCCGGCTGGCCTCCACTGGCTCGCCCTCGGTTGCTGCGCGTTCCCGCGCACGATCCGGCGTTCCCGCGCACGATCCGTCTCTCCCGCGCACCTTGCGAGACCACGCCGCGCACCTCCCGTGGACGCCGCGCACCGTGCGAGCCATGCGAGAACAACGCAAGGTGCGCGGCGTCGCCGCCGAGTTATCCACAGGGCACCCCCACCGGCCCAGCTGACGGCACTCGGCCGCCACTCTTGCGGGTGAATGGCGGGCGCTGTATCTTCATGCGATGCCACTGAACACCTTGTTAAGTACAGTCGAAGTATCGTTCAGCGGTGTCTGACAAACCATCCCCTGACAAACCATCCGATTCCGACCGGGAACGGCTGGGCGCGCGGATCCGTGCCTACCGGACGATGCGGAAGATGTCGCTGCGGTCCCTCGCCGAGTTCGCGGGAGCCAGCGCCAGCTTCATCAGCCAGCTCGAACGCGGGCACACTAGCGCCAGCGTCGGCATGCTGCGACGGATCGCCGGCAGTCTCGGCCTCACCATGGCCGACCTGTTCAGCGAGGAAGCCAGTCCCGACCCCCAGGTGCTCCGGCACGGCGACCGGCCGGAGCTGCCGGCTGGCCCCGGGGCGCGCAAGTTCCTGGTCTCCAGGCGTCCACTGCAGAACGTGGAGATCTATTCCGGCCAGTTCGATCCGGGTGCCGGAACGGGCCCCGGACCCTACGCACACGGCGACGCACAGGAGTTCCTGCTGGTCCTGCACGGCCGGGTCACCCTATGGCTGGGCGAGCCGGGCCGCGCGGAGGAGCACCGGCTGGCCAGCGGCGACAGCATCGAGTACCGCACGTCCACCCCGCACCGACTGCAAACGCTCGGCAGCGCCGCGGCCGAAGTGCTGTGGATCATCAGTCCACCCACCTCCGTCTGAGCTGCCGCCCGCCGCTTCGACCCTCCCCGAGGAGGAACACATGCGTGAGTTCCCTCGCCGCCACCAGCGCGGCCGCCCGGCCCTGGGTACGGCGGCCGCGCTCGCGGTGCTCGCGCTGGCCGCCGTGGCGGCCTGTGGCGGCCCGAGCTCCGGCGCGAAGGACGTCGACCTGGGTCCCGGCCCCGCGCAGGTGGGCACCGTCAAGGACGGCGCGCTCAAGGGCGTCGACATGACCTTCGTGTCCTACGGCGGCATCTACCAGAAGGGCCAGCAGGAGGCGGCCACCGACCCGTTCGCCACCGCATCCGGCGCCACCGTCGTGCAGGACGGGCCGACCGACAACGCCAAGATCAAGGCGCAGGTCGAGTCCAACAACGTCACCTGGGACGTGGTGGACACCGGCTCGGTCTGGGCGGACGCCCAGTGCGACAAGCTGCTGATGCCGCTGGACTACTCGATCATCGACAAGTCCAGGATCCCGGCGGGGCTGGCCGGCAAGTGCAGCGTGCCGGCCATGCAGTACGGCTACGTGCTCGCGTACAACAAGACCAAGTTCGGCGCCGACCCGCCGAAGGGCTGGGCGGACTTCTTCGACACCCAGCGGTTCCCCGGCAAGCGCGCGCTCAACGGCGACCCGTCCGATCCGGAGCCGGGCCCCTATGAGGCGGCCCTGCTCGCCGACGGCGTCGCGGCGGCTGCGCTGTACCCACTGGACGCCGCGCGCGCGGAGCGCAAGCTCGGCTCGATCAGGCCCCAGCTGGTGTTCTGGAAGACCGGCGCGGAGTCGCAGCAACTGCTGGAGTCCGGCGAGGTCGACATGGCAATGCTGTGGAGCGGCCGGGCCTACGGGGCGATCAAGAACGGCGCGCCGTACGCCGTGCAGTGGAACCAGTTCCTCCCGGTGATGGACTCGCTGACGGTGCCGAAGGGCGTGAAGTCACCCAAGGCCGCCATGGCGTTGATCAACTATTACCTGGGCGCCGCGCAGCAGGCGAAGCTCACCGAGCTAACCACCTACTCACCGGTCAACACCGACGCGAGGCCCCAGCTCGACCCGCTCACCACCTCGTTCATCACCACCGACAAGGCCCGCCAGAGTCAGGCGGTGCCGGTCAACACCACCTGGTGGGCACAGAACCAGGACGCGATGGGGCAGAAGTGGTCCGACTGGCTCGGCGGCTGACGTGACCGTGCTCGACGAGCTGACCGACGGCGGGCGTGGGTCCCGATCCGCCGCGATGGACCGGGGCCGGTCCCGCCCGGTGTGGCTGCTGCTGCCGGCGCTGGTCCTGCTGCTCGCGTTCTTCGTCTACCCGGTCCTCACCATGGCCTGGCGCTCGGTCACCGACCCGGTGCCCGGCATCGGCAACTTCACCTGGTTCTTCACCGAGCCGGCGAACCTGCGGGTACTGGCCCGCACGTTCACCACCAGCCTGTGGGTGACCGTGATCGCGCTGGTGCTCTCCTACCCCTACGCGTACGCGATGACGGCGGCCGGCCCCCGGGGCAGGGCGGTGCTGACGCTGCTGGTGCTGGTGCCGTTCTGGACCAGTCTGATGGTGCGCACCTTCGCCTGGCAGGTCCTGCTGCAGGACACCGGGGTGATCAACAAGACGCTCCGGCTGGTCGGGCTCGGCCCGCTGCACCTGATCCGCACCGAGACCGGCGTGATCATCGGGATGACGCAGGTGCTGATGCCGTTCCTGGTCCTGCCGCTGTACGCGGTACTGAGCGGGATCGACCTCCGGCTGGTGCGCGCGGCGCGCAGCCTCGGCGCCCGCCCGGTGGTCGCCTTCACCCGGGTCTACCTGCCGCTGTCCATGCCCGGCGTCGCGGCCGGCACGCTGATGGTGTTCATCCTCTCGCTCGGCTTCTACATCACCCCGGCGCTGCTCGGTTCGCCCACCGACGCGCTGATCTCGCAACAGATCTTCACCCAGGTCAGCGGCCTGCTGCGGTGGGGCCGGGGCGGCGCGATGGGCGTCGTGCTGCTGATCGCCACCCTGGTGCTGATCGGTCTGGTGGCGCTCGCGCAGCGCGGTCCGGCGCGCCGGCGGAGCTCCTCGTGAGGCTCGGTCGGGCGGCACTGTGGGTGTTCTGCGGCCTCGTCGGCTGCTGGCTGGTGGCGCCCGCCCTGATCGTGCTCCCGCTGAGCCTGACCAACCAGGCGTCCCTGGTGTTCCCGCCGCGCGGCTGGTCGGTGCGCTGGTACGCGAACTTCTTCACCGACTCCACCTGGATCGGCGCGTTCTGGACCTCCGTGCAGGTGGCGCTGCTCGTCACGGTGGTGGCCACCGCGGTCGGCACGGCGGCGGCGGTCGGGCTCACCCGGACCCGGGGCCGCGCCCTGCTGGTCGCCAACGGGTTGATCCTGAGCCCGATGATCGTGCCGGGCATCGTGTTCGCCATCGGCAGTTACGCGACCTTCCTGTCGTTGCACCTGGTCGGCACCCTCGGCGGGTTCGTCATGGCGCACACGGTGCTCGCGCTGCCGTTCGTGGTGCTCCCGGTGGCGGCCCGGCTACGCGGCTTCGACCGGCGCCTCGAGCTCGCGTCGGCGAGCCTGGGGGCCGGGCGGTGGGCGACGTTCCAGCAGGTCACCCTGCCGCTGGTGGCACCGGGGGTACTCGCCGGCGCACTGTTCGCCTTCGTCACCAGCTTCGACGAGGTTGTCGTCTCGCTGTTCATCCAGAGCCCGTACCTGCAGACCTTGCCGGTGAAGATGTACAGCAGCGTCAGCCGCGACACCGACCCGACGATCGCCGCCGCCGCATCGATGATCATCGTGCTGACCACGGCGCTCGTGCTCGTGGCCACGTACCTCACCGCCAGGAGGAGCCGTGCCCGCTAGCGGCGCAGCCGCCGATCTCGCCGGCGCCCGGGCGCTCGCCCGGACCGGCGGGGAGATCACCCTCGAGCACCTGACCAAGCGGTACGCGGACGCCACCGCGATCGACGACGTGTCGCTGGACATCCGGCCCGGCGAGTTCATGACGCTGCTCGGTCCGAGCGGTTCGGGCAAGACGACGACGCTCAACGCGATCGCCGGGTTCGTCACGCCGACCTCGGGCCGGCTGTTGATGGACGGCACCGAGGTCGGCAGTGCGGTCGGCGGGGTCCCGCCGCACCGGCGCGACATCGGCATGGTCTTCCAGCACTACGCGCTGTTCCCGCACATGACCGTCGAGCAGAACATCGCCTTCCCGCTCCGGCAGCGCAAGGTGGCCCGGGACCGACGCGCCGAGCTGGTCACCGCGGCGCTGGACACCGTCCGGCTCAGCGGCTTCGGGCGGCGGTACCCGCACGAGCTCTCCGGCGGCCAGCAGCAGCGCGTCGCGGTGGCCCGGTCCATCGTCTACCGGCCCCGGGTGCTGCTGATGGACGAGCCGCTCGGCGCGCTGGACAAGAAGCTGCGGGACTGGCTGCAGCTGGAGATCAAACGCATCCACGCCGAGCTGGGCACCACCTTCGTCTACGTCACCCACGACCAGGACGAGGCGCTGGTGCTCTCCGACCGGGTCGCGGTCTTCAACGGCGGCCGCATCGAGCAGGTGGGCACGCCCGACGAGCTGTACGAACGGCCGTCGACGCTGTTCGTGGCCCGGTTCGTCGGCGACTCCACGGTGCTGCGGGGGCCGGCGACCGCGGCGGGCTCTGGCGGCTCGGGCCCGGGCGGCTCGACGCTGGGAAAGTGCGGGCGCACCCTGCGGGCTCCCGGTGCGCTGAGCGGTGCCGGTGCGCTCGTGGTGCGGCCGGAACGGCTGTCCGTGCACGCCCGGGGCGCCGAGCCGGACGGCGCCGACTGGAACACGCTGCCGGCGGTGGTGGAGCGGGCGATCTACCTGGGCTCCAGCCGCAAGCTCGAGCTGCGGCTGCCGGACGGCGAGCCCGCGCTGGTCCGTGAGCTGGCCGGTCGGCTCGCGGACGTACGGCCCGGCGATCAGGTCACCCTCGCCTGGCGGGTGGCCGACTCCGTACTGCTGCCCGATGACCCCGATGTGGAGGCTGCTGTCACGTGAACCCGCACGCCCGGACTTCGACGGTGCTCGACGACGTCCCGCGCACCAGCGACTTCGTCAACGGCGACGTGTCCTTCTGGTACCGCGGGATCGGCCTGCCGACGCCGCGCCCGGCGCTGCCCGGGCCCCGCGCGTACGACGTGTGCCTGGTCGGCGGCGGCTACACCGGGCTGTGGACCGCCTACTACCTCAAGCGCGCCAGGCCCGAGCTGCGGATCGCCGTGCTGGAGCGGGAGTTCGCCGGGTTCGGGGCGTCCGGGCGCAACGGCGGCTGGCTCAGCGGGGCGCTGTCCGGCTCGCGGGAGCGCTACGCGGCCGCGCACGGCCGGCCGGCGACCATCGCGCTACAGCGGGCCATGTGGGAGTCGATCGACGAGGTCATCCGGGTCACCGAGGCCGAGGGCATCGACGCCGACATCGTCAAGGGCGGCCTGCTGCACGTGGCCACCAACCCGGCCCAGCGGCGGCGGCTGCACGCGGAGCTCGCCGAGGACCGCGAGTGGCAGGTCGACGAGGCAGACCTGCGGCTGCTGGACGCGGCCGAGCGGTCCAGCCGGCTGCGGGTGGCCGGCACCCTGGACGCGACGTTCACACCGCACTGCGCCCGGATCCAGCCGGCCAAGCTGGTGCAGGGCCTGGCCCGCGCGGTCGAGGCGCTCGGCGTGGACATCTTCGAGGGCACCACCGTCACCGAGATCCGGCCGCGCACCGGTACCGGCGGCGCCACCGCGGTGACCGACCGGGGCGAGGTGACCGCCGACTATGTGATCCGCGCCGTGGAGGGCTTCACCGCCGGCATCGCCGGGCAGCACCGGCAGTGGCTGCCGATGAACAGCTCGATGATCGCCACCGAGCCGCTGCCCGCCGACCTGTGGCAGCGCATCGGCTGGGCAGGCCGCGAGCTGCTCGGCGACGGCGCGCACGCCTACATCTACGCCCAGCGCACCGCCGACGACCGCATCGCGATCGGCGGCCGGGGCGTGCCCTACCGGTTCGGCTCGCGCTGGGACAACCGGGGCACCACCCACGCCAGCACGGTGGTGGCGCTGTGGCGGATGATCACCCGGCTGTTCCCGGAGGCCGCCGACGCGCGGCTGGACCACGCCTGGTGCGGGGTACTGGGGGTGCCCCGGGACTGGTGTTCCACCGTGCACCTGGACCACCACAGCGGCCTCGGCTGGGCCGGTGGTTACGTCGGCCACGGCGTGACCACCACCAACCTGGCCGGGCGCACCCTGGCCGACCTGGTGCTGCGCCAGGACACCGAGCTGACCCGGCTGCCCTGGGTCGGCCGCCAGGTGCGGCGCTGGGAGCCGGAACCCCTGCGCTGGCTCGGCGTGCAGCTGATCTACACCCTGTTCCGGGCCGCCGACCGCGCCGAGAACGACCGCTCCCTCGACACGTCCCGCTACGCCCGCCTAGCCGAGCTCATCTCCGGCCGCTGACCCGGCGCTGCGGCTGGCCTGTTGTTACCGAGCTGCACACCAGGCAGGTTTTTCGGCGCGAAAACCTGCCTGGTGTGCAGCTCGGTAACACGCGGCCGGCTCGCCCCGGCGGCTCCGGGTGGCGGAGGATGCACCTGTGAGCGGCAGGCAGCGGCTGGGCGCGGCGGACGTGGACGCCTTCATCGTCGGGCTCACGCTGCTCGGCTCCGGCGGCGGTGGCGAGGCCGAGGCGTACCGGCACACGCTGCGCGCGGCACTCGGCGAGGGCGGCATCGAGCTGGGTGACCCGGCCGAGTTCGGCGACGCCCCGGTGGTGGCGATCGGCATGCTCGGCGGCACCCGGATGCTCACCGAGAAGCTGCCCGGCGGCCAGGAGATCCACAGGGCGGTCGCCGCGCTCACCCGGTGGACCGGCGTGGCGCCGGCCGCGGTGATGGCCCTCGAGGCCGCCGGCCTGAACGGCACCCTGGCCGCCGCCAGCGCCGCCCAGCTCGGCCTGCCGCTGCTGGACGCCGACCTGATGGGCCGCGCGATGCCCCGGATGGACCACACCAGCCGCGCGGTCGCCGGCGGCCCGGTGACCCCATTCGCGATGTCCGAGCCGAGCGGCCAGACCCTGCTCGTCGACGCCGCCACGCCCTACGGGCTGGAACGCATCGCGCGCGCGTTCGTGGCGCAGAGCGGTGGCTGGGCCGGCACGGCGATGGCCCCGATGCCGGCCAGCGAGGTCGTCACGGATGCATGCCTGGGTAGCCTCGGCCGGGCGCTGCGGCTGGGTCGGGCGCACCGCGAGCTGCCGAGCAAGTCGGCACCGGAGCGGGTCGCGGCGGCACTGGGCGGTCAGTTGCTCGGCGTCGGGCGGGCCGCCGACATCAGCCGGCAGCCCTCCACCCCGTTCGGCCGGGCCAGCATCACCGTGCTCTCCGGGAGCGACACCGGGAGCGACACAAGGGGCGGCACAAGGGGCGGTACCGGGAGCGGCCCGGTGCTGCGGCTGGAGGCGGAGAACGAGTACCTGCTGGTGCTGCGCGACGGGGTGCCGGTGGCCAGCTGCCCGGACCTGATCTGCGCGCTGGACCGGCGTACCGCCACCCCGATCGCCGTGGACTCGCTGCGCCCCGGCGACGACCTGATCGTCGTGGTGCTGCCGGGGCCACCCTGGTGGCGGGCCTCCCCGGAGCGGCTGCGGCACGTCGACCCGCGCGCCTTCGGGCTCGGCTGCGACGCCGTGCTGCTGCCCGAGCCGAGCGGGGCGGCGCAGGGGCTGCCGGCATGACCGACGGGATCACGCTGGCCGCGCTGCTGGACCACCCGGACTGGGCCGAGGTCGAGCTGCTGGCCGGCCCCCGCCGCGCGGACCCGGCGATCCGGGGCGTGCTCGCGGTGCCCGACGTGCTGGCCGACCCGACCGGGCTCGCCGGCCAACTGCTCGCCGTCGTGCTGACCGCGCCGAGGGCGGACTGGCACCTGGACGCGCTGCTGCACCGGGCCGACGCCGGGGGTGCCGCCGCGGTGCTGCTGCCGGGCACCGCGCCGCTGCAGCCGGCCAGCCGGGAACTGGCCGAGCGGATCGGGCTGCCGGTGCTCGGCGCCCCGGACCCGCTCGCCGCGATGCTGGCGGCCACCCGGCTGATCCACGAACCGGACCGGGTGGTGGCGGACCTGGTCACCCGCACGGCGGCCACCTGCGCCGACGCCGGCCAGGGCACCGATGCGCTGGTCGCCGACCTGGGCAGGCTCTGGCGGCGACCGGTGTGGCTGTTGGACGCGGCCGGCCAGGTGGTCGCCGGCCCCGACCGCGCCGGCCCCCTGCCCGGCAACGGAGACGGCCCCGGCGACGGCACCGGCGGCGGGTTGCTCGAACGGCCGCTCGGCGCGCGGGCCCTTGGCGCCCGGCTGGCCGCCGCGGTGCCACCCGGCGTGCCGGGCGAGGTCGCCGCGATCACCGCCGCGCTGGGGGTGGCGGCGGAGTCGGTCGGGCAGCGGCTGGCCGAGCAGCGGCTGACCGTCGAGCGGGACGCCCGGCTGCGGATGGCGCTGCTGGCCGAGATCGCGCAGAGCGGCGGCGAGCTGTCCTCGGGCGCGCGGCGGCGGGCGATCGACGCCGGCTGGCAGATCGAGGGCTGGCACGTGGGCATCCGGATCGACGTGCCGGGCGCGGTGGACCCGGTGGCGATCCGGCCGGAGGTGCTGCGCGCGGTGGCCACCGCCCACCTGCGCGCGGTGGTCGTCGAGCAGGGCTCCGGCTGGGGCGCCTGGTCGACGTTCGACCACGCGCCGAGCCCGGCGCAGCTGCAGCGGCACGCCTCGGCGGCCCGGCGCGCCCAGTGGCTGCTGCGTTCGTCGCTGCCGACCTCGATGGGCGTCGGCCGGGCGCACCACGGCGTGCCCGGCCTGATCCGCACGCTGAGCGAGGCCGGTGACGCGGCCCGGCTGGCCACCGGCCGCTCCACCAGCGGGCACTACGTGCACGTGGACCGGATGGGGCTGGGCCAGATGTTGCTGGCCTGGACGCGCACCGACACGTTCCTGCCGGCCGCGCGGTCGCTGCTCGAACCGCTGCACGGCCAGCCGGGTGAGCTGCTGCTGACCCTCACCGCGTTCCTGGACGCCGAGTCCTCGCTCACCGAGACCGCCGCGGTGCTCGGGGTGCACCGCAACACCGTGGCCGCCCGGATCAGCCGCGTCCGCGAGCTGCTCGCGGTGGACCTGGCCGACCCGGACGAGCGACTGGCGCTGCACCTGGCATGTCGCAGCGTGGTGTTCCACCAGTAGGTGGCTCTCAGGCCCGGCACGTCCGGACGGATGGTGCTACTGTTCATACACTCTGCGTAGTGTCAGTTACTCAGCGTTATATGGACCAGTCAGGTAGACCGCAGGGTTTTGTAGGCCGCGAGTTCGCGGCCCGATCTTGGAGACCGCGAGCTCCGCCGACGCTGCAGTGGTCTCGAACCGCTCCGAGGTGTCGCGCGCACAGTGCGCCGGCCAGGCGTGGCGGCTCTTCGCCGAACAGGCTCTGCCCCGGTGAACGACCCTGACCAGCACCTGGAGCGTTGATGTTGTTCTCCCGTAGCCGAGAGCGCGCCACGGCCGCCCCGGCGCCCGCCGGCCCCGCCCCCCGCCACTCCCAGCCGGCGGTCGCCGGCATCGGAGTCGGGGCCGGGGTCGTGGATCACAGCATGGAGGTCTCCAACCTGCACAAGGCGTTCGGGTCCTTCGAGGTGCTGCGTGGGCTGAACCTGAAGTTCCAGGACGACGCGATCACCACGATCCTGGGGCCCTCCGGGACGGGCAAGAGCGTGCTGATCAAGCACCTGGTCGGGCTGCTGGAACCCGATGACGGCGAGGTGCTGGTCTTCGGCCGGAACATGTGGGAGATCAGCGAGAAGGAACGCTACGAGCTGCGTACCAAAATGGGTGTGCTGTTCCAGGATGGGGCACTGTTCGGCTCGCTGAACGTGTACGACAACACGGCGTTCCCACTGCGCAAGCACACCGACAAAGCCGAGGACGAAATCCGCGAGATCGTCATGCGCCGGCTCGCCGAGGTCGGCCTCGACTCGTCCGAGCGAAAGCTGCCGAACGAGATCTCCGGCGGCATGCGCAAGCGGGCCGGGTTCGCGCGGGCGCTGGTGATGGACCCCTCGATCGTGTTCTTCGACGAGCCGGACTCCGGCCTGGACCCGGTGCGTACCAGCCTGTTGAACGACCTGATCCTCGACATGCATGCCGAGCACAAGGGCACGTATCTGCTGGTCACGCACGATATCCGGACCGCACGCAAGGTCTCCGACTACGTGGGGTTGATCTGGAAGGGCAAGGTCGTGCACTACGGCGAGGCCGAGGAGGCGTTCGCCAACGAGGACCCGTTCGTCCGCCAGTTCCTGGCCGGCGAGTCCGCCGGCCCGCTCGGCATGGACTAGCCCCCGACCGACCTGAACGATCACCTGGGGCCCGCCGGACGATCACCACGCTAAGTTACGGAACGGACCAGTTCTCCCCTCCGTCGACCTATCAACGAACAAGCATGAGTATCCTGAGTAGGCCAAGGTTGAGCGGCATCGGAATTCCCAGTGCGCGATGTCCATCGCGCACGGTGCCGCTCGGGCGCTGCAGACCGCGCCTGCCTTGCTCTATCGCTGGCCTGATCGTTGGGGCCAGCTGGAGGAGAACCGCATGAGCACGGCCCGACACGGACGTACCAACGATGACAGCGGCCGCTGGGCAGACGCCCAGGCCGCACTCCTGGTCAGCAACGAGGCACAGAACCGGCGTGCCGTCCGCGTGGTCGCCGGCCGGGCCAACGACCTCACCGACTGCACCGAACTGCTGGCCATGCTCGGGCTGGACGTACGCACCGACCACTCGGCCTAGCTCTACCCCGACCGAACCCCAACCTCCGCCCCGCCGCTGACGCTCACCAGGTCGGCGGCGGGTTCGGCGCGCCCAGGGCAGTGGCCGCTGAACACCACCTCGGGTATCGCGGCGCGGCCTAGCTGGGCGGGATACACCGCGAAGCCAGCCCGTCCCACTCCGCTGTGCGGGAACGGGTCGTTGCGCATGCCACCCTCATTTACATACAGTCCGGCCTGCCTGTAAGTTGCAAAGGAGGGGCTTGTGGCGGCGAGGATGCGGGTAGCACGACGGGCGGGCTGGGTCGTGGGCGCCGGGACGGACGCACTGAGGTCGGTCGCAAGCCTGGCGAGGCGGACGGGCCGGACCAAAGGGCAAGGCCGACGGCGCCAGCGAGGCCGCGAGGGTCGACCTGACGAGCGGCCATGCGGTCAGTCGTGGGCGCCGGGTCCCGCGCGCTACGGCGTCGGTGTCCGGCACAACGTTGCTGTGCGGATGAGTGACGGCATCGTGCTGCGGGCTGACGTCCATTTCCCGGCCGACCCGCACACTCGGGCGGCGGTGGCGGGGTCCTTCCCGGTCCTGCTGTCCATCACCCCGTACGGCAAGAAGGCCCCACCCCCAGCGGGGCAGCTCGGCGGCGGCCCAACGCCCTACCTGATCAGGCGCGGCTACATCGAGGTGATGGTCGACGTGCGGGGCACCGGCGCGTCCGGCGGTGTCTTTGAAATGTTCGGCACGG
>Ga0137415_10002321_pt1 | contig 18992 bp, 19 predicted proteins | sample CZODoug3_1_1_16f_FD_183082 | JGI IMG/M metagenome (GOLD analysis project Ga0137415, IMG submission 183082) | Vadose zone soil fungal communities from Angelo Coast Range Reserve, California, USA - CZODoug3_1_1_16fungal (Hybrid Assembly) | ecosystem: Environmental > Terrestrial > Soil > Vadose...
GAACATTGCAGCTACAAATCATCAAGACAAGTCTTGAAACAACTGCCAACAAAAGGTCCCCGAGTGCTAGTTGGGCCAGGCTATGATGCTGGAGTCGTTGATGTAGGCGAAGGATGGGTTATCACGCTTCACATCGAGAGCCACAATCATCCCTCGGCCATCGACCCATACGGTGGTGCCGCGACCGGAGTGGGCGGAGTCGTACGGGATATCTTGAGCCTAGGCACACGACCCATTGCCTTATTGGATCCATTGAGATTCGGCAAGCTCGACAGTCCGCACAGCCGTTGGCTCTTCGAGAATGTGGTACGCGGAATAGGCGAATACGGCAATTGTATTGGCGTACCGACAGTGGGTGGAGAAGTTGAGTTCGATGAGTCTTTCGAACGAAACTGTCTCGTTGATGTAGTTTGTGTCGGTCTAGGGAAGAAGAAGGATCTTGTAATGGCAGACGCGGACACGCTCGGTGATCTGGTCTACCTTGTAGGAGGAAGCACTGGCCGAGACGGTATCAGAGGAGCAAGCTTCGCAAGCAGAGTTCTCACCGAGAAGTCGGATACTGAGAGGTCGGCTGTTCAAGTGCCTGACCCATTCGCCAAGAAATTGATAATCGAGGCAGTGCTTGAAGCAGTAAACTCTGGTCTTGTTAGGGGAATGAAAGACCTCGGCGGGGGTGGAATTACTTGTGCCCTCTCCGAAATGGCGGCGAAGGGCGGTACAGGTATGAGGATAGAACTGGACAAGGTGAGAAAGAGAGAGCCAGACATGCACGCTGCTGAGATAATGATCTCGGAGTCGCAGGAGAGAATGGCCCTAGTGATCAATCCGAAAATGGAAGATAGGCTCATCCAGACCCTGGAGAAATATGAAATCCCATACTCCAGGATAGGCACCGTAACAAATGATGGCCAGCTAACGATAACGATGGGCGGAGACATTGTTGCGAGTGCACCTTCACGATTTGTTGCCGAGGCTCCGCTGGCCCATCACTCGTCTCGGAAGCCCGTCTACATAGATAAGCTAGAAAAAACAAATCATCCCGACGCGCCTAAGGATCTTGGCCGAACGCTTCTTCGATTATTGGCGAGCTCAAACATTGCTAGCAAGGAATGGATCTATCGGCAGTACGACCATGAAGTCGGCATACGAACATTAGTGAAACCGGGAGACGCCGACTCAGCCCATCTGCGATTACCAAACGGGAAACGATTGGCCATTACGATAGGAGGCAACAGTAAGCGTTGCTATCTTGATCCATACTGGGGATCGGTCGGAGCGGTCTCTGAAGCACTCTGTAACCTCGCCGCAACGGGTGCTCAGCCTCTCGCCGTGGTCGATCATCTACAGTTCGGCAACCCAAACAACCCAGAAGTGTACTGGACATTCAAGGAGACGGTCCGAGGAATAACCGACTACTTGACCGCTGTCAAAGTAGCATGCGTAGGTGGAAAAGTGAGCTTCTACAATGAAGACGCGGAAACCGGGACTGCGATCAAACCTTCGCCAGTCATCTCCGCAATCGGACTTGTCGAGAAACAGACACGTCTGATCAGAGAAGCATTCACCGGAAAAGGCAATGATGTTATCATCGTCGGAGAAACGGGCCCTGAGATGGGAGGCTCCGAGTACTACGAGCATATTCATAGAGTGACAGGTGGGACAGTCCCGAGGGTTAGATTGAAAACCGAGAAGAAGCTACTCGCCGCCATCGTGAGAACGCTGAGAAGTAACCTGGCGCTGTCAGCACACGACTGCTCGAAAGGAGGCTTGGCTGTGACTCTGTCCGAGATGGCGATCAAATCTGGAAGAGTGGGATTCAAAGTCGATCTCGACAAACTGCCGGGAAAAGCTGGTAGAATAGACGAGAAACTCTTCTCAGAATCACCCTCGAGGTTCATACTCGAGACAGAAAGAAGAAAGACAAATCGCGTGATCCGATCATTCCGGCGGGCCGGAATTTTGGCGGGGAAGTTAGGCGAGACAACTGACGATCAACACCTATCCTTCGGAGATAGAATGCAGACTTTCAGGCTAGATCTCTCCGAGGCTAGCGATATCTGGGGTCGGACGATTTCCGAGATAATGGAGGTGCCATCGCAGTGACATTGAAGGAACATTGCGGCGTCATTGGGGTCTACTCGCTCAACGGCAAGCCTGTCGGAGAACGCATAGTAAAGGGTCTTGAAGCGTTACAACATCGCGGCCAAGAGTCTTGGGGAATAGCTGTCAACGGGGAACCGATCCTCAAGGGAATGGGTCTCATAAGCAAGGGAGCCGAAGACAATGCTAGACAGATACTTGCCCTCAAAGGCAACCATGGGATAGGACATGTTCGATACTCGACACGCGGTGCCACGACCATCGGCAACGCCCACCCCATAGACATCCAAGACGGACACTTTGCCATAGCCCAGAACGGCACGATCGCGAACACTGAGGACATCGAACCTTTAGTGAGTAAGGAGTTCAAACTCCAAGGAACCACTACCGACACAAAACTAGCAGGTCTGAGACTTCTACAACACTACCGCGGCGCGAAAAACTGGACGGAAGCGTTCAAGCTACTGAGCAAGGAATTAAGCGGCTCCTACAGCTTCGTCATACTTACTGCGAACGGCGAAGTCCTCGGTGCAAGGGACGAAGCCGGATACCGACCACTATGCATTGGATACGACGAAGTAAGCAACACATACATTCTTGCCTCGGAAAGTTGCGCGTTGCAGGCAATGCAAGCAGACCTTGTCAGAGACGTCGACCCCGGCGAACTAGTCAGGCTAAGCAAGGACGGGATCGAATCAACAAAATTTGCCCAAGAGTCACGCCACTACCACTGCCCATTTGAGTACACATACTTCGCCCATCCAAGCTCCAAGATCGACAATCAATACGTGTACGAAGCACGAAAAGAGCTAGGACGCATACTCGCCAAGAAGTATCCATTCAAAGCAGATGTCGTCGTACCGGTCCCAGACTCGGCCAGGCCTGCCGCGCTTGGCTATTCTGAGGTAAGCGGTATCCCAATGGAGGAGGGACTGATGAAGGATCGTTATCGACGCAAAGGCAGTCTTCGCAGTTTCATAGAGCCAACTCATGAAAGCCGTGAAGAGATCGTGCGCAGAATCGTAGTGATCAAGCCAGTTGTAGAGGGAAGGAACATCATTGTCATAGATGACAGCATAGTTCGCGGCACCAGTTCCAGAAGCATCGTCCGCTCATTGAAGGAAGCCGGAGCAAAGAAGATCTACATGGTGGTAACTTTTCCACCAATCCGGCATCCATGTTACATGGGTATAGACTTCCCCACTAGGGAAGAGTTGGTAGCTGCAAGAGTTGGGGACGATCATCTTTCAATTTCAGAGATCAACACGCGAGTTGCAAAGGAGATCGGAGTAGACGAGTTCGGGTATAACGACATCCAAGGGCTCAGCAAGGGAACAGGCCTCAAAGAGAACGAAATGTGCTATGCCTGTGTCACTGGTATCTATCTGGGCTTGAAGAAGGATCCAGTCCTTCGAACAAGAGAAGAGATGAAGGCATAGGTCCCTGAGGGGATTGAACGAGTGAAAGCACTCGTCATAGGAAGCGGTGGCAGAGAACACGCCCTAGCATGGGCATTGTCTAGAGACCCGAAGATAGACGAACTCTACGTAGCCCCAGGCAACCCAGGAATTGCAGAAATCGCAAAGTGTGTCCCCATCAATACCACAAAAATAGATGATCTGGCCTCATTCGCCAAACGAAACAAGATCGACCTCACAGTCGTTGGTCCGGAACAACCACTCGCACTCGGAATCGTTGATGTTTTCCAGAAGGAAGAACTTCTCATCTTCGGCCCCGACCAAAAGGCTGCCCGGATAGAGACATCGAAGAGCTTTGCCAAGAACCTCTGTGCAAAGTTCCACATCCCAACCCCAAAGTGGCAGACATTCTCCGACACCAAGGACGCGATAGGTTCGCTTGACAAGTTCGGTCCACCATGGGTTGTAAAAGCCGATGGGTTGGCAGCTGGAAAAGGGACGATCGTCACGCGAGATCGTCATGACACTGAAGAAGCCGTCAAACGAGAGCTTCAGCATGAAGGAGGCAAGGTCCTGTTTGAAGAGTTCATCGACGGCTGGGAGGCCACCTTCATGGCGACAGTCTCATCAGGAAATGTCCAATGGCTGACCCCAACATTCCAAGATTACAAGCCCGTGTACGACGGAGACCTTGGTCCAAACACTGGAGGCATGGGAGGCTACACTCCAGTCCCCACGGTCACACACTCCCTCCTAGAGAATGTCAAGAATTCTATCCTGACACCGACGGTCGAAGCAATGGAGAGAACCGGAGTGCATTTCCAAGGAGTGTTGAACCTCAATGCAATCATCAAGCATGGGACAGAAGATCCGTACGTGTTGGAGTTCAACGCCCGTTTCGGGGACCCTGAGTGTCAGGGAGTAATGGCGCTTGTCCAGGACGGACTCGTGGAACACTTGTCACTTATTGCAAACGACGCTAACAACCCACGATCGCCCCAGATCAGCTCATCTGCTAGCGTGGTCGTGGTTCTTGCTTCCAAAGGATACCCGACATCACAATCCTTCGGAGACAGGATAACAATCCGCCCATACTCTGCCCAGAACGTCAGGATAATCCACGCCGGGACCGCGAGAAACCAATCAGGCGAACTCGTAACCGGAGGCGGACGCGTGCTCAACATTCTCGCAACAGGCGACACCGTAGAATCTGCACGCCGAGACGCGTATGCTATGATCGGCAATGCCGTCCGTTTCGACGGAATGCAATATCGGACGGATATTGGTACCATCGCGACACGGCGAAGACCACTACAGGTGACAAGAACCTAGATGCAATCGACCCATACAACTCGACCGTTCGTCCCGATCGCAGTCCTTGTCTCTGGACGCGGCACCAATCTAGAAGCAGTCCTCGAAGCGATAGACAAGAAGTACATTACAAACGGTGCGGTCAAGGTTGTCATAAGCAACAAACCGGACGCGCCGGCGCTGGATTTTGCAAGAAAACACAACGTCCCAGCAAAAATCTTGGATGATCATGGACTGCCAAAGAAGAGTTGGGAATACGATCAGAGAACCATCCGGTTACTTCAAGAACACGGCGTCAAACCACAGGATGGACTAATCCTACTTTCAGGCTACTTCCGAATTCTAACCCCGGAATTTGTCGGACTCTACGAGAGACGAATTCTCAACATACATCCCGCCTTGCTCCCAGCCTTTCCTGGACTGAATGCCCAGAAACAGGCATTGGATCACGGAGCCAAGGTTACCGGTTGCACTGTCCACTTCGTTGACAAAGGCGTTGATACTGGTCCAATAATCCTCCAAACCCCGGTTCCAGTGCGGGACGATGATACCGTGGAAACATTGAGCCAGCGAATACTCCGAGAAGAGCATCGACTGTACCCAGAAGCCGTTCGCCTATTCACAGATGGAATGTTGACAGTGAATGAGAGGAGGGTTTTGCTGGTAGAATGACTGCCACAATAATGGACGGAAAGCTTGTGGCCGCCGAAGTGAAGCACGAGGTTGCGAGACGGGTGAATCATTTGCAACAACAGGGAGTTAGGCCATGGCTATCAACGGTTCTGGTCGGCGATGATCCGGCATCTGCGACGTACTTGAGAGCCAAGCACAAGGCCTGCGAGGAGGTCGGAATCAAGTCTGAGAACCATCACCTTCCTGGCGACACTCCACAAGACAAACTGGAAGCATTGATCGATCAGTTGAACCACGATGATCGAGTTCATGGAATACTCGTCCAGCTTCCACTCCCAAAGCACCTCGAAGAGGATCGAGCGATTGGCAAGCTGGACCCGGACAAGGACGTCGACGGATTACATCCAGTGAATCTTGGAAAGCTTGTCTCAGGAATAGAGTGGTTGGTGCCCTGCACGCCGAAAGGGGTGGTGAGACTGTTACAGCATTACAAGGTAACGGTCTCAGGTTCCAGAGTGGTCATTGTCAACCGTAGCAATTTGGTAGGTCGACCACTAACTATGCTTCTTCTCAATCGAGACGCGACTGTTACGGTATGTCACTCGAAAACGAAAGACCTAGCGAGCATTACAAGGGAAGCCGACATCCTTGTGAGCGCAATAGGTCGGCCCGAAGTGAGAATTGGTCCCAACTATGTCAAACATGGATCAACGGTCGTGGACGTTGCGATTAACCGGGTAGATGGGAAACTGCGGGGTGACATCGATTTTGAACCTGTAAGCAGGATCGTCCAGAACATTACTCCTGTTCCAGGTGGAGTGGGTCCCATGACCGTAGCAATGCTTCTTGAGAATACTGTCCAGGCAACGGCGTTACAAGCCGGTATCAGATTATGATGAAGTTCATATCAGGAGCAGTTTAGAGAGATCGCGACTGGAATTTGACAAGGACGGTTAGCATATTGATGGGCTCGGAAAGCGATCGTGAGATAGCGAAAAAGGCTGAGACGGTACTAGAGAAACTGGGCATCCCATACGAGACTCGAGTCATCTCTGCCCACAGGAGCCACAAGGAGTTGGACCGATACGTGGAGGACTCTAAGTCTGATGTTTTCATTGCGATCGCTGGCCTTGCAGCACACCTACCTGGATTCGTCTCCTCTCTCACCACCAAGCCAGTCATTGGAGTACCCGTTTCCGGGAAACTTGCCGGGCTCGAATCAGTCCTCTCAATGGTTCAGATGCCTTCAGGTGTGCCGGTAGGAACCGTTGGTGTGGACAATGGGACAAACGCAGCCTTGCTGGCAGCGGCGATACTTGCTATTTCCGATCCTGCGACTTCGAAGAGATTGCTGGAATACCGGAGCTTTGGAACGAAATGAAGGCCGCGTTAACTTCTGATCTCGATCGGGCACCGTTCAAGAGGGGCAAGGTCAAGGACATTTACGACCTTGGGAACGGCAGATTGCTCTTCCTTTTCACCGACCGCATCTCTGCATACGACGTAGTCTTACCCACAGAAATTCCGAGGAAAGGTGAAGTCCTATGCAAACTCGCGGCCTTCTGGTTCGATCATCTCAAAGTTCCCAACCATATGGTCGAGATGACTGGAAAGAACAAGATGATGGTCCGACAGTTGAAAATGATACCCGTCGAATGCGTGGTCAGAGGATACCTATACGGAAGCCTCTACGACCGATTATTGAAAGGGGAAGTCAAGCTCCCCGTCGAACCGGTCATGGCACAGAAACTCTCTCAGCCAACATTCGACCCGACTACAAAGTCGGATGTTAAGGACGAGCCCATCACTATGGAGCAGATCTTGGATGAGGGATGGCTCAGCACTGATCAACTGGAAGAGCTCCGAACAAAGAGTCTCAACATCTACCGAACCATGTCAGAAAGAGCGGAGAACGCGGGATTCATACTAGCAGACCTGAAGCTTGAATTTGGCTTTGACGAGGAGGAGAACATCATACTCGCGGATTCGATAGGCCCGGACGAGTTTCGATTGTGGCCGAAGGAGCATTATCACCCGGGACGTGTACAGGAAAGCTATGACAAACAACCAGTGCGGGACTGGCTGTCAAAGATTGGATACAAGAAGATACTTGACAAGGCACGATCCGAGGGACAACCGGTCTCACCTCCACCAAAACTGCCTCCTGTATTAGTTCAGGAAATCAGCAAACGGTACATTGTAGCATACGAACGCTTGACAGGACACAAGCTCTAGAGAAAGGGGGCCAGGTTCTAGAATGCCTCGACGTAACTCCAAAAGCCAGTCCAGCCAGATGACATACGCAAAGGCAGGAGTTGATGTAGAAAGGATTCGTGAAGTCCACGGAATCCTTTCCAGAAAACTTGCTAGCAGTTTCAGTGCACGGAAGGGTAGGGTCGGAGAACCTGTCTTCCCGATCGGACACTATGCTGGCCTGGTGGACCTGGGGGACAAGAGGGTCCTGGGCCTTCACGTGGACAATGTTGGCACGAAGGTCATCATCGCTGAGATGATGAAGAAGTACGATACAGTCGGAATCGATTGCGTTGGAATGTGTGTTAACGATCTGATATGCACCGGCCTTGAACCATTTGGATTTCTAGATTACATCGCGACGGCTAGGCCGGACCCGAAGGTCATAGGGAAACTTACCGAGGGAATAGTGGAAGGCGCGAAGCAAGCCGAAGTAGCGGTCGTAGGAGGAGAGACCGCAGTGGTTCCGGATCTTCTCTCAGATGGACAGAACGGTACCGCGATCGATCTTGTAGGTATGGCCGCAGGAATCTGCTCGAAGAACAAACTGGTTCTGGGTGATAAAGTGAAGAGTAACGACACAATCGTCGGTGTCAGCAGTTCAGGAATCCACTCGAATGGATTCACGCTAGCCAGGAAGGTCCTACTAAGGAAGCACAAGATCACTGATTGGATACCAGAACTCAGGCGTAGTCTCGGCGAAGAATTGTTGGAGCCAACCAGGATTTACGTCAAACCAGTCATGGACTTGCTCTTAGAAGCAGAGATTCACGGATTGGCCCATATCACCGGCGGCGGATTCTCGAAACTAGATAGAACTGTTTCACAAGCCGGCCTCGGAGCAGAACTCGACACTCTCCCAGACCCACCACCAATATTCCAGATCATTCAAGAAGACGGCCATATTCCGGACCGGGAAATGTACAGGACGTTCAACATGGGCGTCGGGTTCATGGTGCTATGTCCCAAGAAGGAAGAAGACAAAGTGATCCAGACTTTTCAGATGTATGAACAAGAAGCATTCCGGGTTGGACGTGTATCCAAGAAACCTGGTATTCGAGTATCTGGGACAATGGGTCACCTCAACCTGCTAGGAAAAGCATGAGATAGGGTCCAGTCTATGTTGCGGTTTGTCGAGTAAGGAGTCCGTCAAATCTTCGGCGGTCGACCGGCCTTCTTGTCAGTGAGGCTGTGGAAGTTGTGCCGTTAACTAGTTTCTCGTCGGCTTGTTGGTTTGCCGTACATCTGAACGCCCTCTAGCACTCCCCAAGCGATCATGAACACGGCGACCAAGTAAGCTAGCAGGGGTGGAAAAGCGATTATCAGAACGCCCACGATAACGGCTAAGACTGCGAGACCGCCTCTTGGAATCTTGAATGTCTTTTCAGCAACTTCTATTTCTACGCCCATTCTGCATCCCTGCTGTTAGAAACTTAAACAAGCAATCATAAACATTGTGGATTTCCTAGAAGAACATTCTATAGCCTGACAGCCTTGTCATGGGATGGACTTTGAGCTAATCCTGCTAATCTGGACCAGAAGATACGCTCGAGTCCAATGTCTAAAGCGGGAACTCCACTAAAAAGGGCCTCACCGTTTCTATCTTATTACTGAAAGAATGGGCGGCAACAAGGATTTCTCCGCCAGACTTATGGGTGCGAACAACATGACCAAGAATAGGAGACCACTCCCATGTTCATCTGTAACTTCAGACATGAAGAATTACCCGATGATTATGCTGTCCTTCTAGAGGCCGGAGGTGCAAGGGCGAGGATATGTCCAAGATGCTTGATCCTGATAGCTGTCCATCGACGCTACCATCGGATGAAAGTGGAAAACATCATCCCTTTAATGGTAGAAGCATCCGGGGCGGGTCAAGGGACCCTGAGCCGTGAAGCCCCGATTAAGCTTCGGAAGTAGAATTCATATCCACGTCGGCGAGCAGTTCGACACACTCGTCCACCGAGCCCATTTCCTAGAAGAGAACGGATTCGACACAGTCCTCCTCGATGATCATCTCCTGTACGGAACATCCTCCGCGATAGCCTTGGACCCATTCTCTGCCGCAGCCGCGATAGCGAACCGGACGAAGAGGATCAAGGTCGGAGTGGCGGTGACGGATCTTGTTAGGCGGCATCCTGCCATATTGGCACAGGCGTCAGGTACGGTCACAGCCATTGCTAATGGCAGATTCGTCCTAGGATTAGGATCTGGCGACTTGATGAATCAAGCACCATTTGGGCTACCAACAGACCATAGGTTCGCTAGATTCAGGGAAGGAGTGATGTTGCTCAAGATGCTCTGGTCATCAAGCATCGAGAAGCCTGTTAGTTACAAAGGGCGGTTCCATAATCTTACCAACGCATATCTGCAGACTGGACTGACAGAACGAGATTGGCCGCCTCTCTACTTCGCTGCGTTCGGAGATAAAATGTTGAGATTCACTGGGGAAGAAGCCGACGGATGGATTCCACACTGTCACACTCCTGAAACCTATGGGAAAGACCTCGCGGTCATCGATGCTTCGGCTAGACAGGCCAGCAGACCGTCGGATCAAACAATTGTTCCATCGTATTACACGGTGGCTTCGATTGCTAACACTCGGGGAGAGGCCGATGCAGACGTTGTGGGACCGGCCAAGTTCTTCTTAGCGCTCATCCCTGAAGCGCTTCGGAAGATTGATCCATCTATCCAACATCCAGGACGTGTATGGGAGAAGAATCCGGATCCTAGAGCACAGAGGGAAATAATCAGGAAGATCGCGTCGCTGATACCGAGCGAGACAGCGCTGAATACTGTCATACACGGGACGCCAAGTGATTGCATTGAGCAAATATCCAGCTATGCCAAGGAGGGCTGCAGAGAGTTCCTACTGACGTTCACTCCGCCAAGCGGATTATGGTCAGGAGATGAAATGCTGCCGATTGCGAGACTCTTCTCTGAAGGGGTGATACGCTACTTCCTCGAAGAATACGACCAGGTAAGGTAGGGATCTGCGGTTCACTTCTCTAATCATTATCTTTGCTTCTTTGCAAGGATCTTCTCCAGCGTGTCACGGGCTTGTCGAGCATGATCAAGTTCCTCGCGTGAAAGCTTCTTCGACATTAGATACGCCCAGACTTGGGAAAGAGAGTTGTAGGCTTGAAACAGAAAGTAGAGATCGTCGGAATCGTGTCCTTTTGCCATCACTTCATAGTTGACCTCTCTACCGCGCTTCTTCCTCACCAGTTTTCCCTTATCGGCTAGTTTCTGCAGGGCCTGGCTAGCGCCAGATTGTGAGATCTGGAGTTTTCCTGCAAGCTCGGTCGGTGAATTCGTGCCGGTGCGAACGAGGTTCAGAATCTCCTTCTCACGCTCCGTGACTTGAATCATCGTATTTCACTTATGCATAAGTTAGTTTTATCTACTCGACAAGGAGGTTTCCTTCGTGGTAAAAAGATTATCTCGGAAGAAGACTTCGATTTCTCAGGCAGCATTTAGAGTTCGATATCTTCGTCGGAGCAGAGAACTGTGGCGCAGGTATCTAGAGGGCAAGCCGTGGGTCGGGCAACTCTATACTCGCTTTCTAGGACTGCGACCCGGAATGATCATTGTCGACGTCGGATGCGGAACAGGCGATTTCACAAGGTACTTAGCACGACTGAACCCTGGAAAATGCCGAGTAATCGGGGTTGACTCTAGGGCTGCTTCGATAAAGGCGGCCCAAGTTGAAACGAAAAAGGCAGGGCTCTCGAAAAGAATCGTGTTCAAGGTCGGGGATGTTAACAAGCTTCCACTAGAGAACGACTACGCCGATCTGACCTGTTGCAGGACATTATTGATGCATCTCCCGGATCCATTGATTGCTGTCAAGGAAATGACCCGTGTTACACGACCAGGAGGCTCAGTGGTCGCGGTGGAGCCGGGTGGAATGAGGACCTTTCATGATCCCAAGGATCAGAAATTCACTGAATTGGCACTCGCTGTAGAGAAGGCGTACAGGGCAGGAATAAAGAAGCTGGAGGGAAAGGATTTTGCGATTGGGGAGAAACTCCCAGGGCTATTCCAAGAAGCAGGTCTTGTTGGAATAAGGGCGGAGGTGCAGGCGGATGCTTGGATCTATTCGGATCCTAGGCGAAGGCTAAGCGATGTTAAAGACGAGATCAAGTTCGAGTGGCAGATGTTCAAAGAGAATGAGAAGACTGAGCGGAGATACTTGTTAGCCGGGGGCTTGAGCCCAGAAAGAGCCAGGAGCTTCGTACGGGAACAGGAGAGAAGAGTGAAGCAGTATCTCTCGAATGATGATAAGTTGCGGAACAACACCTCAACCTATGGAGCAAGTATCTTCATCACAATAGGAAACAAGTCTGCCAAAGATGATTAATGGACTCCTTCTCAGACTCTTTGCTGCGGAATAATGACGCAGAGACCTGTTTGATTTGCTCAGGCTAAATAATAGTGTGTCAGGCTTACACCTCCGGGACGCTGAACGTTGCTAGAGACCGTGGACTCTGCCTTAGCAAAGGTTGCCGCAATGTCCGTCCGAGACGAGTACACCGACTACAACACGTATCTGGCCCTGTCCCGCCGAGAGAAGAACCCGGCTTTCAAGAAGGCCTTAGAGGAATTGGCGCAACAGGAGCGGGACCATTACGAGTTTTGGAGGAAATATGCTCCTGATACAAGTGTCGGCACCAACCGACTCAGCCTCTACTTCGTCCTTGTCCTGCGGATAATTCTAGGGTTGACGTTCACTATGAAGTTCTTGGAGAGACACGAGGACGCTGTGATCTCGCGTTACAAGCAGGTCGTCACCAGCATTCCGGCTGAAGATCGAACTCGGTTCGACGCGATGGTGAACGATGAAGAGCACCATGAGAGTTACCTGATGGGAGAAGTGAAGGAGGGACGCGTCAAGTACATGTCTTTCATTGTTCTCGGGTTGGCTGATGCTGTGGTCGAGATCTCGGGCATTCATGCTGGCTCGCTTGGAATATTCGTTCGTACCGAGCTTGCGGGGGTAGCAGGAATAGTCGCCGGAATGTCAGCGTCGATTGCCATGGCTTCCGCGGCCTATGCTCAGGCCAAACAGGGTTTCGAAGGCTCGGCTAAGTGGTCGGCGATTTACACGGGCGTATCTTACATGCTTACTGCGATATTGCTAGCGCTGCCTTACTTCTTGACCGTTTCAATGATCCTGGCCCTTGGGACATCTCTGATCATTGGGGTGATACTGGTCGCGATGATGACTTATTACGATACGGTGATCTCGAATCGTGAGTTCAAGAGGCAGTTCGGCGAGATTGCCGGGATAATATTGGCTGCGAGCCTTGCTCTTTACATCGTGGGCTACGTTATACGCCAACGTCTTGGGATCGTCATCGGGTAAACTCTGGCCTAGGCTATAGACTCGTCCAGGGCATGGCTGGAGAAAAATAATGGGGGGTGGGGATCAATAAGCATGCTTAGAGTATTTTGTGAAGTAGACGTGAAATCTTTTTTCTAGCGAATTTTTCGACTATTTTTTCCTGTCCAAGAGGAGAATTCCAGTGCCAGACGAGAGAGTGGTCGTGGGTGGGTTTGAAAGTATTCGTAAAGTGTCTTTCACGTCTTGAACTTTGAGGTACTACCCACCCCTATTTTTACAACTATATTTTTTACTGCGCCTCATTTTGGGCGAGAACTCGCTCTAACGGCTCAAAATGATGGAGAAAGCATTTTGCGGAAACGGGTTTATTCATTTAAACATAGCGGAAATTCACGAGGGAGACATCGGGGGCCAGAAAAAGTGTGTCCTGACCGGCGATCAGGGGCATGAAATGAGCGATTTAGGTTTGGTCGGCTATTTCTCGTCTAATTTTCTTAAATGAGAAGTTTGAATCGTTAAGGCGTCTTGAGAGCTGCTGAATCTTGACGGTTTTGATCGGCTAGTGGGTGATTTTCGATGGGCGGTGCAAATCACGTTGGGGCTGAGGTTTGGCGTTTGAAAGAGGTGCCTGAGGGTCTTGCGTGTACCTCGTACATAGGCAGGAAAACTCCGTTTCCTCACGTCGAGAGTTTGTTGGTTCGCACGACTCCTCACAAGTGGGCAATCGAGTCTATTGAAATAGTGTCACAGCGTGAACAGGGGCCGGAGGAGTTCCATATGCCCGAATTAGTCTTGAAAAAGACGGGTCACGGATCATATCGTGCGGAAACCCCGAGCGGTACTATCACTTTCGGCGGAGGAAGTCCGAGCCCGATGGACACCGTCGCGGCATCTCTCGGAGCCTGTCTCGCGATTTCTATTTCCCAAACACTTGGCGTAATGCGACAAAAACTGGATGATATCGAGATTCGCCTCTCATTCGAAAGGAAAGAGGAGGAACCGAAGCTCTTCGAATATTTCAACATCCACCTCATACTCCACGGAGAGAACCTGTCCCCGGCAAAAGTCGAGAAAGCACTCCACATGTCTGAGGAGAGTTATTGCCCAGTCAGCGTTATCCTCGGGTTGAGCGGGGCACAGATGAGAACAACATTCGCTATAGAGAACAAGACTGTTGGCTAGGTGCCCCCGGCAACGGGAGCCCGCTCGTTTTCGGGACCAGTTGACGTCTCAGGGTGTGGTCTGGGCGTCGACGGATCCTCTGGCTGAGCGCTGTTGTCTGCTTTGTTAGCTTCCAGCGTTTTGTTCGACTCTTTTTCTTTGCACCATTCCTCAAGTGCCGCTGTGGCGGCCTTGCTTAGAGAACCGCGTCCATAACCGTAGGCATTCATCGCTGCCTTCCTGAATCGGATATCTAACGAATCTGGAAGGAAGATTTTCAGTTCAGCCAATTGTCGAGCACTTTCTCACTTTCTCCCTTAAGTGACAATCTAGAGATTGATTGTGTTACGTTATCTCCCCTCGCAGTGGTTGCACCATGGGCAAATCAGTCAAGGGACTAGTCCCTTTATTGGAAATAGTGGTTTGGCATTGTCGAAGAATCAAGGCACGTCTGAAGGCTTTCATTCAATACTTCCACCGCTCGTTCGTTTGCTCGTCGGAGCCATTGTACTCCTGGTCGTCCAGAATGTCGTTCTGGGCTTTCCAGGAATGACCCAGTCCATCCCAGGAATCGCCACTCTCTCTGCCGCAGGCCTCGCGGTCTTGGCAGTGGGATTGGTCTTTGCCATGGTCGTTTTGAAGTTCGGGACACAGGTCTCCAATGCGGTGGCTGACGCGTACAGATCCGCGAGGTCGTGGGTACCTTTGCTCACGTACTTCTTCCAGATAGCGGCATTATGGATCTTGTACATGGTCTGCCAGGGAGTTGCCAGTAGCTTATTCACTAGCGCGCCTTGGGCGTACCCGTTGGTCTTCCTAGCGCTTGCCATAATCCCAACTATCAGAGTCGTTGCGAACATCGTACAATCCTTTGAAGGACCGAACGTGCAAAAGCACACTGTCTCAAGAGACCAGTTCTAAAGGAAGAGAACACTAGCAGATCAAGACGACTCGAGTTCGGGATTTCCCCCCTTTCTTATTCTCAAAGAATCCTCCTCTTCGAGAAACTCTTCCTTTCAGTTCCTCAATCGCTTTTAGTTAGGCTCCAACTCGAATATCCAGAGACAGTCGAGGCTACCGTCTCAGGGTGTGCCTGGCGACCGTAATCGTGGGGTTCCTGCAATCCTATATTACCCCGAGGGCAATCTCAGATTGGGAAGAGTGGTTCGAGAAGTTGCCGAAGATGAAGTATTCGAAGGAACAGATCCAACGGTTAACCAAGCCAACCCCGACAACAACGCCTAGACAGATTGGTCATATTGAGGAGCTGGTCCGACCGTCCTCCCCGGTCGCTGAGAACACCCCGATCACGATTACCCGCTACTGCAATAACTGTGGGCAGGAAACGCAGTTCAAAAGAGACGCATTGGGATACATGACATGCACCTCCTGCCGGGAGCAGGCGCCGGACCGAAGCGGAAGAGCCGACTAGATCCCGTTCCTTACTCGCGAATCCTTCGATAGTACTGTCGTATGTAGTATATCTTCCACCGTAGCCAACGGATCAGACAAGATTCCCCAACAGTTATGCGTCACGAAATTGTATTCTTGACAAAACGAGGACTTGCTTGCGCTCGGATTAGCGTGGGCTAGCTAACTCGCCAATATTCATATGATAATAGCGGTGACTATTCTAGCGTAAACCTGGTGTTCGCAATTGGGTGTTCCTGAGAAGATCAAAGAAATCGAGGAGGAGATGAAGAAGACCCAGAAAAACAAACACACCGAACATCATATGGGACTTTTGAAAGCGAAGCTTGCCAAGCTTCGTGCTGACGTCGAGAGGTCCGGCGGTGGCAAAGGAGGAGGGCAGAGTTTTGAGGTCAAGAAAGCCGGAGCCGCGACGATAGTCCTGATCGGGCTTCCTAGTGTCGGAAAATCGACCATTCTCAACCGGTTGACGAATGCGAAATCCAAAGTCGCAGCATACGCGTTCACTACATTGACCGTTGTTCCGGGGATCATGAGGCTGAACGGGGCCGATATCCAGATTCTGGACCTTCCTGGAATAATCAGTGGCGCAAGCTCGGGTAAAGGAAGGGGTAAGCGTGTCCTCTCGGTCGCTAGGAATGCAGATCTTGTTCTTCTGGTCTTGGACGTTTTTCAGCCGGGTCAGGTCCAGCTGTTGCGGGACGAGCTTCAGGCGATGGGTATACGTCTGGATCAGAAGCGGCCAGATGTTGTAGTCACAAGGGCAGACAAAGGAGGAACCGCCATTACCAGCACGGTAAAGTTGACGAGGCTCTCCCAGAAAACGATCAAGGGGATCATGGAGATTTACGGGGTTTCTAACGCTAGTATCATCATTCGAGACGACATTTCGGACGATCAGTTGATCGATGTAATGGCGGGGAATAGACGGTATGTTCCTTCCCTGACGGTTTTGAACAAGGTTGACTTGGTCAACCAGGAATACCTTGGTGCCGCAAAGAAGCAATTGGGCAACTATGTTCCATTGTCGGCGGAGAAGGATGTTAACATGGAAATTCTCAGGGATAGAATATGGGCGACGCTTGATTTTATCCGGATCTACTTGAAACCGCGAGATCGTGGCCCGGACATGGAGCATCCATTGATCTTGCCCTCCGGCTCGACCCTGTATGATGTTTGCAAGAGGATTCATCCGAAGTTCGGGGAAGATGCGAAATACGCCTTGGTCATCGGGTCTAGCGTCAAGTTCGAAGGTCAAAGGGTTGGACTTGATCATATTCCGAACGACAAGGACATAGTGACTATCGTCAAATAGGGTCCGAGTGCGAATGCGGCGTCTCCCTAATTTGGGCCTAATTCTGGTAATCGATTAACAGCAAGTACCTGCCTCCAGACGCATTAGCTGTTCTCGAGGCAGAACTATGAAGAAGTTCATGATGACGATCAATGCACAAGTTTTCCATTTGTTGGAAGAGGAGGCCAAGGATAGGGAAGTTAGCGTCCAGGAGTTCGTTAGGGCCGTGATTCTTCCAGATTGGTTCAAGAAACAAGAGGCCAGACAGCTTCCTGCCTAGGATATGGGAGAGCAGGCTGGGTGATTCGAGAAGTAGGCGATTGTGAATCTTGAGCTTATCTATGAATGGTTTTTGCTCGGAGCTCGCCTTTGGCAAGTTCGACTCCTTTGATACCCCAACTCCATGAGACCTTAGGCGTGAACTTGAGGTATTTGCCGGGTCCGAACATTCCCTTGTGATCGACTACTTCCGCAGTGCCTTCGATCTTGATTCCTCTTGGTTTCCAAGGGTCGATGGATTCCATGTCATCAATCACGATGGTTACTTTCTCGTTTCCTTCCTTGACATTCCTGTACTTCTTCGTGCGATGGAAGATCTCTTGGCTATGACTCCCAATGTAGAATTGTTTTCCGTCGAACTCGAACGCTACAGGGACAACATCTGGGCGGCGATCTCGTGATACTGTTGCGATCCTGGCGAGGCGTTGCGTTTTCAGGTATTTGACTTCTGGTTCAGAGAACAATTATGCCGACTCCTACGTCTTAGATTCGGGTCGCCGAATATATAGACTCGTTTGGAGGAAGCTTGAACCGGGGAATTCTAGGAGCTTTGGTTCTTGCTGCCTAGCTGGAACTCGTCGTGCAGTGCTCTTACGGTCTCGGGACCATCCACGTCCGATACTACGAATGAAATGTTGTACTCAGACGTGCCTTGGGCGATCATTCGAACGTTTACGTTCTTTTTAGCTACGGCTGTGAATACTCTGGCAGCGACTCCAGGAGAACCCTTCATTCCTGAACCGACAACTGCAATAACGCATGCATCCTTCTCTTCGCTCACCTTTTCTACTTGGCCCTGACCCATCAATGATAATTGTAGACTCCTGACAGCCCGGTCCACATCCTTCCTTGCGATCACACAGGATATTGTGGCCTCTGATGATCCCTGAGAGATCATGACCACGTTCACTCCATTGATGCCGAGTGTCTGAAATATTTTCGCGGCCACTCCCGGTGCGCCCATCATGCTCGCGCCTGCGACGGTTATGATTCCGACGTCTTTGATTATCGAGATCGCCTTGGCCACTTTTCCGCTATTCGTCGATTGATCTGCTGAGACGAGGGTACCTTCGAGGGTGGGTTTGGCGCTGTTCCTTATCCGTACTGGAATCCCGTGCTTAGCAGCGGGTTGGAGGGCGCGAGGATGCATCATCTTCGCCCCGAAATAGGATAATTCTAGGGCTTCTCCGAACGAGACATTGGAGAGAGTTACCGCGTCATTGACCACATGGGGATCTGCTGTCATCAATCCGTCGACATCGGTCCATATCCAAACCTCATCCGCCTTCAACGCGGCTCCGATAAGGGAGGCGGTGTAGTCTGAACCACCGCGTCCTAGGGTAGTAATGTTGCCGTCAGTGTTTTGGGCTATGAAGCCTGTAACGACCGGTAACCCTCCAGCTTCCAACAACGGTCCGAGACGTTGCTGTATCTGGTGAGTGCTTATTTCGGCAAGGGGCTTGGCTTCGCCAAAATTATTGTCAGTCACGATTCCCGCATCTGCGCCGGTGAATGCTTGGGCCTTCAATCCTTTCTGGGCGAGAGCGGTGGTCAGTATTGGCACCGATAATCGTTCGCCAAAGGACAAGAGATAGTCTCTGCTGCGCGGTGTTAGCTCTCTTAACTGGCCGATTCCTTCGACTGAGCGTTCAAGGCTGGACAATAGAGCGGTAACTTTTCCCAGCAGTTCTTTACTGGCTAGATGATTGGTTTTGGTCCCGGTGAAGGATTTGGCCGCGTTCAAGTGTGCTGCTTGGATTCGTGA
>Ga0137415_10002323_pt1 | contig 18991 bp, 21 predicted proteins | sample CZODoug3_1_1_16f_FD_183082 | JGI IMG/M metagenome (GOLD analysis project Ga0137415, IMG submission 183082) | Vadose zone soil fungal communities from Angelo Coast Range Reserve, California, USA - CZODoug3_1_1_16fungal (Hybrid Assembly) | ecosystem: Environmental > Terrestrial > Soil > Vadose...
GGCGATCCGCATGATGGTGTCGTCCTCGCTCTCTTCCTTGGCGAGATAGGTCGAGATCCGGCCCTGCTTCGGCTTCGGCACTCCCGCCACCAGCGCCCAGTAAATTTTTCGCGCAGAGCGATGACGGAACGAGCCGGTCAATGCGGTGGCGGCAAAGCGCGTTTTCGCGATCAGCAGGCAGCCTGCGGTTTCCTTGTCCAGACGGTGCACCAGCCGCGGCTTCTGGCCTTTGGCGTCGCGCATCACCTCCAGCATATCGTCGATATTGCGCGTGATGCCGGAGCCACCCTGCACCGCCAACCCTTGCGGCTTGTTCAGCACCATGACGTCGGCGTCCTCGTACAGGATCATGTCCTTGAGGTCCTGAAGGGTTTTCTTGGCCGCTTCGGAGAGGCTGCCGGCCACCTTGGGCGCGTCGAGCTTCAGCGGTGGAATGCGGACGCTTTGGCCTTCCTCCAACCGGTCCTTGCTGTCGGCGCGCTTGCCGTTGACGCGCAGCTCGCCTTTGCGAACGATGCGCTGGATGTGGGAGAACGACAGGCCGGGAAAACGCGCCTCGAGGAAGCGATCGACGCGCATGTTGTTTTCGTCAGGGGTGACGACCACGGTCTGAACTTTTGTCGGCAGCGGCGGCGGCTCGACGACGATTTTCTCAGGCTCGGCGACGAACGGCTTTGGCGCACGGGGCGCCGAAGCCGGGAACCGCGCCGGCGGCTTGCCGCCCAGACGATGCGCCGGCGCCCGCTCGGCCTGCGAACCCCGATAGGGACGCGCGCCCTTCGGGCGATCGCCCGCTGGGCGGAGAGGTTTCTTGACGCGACGGCTCATGATTGCTGCGGCTCCGGAATTAAGCCGTTGGGTAGCGCAAATGCCGCCGGCAGTCACGGCGAAATCAGGCCGTTCCACGGGAGGTCTGGCAAGAACCCTGGCAGGCAGACATCAATGTCCGCTGCACTGGGCCTCGCTCCAAATCCACTTGATGTCCATATTGACGTTGGCCGCGTTCTGAAGCTTGTCCGCCCGATCGGCGGCAAGACAAGCGCCGCCCGGATTGCCGTTCTGCAGGCGTGCGATCCCAAGATTTGACCAGGCATTGCCGAACTTCGGCGCGTCCCTGACCGCCTGCTCCAAGACCGGTTCGGCATCCCTAGGCCGTTTCGCGATCAGCAGCATACGGCCGTAATCGGCGTTGAGTGTCTCGAGCGCGCCGGGCTGTTTCCGGGCGATCTTGAACAGCTCTTCGGCAAATGCCGGATCGTCGAAGCGTGCCGAAGCGATAATTGCAAAGCCATGAAAAATCTGGCTCTGCTCCGGCAACAACAACGAGGCTTGATTGAAGCGTTTTGCCGCTTCCGCCATATCGTTCGCAGCGATAGCCTCCCAACCGCGCGTGGCCACGGCATCAAACGCCTGTGCGCGAGAGCCGGCGAATTTTACGGCGATCGAGACGAACACGTCGTCTGCCTGACGCAGCGTCGGCGACTTGGCATCTGTGTGCACCCGCTTTTTTCGTGCGACGAAGACGTCATAGAGAGTCGCTGGGTCGCCAAGCGGCGAAATTTATCGGAGAACTAACTCATGATTCACCGACTCGGGCGCCTGCCCGATTGGTATTGGTACGGTTCGCTCCTGAACCGGCGTCCATACAGACGCTATCGATCGACATCCAAGATAGGATCAGAACAGATCCCTAGTCCGAGGTCAGCATCCATCCTAACCTCATCAGCTCACGATCGAACGTGGATATCATTCAGGTTCGCCGTCCTGACGGAAGCGGTGGCACAACCCGTGTTTGGCGTTTCAGCTTCGTTGCGGGGAGACGCAGCCACCGATACCGACATTCCTTGATGGTAGCCATTTGAGGTTCGGATCGCGTCCCGACATAGATGCGATGACGAACTTGTTGATGATCAGCCGTGCGGGGGAAGCAAACTCGCGTATCGCCAAATTTGAGTCAGATGGCTCGCGCGAAAGCGTTGTCGTGGAAACAATCGGGTCAGAAACAACGATCCGTATTGAAACGAAGCCCAAGGCAAGATGCAAAGCCTCCTGACTAGTTGACCTGAAGGCGTAGGAAGCTGCTTGCGACCAGTGTGCTGCCAGTGCCGTTATAGATAGCGGTCTGCGGATACGGGCAGAGCGGACGCGTGCGTCCCGCGCTGAGGCTGGAGGTGAGGCAAGCGCCGTGATGCTGGCCCGAGGCCTCGCCCTTCTCAGCCCATTTGACCTGCGCGGGGAACGGATTGTCCGGAGCGGGACCAGGTCCGCCGCGGGCGGAGCCGGTGCCATGGCCAATGTCCGGTATCGGAAAGAAGCGACCAGTCCTGTAACTCCCTGAAGTCGGCTTTGCCATGGCCTAGCCAGGTTGCTACGTGGCGATAGTAATCGGCACTGGTACGCCAGAAGATCGCCGGGTCTGCGGTCCCGTGGAAGTGAATGACCTTGGTGCCGTGTTCCAGGGCCGCGCTGAGGTCCGTCTTCTGGTTGTCGGTGAAATCTGCCACGGTATTGGAGCCGAGTGTTGCCTCATTCGCGTAAGTGATGCCGCCCGAGGGAGCCAATACGGATCGCTTACATCGTCAATTCCAAGGCCGCCGCGCAGTCCGGCGTCCCCGATGGCGGCGAGGCGTTCGCCGGCGACGTGCGGGCGCTGGCACGCGTCCAGCTATGTCGACATCTCGACAAATATGTTCACCAGCGCGTCCGGCGCGTCCAGCATTGGGTGATGGCCAGTCGGCAGATCAAACGTCCGCCACGTTGGATTCTTCGACAAAGCCTCGTAAGGACCCTGGAAGTAGGGGCGCTTGCGATTGCCGGCCAGGACATATGCTTTCTTCGGGACTCTTTCCCTAGCCCCGCTTAATGTGATCCTGTCTCCTATCGTATTTGCTGGATGCGGCGTCATAAGCTGCGCAACGCGTGCGCAATCGTCTGCGTTGGCGATGCCGAACCAATCCGCGGGCGGCGGTGGGATCGCCGAATCGCGCGGCGTAACATGGCCGGTGATGTCGCCGCATGACTGCCCATCCGATGGAAAGAACGCATCAACGAAGACGATTCCCGCCAGCTTTCCTTCCAGCAGTTCCGCAGCCCCGCTGATCACCATGCCGCCATAGGAATGTCCGCAGAGCACGATGTCATCCATCTCCTCCCATCGGGCGGTGTTGACAACGTCTGCAATATGGGTGTTCAGCCCGATGCTGGGACTGAAGAGGTGACTCCGATCAGCCAAACCGGTCAAGGTAGGAGCGACCGCGCGGTGCCCGCGAGCCCTGATGCGATCCAACACGGCGTTCCAACACCAACCGCCGTGCCAGGCGCCATGGATGAGTAAAAAGTCGGTCATATGAGTCACATCCCAAACTATCGTTTGATGATCAATTCCACTATTGCGGCATTTATTTCGATGAGACCTGGCGGACAATCGTTTGCAGCGAGCTTCCACAGCCGCAGCGCTTCCTGTTTCCTTCCGTTTAGCAGCGCCCACTCACCGCTATAGAAATTTGCCTCGCAGACTTCGGCCAGGTTCGTCTTAGGGTCGGCGCGCTCGCCGGCAACAAGCGCCTCGGCAGGGCTCAACTCGCCGAGGAACTGGCGGATCAGCGGCGCAGGCCAGGCCGTCATGTCCAGGTGCTTCGCGGTTTGTGCCAAATGGCTCGGGACGTTATTGCGACGCTCAGCGAGATCGAGCCACAGCGCGGCATAGGCGTCCTTCGGGTTGAGTTCGTTTGCCTTCCTGAAATCAGCCTCCGCGTCAGCAAGATGAGCGCCAATAACAAAATATGCGACCCCCCGACTGAAGTAAGCCAAGGCATAGTTGGGATCGAGCCGGATCGACTTGGTAAAGTCATCGATGGCGACGGCGTTATTGCCCATGGTGTAACCCACGCAACCCCGGTTGAAATATGCCAAGGCATAGTTGGGATCGAGCCGGATCGACTCGTTGAGGTCGGCTAATGCGCCGTCGAAGTTACCCTTGTTTCGGTACAAATAGCCTCGGTGGAAATAGGCCGGCGCGTAGTAGGGATCAAGCCGTATCGATTCGTTGAAATCAGCCAAGGCGTGGTCCAAGTCCCCATTGTTTTTGTGCGAGTTGCCCCGCCCGACATAGGCCCAGGCGCTTTTGGGATCGAGCCGGATCGCCTCGTCGAAGTTGGCGAAGGCCTGCTCGGAGTCGCCCTTGCCTAAGTATGCGTTGGCCCGGTTAACGTAGGCCAGGGCGTAGGTGGGATCGACCCGGATCGCCGCGTTGCAATCCGACAACGCACGATCCGGATCTTGTTTGATCCACCACCATCCACAGCGATTACTGAGTGCGGTTACGCGGATCCGTCTGGTTATATTGGGATCAAGGAGGACTTGATCGCATGCCGTGATGCTTTGATCAGCCTTGTTGGTTTCTCCAACAAGTTTGCACTGGTCAAGGTCGTTTTGACTGTCGGCCCGATTCTGACTCGAGATGACCAACAACGTGGCTAATCCAGCAAGCAGCTCCGTAAATCGCATTCCCTTCCCCGTTGCAGCGAGCGACGCGAATTGCCAAACGATTGGAAATCAGAGCGAAGAATTGGGATCTGCTGCAACTCTGTTGAAGCAGACCCCAAGTGGGAGGAAGAGAAAGAACGCAGATTGTCCTCGACACATCCTTCACGAGCGCCGGCCTTACAAAAAAGCGCGGATAGCTTTGACAAGATCTCTGGCGTCTTGCCCCCGGATAAACGTTTGATCGCTTACCAAACGGGAAACGTGCGTTGTCGCACCCTCGTTATTTGTAGATCATCGGCTTTCTGGGAGCGGGCGTCTCTTCTGGTGCCCAGACCCGATAGCTGAGGGTCGCAAACACTGTGAACCCCTTTGAGGTGGTAGATGGATCTACCACCCCGCCTATGACAGTGGCTCCAGAGGCATGTGCTGCAACCTCTTGGGTCGCCCACACCGACAAGGCAGCCGGTCCGAAGTCATAACCCACGAGGGCACCGACCGCCCAGGCATCGTATCTTTGGGTGCCGAGGGCGTTATGATAGAACGTGCTGGAGGTATCATTGGAAACTTGTCCCACATAGTAAGCGACAGGCCCAATCGTCCATTTGCCGATCCTCTTCGTAGCGGTGAAGTCCGCGTGGAGAATGTCACCCGTTCTGTACCCGGTGATACTGTTCGCCGTATTGAATTCCTCGTAGAAGGCGGCGGACAAGTTCCAGCCATCCTTCAAATACGACACGATCACTTCCGGCTGGAAGGTCCAGAACGGGGAACCGAAGTTTCCAAGACCTCCAACACCAGTGATGGTGCCGTCCGGTGCGAAGATGCCGAGACCGGTCTTAATTTGAAATCCGCTATCCCCTAGCTTCCAGCTCAACTCCACCGGCGCGAAAAACGTGTTGTGGACGCCGGAAAATTGGGAAGGAATCGGGCTGCCCACGTTCACCAAGCCGAACGGCAGCGCGATAACAGCGTCGTACGTTGCGCCGAGAAAGGTCCAACCAGGAACGAACAAGAAGCCTTGCACATCAGAGGCCGTCTGGACGCCAACGTTTTTCCCGATTACCTTGATGAACGGTCCAACCAGATTGGACTGGTAGGTGAACACTTGGTTGAACATATAGATGCCTGGCGGCGGAACTCCCGCGCTTGCCCCAAACAACACGCCCGCCTTTGCCTGCGCCGGCGCCCCGCCGGGCTCGTATGCGTACGCCGGCGCAGACGCGATCGCCGCGATGGTTGCTACGGCTGCCAATGCGCTATTTAATCTCATGTGAATTTCCCCCTAATTGTGTTGACGTCTTGCTTCTTGCTTCGCGTCACGCCGACTTCTGCAATGAAGACAGCATCTTCCGAATTGTCGCGAACTCGCCTGCCTGAAGATTCTTGGATAACTTCTGATATCCAAATCGTATGTTCGCGAATCCGCCGCGGCGCTTCCTCCCGGCGCCGGGCGTGCGCCCGGCGCCTCTGAGGTTCGCGTACGTCCGCAGCACCATGTCGTTTTGAGAACGATGCGGTTCCTTGATCCCCTCTCCCTCAAGCGCCGAGATCGGCTCATTATTTATGCTTGTTGATAAGCAAATTATAAATTTGCTTGCTTGTCAATAAGCAATATAAAGCCTCTCTCGAACCCTGGCCGTTTGCCTGTACTCGGGAAGGCTAGTCGTTCCCGAGTACAGCTTCGCTCGAGGAGCGAGGCACCGGATACACTTTTTTCCGATGCAAAATATAGCTGCCAGAACGGCGCTGTGGAGGCAGGCATCGAAAGAGCAACCTCACAAACATCGGTCACTGCGTATCTTTCGAATAGATCGCGGCTTCGTCCGCGCCGACGATTTCAAGCGCAAAACAAGTGAAGCTATCAACGGAATAAGTTATTTGCGATTCATTAAGCAAATAATATGGCTAACAGCGAGGAAAACATGCACAAGACCAACCACGCCGTATCGAAGCTGACCATCGCAGCGCTGGTCATTTTGGCAACCTCGGCCGCCGAAGCTCAAAAGAAATACGACCTGGGAGCCAGCGACGCGGAGATCAAGATCGGCAACATCATGCCGTACAGCGGCCCGGCTTCCGCTTACGCGGCGGTCGGAAAGGCAGAGGCCGCCTACTTCAACAAGATCAATTTAGAAGGCGGAATCAATGGACGGAAGATTACGTTCATTTCGTACGATGACGCCTACAGCCCACCCAAGGCGGTGGAACAGACCCGTAAACTTGTCGAAAGCGATGAGGTGCTTCTGATCTTTGGAGCCCTCGGCACGCCCTCGAACACCGCAACGCAGAAATATTTGAATTTGCGAAAGATCCCTCAGCTTTTTGTCGCATCGGGTGCCTCTAAATTCGGCGATCCTCTCAACTTCCGTTGGACGATGGGATTCGGACCCACATACAAGAGTGAGGGACGGGTCTATGCCAAGTACATCCTTGAGAAATTTCCCAGTTCGAAAATCGCGGTGCTTTGGCAAAATGACGACTCCGCAAAAGACGGCTTCTCCGGCCTGAGAGACGGGCTGGGCACAAAGGCCAGCATGATCGTTACCGATAAATCCTATGAGATCACGGATCCGACGGTGGACTCACAGATCGTGGCCTTGAGAGATTCCGGCGCTGACATACTCATGGCGTTTGCTGCGCCCAAAGCCGCAGCTCAGACCATCAGGAAAGTTGCCGAACTCGGTTGGAAACCCGTTTTCTTTCTGTCAGCTGCGTCGAGTTCCGTAGCAGCCGTAATTCGGCCGGCAGGGCCTGAAAACGCGAAGGGAATTATTTCAACCGCTGGTCTCAAGGATCCCAGCGATCCTGCCTGGAAAGATGATCCGGCAACGAACAGGTGGTTGGCTTATATGGACAAGTATTATCCCGAAGGTAACAAGGCCGATACCGCCAACGTCGCCGGCTATGTCGCAGCTCAGGCCGTGGTGCAGGTCTTGAAACAATGCGGCGACGATTTAACACGGGAAAATGTCATGCGGCAGGCAGCCAACCTCAAGGATTTTGCCAGCGAGATGATGCTTCCAGGAATCAAGGCGAACACCAGTCCGACTGATTTCTATCCGATCGAGCAGATGCAGATGACGCAATTCGACGGACGAGCCTGGAAATTATTCGGCGACGTCATCGACACCAGCGCTGCGGAATGATCCAAAACGGCGGCCCCGCAGGAACGTCAATAGTAGAATTATGGTCCCTCCTCGCGCGGTGGTCTTCGTGTTGGGCGTGATCCGCCCATCCAACTCTTTCACTGATATCTAGACATTGTTACGATCACACCGAGGGCCCCTTTCCGGCACAAGAATGCGCCTGATAGAGCCAAATCATCGAGGTCGCTTTGGCTATATCCAACCTCGGCTAGGACCGACGCACCGTCTTGCCCGAAGAGAGCACGCTCCGGCTCATGCTGCCGATCAATCTTATTCGACCGCCGCTGTAGAGGCGTCACATTCGTTGGAATGCCCCACAACAATATCGACGATATTTCGGGTTTTCGAGGAGGCCGTCTCGTCCGGAGACGTGCTCAACTAACCTTGCGAGCGCTCGCATATTCCTGCTCCAAGCGGTGGACCAGCGTAGAGACATCCGTGATACTATCGACGGCGGAGACGGAATGACCGGCGCTCCAAATATCGACCCAACGTTTAGGCCGTTCATTGCCTGCGTTGGCGCTCCCGCCGCTGAATCGCTCCTTAGCGCGCTCCGCGCTTACTTGCTCGTCGAGACGTTCGGGATCCAGCCCGGCGGCAATAAGCGACGGGCGCAGCATGTTTACCTGAAGACCAGGACCGGTTAGCGCCTTGGTCAACATCACGTCATCCAATGTGGAAGTGACGAGCATCGATTTATACCGGTCAGAGGCCATGCTCTCGGTAGTTGCGATAAAACGGGTGCCCATATATGCGAGATCGCAACCCAATACTTGCGCGGCATGCAGAGACTGGCCATCGGACACGCCTCCCGCCAGGACGAGCGGACCGTCGAATATTTTTCGAACTGCACGAACGAATGCGAAAGGATTTGCCCACCCCGTATTGCCGCCTGCGCCGGCGGTCAGAAGAATGAGCCCATCGGCACCTGCTTGAATGGCCTTTTCCGCGTGCCGGATCGACGCAATGTCGGCAAAGACAAGGCAGCCGACGTCGTGAAGCGGTTTGACAACAGCTTCAGGGGAACCAACGCTGGTGATTACGACCTCGACCTTATGACGGACAAGGCAGGCGAGATCCTCCGCAAGACTTGCACGACGAATGATAAGGTTTGGGCAGACCGGCGCACAAATGCCAGGAGCCTCGGAAATCTCGGACGTGATCCTCTTCATCCAGGCATCCAGCTCTTCCGGAGATTTCGCATTGGCGGTCGGAAATGCGCCAATGACCCCTGCCCGACACGCGGCGATGACTAGATCGGGACCAGAAACTCTCATCATCGGGGCCGAGATTATCGGCAACCGCAGGCGCCCTTTGAATTTCTCTGAAAGAGGGGTTCCTCTCGAGACAACGGACATCGGCGGCGCGTCTTTCATCTTGTGACTAAATTCTGGACTTTAGGGCCTGACCAGGATGTGCCCGTAACAAACGGCACCCACACCCACCATATGGGCCAGTCCAACCTTCGCGCCTTTGTGTTGCCGTACGCCGGCCTCGCCACGTAGCTGCAATGTGAGCTCCCCTACCTGACCAATGCCGGTCGGGCCGATGGGGTGACCGAATGCAATCAATCCGCCAGAGGTGCTGATGGCGCAGCGTCCTCCGATGTCGAACTCGCCCTCCTTGAGCCTGGGAATAAATTGTCCTTCGGGACAAACGCCGGTGGCCTCGGCGTAATGAAGCTCTTCGATGGTAAAGGCGTCATGCAATTCTATGATATCAAGATCAGTCGGCGACAGATTTGCCTCGTCGAGGACCGCGGCGACCACCTCTTGAGTCAATTCCTTGTCGGCACGGGCCGATCCCCCGCGTTCGCTGGCCGCGGCAGAAGCTGCGACGCGAACCACCCGCGACGGATCGACTCCCAGGCGTCTGATCGCATCCTCGGAAGCCACGATCACTGCGGCCGCCCCTTCGCCGACAGGCGTGCATTGGAGTGCGGTCAGTGTACCTGAAACCGGCCGGCCGCTTAAGACTTCTTCCAGCGTCCTGACCTGCTGGCGCTGCGCGTTTACGTTGGTCGCTCCGTTGCGGTGATTCTTGACGGCCACAAGAGCAATATCTTCGGGGGCTATATGGTTGTGCCGCGCGTACTCATTGGTCAGTAGCGCAAAGCTCGTGAACGGAACAATCGCGCCGTCGGCGAGGCCCCGTACGCCAGCGCTTGCACGCTGCACCGGTGCCGACGGCTTGTCGAGGCCGACCGCAAGGACAACATCGCTAATCCCCGCCCCCACCTCGATGCAAGCCTGCCTGAACGCCGCTGAACCCGACGCCGACGCATTCTCGATATGTATGAGCGGCCTCCCATGAGCGCCGAGGTGGCGCAACATCGGGCGCCCCACCGCCATTCCAAGCCGGGCCGTCGCGACGTAACTGGATTCGACTTCCGACCACTCGATGGAGGCATCGGACAGCGCATCTCTAATCGCTTTCAGTCCGAGTTCGACATATGGCTTGTCGCTGAGCGACTGGTAGCGATGCCAACCGATGCCGATCACATAGACCGGCCGAAGGTCAGAAAGACGTTTAGCCATTTGTCACCTCTTTTGGCGCGTCGCGCGCGAAGCCAACGTCCAGTCGGCTGTTGCTTTCGTTGTGGTTGGAAGGAAACAGTCGGGCGATGACCACGTCACCCGGCTCGGCGGACTCGCTGGGCGGATCCGCCAGAAGCGCCCTGATCTGAGGTCCTTCCTCCAACTCCACTACCGCGACTGCAAATGGCGGTGGTCGTTTGGGATCGGCGTGAATATGTACGACAGCTTTGGAGACCACCCTGCCCCGGCCGGACAATGTTATTGGCGTCAACTCGTTCCCGTTGCGCCCGCACATCTCGCAGCCAAATGTCTGCATCGGAAAAAACACATAACCACAGGAACATTTTCCACCAACTAAAGGCAGACTCGGCCTGGAGACCTCTTGCTCGAGAACGAAAGTTTTTGTTGTCATCATCAACCTTTGAGATTCATTCACTGGCCGCCACTCATCTGATCGACGACCGGAACGGATTTGTCCTCTAAGCGGCTAGTCTGGCTTCGCGAAGATGTTGGCATATGTCGCGCTCCGCTCCGAGGCTTCCTGTCTCGCCTCCTGCATTTCCTCCGGAGTCGCCATTCGGCTGATCAATGAGCGTTCCAACTCGAGCGCACTCGCAAGATCGATCTGCAGTGTCCTGTTCAGAATCTGTTTCGCCGTTCTCATCGCGTAGGGCGCACGAGAAGCGAGCACGTTGGCGAGTTCAGTTACCTTCGGCATCAACTCGTCGGGCTGACACACTTCATCTACGAGACCGATACGCTTTGCTTCGTCGGCCCCGACCGGTTCGCCGACCATGATCAGTCGCTTCGCATGCGACAGCCCGACTAGGCGTGGGGCTCGCGCTGTTCCTCCCCCGGCCGGCAGCGCGCCGAACCTGATCTCGGTAAGGCCGATGTTGGCGACCGACGACAAGTAACGGAAATCGCACGACAGCGCGATTTCGCACCCACCGCCCATGCAGGCTCCGTTGATGGCCGCGATGACCGGTTTGGGAACCCAATCCAATCCCAATCCCGCGCCCGGAGGCGTGATGGGACGAGTTGCACCCGGCTGTCGGGAAGAGGAGCGCAAGTCGGCTCCGCCACAGAAGTGCTTTCCTGCGCCGGTCACGATCAAGACGCGAACATCGCCGTCGTTTGCAGCCTCCAATGCCAATGATTGAAGAAGACTGCTCAATTCATGATTGATCGTATTGGCGCGATCCGGCCGATTGAGGGTGAGGATCGCAATTCGACCCTGCTTTTCGAAAACAACTTCGTCTGCCATTGTCGCCTTCCCTTGAATTTCCGTGCGTAACAATCGGCCGCGACGGTTCGACATGCGATCTGAAAGCGCCGCCTAGAGCGCAAACGAAAACCCGCCATTCACCGGATAAGTTTGACCGGTTATCCAGGGGCTGGCATCGGACGCGAGAAACAGGACCATGTTCGCCACATCCACCGGGTCGCCACGGCGCCGAATGATGTATTTTTCGAGTATCTTTTTATCTAGCTCCGGATTTGAATTCACGCGAGCGTTCGTTTCCGTCGCAGTCGCTGCGATCGCAACAGAATTGGCAGTTATTTGATAGCGCCCGAGAGTCCGGGCGACGCTGCGCATGAACCCTGCCGCGCCAGCCTTCGCGGCCGCATAGGTCTCCAGACCTGCGTCTCCCCAACGGCCGGCATCTGAGATGATCGTGATGATGCGTCCGGGCGCCTGACGCGCTATCATTCCAGGGATGACAGCCGACGCGCAGTTGATGACGCCGTACAGGTTGACGCCGATCGTCTTGTTCCAGGTTTCCGGACCTGTCTCCCAGAATGGCTGCCTTGCCGCGGGGCGCGGGTGGATGCCCTGATTGCCGGCATTGTTTACCAGCACGCCTACCCGGCCATACGCGTCCGCAATTTCTTTCACCATGCTCTTCACCGCGCCAAGATCAGTCACATCGGCTTGTACAGCTACCGCCTTGCCGCCAAGACCGGTAATCTCATCGACGACGGATTGAGCACGATCGAGATAATAGTCGTTGACAGCAACGCATCCCGCGTTGTGAGCGGCGAAATGCAATGCAATTCGCCGGCCGACTCCTTGGCCTGCCCCAGTCACCAGTGCAACGCGCCCGGCTAAATCCAGTATATCACTCACGGCTATTTCCTTTTCTATCCCGTTGCATATTTGTCGCTGTGTTCGTTCGCCGGACCGTGCGCACAACGGTCAACTTCGTTATTGAAAATCGCTCATTCGACGATTCCTGCGCCTTCCAGGAGAGCGATAGCCTGATCGGAGAGTCCGCAGACATCCTTCAGGATTTCGTTGGTTGCATCGCCAATTCTCGGGGCGGGCCTCGTTTCAACGTGCGGGGTCAGAGACAATCGAAATTGCGGCCCGGTTGTCTCCGCCTGTCCGATTTCCGGGTCCGAAATCTTGCGATAATGGTTGTGATGTCTCAAATCCGCATCGACGACGAGGTCTTGTGCCTGACTAACTACATGAGCCGGCACCCCGGCACTCTGCAAAACATCCTCGGCTCTCGTGGCTTCTTGCGGCGTCGTCCAGGCATTTAACGCAGCCTCGATCGCTTCGCGCTGTCGAAGCCGGCCAACAATCGTATCGAACGCCGGATCTGATAGTGCTTCGCCGACAACTCGCTTCAGGGAAATCCAGTCGTGTTGGTCGGATGCATCAATCGCTATCCAGCGATCGTCGCCCTGGCATCGGAAAGCTCCCGATGGTGATCGCAATTTCGATCCCGCGCGCCCGACCCGCACCGGGTCGATACCATTCGCGGCAAACTCAAGGAACGCTGGAAGCAGGAACTGCAATCCGCATTCCGCCTGGGCGACGTCGATATAACAGCCCGAGTTGGTCAGCTTGCGTCGGTGCAATGCCGCCAGGATCGAAGACACGACGAACCGTGGAGCGACCGAGTCCGTCCATGGTCCGTGCGGACCCGTCGGCTTCCGGTCTGGCCACCCCATCAAGCCGGTTGCCCCCGCATAGGCTGAGCCGGTAATTCCCGTTCCGCTTGTTCCGCGGCCGAACAGCCCGGTTCGACCCAGAATGCCGGTCGACACCATGATCAACCGGGGATTCAGGGACTTGAGATATTCGTAGGAATAACCCATCTCATCGATCACGCCCGGCGAAAAGCTTTCGACCAGAACGTCGGCCCACTCGACAAGCTTCAACACGACATCGCGACCCGCTTTCTTGCGTATGTTCAGAGCAACGCTGCGCTTGCCGGCATTTATCATGTGATATGATAACGAGCGCTCCGCCCCTTGCTTGCCATCCTTGAATGGTCCCAGAGCACGCAGCGGATCTCGACGCTTTCGGCTCTCCAGCTTGATAGTATGAGCACCGAGGTCTGTCAGATAGCGGGCACTCATTGGCCCGACCATCAGCCACCCCATATCCAGCACCTTGAGTCCCGATAGCGGAGCGCTCATCTCAGATCACTCCGTGGACGAATAACGCCTGGATCTCTATCGAGCTGAGCCCGACATCCTCGCTCAGCACTTCATGCGTATGCTGCGAGAACAATGGCGCCTGCCGTCGAAGTTCAATCGAATAATCAGAGAATTGGGCGAACCTCAGTGGCACACGGACGCTACGCCCGTCACCAGCCAGTTGCGCCTCTTCGAATAGCCCGCGTTCACGAAACTGTTCAGACGAGTGGATGTCCTTCATGGTAGCGACTGGCGCTGCCATGAAACCACGCTCATGGGCAATGGCCGTAAGCTCGGCCTTGGTCTTTGACAGGCAGGCCACCTTGATCGCCGCTACCAGGTCCGACATGATACTTGCCGGAGTCTTGCCAGACGTCGTCAGACTTTCGAAATTTGCCCAATCGATATTTGCCAGCTCGTGCGGAAACAGCCCTTCATCTGCGACCCATTCGGCAGCGCCTTTGGTCAAATGAACCAGTGATCGATTCATCGAAATTGAGATGAGCATGAATCCGTCGACACAGTCATACATATTGGGAACCCGCCCGGTGTCGTCGCCCCTTTTTCCGAGCGCGTCCCCGGAGCCACCTGTCACGGCCCGTGACAAGGAGCTTAGCAACGCTGCCATTCGTTCGCTTAGCTCTACAGTCTGCGAGATATTCAATCGATCGCGCGCGACTAGTCCCGCAAGGGCGGCAACGGCAGCCTCGGCGCCAGCCTCCATCATTGCCTGCGGAACGGGAAAGAACAGCGGTTGCCGATCCGGATCGCCCGCCAGCGACGGCGCACCGCTCGCGGCCATATGGATAAGGTCGGTCGCGCGATACGATGCTTTCGGTCCGCCCCTCGAGAACGGCGTAATCCTGCACCGAATGGTGTCCGCTGTTACGCCGGAGTCCAGATCATCGAGCCTGCTGTCATAACCCGCCTCGAGAATAATGTCGGCTTTGGCCGCCAGGCTTCCGAGGATCTGCCGTCCATCCGGGCTTTCCAGATTCAAGGTAATGCCGCGCTTATTCCGGTTGAGCGCGTGCCAGGTCAGGCTGCGATCGAGACCCGGCACACCATCCAGGAATGGCTCGATACGCCGACCGGCCGCGCCATGAGGCGGCTCTATCACAACAACGTCGGCACCGAGATCGCCGAGAATCTGTCCGCCTAACATCGTTTCCGGCGCAGAAATCTCGAGCACGCGAATATTGTTCAGCATCCGACCATTCCTTGCGCGCTCCCTTTCTTCTTATTGCCAGGAAACACGCGATCTCAAATTACGATCGCGAGCAGAGTCGACGACTCGATGTTCCGAGACGCGGATCAAGCCAGCAAAGTCGCTCTCGAGGAAATCAGGTACCATTCAGATTATTTGTTTGTCAACTAGTAAGTTTTTTATCGAACAATTCGATCGACATCGAGGTGTTGCCGTCCTTTGCTGGTCTAGGCAGGGGGCCTTGGGCCTGAAAACGGGTCGGACGCCGAAATTAGTCGCGACGTCGGAGCGGCACTGGCAATGCTCGGATCCCGAGCAGATGGATTATGTCACGCACGAAAACTCAGGCTGCAAGTGTACGCCTCACGGACGCAACAAACGCATTCCTGATTTCTTCCAAATCGAACGCGTCAGAATCTATCAACCACATGGTGACAATCGCACGAAGCGTGCCCAGGATTATGATCGCCTGTTTTTCGGCGTCGATATCTTTGCGAATTTCGCCATTGCGAACCCCTACCGTGATGCTGTCGGCCAATCGCCTGATGGAACGATCGTTCAGGGCCGCAATGGTAGGACGAAGTGCCGCCTCACTAAGCGACTCAGCGATGACCGCCTGTAGTGCGGTGGCGCGCTTGCGCGATCGTGGCCCCACAGAAAGATACGCGCCGATCGAGCCCAGGAGTGACTCAAGACCGGGCTTAAACTGGGGTGTCTCCGCAAGATGGTTGGCGAACCCGTCGACAATATAAGTCGCGATAGCCTCAAGCAGACCGGTCTTGTTCCCAAAGTAATGTGCTGGCAGCCCGCGGCTGTAGCCTGCGGCGCTTCCAACATCGGTCAAGGTCATTCCATCAACACCGTGATCGGAGATGATCTCGGCCGCCGCTGCCAACATTCGTCTCTCAGCTTCATCGCGTCGCTTCGCATGAGTAACAGGAATTCGCTTTGCAGACATTTCGAAGATTTTCTTGTCCATCTGATCTTCTGCTTTCTGCAACGTAATTCTTGAACTTCCAAGATCCTGAACCGAGCGAGCGTCCGGCCGGCCCGCCTCAAGCGAGCTACGGGCCTACCGATAGATTCCGCCTGACGTACTGCGTAAGCTCACGCCTCATTTTGGAAAGGTTTACCTTCCCCGAAGCTAAAATCCATTGTGCCCGGATACCTCGGATCAGAGCGAGCAGGATGACCGCTTCTGCTTTGGGATTGGCCGCCTTCTTAATCTCCCCGTTTGCCACACCGGCCCTTATTTCATTTTCGATCCGTTGAAGCGCGGCTCGATTATATTTCTTGAAAACGTCTCGTAATCCGGACGTATTGAAAAACGCCTCCTTCTGCATCAAGTACACCGCCCTGGCCACCTCAACACTTCGCATGGTGCAAGACAGCTCAACGATTTGAACGATCGTCTCAAGACCCGGCCTCGCCTTCTTTGCCGCCAACAGATCCACGTAGCGTTCATGGACGTATTCCGCGGTAGCCTGAAGCAGTCGGTCCTTTGTCTTGAAATGGTGCGCCGCGAGGCCTCGACTGTAGCCGGCAGCCTCGCCTACCTCCGCCAGTGTCGTACCTTTCACCCCGCGATCCGAAATCAGGGAAATTGCAGCCTGAAGCAGCGCGCTCTCCGCGGCTTCGCGGCGGTCTACCTGCGTTCGCTTCAACTGGTCTTTTGCCTTCAAGGTCCGCGCCATAGAGTGTCTCTGAATATCAGCTGCATAATATCATCATTCGCTTTAGGATGTCGCAACAAAGCAACTAGCCAGGGCTCCTGCGACCGCTTGCGAGCTACTCCCGAACGGCCGCCTGCAACAGTTCGTCAGCTGGCCTAAAGCCGCGCGCCGGGCGCATGGGCCGGTTGTACGTCGACCAACGAGGAAGGGAGGCGCGCACGAGTACCCAAAACTCGGGGGCCAGTCGACGAAATCCTCAGCATTGAACTATTCTTTTCACAATCCAACTTCAAATCGACTTGTCAATCAACCAATAAGATCACCATGAAGTAGGTGTGATGACGCGCAGGTCAGCGGCTGCAAGAGCCTTGAGCCGATGCCGCTCGACATGACGTATCCTGAGGAAAGCGGTGCAGCAACGACACCAGCACGCTCGACGTTCGGACCTGCGATATCCACAGTAAATAGCAAATCTCAGGCAGCAAATGCCTGTGCTTATCATTACGCTTGCATTTCCGGACCAAATGCGGAGAAGCGCGATTTCGAACTCGAACTGTGAGCGAGCATCGAGATCAGGTCGAACTTCTGCGTTTCATTAATTCGATCCTCCCTGAGCCTTCTGAAGTAGGCCGCCATCCTGCTCCATGGTTATTGTTGTTGCGGGCTTCGCGGAGACGGGCCGCGCGGCGAACATTACGCTTTCACGCTCGATCTGAGCGGCGATCTTTTCGAACTCCCGCATCGGGGCCTTGGTTTGAATGAGCGATCCGGTCGGTCTTCGGGAACGATTTGACAACCAACTACCCTTCGGCACTTCATCACACCTTAAGCTGCCGCCGTCGGTTCGCGACTCGCGGGGGCAACGTTCGGAGGCGAATGGCCCTAATTTGGCGATGGCACTGCGTTAGCAACCGCCATCAGCGGCTCGGATGATCCGTGGCCACGCGAAAGTGAGAAGTCGTCATGGTACCGACCGCCGGTCGCCAACAAAAGAACGCGCCCGCCGCGATTTCATCGAATCGACCACTCACCCCAGTGGATGATCTGCCAAAAACTGTTAGCTACAATTGGGACCGCCATGCCAATGCCGCGGTTGAATGAGATGTGCACTGAGCTATATGGAAGGAGGCTCCGGAACCTAGCAACGTGTCTGGTGCCTACAATAACGGTCGCTATTTACTTCGGCGAGCTTATCTTCGCGACCGCCGTTGCGATCGCGTTGCTCGTCGCCTCGACTCTCACGTCGTCCATTACCGCTATTCTCTTTTGTTGCGGTCTGATGGCATGGACGCTGGTCGAATACATCACGCACCGCTTTGTGCTGCATGCAATCGCCCAGGTACAGCACGGTATCCACCATGCGCGTCCGCAAGACGCGATAGACAAGATCTTCTGGCAAATATGGCTGGCCTTCGTCGTTCTCTATTTGATGGCCGGAGGCGCCATTCTGGCCGGTGCTCTCGCCGCTTACGCCTGGTATCTATTTGTCCATTATTGCGCTCATCACAATCCCACAATTCTTCCGGCTTCCTTGCTGAAGCATCACTGCGACCATCATAGATTTGCGAACCGAAACTACGGTGTGACGACGAAGCTATGGGATCGTGTTTTCGGAACGAGGCTTCGATGACGCGAAGCGAACTGCTGAGGTACAATGTGTCCGCAGCACGCCGAATGAATGAAATGCGTGGATCGGGGCAACATTCGGAAATGAAGAATCGAAAATCGGAACAAGCTTCGGTCGCAAATGACCGGCATCAACTAGGTGAAACTAATCGTGGTGCCGGTAAGCGAGATGCTCAAGACAGCGCTTCTAACTAATGATGATTCTCGAAGGAATGCGGTCGAAGCATTCATTAAGAACATCTACGCGGCTCGATATGGCGCTCGGCTGGAAGCTTTCTCGTCCCGCATCATCGCCCTTCTGGACAATCGCGATGAAATTCTCTGCGCGACCGGCCGTCGTTACTTCGATGACGAAATTCTTTCGATTTGATCGCTGCAAGCGATCAGCACGGTCAATTATCTCGCCGCGAACTTTGCCGGTCTTGCCGCAGGGCCGATGACAATCGCAGTGGTAAGGAAAAAATCAATGTTTTTGAGTCGGGCCATCATTCATCGAATACTGCGATGCTCACTCTTGATGACAGTTCTTGCGGCCGCACCAGCTTGCGCCGCGCAGGGCTTCGATAACGTTGCTGGTTCATGGTCAGGTAGCGGTTCGATGAAGCCATCGGACGGAGCGAGCGAGCGCGTTCGGTGCAAAGTTGACTACAATGTCAAGAAAGCGGGTCAGTCTTTGAAAATGAATGTGCGCTGCGCCAGCGATGCTTACAAAATGGATTTAAGTGCCAATATCGATCAAAACGGCACCGCCCTTTCGGGTAACTGGTTTGAAAGTCAATATCGTCAAGGAGGCAAGGTCTCAGGACAAAACGTCAACGGTCTTATCGAAGCGAAAGTCGAGAGCGATACGATCATTGCCTTGCTGACGGTTCGCACAAAAGG
>Ga0137415_10002325_pt1 | contig 18988 bp, 15 predicted proteins | sample CZODoug3_1_1_16f_FD_183082 | JGI IMG/M metagenome (GOLD analysis project Ga0137415, IMG submission 183082) | Vadose zone soil fungal communities from Angelo Coast Range Reserve, California, USA - CZODoug3_1_1_16fungal (Hybrid Assembly) | ecosystem: Environmental > Terrestrial > Soil > Vadose...
CGAAGAGCCTGGCGATCTAGGCTGGAGGAACTATCGATCCGCGTGCTTTCGCGCAGAGACATGAGATTTTTCACCACATACGGTGGAGCAACCGGGAAAGTCTTATCTTAACATTACTTTGACAAAGCCTGATTACAAGCGCCCAAGGCGATCCTGCCATTCCCTCTCGAATTCATCTCGGTTACAAAAGGATTTTTGCGTGCCCACCCCGGTTGTGGAAAGAGCAGCGTAGAGGCTGGCGCGTTGTAGCGCCTCCTTCTCCGGCAAGCCTTCGCCGAAAAAAACCGCGAAGCTGCCGATGAAAGCATCACCTGCGCCGGTCGTGTCTACCGCTTGGACTTTGAAAGCGGGAATAAGCTCCATCCCACCCGGATCTGCCACCAAGGACCCGCCTTCGCCGAGGGTGATGACCACGTTTCGCATTCCCCGATGTAGCAGAAACGCCGCACACTTTTTCGCATCATCGATCGAGTGAACCGGCATTCCCGTGATCACTTCGGTTTCACTCTCGTTGGGAATAAAATAATCCGCATCGCGGAGTTTCTGAAGGTCAAGCGGCTGTGCCGGAGCAGGATTGACAATGCAGCGAATGCCACTGGCTTTGGCAAACTTCACGGTGTGGTAGACAGTACGCAACGGAATTTCGAATTGCAGAATGATGGCGTCTGCCTGCCGCAGCAGCGGCGCCGCGGCATCTACATCCTCGGGCGAGAGCGTATCGTTAGCGCCTTTCACGACGATGATGCGATTCTGTCCGCTTGGATCCACAAAGATCGGGGCGACCCCGCTGGAGACGCCGTCGGCGATGCGCACGTATGTCGCGTCAATTCCCAGCGATTCAAAGTTTTTGATTGTGGCAGGGCCGAAAAGATCGTTCCCGACTTTCGCCACCATTCCCACGTTCGCCCCACACAGACGCGCCGCAACCGCCTGATTCGCGCCTTTGCCGCCAAAGCCGAGATCGAACTTCGTGCCAAAGATGGTTTCGCCCGGCCGCGGAAACACATCATTGAAGGTGGTCAGGTCCACATTGGCGCTGCCCACCACGACAATCAAGGATTGCTTGGCCATCTGTATTGCTTTGATGAATCCGACGACCTCAGATATTCGGGATGCCAGCTACCGCGCGAAAACGTTGCGCAACATGAACCATAAATTTGCCGGCCGCTCCGCCAGCCGGCGCACGAACCACGGGTACCAATAGCTGCCGTAGGCGACGAGCACGATGGAAGTGCAGCCTTCACTGGCGAGACGTTCCTGCTCCGTGCGTTGTATGCCGTACAGCATCTGCACTTCAAAATCTTTTTTCGTAAAGCTCTCCGTGGATGCACAATCTGCCAGACGCCGTATCAGCGCCACATCATGCGTGCCAAAGGCGACACGCACGCAGCGATTCTCTTTCTTGGCCCGCAGCATCTGCTTCCCAAGCTCGAAATAGTTTTCGTCGACATCCTGCTTGCGGGCAAACGCGATTTCCGGCGGTTCGTTGTATGCCCCCTTGACCAATCGGATCGATGGTCGCAGAGGCAGAAGTTTTGCGAGGTCCTCCTTCGTTCGATGAAGGTAAGCCTGCAGGCATATGCCCACATTAGGATGCGCCGTCAGCGCGCGGCGATAGAGTTCCAGCGTCGCATCCACATAGTTGCTCGCCTCCATGTCCACCCACACGATGGAGTCTTTTTCGGCGCGTTCGATAATAGTGTTCAAATGCTCGAAGCATAGATCCGCCGAGAGATCCAAGCCCAATTGCGTCAATTTGACCGAAATCTCCGCTCGCAGTCCTTTCTCTTTGATGCGGTTCAGTACTTCGAGATAGTGTTCCGCAACCTGCCGCGCCTCCGCTCGGTCCTTGATATTTTCTCCAAGATGGGTGAAGACCGTTCCAATTCTCTTGCTCCGCAGTCCTTCTGCCGCGCCAAGCGCATCGTCCAGCGTTTCGCCAGGCATGAACCGGGACACTGTGCCACGCACAAACGAATAATGCGTGGCGTGCTCGCGAAGCCATCGATTCTGCGAAGCAGCCAGCAACAGCGATCGCATCAAACTCATTCTCTTTTCGGCTCCCTTTTTACGAAAAATTTCCGCGCTCCGCTACTCAGGAAATGGCGAGCACGCGAAGAAGTACACCAGCCAGCACACCGCCGATGAGCGGACCAATCACGGGAATAGGTGCATAGCCCCAGTCCGAGCCGCCCTTCCCGGCAATCGGAAGAATCGCGTGTGCGATGCGCGGACCGAGGTCTCGCGCAGGATTGATGGCGTATCCAGTCGGCCCACCCAGAGAAAGACCGATCCCCCAAACCAGGCTGCCTACGAGATATGGACCGAGTCCTGCGGCGGGTCCGGTTGCCGAAACGTTCTTGGAAAAAATCGCGCCAACCACAAAAACGAGCACGAAGGTTGCAACAACCTCGCTCAATAAATTGGCAACGGTATCGCGGATCGCCGGCGCAGTACAAAAGCATCCCAGCTTCGCGGCAGTGTCCGGCGTCTCCTTCCAATGCGGAAAGTAGTGCAGCCAGACGAGCGCCGCGCCCACCACTGCCCCCAGCATTTGCGCAGCGAGGTAGGGCGCAAACTTGGCAAAATTACCATCGCGCATGGCGAACCCGATCGTTACTGCGGGATTCAAATGGGCGTCGCTGCTTCCACAGGCAATGGCCGTGAAAACGCCCGCCATCACTGCGAACGCCCACCCCGCGGTAATCACCATCCATCCGCTGCCCTCCGCCTTAGAACGCTTGAGCAACACTGCGGCGACAACTCCATCGCCTAGCAGTACGAGAATCATCGTGCCGAGAAATTCACCGAGAACCGGTGAGTGCATAAGGGAGTGCCTCCGTCAGGATTCCATCCAGTCAAAAGATCGCGTGACCGCTTTCTTCCACTGCTGGTACATCCGCTGGCGCTCCGTTTCAGCGAGATGCGGCTTCCAGGTGCGATCGACCGCCCAGTTGGCGCGCAACTCTTCGAGGCTCGAAAAGAATTTCACCGCCAGGCCCGCAGCGTACGCTGCGCCCAGCGCCGTCGTTTCTTGAATTACGGGGCGCACCACTTCGCGGTCCAAGATATCGGCCTGAAACTGCATCAACAACTCATTGCCTACCATACCGCCATCAACCCGGAGACTTGCGAGGTCGATATGGGAATCTTTTTCCATGGCCTCGACCACGTCCCGCGTCTGAAACGCCGTCGCTTCCAGAACCGCACGCGCGATGTGTCCTTTGTTTGCGTAGCGCGTCAGGCCAGCAATGACACCTCGCGCATTCTCCTTCCAATACGGAGCGTACAGCCCGGAAAATGCCGGAACGAAGTAGACTCCGCCATTGTCGTCGACTGTTCGCGCCAGCGTCTCCACATCCGCACTCTTTTCAATGATTCCAAGGTTGTCGCGCAGCCACTGCACCAGTGCGCCGGTAATGGCGACGCTCCCTTCCAAGGCGTAGTGTGCAGCCCCGCCACCAAACTTGTAGGCGATCGTAGTAAGCAAGCCGAAGTTCGAAGACACCGGCCGTTCACCCGTGTTCATCAGCAAGAAGCACCCAGTGCCGTACGTGTTTTTCACCTCGCCCGGCCGAAAGCACGCCTGGCCAACCAATGCCGCCTGCTGATCGCCGAGGATTCCCGTGATCGGAACGCCCGCGACTGCCCTTAGCTTCGCTTCGCCATAGACTTCACTGCTTGAACCCACCTTTGGCAGCACCGCGCGGGGAATGTCAAACGCCGCCAGCAACTTTTCATCCCAATCCAGTGTTAACAAATTTAGGAGTTGCGTTCGGCTCGCGTTGGTCACGTCTGTCACGTGCACGCCGCCTTGAGCGCCTCCGGTTAAGTTCCAGAGGAGAAACGTATCGATATTTCCGAACAGCAGCTCGCCCCCGGCCGCTCTTTCCCGCGCGCCGGGAACATTTTCAAGCAGCCAGCGCAGCTTCAGGCTGCTGAAGTAGGTGCTCAGCGGCAATCCGGTCTCGGGCCGGAACCGGTCTTGCCCGCCTTTGACGGCGAAACGAGCGACGTCTTTTGCAACCCGCGTGTCCTGCCAAACAATCGCATTGGCAATCGGCTTGCCGGTCTTGCGCTCCCAAAGGACTGTGGTTTCCCGCTGATTGGTGATGCCGATCGCGGCCAGATCGGAAGCCTGCAACGCGCGCTGCTCCAGCGCCTCTGTCATCACTTCTTCCGTCCGGCGCTGGATTTCCAGTGGATCGTGCTCCACCCAGCCCGGTTTCGGGAAAATTTGCTCGTGCTCTTTTTGCGCAACGGCAACGACACGCGCCGACTGGTCAAACACCATGAATCGCGTGCTCGTGGTGCCTTGATCGATTGCTCCAATGTAGTTTTTCACCGCACCGGTCCTTCTTGTCGACGCAGCAGCATACTACGCCACAGCCACCCCTTGCTTCATGCAAATGGCCACCCATCGCATGCGACGGCAGACGCCTTGCTCGCGTTCAAACTGGAATTCGGCCTTCCTTATGCGTCCGCTGAGCCAATCGTTGCATCTAAGACTAGGAGGATAGGTAAAAAGGAAAAACAATGATCAGAAAAATAAAATCCAGCCGCCTTGCCATGATGATCGTGGCACTCGTCCTGGTATCCGGAATATTCGCAGCAAACACTGTCGCCGCGGGTCCAGGAACCATCACCATGACGGTAACCGCTGTCGGCAAGAAAAACATCAGTCCGCCACTCGTTACCAAAGACGACGTCGAGCTTTATTTGAACAAGGAGCGCACGCAGATTGCCGATTGGAAGCACGGCGGAAAGTTGTATCTCGCCGTTCTTATTGACGATTCGCTGGATGGTGTTATCGCCAACCAGTGGGACGATCTGAAAGCGTTTTTCGCTGCCCAGCCTGACACCACCTACATTTCTGTGTCCTATGCGCGCAATGGCGCCGCCATGATCGCCCAGGATTTCACCAACGACCATGAACTCGCCGCCAAGGCGTTGCGCATCCCGATCGGCAGCGGAGGCGCGTTCACGAGCCCCTATCTCGCCCTTCTGGATCTAATGAAGCGGTGGCCTGCCTCCGCTGACAGGCACTCCATATTGCTGTTCTCTTCCGGCATTGACTATTTTCGCGGGGATCTTTGGACCAAGCCCACGGATCTCGATTCCACCGTCAGCCGTGCGCAGAAGCAAAATATCAACGTTTGGACAATCTACGCGCCGGATGCCGGGCATCGGGGGCGCGGATTTTTCATCGCCAACAGAGCGCAATCGTACCTTACTGAACTCTCGGATGAAACTGGCGCCGAATCCTTCTATCTCGGCATCGCGGAGCCCGTCACGTTCAAGCCTTATTTCGACGAGCTCTCTGCTCATCTGAGCAACCAGTATCTGCTGACGTTTAGAGCGAACGGAGGAGCAAAAGGGCGTTTTGAGCGCACCCGGGTTCATACGGAACTGCCGCACGTCGAATTCCTGGCGGCTCAGCAAGCTTTTCTGCCCGCGGCAAAATGAGCTCTAAAATTCAATCGTCGGAGCTGCTGAGAACCGCCGCTTGAGTGGAATCTCTTATCACCAGCTCCGGATTCATCTTGTGCCGTGAAATGCTCCAGTCGCGCTTTTCCAGCCCGGCGTTCACGCCTTCCATTACGATATTCACCGCCAGGTTTCCCATGGCTTCCAGCGGTTGCCGCACGGTTGTCAATGAAGGCGCAGATAGAGAGGACAGCGGCACATCGTCGAAACCTACAACGGAACAATTCTCCGGGACTTTCACGCCCGCCTTGGTCAGCGCGCGGATCGCGCCCAGCGCCGTCAGGTCGTCGAAAGCCATCAGTGCCGTGAACTTTTTCTTTCGCTGCAGCAATTCTTCGGTGAAGCGGTAGCCACCCTCGAACCCGGAGTTGGGGTCGAAAGAATCCGGCAGTTGCAGTACGAGCGCAGGATCGAGCTCCAGTCCAGCCGAGTGCGCGAATTTCTGAATTCCTTTCCATCGCGGTCCGCTGTCGATTAACATTTTGGGGCCGCGGATGAAGGCGATCTTGTGGTGTCCCAGATGGTGGAGATGTTCGAGCGCGAGCCGCCCGCCCGCCTCGTTGTCCACCATCACCGAGCTGACGGCGTCTCCGGGCATCTCCCAGCCGATGGTCGCCGCCGTGATGTTTCTCTTGCTGAGGTCCGCAAGCAGTTGAATGTCCACGAAAAGCCAGTTGGCTACGACAATCAAGGCCTCGACGTGATGCTCGAGCAGCATTTCCAGGTACCGTTCGAAACGGCTTCTCTGGTTGTGGGCGTCAGCGAAAATCTGCACGTACGATGATTGATAGAGTGCGTTCTCGATGCCCCGCAACACCGGCGTGCAAAATGGATCGGTAATATCGAAGAACATCACTCCGACGCTGTGGCTCCGTTTGCTGCGGAGAAATCGCGCCATCGCGTTTGGCCGGTAGCCGAGTTTCTTAGCGACTTCTTCGATGCGTTTTTTCGTGGCCGGGGCGATGTAACGCGCCAGCGGTGCATTGTTCAGCACGATGGAAACCGTAGCCGGAGAAAAGCCGCTGGACTTCGCGACATCCCTCATCGTAATGGTCTGGTTCCTTCCACTATGCCGTTTCACCGGATTGGGCGCCTCCGCGGGCACGACCATCATCCTTCTAGAGTCGCTCATGATGCAATGGGCTCTTCTGAAGCGAACGCGTCATTCTGGAGGCACCTCAAACGAGAGGGGCTCTCGAAAGCCGCGAGTCTTCCAGACGCCGAACGCGATGCCGAGGATCATCCACGCGCTTCCTAGTTTTAGAGCCGGCATGCTGAGATTCCACCACAGCCCAAGACAAACGAAGAATCCCAGAATCGGCGGCACAAAGTGCGTGACTTCTTTCTTCACCCCGCGCACGAAGTAGTGCATAAACGACGCCGCATTGACGCCCATAAATGCAATCAGCGCACCATAATTCAGCAACTCGATGCCTTTTTCGAATGTCAGAAAAAAAGATCCCACGAGCACGATCACCCCGATAAAAACAACGTTATTTCGCGGAACCCGGTGCTTCTCGTCCACCACCCCGAAGAAGGATTTTGGCAACGCATTACTTCTTCCCATGCCATACAGCAAACGCGCCGCGCCGATCTGAGCCCCCATTCCGGATCCAAAATTGGCCACCAGGAGAGTCAGGCCAACAATCGAAAAGAGCGGCGCCCAGGTCCGCGCCGCAGCGAAAACGTATGCTTGATCCTGGTTTGGAAACGGTTGTGATGCCGGCCACACCAGCTGCGCGATGTAAACTTCCGACGCCGAAAGAATGCCAATGACCAAGCATGTCAAAACGGTGGCGAACATAATATTCCGCCGGGGATTTTCCGCCTCTTCGGAGAGCGTCGAGATTCCGTCAAACCCGATGTATGTCAACACCGCAAGCGACGTGCATCCAAACAGATTGCCGTATGTGAATGTCTGCGGATCGTAAAACGGACGCGTAAAGAAGCCGGGGTCACTGTGCGCGTGGCCAAAAATGTAGCGAATCGCCGCCACAAACACCAGAACAACCACTCCGCTCATCACCATCGCCAAGCCCGCGTTAACCCGCGCCGAGGTCTTGATGCCTTGTAGATTCAACAGCGTGAAAACCACGGCAAAGAATATTTTCCAGCCCCACACCGGCATGCCAGGTGCGAATACGTGCGCCTGCCCCGCGCACCATATCGTGCAGATCAGCGGATTCACGATGTAGTCCATCACCATGCTCCATCCGGTGACGTACCCCATGGCGGGATGGATTTCCCTGGCCACATACGTAAATGCCGAACCCGCGCTGGGATAAACCCGCGCCATGCGTCCGTAACTGATCGCCGTGGAAAGCATTGCAACCATAGCGATGAGGATAGCTGTGACTACATGGCCGCGACCACGGTCGCTCAATGCTCCAAATGCGGACATGGGTGCGACCGGCTGAAGCACGATGATTCCGTAGAGGAGCAGATCCCCCAGGGTGAGGGTTCGCCGCAGGCGTGGCGCGGAACTCAGGGTGCTTTCATCGCTCAAGCGATCCTCCCTTTGTTAGAAAACTATGGTTCCAACCCGGCGTCACTCTAGCATGCTATTGGAACGAATTCTTGCGGTCACGCTGTCCTGGACCATGTATTCTTTCCTCTTTATTCAATCGTTTCAATGCTGAAAGTGTGCGCAATCTTCCTCCCCCGCGCAACTGCTAAAGCGTTCTCCCTGCGCGCACTCATCTCCGCGGAGTTTCTATCGCCACATTTTGCCCTGAACTTTCGTACAGGTCGCGTAATCCACAGCACCGTATCTTTTCCTTAACTCCCCCTTGAAATCTTCCGCAACGGAGAGGGCCTCTACGTAGTCTAATTAAGTAGGCGCTCGGCCTGGAGAACAAACACTAAATTCCGGTAAACCCATGGGCCAGGCACCTCTCACAATGCGTCGCAGCAACACCACCATATTCTTGGCGCATTTCGCTGTTTTTCTTTTTGTGGTTCTTGCCGCTTCCTGGCTTCGCCACATCGCTCTTCAGCCCGACGCCATTCTTCAGGGCTACCTGCAGGTCATCAGCGCGCTTCTCGCGTTTGTTTTCGCCGTGATCACCCTCGTCCGTTTCCAGGGAACACAAGACCGCATTTCACTGATTCTCGGCGCTGGCTTCCTTCTTTCCGGCGCGGTCCTGACGGCGACCAGCGTTCTCTTTTTCCAGTTTTTCCCAGATTCCTCTCTGCGCCTTCTTTGGGCGCCCGTCGCCTGGTGGCTTGGCCGCATGGTGTTGGCTCTTCTGCTCCTGGTGGCGCTTCTCGTCGAGCGCTTCCTGCCGCGTTCGCGCCATCCGCGCAGAGAAATAGCCACCGCTCTGCTCACCGTCATGGTGCTGACCTACGTGCTCGCAGCCGCCCTTCGCGGCTTGCCGCCGGAAGTCTCCCGGCATCCTGGGGCCTTTTTCCCCAATCCGGAGCAGTTGGTGCCCGGCGCAGTTTTCCTCGTGAGCCTCATCTGGTACCGCCGCCGCTTGTCGGTCGAAGATACCTCTTTCGACCGCACGATTTATGCCGCCACTTGGCTGAACGTTGCCGCACAGCTCTCCGCAGCGCAATCCGCGCGCTTGCTCGACGCTCCCTTCGTTTTCGCGCAGGCTCTCATGGTCTTGGGTTATATCGTCGCGCTGGGTGGCGCGCTTCTCGATAACGCGCGTCTCTTCGAGCAGGTCCACCATTTGGCCGTTAGCGATCCTCTTACCGGCCTGGCCAACTATCGCAGGCTTCTCGATGTCCTTGAAAACGAAACCGAGCGCACCGATCGCACCGGCCGGCCTTTCTCTGTGCTGCTTCTCGACCTCGACGGCCTGAAGAAAATCAACGATAACTTCGGCCATCTCTTCGGCAGCCGCGCCATCTGCCGCCTCGCCGATGTACTCCGCATTCATTGCCGCGCTGTCGATACCGCCGCGCGATACGGCGGCGACGAATTCGCCCTGGTTCTCCCTGAATCGACAGAAGACGATGCGCATCGTGTTGCGAATCGTATCCGCGAAGTTCTCGCCAACGATACCGAGCAGCCGCCTCTCTCCGCGAGTATCGGCATATCCACATACCGCGGCGATGGCGAACGCATCGAAAAACTGCTCTCGGAAGCGGACCAGGATTTGTACGCAGAAAAAGCAAAGCGGGGAAAACGCGCTGCCGCGCCCGATCCCCGCCGAAAAACTCCCAAACAGTAACTGTTTTCTAGGTCTAGCCTATTTGTTCGCGCCTCCCGTTGCTGCGTAAGGCGCGAGCTGTTCCGTGATCTTCGCCTTGTCTCCCACCACAACAATGGTCATTTGTTCCGGCTTGATGTATTCCGCCGTCATTTTCTGCACATCCGCCGGCGTCACTGCGTTCACCTTCTGGACGTATGTTTTCAAGTAGTCTTCGCCCAGCCCTTGCAGGTCCACATAGCGAAGCTGCCCGATCAGCGCTCCCCGCGAGGAGTTCTGGATGACGAACAGGCCGGAAAGATAGCTCTGGATTCCCTGCAACTCCGTGGCTGCCGGCGGCTCTTTCTGCAACCGCTGAATTTCCGCGAAGATTTCCCCTAGCGATTTTCCCGTGCAGTCGGTCGTAATGTCCGCCGTCTCTACCCAGTACGCATCGTGATAGCGCCGCGACACCTGTGACCCCGGCGAATAAGTACATCCTAACTTCTCCCGAATATTGCTGGTAATCCGCGAGCCAAACGAGCCTCCCAACAGTGCGTTCGTCACGCCCAGTGGAATATTGTCCGGGCTGGTCGCATTCGGCACCGGCAGGCCTACGTATACTGTCGCTTGCGGCGCGCCTGGCCGGTCTGTCACGTCCAGCAGCCGCTGCGCCTTCGGCTTCGGCACATTCTCAACCGCTGCGGGCCCCTTTGCCCAACCCGAAAAGCCGGCTTCGATCGCCTTCTTCACCGTCGCCACATCGAACTTTCCAGCAACATAGAGGTGCGCCCGCGCGGCGCCGTAATTGTCGGCGTAAAACTTCTTCGCGTCTGCGATTGTCATCTTGTTGACGGTCTCTTCCGTCGGCAGCGTCGAACCGTACGGATGATCCTCGTACATCAGCTTCCGGAAGCGAGCCAATGCGATTTGTCCTGGCTGTGACTTGGCCACTGCGATCTGCCGGAGCAGATTCGTTTTCAATCGCGCCAGCTCCGACTCCGGCAGCAACGGATGTTGCAACACGTCCGCCAGCAGTTTCACCGCGTCCGGTCCATATTCCGATAGCACGTCCATATCTAACGAAGTCTCGTCCGCGCCGCTGCTGACGCTTAGGGTGCTTCCCATCCGCGCCGCGGACTCCGCCAGCGCGCTGGCGCTCAGGCTGGTCGTTCCTTCCTTCAACAGTTCGCCGGTGATATCGGCCGCTCCCATCACATCTCTTGGTTCGTTCAGCGCGCCTGCACGCAATGCCAGACTGACGCTTACTTTCGGAATGTTTCCGTACGGAACCAGCGTCACCTTCATCCCATTCGCCAGCGTATACGTTTCATGTGCAGCCAGTGTGAATGCTTTCGGCGGTCCGCCCGCCGGTGGCGCTTGTTTCTGTCCAAAAGCAGATGTCGCCGCGAGCACCGCGGCGCCGAAAATCAACAGCATTTTTTCTGTATGTTTGCGCATCGTCGGTTCGTCTCCCTTATTGGTTCTTCGCCGGCGCCGCAGGCGCGGCCGAAGCTTGCTGCTGAGGTTGGATCAATAGGACTGTGCGGTTTTCCGGCCGAAGATATTCTTGCGCCGTCTTCTGGATCAATGCAGGCGTCACCTTCTGGTATTCCGGGACGAGCGAATTCACTCGCCCCGGATCGTCGTCAAACAGTGCGAAACTCGCCAGCAGGTCCACCAGGCCAAATCCATTGAACTGCCCTACCGTGTCATATAGGTCAGAGCGCAGTTTCCCCATCGCGCGATCCAGCGTCTTTTGATCGACGGCCTTCGTCCGCAACGGCTCGATCGCCCCATCGATGGCTTGCACAATGGTTTCCGGGCTTGTTGCTGGATCGTAGATGAAGTTGGTGATGAACAGCATCGGCCCTTTGTAATCCCAGGGATTCCCGAGAAGATTGATTCCCCCACTCACGTTTCCGGTGATGCCTCGTTTTTGCACCAATTCCTGGTGCAGCACGCTATCGTCCCCCTCGATCAGCATCTGGTCGATCAACTCCATGGCGTAGTACTCCGGAGTATTCCGCTCCGGCATGTGATAGCCCAGCGCGATCGCCGGCCGTTTTGCCAGCGCATCGTTCTTCGTTGCACGTCTTTCTTTTTCCTGGCGCGGTTCGGTTAGATCCGGTTGTGCGGGAAGCTCCGACGCTTTCAACGCTCCGAAATATTTTTCGACAAATTTCTTGGCCTCCGCGGGATCAAAGTCTCCAACGATTGCCAGCGCGGCGTTGTTTGGCGCGTAGTACGTCTTGAAAAATGTCTGAACATCCGGCAGCGTCGCGGCTTCGATGTCCTTCAAATCGCCGTAGAAATTGTGGGCGTTGAACCAGTTCGTATTGGCATATTGCGGCATGTCCAGCCACGGAAACCCGCCGTATGGCCGGTTCAGCACGTTCACCTTCACCTCATTGCCGACCACACCCTGCTGGTTCTTCAGGTTTTCTTCCGTGACTGTCAGACCGCCCATGCGGTCCGCCTCCGCCCACAGCGCTGTCTCCAGTTTATTCGCGGGCAGCACTTCGAAGTAGTTCGTGAAGTCGAACCGCGTCGATCCGTTCAGCACTCCTCCGTTTTGCTGCACCAGCTTGATGAACTCCATCTTTCCCAGGTTCTGCGATCCCTGGAACATCATGTGTTCAAACAGGTGCGCGAATCCCGTGCGGTCTTTCGGTTCAATCCGGAACCCGATCCGGTAGTACACCCCTACGCAAATCGTCGGCGATGTGTGGTCTGGCGAGAGCACCACGCGCAGCCCGTTCGGCAGCTTGTAGTATTCCACGGGGACTTTGAACTCGGCGGCGCTGGAAGGTCCCGCGCTGGCCGGTGCAGTCCACACTAGCATCAGCGCCGCAAGCAACCCGATTGCTCGACCGGTTCGATCAATTTTCAAAAACATTTCCCCTCCGTATTTTCCAGCACTTCTAAATCGGCAAAGTGGCAAGATGAGCAGGCAAACGAAGAACCACCCTTTAGTACAAGACGCACGCCGCGGCCGGAAGTTTCAACAGGTGATCGTGTTTCGGACTGGGATCATCAGTATACCGTGCGATTCTGCGTTCTCGCCTTGGTTGCCAGCGAAAACCGCGGCTCGGCCTCAGCGCGGTCCAGGAGTCGACCAGTTACATATTCCCCCAGCGCGGGTCCATGTTTGAATCCATGCCCCGAGCCGCCGCCCACAAACCAGACGTTTTCCATCCCCGGATGCTGGTCAATCAGAAAATCTCCATTCGAAGTGTTTTCGTACTGGCACACTCGTGTTTCCACGATCGGAGCATCCTTCAAGGCGGGGAACCGCCGCTCCACATAGGCGCGCGCCCTTTCCCTCGCCACCGGTGTGACGATTCGCGATTGCGTGTCCGGATCGATAAGGTCTCCATGCCCGTCATACGCAATCTTCAATCCTCGGCCTTCAATATCTGGCATTCCATAGAAAAGATCCTCCTGAAACAGCCACGTCGGCAGCGCCGGTGCTGCAAACTGCGTGTCGCCTCCGGGTATGCCAAAAAAGAAAACCTCCTGCCGCGTAGGGAAAATCCGTGCGGCAAGAACTTCCGGGAATACCTTGCCAAGCCAAGCTCCACAAGCGAACACAAATTGCTCCGCGCCGATCCGCTCCCCTTGGCTCGTGAGAATCTGTTCTAGTCGTCCCGATCCCGTTGGCTTGAGGATTTGGGCGCTGCAATACTGCACGCCCAGCCGCAGCGCATCCTCCACAACTGTGGCCACCGCGCGGCGCGCCATCAGCACACCGCTGTGCGGTTCAAAAATACCTGTCTTGACGTCTTCAAACGACACTTGCGGATATTTTGCTTCGAGTGCCGCGCGATCGAATCCATCGAAGGGCACCTTGCAACGCCTCAATGTCGTCGCCGTCCGCCGCAGTTGAGAATCATCCTCGCCGCCCAGCCACAGCACGCCCGTCTCATGAAACAGTGGCGCTCTTGTAGCCTCAAAAAACCTCTTCCACTGCTCCAGCGATTTCTGCGCCCACAGCGTGTAGAGTTCATCCGCGCCATAGCCCATGCGAATGATCCGCGTTTCCCCGCCCGAGCTGGCCCGCGCATTTGCTGGCCCGTACGCGTCAATCAGCACTACGCGCTGCCGCCGCTTGGCAAGATGCCACGCCGTCCACGCGCCAAACACGCCCGCCCCGATCACCGCCACATCAAATGTTTTTTGGCTGCTCACCGTGTCTGCATCCTATCGCAACCGGCATCCCGATTTAAAATGCTTCCGTCAAACAGCTTGTAGCGATACCATTCATCGTTTTGTGTCATTCTCCGCGGAGGTGTGTGTGACTGTCTCTCGCCGGGCCGTTCTTTCTTTAATCGTCGGTCTAGTTTCCCTATTCTTGGCTGCGCTGCCCTCAGTGGCACAAAAGACCAAGCCACCCGAATCAGCTAAGCCTGGCGATGCTCCTGCCGTGGCCAATCTAGTCGATCCCAAGACCTACGGCGGCATGAAGTGGCGCCTCATCGGTCCCTTTCGGGGCGGACGCGCGCTGGCCGTAACCGGCGTGCCGAGCCAGCCCAACACTTTCTATTTTGGTGCTGTCGGCGGAGGCGTTTGGAAAACCACTGACGCTGGCAACACTTGGGATCCGCTCTTCGAGAAGCAAACCACCTCTTCCATTGGCGCCATTGCTGTCTCCGATTCCGATCCCAATGTGATCTATGTGGGCAGTGGCGAAGCCTGCATTCGCGGCAACATTTCCTTTGGCGACGGTGTCTACCGCTCGAACGATGGCGGCAAAACCTGGAACAACATTGGATTGAAAGACACTCGCCACATCGGTGCCGTCATTGTCCATCCCACCAATCCCGATGTTGCTTTCGTCGCAGCTCTTGGCCATGCCTACGGCGCCAACACCGAACGCGGGATTTTCCGAACGCGCGATGGCGGCAAAACCTGGGAGAAAGTTCTTTATCTTGACGACCGCACCGGCGCAATCGACGTCGTTTTCGATCCGCAAAATCCGCATGTGCTCTTCGCCGCAATGTGGGAAGGCTACCGCACGCCTTGGACGCTCAACAGCGGCGGCGCTAAGGACGGCCTCTACCGTTCGAGCGACGACGGATCCACCTGGAAGCGCGTCGAAGGCAACGGCATCCCCGAAGGTCCTCTCGGCCGCATCGGCGTTTCTGTTTCCGGCGCCGAGTCCAACGTCGTTTACGCGCTCATCGAAGCGAAAAAGGGCGGCCTCTACCGCAGCGACGATGGCGGCACGAACTGGACGCTCATCAACGACGATCACCGCTTCCGTCAGCGCGCCTGGTATTTCACCCACGTTTGGGCCGACCCCAAGGATTCCAATAAGGTTTACATCGCCAATACTGGCCTCTACCGCTCCATCGACGGCGGCAAATCCTTCGAACGCTTGAACGCCCCGCACGGCGACCACCACGCTTTGTGGATTGATCCCAACAGTCCCAACCGCATGATCAACGGCAACGACGGCGGCGCCACTATTTCCGTCGATGGCGGGAAAAATTGGACCACGCAAGGGAATCAGCCGACCGCGCAGTTCTATCACGTCGCCGCCGACAATGATTTTCTTTATCGCGTCTATGGTTCCCAGCAGGATAACTCCTCCATCGGCATTCGCACGCGCAGCGACCATGGTGCCATTCTTACCGGCGACTGGGATGCCGTGGGCGGCGGCGAAAGCGGCTACATCGTCCCAGACCCGCGCGATTCCAACATTGTTTACGCCGACGACGAAGGCCCCATCTTCACTCGCTTCGATCGCCGTACCAATCAAGCGCAAAGCATTCAGCAGTGGCCCGAGGATCCCAATGGTTATCCGGCCGCCAAGCAAAAATACCGCTATACCTGGACCATGCCGATCGTGATCTCCTCGCACAATCCAGACGTCATCTATCACACCTCGCAATTCGTTTTTCGTTCAAACGATGCCGGCCGCACCTGGACGACCATGAGTCCCGACCTCACGCGCAACGACAAATCCAAGCAGCAGGATTCCGGCGGTCCCCTTACCAAAGATCAATACACTGTCGAATACTACGATGTGATTTTCAGTCTCGCGGAATCGCCAAAGCAGGAAGGCTTGCTCTGGGCCGGCACCGATGATGGTTTGATTCAACTCACCCGCGACGGTGGAAAAACCTGGGCCAATGTCACCTCCAAGGAAATCCCCGAATGGGCCATGGTCAGCCTCATCGAAGCTTCTCCTTTCGATGCTGCCAGCGCCTATGTGGCTGTCGATGCGCACAAACTCGACAACTTCAAGCCGCTCATTTTCAAGACCAGCGACTTTGGCAAAACCTGGACCAAACTCGTCACCGGCCTTCCGGATAATTCTTACGTCCACGCCGTCCGCGAAGATCCCAAACGCAAAGGCCTGCTCTACGCTGGCACAGAAACCGGCATTTGGGTTTCGTTTGACGATGGAGCGCACTGGCAGCCGCTGCAGCTCAATCTTCCGACCACTCCGATCCACGACATGATCATCCACGACGACGATCTGGTGGTCGCCACACACGGCCGCTCGTTCTGGGTGCTCGACGACGTGGGCCCGCTGCGCCAGGTCAGCGCATCTGTTGCCGCAGAAGACGCGCATCTTTTCAAACCTGACACCGCTTTTCGAACGCGCATGGGCCATTTCAATCCGCGCCGCTATCCCCTCGGCGAAAATCCGCCCTCAGGAGCAATTCTTTATTACTACTTGAAGGAAGAACCCAAAGAGCCGGCCAAACTCGAACTTCTCGATGGCCAGGGCAAAGTGATCCGTTCGTACACCAGCGAAGAAAAGAAAAAGCAAGAAGCCGCCGAAGAATGGGAGCGCGACGCCCCCGAAGAACACATTCCCGCCAAAGCCGGCCTCAACCGTTTCACCTGGGACCTGCGCTACGAAGTACCGGCAAAAATTCCGCTGGTGGTTTATGACGCGGGCGATCCGATCGCCCCGCTCGTTCTGCCGGGCGCGTACCAGGTGCGGCTCACGGTGGCCGGAAAATCCCAGGTTGCGCCGTTTGAAGTGAAAATGGATCCGCGCGTCCAGACCTCGGCCGATGATCTGCGCAAGCAGTTCGACCTCCTGCTCAAAATGCGCGACCGCTTGGACGAAATGAACAAAATCATTCTTGCGATTCGCGAAACTCGCGCACAACTTCAATCCATCGAGAAGCGCCTCGGTTCGGCCGATCCGGAGAAACCTCTCGTCTCGGCTTCCGCCGATTTGCGCAAGAAGATGGGTGCCATCGAGGAAGAGCTGATCCAGGTCAATGGCAAATCAACGGAGGACTTCGCCAATTATCCGGTGAAACTGGACGGCAAATTCAGCGCTCTGCAGAATCTCGCCGACAGCGCCGATACCGCGCCCACCGCGGCGGAACTCGCCGTCTTCGCCGAGCTCGACCAGCGGCTCGAAGCGCAACTCGTCAAGTGGCGCGAGGTCCTCGCGAAGGATCTCCCCGCCATCAACGACGCCATGCAGAAACACAACGTGCCGCTCATCGCGCCTTCCGCGCCGTCGAAAACGAACTAGCTTCAGCACAAATGGGCCTAGGAGCCGGGAATTTCCACGACGGTGCAGGTTCCGGGCACAGCCTCGTTCACCGCCCTGACAATTTGCGGAATCACCGTACGGACTAAGCTCCATCGGTTCTTGCTCAGAATTACTTGGTGATATGAAAGACTTGTGTCGGTCGTAAGCAGGATATCGAAACATCAGCGGCGGACGGGGGCTTCCAGACTTCGCGCCGCGAAATCAAGCACAGCGACAATCTGCTCGCGCGTCACGTCGTACTGCTCCATGATTTCCTCAATGGACAATCCGTCTTCGAGGTTTTCAAAAACCGCCGCCACCGGCATCCGCGTCCCGCGAAAGACCCACGCGCCACTGACCTTTCCCGGCACGCTTTCGACCGCCTGGCATTTTGACCAATCGAGAGCCATTGTTGAGCTTCCTCGTTTCGATTCTAGTCCAAACTGCGATTCCTTGCAGGTGATTCTCTCGGCGCGGTCTCTCTCGTCATTCTAGCGATGAAAGGCGGCGGCGATGGACGTGGCCCAGTGCGAGAGATGATTGAGCGACTCGGTATGGGTCGGATCGAGGTGCAGCGGCGTGATGGAAACGGCGCCGGAAAAAATCGCGGCGTAGTCCGTGTCTGGCTCCACGTCCTTATTGATTTTCTGCTCAAAGAGCCAGAAATAACTGCGGCCGCGGGGATCTTTCCCTTCGCTTAATTGGTTGCGCGTGATTTTTTGCGATTGCCGCGTGAATTTCACGCTGCCGTTCCACGGCTCCGGGACATTCACGTTGAGCAAGACCTGGTCCTGCAATCCTTCTTTCAAAATCATTTCCGCCGCGGCCCGCGCCACGCGCGCGGAATTTTCAAATCCAACTTTTTCTTTTTTCGAGCACAGCGAAATCGCCACCGACGGAATGTGATGCAGCGCGCCTTCGCGCGCAGCACCTACTGTCCCCGAGTAGTAGATGTTCTCCCCTAAATTCGCTCCGTGGTTGATTCCTGAAATCACCATGTCCGGTTTTTCCGGCAAAAGCTTGTGCAGCGCCACGATCACGCAATCCGCCGGCGTCCCGTCAATGGCCCATTCGCGCTCCGCGATTTTGTTGCACACGATGGGTTGCCGCAGCGTCAGCGATTGCGCCGTTCCGCTCTGCTCCCGGCTCGGCGCCACGATGCTCACCGTCGCAAATCCCTCCAGCGCGGCAGCCAGCGCCCGCAGCCCCTCCGCCTGGTATCCATCATCGTTCGTTAGAAGTATTGTGGGCATGGCTCAATTTGGTTTGGTTCCAATGCCCATCTGGGCCAGATTGCGAAGGCTAGACCTAGCTTTACGCTCCAATGATTTACAGAGAGCGTCTTTTCCGGATGGGCACCGAAGCTTCGCATTCTTGACGATTGCCTTTAGGTCGTCGGTGTCCGCTGTTTCATCAATATGCCGAAACACGAAATTCTTGAAATCCTTGTCGTTTGAAATGAGACCGTCCAAGACACCGAGATGCTTCCAGTCTTTAGCGAGAAGTTTTGCCACCGAATCGCTGTAACCCTCCGCGATCGCACCGTCATCGCAATGTCCAAAGTGTTTGAAAAACTCGTATGCACTCTTCCAGTCCTTCAATTGATCCGACTGGTCGATGGCACTCTTGGCTTCCGCATCAGTGCATTCTTTTTGCTGGGCTGGAGTTGCGAAAAGGGGTAATGCCACAGAGTAACTGAAGGCAATCAAGATAAGGGTTTTGGCTATCGCTCGCATTCGCTGAGACAAACGGGTCTTGAAGAAAATGGTCGGGACGGCGAGATTTGAACTCGCGACCTCACGCACCCCAAGCGTGCGCGCTACCAGGCTGCGCTACGTCCCGACCG
>Ga0137415_10002326_pt1 | contig 18986 bp, 17 predicted proteins | sample CZODoug3_1_1_16f_FD_183082 | JGI IMG/M metagenome (GOLD analysis project Ga0137415, IMG submission 183082) | Vadose zone soil fungal communities from Angelo Coast Range Reserve, California, USA - CZODoug3_1_1_16fungal (Hybrid Assembly) | ecosystem: Environmental > Terrestrial > Soil > Vadose...
GCCATCGCGGTCACGTAACAGGTTTTTGCGATCTCCTCGAGCACGAGTGCCGTATCGAAGACCGGCAGGCCGAGCCCGCCATATTCTTCGGGGACCGACATGCCGAGCACACCGATCTCGGCGAGCTTCTTCATGTTCTCCCAGGGAAACGTGCCGTCCATGTACTTTTGCGCGTTGGCCTTGAACTCTCCCTGGGCGAGGTCGCGCACCGCTTCTACTATCCGCCGCTGCTGTTCGGTGAGTTGGAAGTCCATTGCTTATCCTTGAAGTGAAAAAGGCGACGACCCGATCGGCGAACTGGCCGACCCGCACCAACGAGCTGACCCCGTTTCACTGACGGCTAAATCCGCAAAAGCAATACTACTGGTGCTCCTGCCCTGACGGATAGTGCCTGCGCATCTGCATTTTCCGCGTTATGGAGCCGGTCTCTCGCGGATATGATGATTATAAGTCGTTTTCGAGTGCGCGTTTGCCATAACATCCTTGGCGCAGGGAGAAACGTATCATAATCAAGACTGGAGCTTTCCTTGCCGCCGCACTTGTACTCACAAGCTCGGCGGTGCGCGCGCAAACCTATCCGTCCAGACAGATCACGCTGATTATTCCGTTCGCGGTCGGGGGTTCGAACGACATGGTCGGCCGCGCCATCGGCAAGAAGCTTACCGAGGCGTGGGGTCAGCCGGTGATCGTCGAAAACCGTTCCGGCGCGGGCGGTATGATCGGCACCTCTGCCGTCGCCGCCGCGCCGCCAGACGGTTACACGCTGCTCCTGGTGTCCTCGACCTTCACGATCAACCCGGCGATAAGGAAGAGCATGCCGTTCGACGCGATCAAGGACTTCACGCCGGTCGCTTTTGTTGCTCGCTCGCCGCTCCTGGTCACCGCGTCGAACAAGCTCCCGGTGAAATCCGCCAGGGAATTGCTCGCTCTGGCCAGGAGCAAACCGGATCAGATCACCTACGCCTCATCCGGTCCCGGCAGCATCAACCAGATTTCGGCCGAGCTCATCGCGCTTTCGGCGGGAGCCAAGCTGATGCATGTTCCCTACAAGGGCGGTGCGCCAGCGCTCAACGATCTCCTCGGCGGCCATGTCGACATCTATGTATCGAGTCTGCCGCAGGTGCTGCAGCTCGCCCAAAGTGGCCAGGTCAAGGCCCTTGCGGTGACAAGCGCCAAGCGAACGGCGCTTCTGCCGGACGTACCGACTCTCGAGGAGTCGGGGATCGCCGGCTTTGATCTGTGGTCCTGGTGGGGCATTGTCGGGCCGGCCGGGATGCCTGCGAATGTCGTCAATGCGCTCAACTCGGAGATCGGCAAGATGCTTAACTCACCCGAACTGGGCACGTTTCTCTCGAACGAGGGCGCCGAAGCCGAAGCCATGACTCCCCGGCAATTCGGCGACTTGATGCGTTCGGAAGCGGAGCGCTGGATCAAGGTCGCGCACGAGGCAAATATTTCGATCGATTAGCGCCAAGGCGGTGAACGCATTTGTGGCGATGAGGCGATGTTCGCTTCAACATTTTCTCAGCTTGTCGGAGACTGGATCGTCTTCCACGCATTCCTAATCGGTCACGAGATGCGCTTACGTTTGAACGTCCGCTTTGCGCCAAAATGCCGCCATTCGGAGCGAAACGCGAGTTTTCTCATCACTTTCCGATGCTGTCTTCAAAGGCCGCCCGCTGGCACGATGTCAGGTGCAGTCCATGCTTGGTTCGACGATCCAGCACATCGGCGGCGTGCGTCGCCCACTCTGTCTCGCGCAGGTAACGCGCTTCCCGCTCATAAAAATCGCCGCCGAAGTGGCGTCCGAGATCCGAACAGGTGCGCGCCGGCCCCAACAGCTCCCGGGCGCGCGTTCCATAAAGCCGGGCGCAATGACGGATCAGCTTGTCTGGCAAGACTGGATATTCGTGCTGCAGATCGACCACGAAATCCTCGAAGGAGCCGGGAATGTCACCGCCGGGAAGGCGCGCGCCCGCGGTCCATGCCGGAGATAATCGCGGAAACCAGGGCATGAGACGCTGCAGCGCGTGCTCGGCCAGTTTCCGATAGGTCGTGATCTTGCCGCCGAAGATCGAAAGCACCGGAGGAATTTCGAGCCCGCTGTCGATCTCAAGCACATAGTCCCGGGTCACCGCCGACGGATCCTCGGAGCTATCGTCATAGAGAGGTCGCACGCCCGAAAAAGCATGAACAATGTCGTGAGCCTGGGGCGGTGTGCGCAGAAAGCGGCCCAGGGCGCGCAGGAGATACTGAACTTCGGCGCCGTCGATCGCCACATCCTCGGCGCGTCCCTCGTAGGGAATATCGGTCGTGCCGACCAGTGCGAGATCGCCTTCGTAGGGATTCACGAAGATGACGCGCCGGTCGTCGTTCTGGAACAGGTAGGCATGGGAGCCGGCCCAGAATTTCGGTACCACCACGTGACTGCCCTTGACGAGCCGCACGCTGTGGGACGAGTTCAAGTTTGTGACGCGTTGCAGGACATCCTCGACCCATGGTCCGGCCGCGTTGACCAGTGCGCGGGCACGCACAACGTGCACGCGACCATCCTCGCTTTGCATCTCCAGGTGCCATGTCTCCCCTGCCCTTCGCGCCCGCGTCGCTCTGGTGCGCGGCAGGACGAGCGCGCCGAAGCGCGCCGCATCGACCAGGTTCAGAACCACAAGACGCGCATCGTCGACCCAGCAATCGGAATATTCGAACGCGTGACGAAACTCCGGCCGTAGCGGCGCGCCTTCGGGAGCACGCGAAAGGTCGAAGCTGCGACTGGGCGGCAGTCGCTTCCTGCCGCCCAGATGATCGTAGAGAAACAGACCACCCCGCACGAGCCAGGCAGGCCGTTGCCCCGGCGAATGCGGCAGAACGAACCGGAGCGGCCAAATGATGTGCGGTGCCGACGCGAGCAGAACCTCCCGCTCGATCAACGCCTCGCGCACGAGGCGGAATTCGTAATATTCCAGGTAACGCAGCCCGCCATGCACGAGCTTTCCCGAGCGCGACGAAGTTCCCTCAGCGAGATCTCCCTTTTCGCAGAGCAGGACCTTGAGGCCGCGGCCGGCGGCGTCGCGCGCGATGCCGGCACCATTGATTCCGCCGCCGATGACGGCGATGTCGACCAGCCCGTGATCCTTGCTTGCGGCCGACGCTGCACCGGTCATTTCGCCCTGCTGAGCCTCTTATCTGTCCCGCGCGGCGCCACGGGCATCCGAGCTGTCGCCGCCGCCGAATCCTGCCGGCCGTAGCTTGCGAACCTCTTCGCCGTCATCGGCATCCGGTCGACGTGCTTGATTGAGGCCCGAGTCGTTCATCCATCGGCATTTGGCGATGATCGCTTCGCGCAGTTGTCGCTCCCCACGGGTCATGCCTGGTCCTTCTTGTTCAGCACGGATTGAGCGGCGGCTCGCCGGCAAGAAACCGGCGAACCTCTTCGGCCGCCTGCTCGGCGGCGATCGTGACGGTGCGCACGGACGCGCCGGCGATGTGGGGTGTCAGCGTGATATTCGGCAGCCGCAGCAGCGGCCAGTCCGGCGGAACAGGCTCGACGGCGAAGGTATCGAGCATTGCGCCGCCGAGTTGCCCGGATGCCAGCGCTTCGTAGAGCGCGTCATAATCGACCATCGGGCCGCGCGCCGTATTGATGAAGATGGCGCCTTTTTTGGTTCGCGCGAGCGCTTCACGCCCGATGAAGCCGGTGGTCTCGGGCGTCACCCGGGCGTGCAGCGTGATGACGTCGGCGCGGGCCAGCAGTGCCTCCAGCGCGACATGTTCAACGCCGTCGCTGCGATCCTGCGCCGTGATCTGCACATAGGGGTCGGCGACCAGCAGTGTGCAGCCGAAGGCCTTCAGAAGTTTCACCACCCGGCTGCCGATCGCGCCATAGCCGATGACGCCGACCGTCATCTCGCCGAGTTCCCGGCCGGTGCGATCGGCGCGGTAGAGATCGCCTCGCCACTCGCCGGCGCGCAACGCCTCATGGCCGGTGCGAATGAGGCGCGTCTCGGCAAGGATGGCTCCGATCGTGAACTCGGCAACCGCGCTGGCGTTACGGCCCGGCGTATTGACGACCAGCACGCCATGATCGCGCGCCGCCTGCACGTCGATGTTGACCGGCCCCCCGCGCGAAACCGCAATGAACTTGAGGTTGGGCAGGCTTTCGAGCATCGCCCGCGAGACCGGTGCCAGATGGGTGACGAACATGGCGGCGTCACCGATGAATGCCGCGATCTCGTCCGGATCACCCATGAATTCCTTCAGCCGGTCGAGCGTTGCATCGGCGTAGCCGTGCTCCATGGGCTGATCGGGCCATGGCTGCTCGAGCGTCCGGATACTCACACCGTTGCCGCCGCAAGCAGCGGCGATGCGGTCGGCAAAAACCGAGGGCAGCATGAAGCGATCGCCGATGATTGCGATGGCGTCAGACATCGTCGCCTCCCGCACGCAAGGCAGCGAGCCGCTTCCAGAGTGGGCGCGCGGCGAGCCGCGCCTCGACATAGGCCGGGAACATCCGCTCGTAACGCGCCGCCAGGCTGGCATCCGGAGCTTTCGGCTCGCCGAGATGCGGCGTCACCCAGTCATCGGCACAGGCCGCCATGTCCGGATACCAGCCGGTAGCGACCGCGGCGATCATCGCCGCACCGGCCGCGCCGGCCTCCTCCCGGTTGCAGACGCGAACGTTCGACCCCAGCGCAGCGCCAAGGATGGCACCGAGCGCACGGCTGCGCGCCGCGCCACCCGTGATTCGCACGTCCCGCGGCAAGGCTCCCATCGCGGCGTAACAATCGCGCGCGGCGAGCGCGAGCCCCTCCATCACGGCGCGCATCAAATCCCAATAGCCGTGGCGCGAGCGCAGCCCGAGAAACTGCGCGCAGGCATCGTGCGCCACGAACGGACCGCGTTCGCCCGCATCAGAGATGAAGGGATGAAACACCACCTCTCCGGGCCGTGCCTGCATCACCCGCTCGTCAAGGCGGTGGATCAGGTCGGCGCGCGATCGGGTGACGCCCTCGCTGGCGAGCACGCCGAGCGCCAAATCCAGCAACCAGTCGATATTGAGCGTCGCAGCCATATTGGACTGCATCTGGGCGTAGTGGCCAGGCACCGGAAACGGCATGGTGTAGCCGGTCGCCTCGGCGTTCAGCGTCACGGCATCGGCGGTGGATGCGAGCCGCATGTGCATGCCGGTCGAGCCGATGATGGTGCAGCCGACCTCGGGGGCGGGATCGTAAAGGCCCGCTCCCAGGGCGTTGCAAACGACGTCGACGTAGCCGAGCGATACCGGAACGCCCGCCGGCAAGCCTGTCTCCGAGGCACCAGCAGCGCCGAGCGGATGTGTCACGGAGGCTCCGTCGACGACGCACGGCACAAGGCGGGCAAGATCGGCTATGCCGATCAGCCGCGCCGTTTCCGGATCGTAGCGACGGGTGCGGAAATTTCCGTACGAAAATGCCACTTCCGAGGGGTCGGTCGCACGCATCCCGGTCAAGCGAAAGTAAAGCCAGTCCTTGCAGTGAAACGCGGTAGCGGCACGGGATACGCATTCCGGCGCGTTCGCCTGCAACCAGGCGAGCTGCGGCCCTTGCTGGCATGCATTGAGGCCGGAGCCGGTGCGCCGATAGAGCGCCGCGTTCTGCGGACTCGCCCGAATTTCCTCCACCAGGCGCGCCGCGCGCGAATCGAGCCAGAGCAGCGCCGGAGCAACAGGGCGCCCCTCATCGTCGATCAGCCATGTGCCGTCGCCCTGCCCTGTGACGGCAATCGCCGCGACGCGCGCTTGAAGATCAGGCACGCCCGCCGCAAGACCACGTAGTGCGGCCACCGTATCGTCCCAGGTGCGCGACATATCCTGCTCGACACGGTCTCTGTCCGCCGTGCGATAGACGTTGGGCAAGGAGAAGCTGCCAAGCTGCCTGCCCTCGCGCGTGAACGCCACGGTCTTGATGAGCGAGGTGCCGGCGTCGATACCGACGATGACGTCACGGGTTTGCGGAGCGGACATCGTCAGGCGGTCTCCGCGTGGCGGAAGCCGGCTCCGTCGGCACCAAAGATATGCAGGTGACGCGGCTCCAGCGCGAACGAGACGATGTCTTCGGGCCTCGCCGAGATCCGGCCTGGTGCCACGGCGATCAGCAAGTTTCCGCCGCAGTCCCCGGCGACGTGCGACTGGTCGCCGAGCCATTGATTGGAGACGACGCGCACGCGCACATCTCCGGTTCCGATTCCGATTTTCTGCGGCCGGATGCCGATCCGCACACGCTGGGCATTTTCGAGCGCCTTCTGAGCCGCGAGGCTGAACGTCCCGCCCGGAATCTCGAAGCTCACATCAGATGTGACGGACAAGCGGAAGCCACCATCGGACCGCGCCAGCGTGGCGTCGAGCATATTCATCGGCGGCTCGCCGATGAAGCTTGCAACAAACAGGTTCGCGGGGCTGTCCTTCAGCTCCTTTTCGCTGGCAAATTGCTGCAGCACGCCGTCTTCCATCACCGCGATGCGGTCGGCCAGGGCGCTCGCCTCGGTCTGGTCATGCGTGACGAAGATCGCCGTCATTTCGCGCTCCGCCAGCAGGCTCTTGATCCGACCGCGCAGGACCGCGCGGAGCTGCGGCTCGAGCTGCCCCATCGGCTCGTCGAGCAGATAAAGATCCGCATCCCGCACCAGTGCCCGCGCCAGCGATGCGCGCTGCTGCTGCCCTCCGGAGATCGAGCGCGGAAAGCTCTCCAGGATGTCATCGATCTCCACGAGTTGCGCGATCGCCCCGACCCGGTGCGCGACCTCGGCTCGCGACAACTGCCGGGACTTCAGCGCGAATGCGATGTTTTCGCGCACCGTGAGCGGCGGGTAAAGCGAATAGCCCTCGAACGCCATCGCTACCTTTCGCTGTGCCGGCGCCAGATGGTCGATGCGCCGTCCGTTGAGCGCGATCGACCCCGAACTGACGCTCTCGAACCCGGCGATCATGCGCAGTGTTGAGGTTTTGCCGCAGCCCGACGATCCCAGCAACGCTACGATCTCTCCTTTCCTGACATCCATATCGAGCGCGCGCACCGCATGGACAGCCGGCTTGCCGCGGCTGCGGTAAACCTTGTCAATACCCCGAAGCTCAAGCGTGCCCATCGTCCTACTCCCGTCAGGCGGCCTGCCGCCGATGCGACAGGCAGACACGCTGCCCGCTCGTCCGGTCGAACAGCAGCGCATCCACCGGCGCGAACCGAATGAAAACATCCTCCGCCGTGGCCTCCTCCACCGCGCGTGGCGGCAGCGCGGCGAGCCACTCGGTGTCATCAGTCAATTTGAGCAGCAACACCGCCTTGTCATGCATGGGCGTGATCGCAAGGATTCGCGCGCGGATCGAATCGTCGCCGGCCGAGCGGGAAATCGCCAGATGGTCGGGCCGAATTCCGAGCCAGCACGGCCGATCCGGCGGCGGCCCGTCGGAAGTACCGAGCCGGATCCTTGCTCCCGAAATTATCGCGAACAACGCACCATGCTCCTCGAACGGCTGGATCCCGGCGAGATTGATGGTCGGATCGCCGAACAATCGCGCGACCGCAACCGAGGCAGGTGCCTTGTAGATCGCTTCCGGCGTCGCGACCTGTTCAAACCGGCCGTTGACGAGCACCGCGATACGATCGGCGATGGCCATCGCTTCGCGGTAATCCTGGGTTACGTACAGGGCGGCGGCCGCGCCACGCCGGAGCAGGCTCGGCAATTCGAGGCGCATCTCGTAGCGGAGCTTGGCGTCAACGTTACGTAGCGGATCGTCCAGCAGCAGCACATCGGGGTCACCGATCAGCGCGCGGGCCAGCGCGGTGCGCTGCTTCTGGCCGTTCGACAGTTCACGCGGGACATGATCGAGCACATGCTCGATCTTCAGGAGCCGGCTGATCGCCTGAACCTTCGATGAACCGGCGCTGCCGTCTCCAGCCTTCGTCCGCAGGCCGCTCGCGATGTTCGCGCGCGCGGTCATGTGCGGGAACAGCGCGAAATTCTGGAACGCCATGCCGATGCCGCGCCGCTCCGGCGCCGCGCCGACGATCGAGCGTCCGCCGATGAGGATATCGCCCTCGTCCGGCTCGAACATGCCCGCGATCATGCGCAGCAGGACGGTCTTGCCGCTGCCTGACGGCCCGAACACCGCGACGATTTCTCCGGGCTCGACCGCCAGCGAGAGGCCATTGGCCGGTCGCACCGGGCCGAATGTCTTGCCAACCGATTTGATCTCGAGCCGTGCCATCAGGTCAACCTTTCACCGCGCCCAGCGACAGGCCCTCGACCAGGTAGCGCTGTGCGTAGAGCGCGAGCAGCAGGGTCGGCGTCACGGAGAGGACGATCGCTGCGGCGATCTGGCCATATTGAATGCCGGAGGCCGTAACGAATGCGAGCGCGCCCACTGTCACCGGCTGCTTGTCGGCCGAGGCGAGAATCAACGCAAACACGAAGTTGTTCCAGCAGAAGATGAAGGAGAGAAGTCCGGCGGCAGCAATGCCCGGTCCAGCGAGCGGCACTGCGATGCGCGTGAACGTCTCTCCCCACGAATGCCCCGCCAGGCGGTAGGCGTGCTCGATGTCCGGACTGATGTCCTCGAAATATCCCCGTACGATCCACAGGATCAGCGGCAGTGCGATCAACTGGTAAACCCAGACGATGCCGGCATAGGTGTCGTTCAGACCGATTTGCTGATAATAGAGCGACAGCGGCAACAGCACGAGCAGCGGCGGCGCGAAACGAAAGGACAGCAGCGTGAACGCGATGGTTTCGCCAAGCCGAAACTTGAAGCGCGCGAAGGCATATGCCGCCGGCACGCCCAGGATCAGCGCCAGCACCACCGCAGCGCTCGACAGGACGAAGCTGTTCCACAGATTATGCATAAAGGGGATCTCAAGATTGCCTGCGGCAGTCTGCAACTGGCCCGAGATCAGCGCACGGTAATTCGCCAACGTCGGCTCGAACAGGAGGCGCGGCGGTATGCGCAGGATCTGCTCGTTACTCTGGAACGACATCAGCAGAATCCAGACGATCGGGAACATGAAGAACAGAAGGATCAGCGTGAGCGCCGCGCCCCTGAATATCCGACCCGTGAGGCTGACATGTTCCATCGTTCAACTCCTCAAGGGGGTCACTGGTGACGGTGCGCGCGCTCGCGCAGTCTCAGCCAGTTCTTGATGAAGATATTCGACAGGATATTGGTAATGACCCAGAGGATCATCAACAGCGCCGCCGACTTGCCGACATTGGTGTATTGGAAGAACTCCAGATAGGCCTGGACCTGGAACACCATCAGACGATCGCCAGGCCCGCCTTGCGTCATCGCGTAGATGATATCGAACTGCTGAATCGAATCGAGCAGGCGAAACAGCGAGGCCGTAATGATGTAGGGCGCCAGCATCGGAAGCGTGATGCGAAAGAAGACGAAAGTAGCCGGAACGCCGTCGAGCGCGGCGGCTTCAAAGGGCTGACGGGGCAGCGACCGCAGACCCGCGAGCAGCAGGATCATGATGAAGGGCGTATAGACCCAGATGTCGACCAGCACGACGGTGAACAGCGCCGTCGCCGGATCGGAGGCCCATTTGAAATCCTGGATCCCGAGCAGGCTCACGAGATAGGAGAGGATGCCGAAACTCGGATTGGTCATGAGTTTCCACATCAAGGCCGCGATGGCCGGCGCGGTCATAAGCGGAAGCAGGAGCGCGATCGAGACGGCGTTATGGAAACGCGTCGGGCGGCGCAACAACAGCGCGATTGCAAGACCGAGCAGCAACTCGAGCATGACCGTCAACGCGGTGTAGGTCAGCGAGACGCGCAACGTGTTCCAGAACGCCGGATCCGAGGCGAAATCGAGGTAATTCTGGACTCCGATGAAGCCGCGCAAATACGGCAGGTTCAGTCGATACCGCTGCAGCGAATAGACCGCCGCCGTGAAGAACGGGACCAGAATCGCCACGCATACGAGCAACGCTGGCAGGCTCAGCAGATACGGCAGCACACGGCCACGCAGCCTTGCCATGCGGACCGGGCGGGCGTGCATCTGAAGAAGTTGGGTCATGCTCATTGTGGCGCGAGGAAAGAGGCGTTGCTGCGGCGAGGCTGGCTCGGAGAGATTTCGGTCCGAGCCAGCAGCCCTGCTTATGGTGCGGACAAACCCGCACCAGTTTCAAGCCCTAAGCATCAGCCAAGTCCCGCCTGCTTCAGCTGGCGATTGATGCTGTCCGCGAGCTTGTCGAGGCCTTCGTCGACGCTGACTTCCTTCGCGACCATTTTCTGAAGGGATGCCGCCCACTCGGTCGTCAGGTCGAAGAACAGCGGCTGCGCCGTGAAGTAGATCTTGGCACCCGGAGCCGAGACGTCGTGTTGCTCGAGATAACCAGGATACGACTTCGCGATCCGATCGCGGAACTCGCTGTCCTTCCAGACCGACGCCCGCACCGGGTTGACGAAATCCATTTTGCGCGCGCCGAACAGGTCATGTTCCACCGACGTCGCCCACTGCATGAACATCCAGGCGGCATCTTTCTGCCTCGAGAAGCTGGACATGGCGAGCGACCAGATCCAGACGTTGGGCGTTGGCGCCTTTGCGGCCGGGTTGGCCGCGAACGGCGCGTAGCCCAGATTGCCTCTTTCCTTGTTGTCGCCACCATTCATGAAGTAACCGAGAATATCGGCGTCGAAGATCATGCCGGAGGCGCCCGCGCCAAGGTCGGTGCCGACCTGATACCAGGTATAAGTCGACCAGTTCTTCGGGCCTGAGCCCTGGATCATTTTCACCCATTGCCCGTGGAAGTCCTTCGAAGCCTTGGTGTTCATCGCGGCTTTCAATTTGCCGCCTTCCATGACGAAGTCCTTCTGGCCGAAGTTGGAATAGGCCGACAGGAAGCCTGGATGGATCGACGCCCATGAGCGCGAGCCGCGGACGCCCACCCCATAGGGGCCCCCGGCATCCTTGGTGATCTTGGCCGCAACCTCGAGCATCTCATCGAGGTTCTTCGGAGGCTTGACGCCGACCTTGTCGAAGATCTTTCGATTGTAGGCGATGTTGTTCAGCTCGTAGCCCCATGGGATGCACCACTGCTTGGCTTTGCCCGAGCCGAGCTCGGACCCGGCGACGCCATCCCACGCGGTCGACGCACGCAGACCGGGGAGCACATCCTCCCAGTTGAAGGCAGGATTCGTCTTCGACGCGTCCTTGATGTAGCTGTTGAGGTCCTCGATCCAGCCCGCCGGGCCGTAGGTCCAGGTCATGTACGCGCCGGTCATGAAGGCATCGTACTGGTCCGACTTCGAGGACAGCGCCGCCGTCACCTTGTCGAAATAGACGTCCTCCGGAAAGATGTCATAGGTGACGTTCATCCCGGTGAGCGACTTGAACGCCTCGAGGTCGCCGATCATCGCGTCGACATAGGGGTGCTTGTTCAGCAGCAGCTTGACCGTCTTGCCGGCCTGGCCTTTCCAGTTGAAATCCGCCGCCATCGCTTGCGATACCGAGGACGCAAAAGCAGCGTTGGCGGCGATGCCGGCAACACCGAGTTTTGCGGCACCGTCGAGCAAGTCGCGTCGACTGATGCGTTTGGCAGCGTAGGAGCCAAACAGATTCTTCTCTCGATCGAACATATAAACCTCCCTTTTGCGTTTTCACTTTCCCTTGCGGCTTTTGCTTCTTTCCTTGCCGGATGTCGTCTCCGGCTTATCGGTCACAAGCCCCTGAGCGGTCGCTTCGTCTGTGATCAATCCATGAAGCACACGGCTGCGCAGGACGGCGCGCAAGGCGGTGACCTTGGCTTTTCCGCCGGCTATCGCAACGATGCGGTGCTTCTTCAGGTCGGCCGCGCTCATCGAGGTCGCACGGGCCGACAAATCGGTGTCCAGCATTCGACCATCGGCGCTGAAGAAGTGCCCGAGCAGATCGGCACAGGCGCCGACACGCTTCAGCTCAACCACCTCATCCGGCCTGATCATGCCGCTCGACACCAGAAACCCCTCGCGGCTGACCTGGCCGATGCCGACGATCAGGAGCGAGGCCTTTCGTGCCAGGGCGGAAACATCGGCGATACCATATTGCTGCATCAGGACCGCTTTGTCGGCGACCGAATTGGCAAAGACGGGCACGGGCAGCAGATAAGCCTCCGCTCCGGTGCGCTCGGCGAGCCGGTGGATGACGTCGAACGGATTTGCTGCGAATTTCCGCGTCAATCCGCCGAGCAGCGACACGAACTGCACGCCTCGCGCCGGTGTCTGGGGCATCTGCTCGACAACCGCTGCGAGCGTGCGGCCGTGGCCGACCCCGATCACCTTGTCTTCGCCGTGCTCAAGGATCTGGCGCAGGAAGGAAGCCCCTTCGAGCGCCAAGGCCTTCAACGGCAAATTGCCCTCCCCGAGATCCGGCGCGACCCGGCAAAACGAAAGGCCAAAGCGCTCGGTGAGCGCATTTTCCAGCGCAACGCATTCGGCCACCGGACCTTCAACGAAGATGCGGACCATGCCTTCGCGGCTCGCGCGCGCGATCAGGCGATGGGCTTTGGTGCTTTGAATATTGAGGCGGGTCGCAACCTCAGACTGGGTGAGACCGGCCGCGAAATGCAACCACGCCGCTCGCGACACGAGCGACGCATCGCCATCTACCATGGGCAGCTTCTCAGAACGCGCAGACACGATCTAAAATTCCACCTTGCAAATTTCTTCACACGCTGCAAAAAATTGCAGAGGCGGAACGAGCCGTCAAGTCATTTCCTCATGCTGCGATGCAAACAGCGGAAACGGGCTCGGATCGGACCGCCGCGTCCCCGCGGCCTGCGAAACGCCGGCCCGGCAGAAGTATTGAGTGCTATTTGTGCTCTATCGACAGGAGCTGACCATGACGGACACCGAACTTCACTTGCGCGAAACGATCATTGCCAAATGCCGCTGGATGAACGCCACCGGACTAAACCAGGGCACGTCCGGAAACATCTCGGCCCGTCATGGCGACACCATGCTGATTTCGCCGTCCGCGACGCCTTACGACGCTCTGACCCCTGACATGATCGCCGCAATGCCCATCGATGGGGAATACGGATCGTGGAAGGGCCCGCTCAAACCTTCCACCGAATGGCGTTTCCATCTCGACATCATGAAGGCACGGCCCGATGTCGGAGGCATTGTTCATACCCATGCGACCTATTCCACCGTACTGGCGATCGCGCATAAGGAAATTCCGGCGTGCCACTACATGATGGCGGCCTTCGGCGGCATGAACGTGCGCGTTGCCGACTATGCCCGGTTCGGCACCAAGGAGCTGTCGGATCATGCACTCAAGGCGCTGGAGGACCGGACCGCCTGCCTGCTTGCAAATCACGGAATGATCGCGACCGGCGCATCATTGGACAAGGCGATGTGGCTGGCAGTCGAACTCGAGACCATCGCCCGGCAGTATTATCTCACCTTGGCGATTGGCGGGCCGGTGCTGCTGAGCGAGGCCGACATCAATGAAACCGCAGCCGCGTTCAGCAATTATGGCGTGCAGGATCCGCCGGCCCAAGCGGCCGCAACAACGTAACGACCATGGCGAAAACGACGTGACCGGTTTCGATGATCCCGAGATGCAGGACCTGCTTGGTCTCGCGGTTGGGACGCCCCGTCGCTGCGGGAAGTCTCTACAGCGATCGGGCCGATGACGCTGCTGTCGCTGCACTGAAAAGCTTCGTAAGCTTAAGTCGAATTGGGGACCGGTCGTTGCATCGAATGCGGTCGCCGGTCGGGCCGAACGATAGTCAACAAGCTGGGAGGACACGATGGTGCGATTTCAGACCGATCTGCGCGTGTGGCTCGCAAGCATGCTTGCGGTGCTGACAACCACCAGTGGCGCGCCCGCGGCGACGATGGTCGAAGATGCCGCATTGGCCTGCGGCGGCCTTGCCGGATCTTTGGACGCCGTGCGCATCGATTCCGCGACCCTGCAAACGCCTTCCCAGCTTGCAGTGTCCGAGCGCGCGCCCACGCCGGCAGCGCGCATCGCGCCGGCCACCCCAGCATTCTGCAAGGTGCTCGGCCATATCGAGCCGACCGATCCCAAGGCGCCACCGATCAAGTTTGAGGTAAACCTGCCGGTCGAATGGAACGGGCGCTCCGTACAATACGGCGGAGGCGGCTTCAACGGCACTCTCATCACCGGGCTCGGCCTGCCGCCGGCTTATCCTTTCGATAAGCCGTCGCCGCTCGCACGCGGCTTCGTCACCTACGGCACGGATTCCGGTCACGAGAGCAAGCCCGGCGAGCCGCCGCAGGTCTTTGCGCTCAACGACGAGGCCTTCGAGAATTTCGCGTACCGTTCGTACAAGAAGGTGCGCGACGCCGCCGTTGCCTTGATGGTGCGCGCCTATGGCAAGTCGCCGCAGAAAATCTATTTCATGGGATCATCTGAAGGCGGTCGCGAGGGGCTGACCATGGCGCAACGCTACCCGGATGATTTTGACGGCATCTTTGCGCGCGTACCCGTCATCAATTGGGTTGGACTGCAGCATGCCGGCATGCGTTCGGGACTCGTAACGATGGGCGAAGGCTGGATTCGTTCGGCCCAAGTGAAGTCTGTCGCCGACGCCGTACGGCAGGCCTGCGGCAAGGCCGACGGCTCGGGTGATTCGCTGGTTCAAAATCCTGTTGGCTGCAAGGCGACATTCAAGGCGGATTCCCTGCGTTGCGCCGGCGGCCAGAGTGGCGATCTGTGCCTGACGGACGCGCAGATCAAGGCAATCGACACGCTGCATGCGACCTATAAATTCCCGTTCCCGCTCGCCAACGGCCTCGATGACTATCCGGGCTGGGGGGTGTCGGGCGAAGACACGCCGTCTTCCGGTCCGACCGGCGGATGGATCGCCTGGTGGCTTGGCACGGCGGCGCCCGCGCAACCGCCGACGCCGAACAACGGCATCGCCTGGGTCTACGGCGCCGGCGGCATTCAATATGTCTTCGCGCGCGATCCCAAGCTTGATGTCACGACCTATAGGCCCGAGGAGCACCAGCAGCGGCTGCTCGAAGTCTCGCAGCTCATGGATTCGACCAATCCCGATCTCGGCCGTTTCCGCGCGCGGGGCGGCAAGCTGATCATGCTCGAACATATGGCCGACTATGCGCAGAGCCCCTATGCCGGCATCCGCTATTTCGAAAACGTCGAGCGCAAGCTGGGCAAGGCGGAGACGACGGAGTTCGCAAGGCTCTACACCGCGCCCGGCGTCGACCATGTCGGTTCTGGTGCGCCGGCGAATGTGGACATGCTGAGCGTGCTGGTCGATTGGGTTGAGAAGGGTCAGGCGCCGGGCGATCTGGAAGTCGTCGAGCAGAAGGTGGAAGCGCCTGCGTTTGCCGTCCTCCGCGCGTTGCCGCTGTGCCGATGGCCGGCCTGGCCACATTACAGGGGTGGCGATTCCAAGAGCTCGTCGAGCTTCCTGTGCGCGGAATGATGCAGCCGAGTTGTCCGATCTTCCTCGGCCGAAAACAAATAAGGAGGCGCCACGCGCCTCCCGCTTTGCTTGATGCGAACCCGCGACCGCGCTCGACCCCTGCGCGGAAATGGGCGGCTACTTCTGGATGCAGGTATCGGCGGTCTCCCTGGTGCATTCGTCGAGGCCGGTAAATACCGGGTCATCCACCTTCTTGCCTTCGATCAGATTGATCATGACCGACGGCGCCTTGTAACCCATCTCAAACGGCCGCTGACCGACCAGCGCTTCGACGCGACCTTCCTTGGCGATCGCGACTTCATCGCCGATGGTATCGGCTGCGACGATCACCAGCGCCTTGCTGGCGATCTGCGCCTTATACTGATCCGTGAGCTGACGATAGGGTTGCGGCGCGCCGAACAGCGGCCATCCGCCCTCGATCACGAACGCATCGAGTTTCGGATTGGCGGTGAGGATGTCCGACATGGCCTGCACGCCCCTCGGCCCGTCGTCATTGGTGAAGACCGGGCAACCTGCGATCTCGGTCCAGCCGCCTTCGCCCTTGAGCCTGTCCAGATCCTTCTTGCCGGACAAGGCATCGCGCGTTCCGGAGGCGCGACGTAGAATGTTGTCTGCGGCGGCATTTCCCTCGATCAGGCAGACCGTGCCGCCGTTCGGCTTTGCCTTCTTGAGATATTCACCGAGCCGAAAGCCCATCAGGTAATTGTCGGTGCCGAGATAGGTCTTGCGAAGCGCGGCGTCTTCCTTTTTGAGATCGGCGTCGAGCGTCATGACCGGCACCTTGGGCTTGGCGGCCTTGATCGCGTTGGCGATCAATGGCGCGTTCGAAGGCGAGATCGCAATCGCCACGGTGTCGGGCTTGCCAAACATGTCCTGGACGATCTGGGCCTCGCCCGCCTCGTCCGAGGTTGAAGCAGGTCCCGTGTAGAAGCAATGATAGGGCGAACTGGCGTTTTCCTTGTTCCACTTCTCGCAGCCTTGATGAATTGCCTCAAAGAACGGATTGTCGAGGCCTTTGACGACGATGACGAGCTGCTTCTTCTGAGCCATGGCTGATCCGGCCGGCAGACTCATTGCCGCGACGACCAATGCCAATAGTGCCTTGTTCATTTGTGCCTCCCAAGTTTTGCAGCGGACGTTTATTCGTCCGTTTTGCCGAAGTTCGCCTGATTCAAAACTTCACGAGGGCAAGGAAACCGCTTGATGTGAGGGGGTGGCTATCAGGTCCCAAGCATCCGCGCTATTTCGAGCTTGTCCTCGAATGTGATCCGCAGCGACGACAGGGTCCAATTACGATGGCCACATCAGCGTTCGACAAGGATAATTCGGACGCCTGACGAGTCAACGGATATGTTCAGCAAGAAGCAGGACGAAGCTTTGTTTGGTGCGTTGCACCACATGCAAAATGATTTTGCTCGCGAGGGTACCGACTTGATTCCCGTCGACATCATTGACTGACCACAGGCCCTGTAATTCAATGGCTGTTCAGGTCTCTTCGAGAACAAGACGCGCGTCCGCGCAAGGTGAATACCGGAATGGCCCTTCTCGAACTGAAAAATGTTTCGAAGCATTTCGGCGCAATTCATGCCCTCAACGACGTTTCACTGTCACTTGAGCCTGGCCAGGTCGTGGGACTGATGGGCGACAACGGGGCCGGCAAGTCCACCCTCGTCAAGATCGTCGCCGGAAATTTTCGTCCCACGCATGGAACGATGCAGATGGAAGGCCAGGATTTGTCCATGCACCGACCGATCGAAGCCCGCCGGCACGGTATCGAGATTGTGCATCAGGATCTCGCGCTCTGCGACAATCTCAGCGCTGCCGCCAATGTTTTCCTCGGCCGCGAAATCCGCAAAGGCGTCGGCCCGTTTAAAATTCTCGACTATGCCGCGATGTATCGTCGGGCCGGACAGATCTTCGCCGAGCTGCGATCCGAAACGCGGCCGCGCGATCTGGTCAGGCAGATGTCCGGCGGACAGCGACAGGCAGTAGCCATTGCCCGAACCCGGATTGCCGACGCCAAAATCGTTCTGATGGACGAACCGACCGCGGCCATCTCGGTGCGGCAGGTCGCCGAGGTCCTTAATCTTATCCGACAGCTGCGCGATCGCGGCATCGCGATCGTGTTCATCAGCCATCGCATGCCGGATGTGTTCAGCATTGCCGATCGCCTCGTGGTGTTGCGCCGCGGCCGCAAGGTGGCCGACAAGGCCGTCGCCGCCAGTTCGCCGGAGGAAGTAACGGGGCTGATAACCGGGGCCATCGAACACGTGTTGTGAATGCGTCTGGGCGCTTGCTGGAAACCGAAAGTTCATTGATGGAAATTCAGTTCGACGACGGCATCAAGCGCGCGAGATTTCCGCTTCTCTCCTGGCTGACCTCGCGGCAGGCCTTCTGGGTCCTGGTTGCGGTGGGCCTGGCCTGCATTTTTCTGTCGTTCGCGACCAACTCCTTCGCGACCTCGAACAATATTTTCAACGTCGCCCGCAACTTCACCTTCGTCGCGATCATCGCGCTGGGGATGACGATTGTGATCATCACCGGCGGCATCGATCTGTCGGTCGGCTCGGTGCTGTGCCTGTGCAGCATGATTCTCGCGGTCGTGATGCATGCCGGTTACAGCATCGAGGTCGGCATCGCCGCCGCGCTTGGAACGGCGTTGCTGATCGGCGCGATCAACGGCGTGCTGATCGCGTATCTGGATATCCCGCCGTTTGTAGTCACGCTGGGCATGCTGTCGATCGCGCGCAGCCTGGCGATGGTCGCGTCCAACAACACCGTGGTGTTCCAGTTCGGTCCGGATCACGACAAGCTGCTGTTTCTCGGTGGCGGCGCGTTGCTGTTCGGGATCGCCAACCCCGTGATCTACATGCTCGCGCTTACGCTGCTGACCGGTTTTCTGCTGCACTTCACGCGATTTGGCCGCTACGTCTTCGCGATCGGCGGCAACGAGCATGCCGCTATCGTGACCGGCGTGCCTGTGCGGCGCACCAAGGTGGCCGTCTACATGATTTCCGCGCTCTCGGCCGGCATTGCCGGTGTGATCGAAACCGGCTGGCTCGGCGCTGTCACCACCAATCTTGGGTCGGGCATGGAACTGCAGGTCATCGCCGCTGCGGTGATCGGCGGCGCCAATCTCGCCGGTGGAATTGGCACCGCCTTCGGCGCCCTGATCGGTTCGGCGCTGATCGAGGTGATCCGCAACAGTCTCGGGCTATTGGGCATTAGCGCGTTCTGGCAGGGCACCTTTGTCGGCTCGTTCATTATCATTGCCGTGGCCTTCGACCGGATCCGGAATTTCCGGTCGCCGACATGAGCGCGGCCGGATCGTGGATTTCGAGATGGCGTTCCGGCCGGCGGGAGTGACCGGACAGCACGTCTCCACCATTCGATCAACGACGGACGAGAAAATCAAATGACAGGCAAGCGCGTGGTATTCACCGGAGGAACCGGCAAGGCCGGCAGGCACGTCCTGCCGCACCTGAAGAGCAAGGGCTACGACCTTCTCAATGTCGACCTCAAGCCGTTCGATCACCCCGGCATCAGCACCCTGATCGC
>Ga0137415_10002327_pt1 | contig 18982 bp, 9 predicted proteins | sample CZODoug3_1_1_16f_FD_183082 | JGI IMG/M metagenome (GOLD analysis project Ga0137415, IMG submission 183082) | Vadose zone soil fungal communities from Angelo Coast Range Reserve, California, USA - CZODoug3_1_1_16fungal (Hybrid Assembly) | ecosystem: Environmental > Terrestrial > Soil > Vadose...
GAGGCGCCGGTTCCCGACAGACCGATGAAGTGCTCCGTCGAAATGTTGGACACAAACAGGGACGCGCCAATGAAGAACCAGCCGACGTCGCGGCTGGCCAGGAAATAATCGGTGGAAGTGCGTTCTCGGCGAGCGAAATAGAACCCGATGGCAAAGACGATCACGAAGTAGACGCCAATGATCGCCAGGTCGAGCGGGGCCAGGTTGCGATGGATAAGCGATACGGTTTGGTTCATGAGTCGGCCAGCCTCCGTTCCGGAATTCCACGCCTGTTTTGTCGGTCCGGGTTCGTGCAGAAAGCCGAGGTTACAGTATGAGGAGAAATCTCAACTGTCAACTTGCTATTTCGGAGGAGCTAGGAGTTTTTTTCTGAGTGCTCTTCAAGGAAGGCGGTGGTTGTCATCTCGCAGTGATCATAGGCCGGTCGGCAGACGTTCGCCCAACAAAATTGTTCCCTCATCCGCTTTCTCTTTCTGTCTTTCAGGGTATGATTTTCAGAACTCGGAAAATCAAATGAGACTTGCGAGTAGATTGTGGATTTCTGCCCTCCTTTTTGCGTGCGTGTCGCCAGCCGACGCCCAGTGGCGCGCGCTCGGCGATGTGAATTCCGTCCAGACCCTCGCGAGCGGAGTTGAACTGAGCATGGGCTCGGCCCGACTGCGCGTCGTCGCCCTGTCAGCGAACGTTGTGAGGTTGCGCTACACGACCGAGAGCTCGTTCCCTCCGGATGAGTCTTTCGCGGTTCTACCCGGCGCGCTTCCGGACACCACGAAGATTCAGCGAGAGGATTCTTCCGATGCAGTTGCGCTCGATACCGGCGCAATCCAAGTGCGCATTTTCAAGTCTCCGCTACGGATCGTCTTCCTTGACCGAAATGGTCAGGTCATTTCGCAAGATCACCCCCACAACCCGGTCTCGTTTAACGGATCCGAATTCCGAGTCTGGAAGTCGATGCCCATCGACGAACACTATTTCGGGCTGGGGGACAAAACGGGGCCGCTCGATCATCGCGATCTGGCGTTCACCATGTGGAACATGGACATGTTCGGCTGGCAGGAGTCCACCGATCCGCTGTACAAATCGATTCCCTTCTTCCTTGGAGTGCGCCACGGCGCCGCCTACGGCATATTTCTCGACAACACCTATCGCAGCAGCTTTGATTTTGGTAAGGAATCGCGAGATACGTACTCCTTCGGCGCCGAGGGGGGGGAACTGAACTATTACTTCCTGTACGGGCCCGATCCGAAGCGCGTGCTGAGTGATTTCAGCGCGCTTACGGGGCGCACGCCTCTGCCGCCGCTGTCCTCGCTGGGATATCAGCAATGCCGGTACAGCTACTATCCGGAAGCCCGCGTGCGTGAGATTGCGAACGAGTTCCGCAAACGTAAGATTCCCGCGGACATTATCTATCTCGACATCGACTACCAGGAAAAGAATCGCCCCTTTACGGTTGATCGGGAGCGATTCCCTCATTTCGAGCAGATGGTGAAAGATCTTCGCCAGCAGGGCTTCAAGCTGATCACCATCACCGACCTGCACATCGCAAAGCTGCCTGGCTACAAGCCTTACGACCAAGGCATGGCGCACGACTACTTCGTCAAGAATCCGGATGGCTCGGTCTATGTTGGACCGGTGTGGCCGGGAGACAGCGTCTTTCCGGATTTCACGCGATCGGCCGTCCGCGCCTGGTGGGGATCGCTCTACACCGATTTCGTGAAGGACGGGATTCGCGGCTTCTGGAACGATATGAATGAACCAGCAGTGTTCGTGTTTCCTTCGAAGACCATGCCGCTCGATACCGTGCACTACGTCGAGCAGCGCAAGACTGACCATCGCGAGATTCACAACGTGTTTGGGATGGAGAACGTTCGCGGGACCTACGAAGGTCTGCTGAAACTCCAACCCAACCAACGCCCGTTCGTCCTCACGCGCGCTGCCTATGCGGGCACGCAGCGTTACGCCGCAACCTGGACTGGCGACAACACGGCCTCGTGGAATCACATGCGGCTTTCCGTTCCCCAGCTCATTAACCTGGGACTTTCGGGCTATGCTTTCGTAGGGGACGATATCGGCGGTTTCAACGGCAGTCCGACTCCGGAGTTGCTTACCCGCTGGATGGAACTCGGAGTGTTTAATCCAATCTATCGAAATCACGCTGCCAAGGGCACGCGGGACCGCGAACCATGGGTGGACGGGCCCCAGCATGAGGCGATTCGCAAGAAGTACATCGAGACCCGCTATCGGCTGCTTCCTTATATTTATGCCGGGATGGAGGAAGCGTCGCGCACCGGCGTCCCGCTGATGCGGCCGATGTTCATGGAGTTCCCTGAAGACGCGGCGCTCGCGAGCAATGGGGAGGAATACATGTTTGGCAGCGGGTTGCTGGTTGCGCCCAAAGTCTGGCCATTTGTGGGGAACTACGACGTCCTGCTGCCTCAAGGAGATTGGTTCAACTACTGGACTGGAGAGAAGGTTGCCGGAGGAAGAACGATCCAGGTCAATCCTCCGGTTGAAACCCTTCCGGTGTACGTGCGTGCGGGGACGATCATTCCGCAACAACCGGTGGTGCAGAATGTTGATGAGGCGCCCAAGGGACCACTCGACGTGCGGGTCTATCCTGGTCCCGACTGCCGAGGAGATCTCTACCTGGATGACGGCGACACCTTGGCGTACCAGAAGGGAGAGTTCCTGCGCGTCCACTTTACCTGCGAAACTGCGTCGGATCACGTGAATTTTCGGATGTCGGCCCCGGAAGGCCCCTATCCTCCTTGGTTCAAGGACGTGCAGTTGACGGTCTACGGGGCCGATAAGGTGCGGGCTGTCGTACTGGATGGGAAGCCCGTGAAGAACTGGAAAGCTGGACCCGGAGCTATCACCCTCGAGGGATTCCCGTGGACTTCGGCCGCACACGGCGTGCAAGTCCAGTACCTCACAAAATAAAATGTCCGCGCCCTCACCAGGCCGCCTGCTTACCAAACTGGAGGAATGCCGCTACCGTTTCGGTCGCCATGAAGCGGCCCGCGTGGCCAAGGTGCTGGCCAAGGGGGGAACCGCACGATTCACCGATGTCGCTTCCCTCATTCGATTTCACGAGGCGCTATTGGTGCTGCGAGCCTTTCCCCCGAGCACGCCGGTTCTTCGGCAGTGTGAGGAGCTTCTCCGGAGCTTCTGGAAGCGGGTGCAACAGTTGCGCAAGGCTGGGGCGGACATGGATGACTTCGATCCTCTGGAAGCATCCGGCATCGCCGGCACCAGCATGCGGGACAAGCTCAGCTTTGATGTGGTTCGCTGGCTCGTGAAGCGCATGCCCGGCAAGGTTGAGATCGCGTGGGACGACTACGACGATGAGCGCGCGCAGGGCGCGGTATGGCCACGCTTCATACCGCTGCTCGAAGAAGACGCCTTCGTGGAAGCGAATATTCCGTGGCGAAAATGGCTCGAGTCGGTATCAGGTAGACGGAGCGCCAACCCGGCGTGGTTCGTGCAGCGCATTGAAGAACTAGGGCTTCCCGCCTCCCGGGCGGCCCAACTTTATGACTCGCTCCGTATGCCCGTCCGCTGGCACCTCGAGAACTCCCGCATTTCGCGGACACGCAACTGGAGACCGGTCCGGCCGGTCTTCTATCACCAGGAGCCGCTGATCCCGCGCCGTGAAGTGTCGCTGGCGCGAGAACTCGCGCGGAGGCCACCGGAACTCGTGCCGCTATCGCGAGCCGAGGGCGAGTCCGTTATGGACTTGATTCGCGAGGTGATGCTGGTGCGTTATCGCGAACTCTATGGCACCACGTTCGGCGATCCGGGATCTGTCGTGCACGCGGAAGTGGGACGAGGCGTTTCGATCTACCTCTGGAATCTACCCCCGGAGCGCCGTTTGCCGTTGCGCGCCTACGTGGCCGGACTCACCTTGAAGAATGGCGTTCCCGTTAACTACATCGAAGCCATCGGACTTTTTGAGTGGATGGAGGTTGGCTTCAACACTTTCTACACATACCGGGGTGGTGAAGTGGCCTGGATCTTCGCGCAGGTGTTGCGCTGCCTTTGCCACCTGATGGGAACCACCTGCATCTCGATGTATCCCTATCAACTCGGACACAACAACGAAGAGGCCATCGCCGCCGGGGCTTTCTGGTTTTATCGCAAACTGGGTTTCCGGCCAGGGCGGTCGGACTTGTTGCGCCTGGTCGAACGTGAGGAGACTCGAATCGCCCAAGACGCCGGGTACAGAACATCGGCGAGAACACTGCGGCGTCTGGCGGAGGGGCACGTCTTTTACGAGTTGCCGGAGGGCGAGGAGGGAGCCTGGGATCGCTTCTCCACACGAAACATAGGATTGCGGGTAAATCGCCGCATGGGCGAAAAGTTCGACGGAGACGTTCAGCGCTTTCGCAAGGTGTCGACAGAACGGCTCGCGCGAATTTTGGGAGGGAAGATTCCGCCTGCGGACAGCTTGTCCCGCACGAGCTTCGAGAACTTCGGCCTGGTCTTGTCACTGGTTCCCAAACTGCAGGATTGGAGTTCCCCCGAAAAGCAAGGCGTGCTGGAGATCATCCGCGCCCGGTCCGGCCGGGAGGAGATGCCATACCTGCACCTTTTGCAGCGCCACACCCAGCTGCGGGAATCGCTGATTCGAGTGGGATCGAAGGGCTAGATCGCGATCCGGATGGGGTTCTCGCAGAAGTCAAGCTTCGACGCCAGAACTATGAGTCCGCAAGCTACAGATTCCCGGGTCAGCTCTGCGGGCTTCGAACCTGCAACCCATGCCTTAGAAGAACAGGCTGTGGGCACGTTAAGGAACGGTCACCACCGCCAAGGGTTGACGCAAATCTCACAGATTGGGTGAGAGAGTGTAGTTCCACTTGGGCAGGATTTCGTGGGGCTGGATGCGAAGTGCATGACGTTGTTGGGATGTGGGTTCTGTGCCGGCGGCGTCCGAGCGGAAGTCGTGATCGTTGACCGAGCGGGGAGACAGATCCCAGCGCGCCCCCGGGATTTTTGAAATCGCCGACGCTAGTGATGGACTGTCATTTCCTCCCGTAGCCAAGACCGAACGCGAGGATCGACTCGGCCCGACGCATGGATCCTGAGTTTATGCTGTGCATCTGCGCTCATTTTTTCCATTCACGATTCCGGCCAAAAGAGGAATTGGAAAGTCGAATCGGTGGACGAGTACAAGGCTTTGCCAATCCGGCTGGCGCCCATGCCACGGGAGCCCCTACCAGGTATAAACTTCATCGATCCGGGGTGGACCTGAGCGCCCATCAATTACTTGGGTTTCCAGGACGATTTCCACATTCTTGTGAGTCCAACCCTTGGAAGCAAGGCGCGTAAGTTCATCCAGACGGTGAGCGTCGACCAGGAATTCTCCAGCGGCCACGGTGCCGCCCCGGGCGATGCCTGCAGCTACCACGACAAAACGATCCGTGTTCGGATCGACCAGCCGCGCGACGATGGCATAGTCCTTGTAGGTTCCCGTGTCCTGTCGGGACCGCTCCAGCAGCCAATCCCGCTTATTCGGATTGTTTCGATCTTCAATCCAGAAGCGCGTCATTTCCGCGTTATTTGCGAAATGAAACCTCAGTGGTGCGGTTAGGCGCAACGTCCAGCCATTGTCGTAAGCCCCAATAAAAACCGACGGGCTGCGCCGTAAGTCGGTTAGCGTGGTCGCCGTTTCGCCCTGCACCCTGTAGGTCCTTCCGTACGCTTGCAGCAGGCCGGCGATGTTAACCAGCGGACCGATGTCATCAATGATCACGGTGATCATGTGATCGCTGAGCGTCGTTTCGTGGAGGGGATCGGCGGCATCTCGCAGCGTTATGGTGGAATACTGGCTTTGGTCGGCGATGCAGAACAGGACCGGATCCGGGGACTTCACAAAGGGTGCCCAAAACTGTTCCATTGCGGAGGGATGCAGGGCCCGCCAGGCAAAACCGACCCCGATGGCAGCCGCCAGCACCGCGGACCCAGCTACGAACTTTCCCCAGGAAAATGCGCGTGTCGGAACTGAGGAAACTACCGGTACCGACAACGATGACTCGACGACCGGAAGGACTTGCGCCGGGTGATTGGTTTCGGCTTTGGCTTCCTGCGGGGAGCAAAACAGCGGCGCGTAGGAACCGGCCGGCAATAACACTCTGATCTCGCGTTCGTGGCCCGGCTCCTGGTAGTACTGAGCGATTCGTTTACGAATCTCGCCTGCGGTCACGCGAACGATCGGATCGTCGGTCGTGTCATAACCGGGGTCCTTGCCAAAAACCTCGATCCCCAGTGTGCGCTCTTTGAGGTTTTCGGCACGCCCAGCCAAGGCCTCGGTAACCACGAATTTCAGAAAGACCGGGAAGCGCTTGCTCTTGTGGAAGTGCGGGTTCTGGAGAAGGCGTTCGAGTTGCTGGACGACGGCCGCCTTGTCTTCTTCACTGGAAGGTGTCCAGGTGTCCACCTGCTCGGACGACATTGGCTCCGCTCCTTGCACTCAAACCATCCTAGGGGATGGCCCTAGTTGTGCAATCCACGTTCTCCCCGGGGGGACTTAGCTGATCTGAAACCCTGACGCTACCCCGCCTCCCCGGCTCGGCCGCCAGGTCTTTAACGTGTAAAGAATGACGTAAAACATATCTTCGCCCATTGACTTGTATCTAAATGATATCAGCTGTTTCAAGCACTATTTCCCTCTTAACTGGCGCTGTTTACCGTAAGGAGCTTTCCGCCGCATCGGCAATCCCGCTATAACGCCTGCGGTTCAAGCACCTGAAGCCAGACCTAACAGACTCTTCCCAGGTTTGGAACGAGAGCATTAGCGGGCGGCGCGATTGCCGGATGTTCAGGCTCCAGGGCTTGCGAGTGGGCAAATTTGGAGGCTCGATCTATGGCGCGCAAATCTTCGTCCCCGTTGACGTGGGTGGTGGTTACTGCGATGTTCACCTTACTATCGCCTTGCACTCGGCTGCAATCTCAAACCCGCGCATTCACGGCGACCCTCAGTGGCACAGTCTCCGATTCCTCCGGAAGCGTGCTGCCCGGGGCCAGGATCAGCCTAACCAGCAGCGAGCGTTCCATTACGCGTACCTACGTTACTGACGCGACCGGCAGCTACGTGCTCTCCCTCCTGCCGCCCGCGGTCTACTCTCTCGAGGTCAGGTCCTCTGGATTCAAGACCTATAAGCAGGGCGGGATCGAATTGGCGGCGGGCCAAACCGCCGAGCAGTCGGTGGTGATGACGGTTGGTTCCATCTCCGAGAGCGTCGAGGTGACCGCGCAAGCGCCACTCCTCAACGCCGACAATGCTAACATCTCTTCCGACATTTCCGCCCAACAGGTAGTCGAGCTGCCGCTCAACCTGCGTAACGTCTACGGCTTGGCATTCCTCAACTCCTCCGTCAACAACACCGCGGAGTTCCAAATTGTTGGCGGCAACGGGATTTCCGGCAGCGCCGATCAGGACATTTCCTTCTTCAATTTCGGCGGTACTTTTTTCAACACTGCTGCTTATCTTCTGGATGGCACTTGGGACACGGGGGCCGATTGGGGCGGAGTGACTTATGTTCCCGCAGTTGATGGGGTGCAGGAGTTCAAGATCCAAACCAACGCCTTCACCGCTCAGTATGGATGGAGCAGCGGGAACGTCATAAACGTGGTGACCAAGTCAGGCACGAACCGCATCCACGGCGATGTCTACGAGTTTTATCGCAACAGCGCTCTGGACGCAAAGAACTACTTCAACAACCGCACCCAGCCCCTTTTCCATCGCCAACAATTTGGAGCCACGATCGGTGGGCCGATTTACAAGAACAAGACCTTCTTCTTTGGATATTACGAGGGCCTGCGGCAACAAACCCCGGTGACTTTTGGCGGAACGATGCCGATTGCCGCGTTCAGGGCGGGAGATTTCTCGGCTCAACTGGGCGGTCAAATCGGCACCGATGCATTGGGCCGGGCAATTCTGAGCGGGGCCATTTACGATCCCTTCAGCACCCGCACGATCACGGCGGGCCAAGTCGATCCGGTTACCGGGCTGACCGCAACCCAGAGCGGATACGTCCGCGATCCTTTCGCCGGAAATGTTATTCCGAGCGGAAGGTGGGACGGAATCGCGCAGAACATCCTGCAGGGCAATTACTGGCCGAACGCCGACACCTCAGCCCTTTCCAACAATTTCAGCCGGTCGGCGGCCGCTGCCGCCCACTCGGACGAATATTCGATCCGAATCGACCATAATATTTCGGACAATTCTCGTCTCTTTGCCCGCTGGTCGCAGAAATTTGAGAGCAAGGTAAACGTCCCCGAGTACTACGGATCGGCCGATCCTGCCGGCCCGGGCGCGACCAACCCCAACAACCGCTACAGCTTCAACCTTGGCTACAGCCACGTATTCAACCCTGCATTTCTTATGAGCGCGAACCTGGGCGTGAACCGCTGGGTGGAGGGGTCGCAGGTACAGAGCTTAGGGTTCCACCCCTCCACTCTTGGCCTGCCTGCCTTTGTCGACGGAATCTCCCCGCTGTTCCCGCAGGTGCAACCGCAGGGCTTGTCGGGACTCGGACCCAACCCCAATCAGGATGACTACTTTGTTCCGCGCACCTTGTGGACGGGCTCAGTCGATTTCACCAAGATCATCCCCAAGCACGACCTGCAGTTTGGTTTCATGGGCGTCCTGAATCAGATTTACGGCGGACATTACTTCAACACCACCCTGCAATTTCCCACTTCCTTCACCGGCGGACCGGACCCCCAGAACGAGAGTACAGGAACAGGTTCAGGATTTGCCTCTTTCCTGTTGGGCGTAGGCGGTGGTCAGACCGGATTCAATACCTTCCCGGCGACCGAAAAGAAGCAACTGGGCTGGTATCTGCAAGATGATTGGAGAGCGACCCAAAAACTAACTGTGAACCTTGGCCTGCGCTACGAAATTCAAACTGCGCCAACGGAGCGCTTCAACCATCAGGAATACTTCGATTTCAAAGCGACCAACCCAATCAGCTCCGACGTAGGCTTCTCGGTGCCGGGCGCGCTGGTCTTTAACGGCGCCGGCAACCGGGGCCTCTACCACACATCGCACACCAACTTCGCTCCTCGAGTTGGGTTGGCCTACCAGATTCTGCCCAAGCTCATTTTCCGTTCCGGATATGGAATTTTCTTTACGCCGAATTATTACGGTAACGGACCTACGATTGGATATTCACAAGGCACTCCTTGGGTCGGAACGCTGAACAATCAGCTCACGCCGAACAATGTGCTGAGCAATGCTTTTCCGAATGGCGAAGTCGCGCCGCAAGGCAGCGCCCAGGGCGGCTTGACGGATGTCGGCTTCGGCCTCAATCCCGTTGTCAACCCTGTCCGCCACTCACCCTACGTGCAGCAATGGATGGGCGGGTTTGAATACTCAGTTACCAATAACGACTTGCTCGATGTTTCCTACGTCGGGAATCACGGCGTACACGTACTCGCGCAATATCTCGAGTGGAACCAGCTCCCAACTGCCGATCTGGCGCTGGGGAATTCGTTGAACGATCAGGTTCCGAATCCCTTCTTCGGCCACATCACGTCGAGCGGTTGTGGCCTTGACCAGCCCACTGTGATTCGCGGGCAGCTGCGACGACCCTTCCCCGAGTATTGCAGCGTAACGGAAGCCCCGCCGGCGGCTGGCTCCTCCAGCTACAACGCACTCCAGGCCACCTACAACCATCGCTGGCATTCTGGCCTGAACCTGAACGTGTCTTATACCTACTCCAAGTTTATGGACAACGTGCAAGGCTCATCCGGATGGGCCTTCCCCGGCACCGGTAGCCAGGTTCGCGATGCCTACAATCTGGCGGCGGAACGTTCCGTCGACTCGAGCGATATCACTCACAGCCTGGTGGTCAACTACATCTATGCGCTGCCGTTCGGTCATGGCAAACAACTCGGAAGCAGCTGGAACGGCCCCCTGAACGCGGTTCTCGGAGGATGGCAACTTACGGGTATCCTGTACGCTAAGAGCGGCTTCCCTCTGTCGATTTCGCCGGCGCAAAACAATACTGATTCGTTTGGCGGCAATCAGCGGCCCAACCTGATCGGAAATCCGCGGCCGGCAGGTCAAAACATCAACAACTGGATCAACCCGGCGGCTTTTGCTCAGCCGGCCCCCTTCACTTTCGGAGATTCTCCCCGCAACCTCTCGAACCTGCGTGCGCCCCGCTACCTGGATTGGGACATGGGAATCCAGAAATGGTGGGACTTCAGCGAAGCCAAGCGGTTGCAGTTCCGCCTGGAAATGTTCAATGCCCTTAACCATCCGAACTTCTTTGCCCCAGATACGAACTTGGGCGACGTAAGCAACGGATCGTTTGGCCGGATCTTTCAGGCTTACCCCGCACGCGACGTACAAGCAGCTCTGAAATTCTACTTTTGACGCTGCCGCCTGCAGGCAACAGCAGGACGATCTGGCAGGCGCAGCAAGGATCCTTTGGAACACGGATCGAATTGCTGCGCCTGCGAGGAAGCCTTTTAGCCCGCAATCAGACCACATGGGATGGAACAATGATCGAGCGTAGCCGGTGGGCCCCTGTCCTGCTCATTCTTCTTCTGAACATGTGGGTGTGCCAAACAAAGTGTTCCGCTTCCGCTGCGGCGCCGGTGAAAACCCAGGCGCCAGCATTGCTGGTGCTGGATACATTCTCTGGCGACAAAATCCTGCCCAGCGGCATCGAGGTCTACAGCGGAAAGGCCATCCTTCAGGTTTTGGCGCTGCGAGACGATGTCGTGCGTGTCCGCATCGCGCGCGACGGGGTTCTGCCGGAGGATTCCTCCTGGGCCGTCTTGCCGGCAGCTCGCCGGCAGCGCGCGAGCGTAACGCCGGAGAGTAGCGAGACCGCAGTGGGTTTCCGCACGAGGTCTCTGCGCGTCGAAATCGAGCGCACAACCCTTCGTCTTTCCCTGACTGATCTGGCCGGCGCCGTTCTACAACAGGACGCAGCGGGCTGGCCGCTGGAGTTTCACGACAAAGCCTTCCGCGTTTATAAGCAAATGCCCCCGGATGAGCACTACTTTGGACTAGGAGACAAAGCCGGCCCCCTCGACCGGCGCAACCAGGCATTCACTCTGTGGAACACCGATGCTTATAGCTTTCAGGAGTCGACCGATCCTCTCTACAAGAGCATTCCATTTTTCCTGACTATGCGCGCCGGGCGCACGCTCGGAGTGCTTCTAGACAACACCTGGTGCAGCAGCTTTGATTTTGGCAAACAGGTCGAGGGAGCCTACTCGTTTGGGGCCGAAGGCGGCCCCATTGACTACTATCTCCTCTACGGTCCTGATCCCAAGAGCGTACTGGAGAGCTACGCCTGGCTGACCGGACCTCCGGCTTTGCCGCCTCTGTGGACCTTAGGCTACCAGCAGTCGCGCTACAGTTATGAGACGGAAGCTCAACTCCGCGAAGTCGCAGAGAGACTGCGGGCCGACCGGATTCCGGCGGACGCCCTGTATCTGGATATCGACTTCCAGAAAAATAATCGGCCGTTCACCGTCGATCCCGAGAGATTTCCAAACTTCGTGTCCATGCTTGCCGATCTGAAGAAAAAGGGTTTTCACGTTGTCGGCATCACGGACCTGCACATCGCCGACTTGCCTGATGAAGGCTACGCTCCCTATGACACGGGAGCGGCCGGGGGACATTTTGTGAGAAATCCTGACGGCTCGGCTTTTGTGGGCAAAGTGTGGCCCGGGCCGTCTGTGTTCCCTGATTTCACTCAGCAGAGCACGCGTCAATGGTGGGGCACGCTTTATAACACTTTCGCTTCGGATGGCCTCACGGGTTTCTGGAATGACATGAATGAGCCCTCGGTCTTCAACACCCCCGACAAGACCATCCCCGACGATGCCCAGCACCTTATTGACGAGCCCGGCTTCCAGCGTCGGGTCGCCAGCCATCGTGAGATCCACAATGTGTATGGCATGGAGAATTCGCGTGCCACCTATGAAGGATTGCTGAAGATTTCTCCTGACCAGCGTCCTTTTGTTCTCACGCGGGCCACCTACGCCGGGGGACAACGCTATGCCGCGACCTGGACCGGCGACAACAGCGCCACCTGGAATCATCTGCGGCTGACAACTCCTATGCTGGAGAATTTGGGTCTCAGTGGCTTTGGGATGAGCGGCGCCGATGTAGGGGGTTTCATCGGCACCCCCTCCCCTGAGCTACTCACCAAGTGGACTGAGTTGGCAACATTCCAGCCGATCGATCGCAACCACAGCGAGAAGGGCACCGCTCGCCGGGAACCGTGGGTGCACGGGCCCGCGCAGGAAGACATTCGCCGCCGGTACATCGAAGAACGCTATAAGTTGATGCCTTATCTCTACACGGCAGTGGAGGAGATGTCGCGCACAGGACTGCCTGTTCTCCGCCCGCTGTTTCTCGAATTTCCCGAGGCGACTGCGGACAGCCATCCGCTCGACCTCGACGCCGGAAACGAATTTCTGTTCGGCTCCGACCTGTTGGTCGCTCCCTCCCCGTTTCCTGACAAGCTGGACCCGTACCCCGTACATTTTCCTCCGCTGGATTGGTACGACTATTGGACGGGGGAGCGCCTAGAAGTGCAGGAATGGGAGGGCGGGGATAAAAAGGCCGAGCGCCCAGGTCCCCAGCCGGTTTTGGTGCACCCCAGGCTGGATGCCTTGCCGGTCTATGTGCGAGGGGGTTCCATTCTTCCGATGCAGCCGCTGACCCAAAGCACCAATGAGACTCCCCAGGGACCGTTGCTGCTGCGCGTATATCCTGGCCGCGATTGCCAGGGTTCGCTCTATCAGGACGACGGAAGGACCATGGCGTACAAGCGCGGCGAGTTTCTGCGCATGCACTTCACCTGCAAAGCTTCCGCGGACTCGGTCAAGCTCCACATCGGAGCGCACGAGGGCAGCTACCGTCCCTGGTGGAGCGAGCTGCAAGTGGAGATTTACGGCTGGAACTCCAACGCGTCCTATCGAGTAGGGGCTGGCAAGGCGGACCCGGCTCCGACCGCTCTCGATCTCGCACATCATATGGTGAGCGTCATTATCCCTGACGATGGCCGCGGAACCGACCTGGAAATCAGCGCCCGCCACTAGAAAAACCCGGCACGCTCGGGAATGATGACAAGGGCTCGCAGAAGACGTAGTCTCAACGCGCTCCGAGTGGCAGCATTGTGCCTGTCCATCGCGACAGTGTGCCTGTCAGTTTCATCCTCGGCGCCGGTGTTTCGCCTGATTCTCCCCAAGGGACTGGAATACACTCTGCAGAACTCCCCAACCTCGCTCAAGTACCTGATTGAAACCATGCCGGGAGGCGTGGCCCTGCTTGACTATAACAATGACGGTCTCCTCGACATTTTTCTTGTTAACGGTGGCCGTATCAGGGGCCTGATGCAGCAACCCGACGATTTCAATCGTCACAACCCGCTGTACTGGAACCGGCTCTACCGGCAGAATCGTGATGGGAGTTTCACGGACGTGACCAGTCAAGCGGGATTAGCGAATGCCGGCGACCGAAACTATGGCATGGGCGTCGCCGTGGGCGATTACGACAACGACGGCTATCCCGATATTTACATCACGAATTTTGGGAAAAACATTCTTTACCACAACAACGGCGATGGAACCTTTACGGATGTCACCGCAAAAGCCGGCGTTAGCGGCGGGGGCTGGTCGGCCTCAGCGGGATTTCTTGACTATGACAACGATGGCAAGCTGGACCTCTTCGTGACCCGCTACCTGGACTGGGACACAAAGCGCAGCAGGCCTTGCGGCGTGGTTGTACGCCAGTATTGTCCTCCGGGAGAATTTCCGCCGGTCCCCGACATTCTCTATCACAACCGGGGCGACGGCACCTTTGAAGATGTGAGCGTGAAATCCGGGATTGCCGCGAAACGCGGTAACGGACTGGGCGTGGCATTTGCCGACTATGACGGCGATGGGTTCCCCGATATCTTCGTGGCCAACGACGTGGTGGAGCAATTTTTGTTTCACAACAACGGCGATGGCACATTCACGGAGCACGGACTAGACAGCGGCGTGGCCCTGACGGCAGATGGCATGAAGCTTTCTGGAATGGGAGTTGTATTTCAGGACTATGACAACGATGGCCAGCCAGACATCGTGGTGACGGAGCTCCCGCACCAGCTCCAGACCATCTTTCATAACGACGGGCACGGGCTTTTCAGCGATCAAAGTCTGCGAGAGGGATTCGGCACCCTCTCGGGAGTGACCTCCGGCTGGGGCGTGGGCCTGGAAGACTTCGATAACGATGGCTGGAAAGACCTGTTCATCGTGCAGGGTCACGTAATGGACAATGTGGAAAAATTAGACTCTTCCTTGCACTACCTGGAGCCACCGCTCGTGGCACTCAATCACAAAGGCCGGTTCGAGAAAGCGGACGCCGGGACGGCAACTCCGGTGGCGGGACGCGGTGCGGCCTTCGGCGACCTCAACAATGACGGCTGGATGGATGCTGTCACCACTGTGCTGGGTGGACACCCGCAGGTATTCGTGAATAACGGAGGAAAACAGCGCTGGCTCACCATCATTCTGCGCGGTACACGCAGCAACCGGGATGGCTTCGGCGCACGGGTGCAGGTGAACGGACAGACCCGATTCGCAACCGCCTCGGGAAGTTATCTTTCCTCCAACGACAAAAGGCTCCATTTCGGACTGGGCTCAGCCGAAACTGCGAAGCTAGATATAATCTGGCCCTCCGGAGTGCACCAGACGCTGAGCAATATTCGGGTTGACCAATTCATGGAGATTCAGGAGCCTGCACAACCATGATCCACGCCCTGTTGGCCTTAGTTCTGCTGGCCCAGACAACGTCCGCTGCGCCCGCGCTTTCTCCCGCGGCGATCGAACATCTGCAGGCAGGCCTGGAAGCCGAGAAACAGCATGATTTGGAAACCGCCATCTCCGAATTCCGCAAGGTGACCGAGCTCGAGCCTACGAGTGCAATCGGACTCGTCAGGCTGGGCAATGCGTACATCGAAAACCATCAATATGCTCAGGCCACTCCATCGTTAAAGAAGGCATTGATCGAAAACCCGGACCTGCCGATCGCGCATCAATTGCTCGGATACGCGCTGTTAGCGCAAGGCTATGCCGCAGAAGCGATTCCCCATTTGGAGAAGGTCCACGAAATAGGCGCTCTCGGAATCGCCCAGATTCAAACCGGGCAGGTTTCGGACGCGGTTTCCAACCTGCAGGCAGCGGTGGCAAAGGCACCAAACGATTTGGACCTCCTCTTTTATCTAAGCCAGGCGAGTGAGATGCTCTCCCAGCAGTCGCTCGATGCACTGACGGCCGCTGATCCCAATTGCAGCCGAGCGCACCAGGTTCGAGCTCACAACTACTATGTCCTGCATCAATATCGGGAAGCAGAAATGGAATACCAGCAGGCTTTGACTCTGCGGCCGGACGTTCCTGGACTTCATCTGGAACTGGGCGAGGTTTACGCCGCAAGTTCGCAATGGTCGAAAGCCGAAGAGCAATTTCTTGCTGAAACGAGGCTGCAGCCCGGTAACGCCGAAGCCGCCTACCGGCTGGGTGACGCATGGTTGCAGGAGGGCAAGGCGCAAGACGCGGCGAGGGAGCTTAAACGCGCCGACCTCCTGCGGCCCGATATGTCCGACACACTATACTCTCTCGGGAAGGCGGCTGCGCTCACCGGTGATTCGGCAACCGCCGAGCGTGCTTGGACGCGAGTAATCACTCTCGAAAAAGGAAGCCTCCTCGCAGCTCAGGCCCACTACTCACTGGCGGGCCTATACCGCAAGCAGAGCAAAGTCCAGGAAGCGGAACAGGAAATGCGGGAATTCTACCGGCTACAAGACCGCCCCAGACAGCGACCAGCCCCGACACGCTGAGCACCTCGGCAGCCGGCTAATTCGTTCGGGGGTCTGTTGCTAAAGAAGGCTGAACACACTGTCCTTCCACCGGGCTTAAGCTGCGACTACCTGATGTATCTACCTCGGCACCCGCACAGCCTCCTTCGGCCAACCTGCGGTTGTTCGTTCCTCTGCGGCCCGCATCCAACTTTGCGGGGATGGTCTGAAGCACGGTGGCGTCAACCAGTTTGCGGTTTCCCCTCAAGCTGTATGCCCCATCCTCTCGTTGAGCTGATTTCTGATGTTGCGCTACGTGCTGGGGTTTTTCACACTGAAAATGAGAATCCAAACTCTATCGGGTGGAGATCTTCAACAAGACCCTATCAGTGACGCTCGAAACCGCTCTTTGCGGCAACTCATTCAAGATGCGCATTCCGCCGACCCCGCGCCTGGTCTCTGCACCGAGCTTGGATCCGGTTGAGTCCGCGTTCGACGGCGTAACCTTCTCAGTGCCGCGTCATCCGCCCGCACCCGGCTCCGTGACGCTTCCTCCACATTTGGGTTCCTCTTTACTACACCGTCACCAATGGCAAGCTGCGGCAACGCTTGCCAGTCAACCGGGACACAGCGTTGACGACAGCGGGCGAAATCACAGGAACAGGTGGCTCGCCGCATCCAGATGGTTTCTCCGTGCTCGGCACGATATGGACAGCCACCGCAACCGGTGCGTCGATGATGTAGGGTGGAGTATAGGTGTCGAAGTTGCTCTGCTCCACATAACCGTCCTTTAGCGTAATCGCTCCCTTCGCCATCAATTTTGACACCCCGAAGGCCACCCCTGCCTGAAACTGACTCTCGATCGTCAGTGGCTTCACTGCTAGGCCGGGATCAACCGCAACGGTTACGCGGCGGATCTTGGGTCGCTTGTCTTCGATGGAGACATCCACGGCGCAGGCGTCGCAGGCGACACCAGTGTCGAATGATTCGTGACACGAGAAGCCGATCGCGTGCCCTTTCCGCAGCTTGTTGCGCCAAGCGGCGGTCTTTTCTTCCATTAGATCGAGGGCGCCGTGCAGTTTCTTGGCGTCGGTTTGAGGAGCTTCCAGCGATAGGCGATGGGATCCATCTTGGCGCGGGTCGCCAACTCATCGATCAGTGTCTCCATGACGAAGGCATTGTGTGTATGGCCGACAGAACGCCACCACAGCACCGGCACGTTCACAGTAGGATGATGCGCCGAAACGTGGAAGTTAGTCCGTTATTGGGGCCCCAACGAGAATTTTGTTCTCGTTAGGACTGAATCAAGCAGCAAACTTCAGTCCGACTGCAGCGACCAATTCATCCAGGGCGGCAGCGACAGATTGGTAGAGTTTGTCGAGTTGATGCAGCCGATCGGCAGTCATGGTTCGGTCTCCTGGATAGGGATGAAGAAGCCCGGCGGTGAGCGGTGCGTAGATCTTGTGGAAGAGTTTGAGAAACAGCAGACAGATGCGATATCCATTGGGCAGGAGCCGATAGCGACGAGAGTGTGGCAACTTTTCCACCAGACCTTTGGCACGCAGCTTCCACAATTCATAACGAAGTGCACCCGGAGGGCATTGTTCGGGAGTTATTCCGAGGGCCTCGGCCGCAGCCACTTGTAGTTCCGCGGTGGTGAAGGTGTCTCCCGCGGCGACATGCGAGAACCGTACCAGAGAACTCATCACGGCCAGTTGCCGGGCATGGTCCAGTTTGAGTCCGGGAATGCGCTTGCCATTGGGCCGCAGAGTTGGTTCCGCCAGCTTTCTGAGCTCTCCTCGATCCAGAAACGTCTCCAAGATGTCCTGCTGCACATTCTGATAGCGCTCAGTGATACCCTGGAGTTTTTCTCGCAGGGGAACCAGATTTTCCACTGCCTTATTGATACCGTAGTCTCCTTTCACATCATTGCTGGCAGTTTCGAATCGGAGCACATCATGATCGCGTACATAATGTTTGGCAAAACCATTCTTGTAATAGCTCCTCATCACGGGGTTTCCCAGATGCAAGTCTTCGATTTCGGTTTGTAGTTTGCCCGAGTATTGTTTGGTGATCCGCCGGCCGAAGATCACCGTCAGCTTGTCCGGTCGGCCGAGGTTCCGATTGGCGTCAAGCAGTCGGTCGCCGAGTTGATCGAGCGCTGCGCGACGGCGAAAGATCAGGTTGTCGCAATATTCCACTTGGGAGAAGAACAACTGATGCCAGCAGCCGTGCTCGCGCCGTTCTGGACCACTAAAGAAAGGAATCAGGCGCTTCAGCCATTTGTGCCCACAGCGGATGAAATCGTTGGCCGTTAGGGAATCAGCCAACTCCTGGAGAGCCGCGGGATCGCTACAGCGGCGAAAGGCGTTGCCAGTTTGGGTAAAGCGAATCCCAGCTTGCTTCATCTTCTGGGCCAACCAGTGGTGCTGATTCAGACAGATCCGGGTAGAGAAAGGAAAGTACGGACATACCCGAACGAACATCGGTCCCCATTCGGCATCCTGGATATAAAAGTTATATTGCTTCACCCAGCGATACTTGGTTTCCAGATGCCACTTTTCTCCGGCACCGATGGCGGTCATAATGCCGGCGGGTTCGCGCGCCTTGATGATCACCACCACTTGGTCGGGTTGTGCCTTTTCAAAGTAGGGGTTTACGAAGTCGTCGCGCCGACCCTTTGGGTCGTCCACGATTTCTACCCCCCATTCCTGAGCGCTGCGCTCGGCCCAGTTGTGATACTGGTTTGCCACGTCCCGCAAAACGTTGCGGCTCACCGGATAAATCTTCCGATAAACCCAGAAAAAGCCCTGGGCTCGGGCTCCGTCCAGGAACGACTGAATGCAGCCATTCAAAAGAAGGCGGTCGAAGCAGCGGTAGTGGAACTTGATGTTATTCTGATGATGCTCGAAAAAGGCGTTCATGGCCAACCTCCAGTGTGGTGAGACACCTGAAGCTTAACGCCGTGAACGCCTCTTCGGTATGTCCTCTGATCGCCCTCCAGCCCACAGTTTCCGTGACCTCAGGATCTGGCAAAAGGCTCTTGAGTTTGTCTTAGCGGTTTATCGCTACAGCGATTCGTTTCCCCAACGGGAGAAGTTTGGGCTGGTGCACCAACTCCGTCGTGCGGCCGGAGGGATATCAAGGGCGAAGCCCTTGGCTAGTTAGGC
>Ga0137415_10002328_pt1 | contig 18977 bp, 12 predicted proteins | sample CZODoug3_1_1_16f_FD_183082 | JGI IMG/M metagenome (GOLD analysis project Ga0137415, IMG submission 183082) | Vadose zone soil fungal communities from Angelo Coast Range Reserve, California, USA - CZODoug3_1_1_16fungal (Hybrid Assembly) | ecosystem: Environmental > Terrestrial > Soil > Vadose...
TGCAGCGGAGGAGCCCGCTCGTCACTCTCGCTGAGCGCCCGCAACGCGACCACCGGGGCTCCGCCGCCGGCCGCCGTTTCGGGGATTGCGCTCAGTCGGGTCCGCGTCGCCCTGCAGAAGATCGAGCTGCGCAGCCGCAACGGCGATAAGCGCGCCGAGGTCTCCCTGGGACCGGTCGTCATCGACCTCTCCGGCGCCGACCTCGACGGCAAGGTGCACCACGTCTTCGACTCGAAGGTGCCGGCCGGCACGTACGACAAGATCGAGTTCGAGATCCACCCGCTCGAGAGCGCGCCCACCGCCGCCGGCGCCAGCGCCGACGACCTGGTGAAGCAGCACGCCTCCGCCATCATCGAGGGCACCGTCGACGGCGTGAAGTTCACCTTCACCACCGCCATCGAGGCCCAGCAGGAGTTCGAAGGGACCTTCGTGGTCACGGACAAGTCGTCGAACGTCACCTTCGACGTCGACACCAGCAAGTGGTTCGTCAAGGACGGCGCCCGGCTCGATCCGCGCGTCGCGGCGAATCGCCCGGCCATCGAGGACAACCTGCGCAACTCGATCAACGCCTTCCAGGACGACGACGGGCTGGGCCACGAGAACCACGACGTGGACGACGACCACGACGATCCCGACGGCGGCGACGATCACGGCGACGGCGGCAATTCGGGTCCCGGTGGCGACGACGGCGGCGGCCACCACTGAGCAGCACGCAGCAGCTCGGCCCGGAGCCCGTCGCCACCCCCCCGGCGGCGGGCTCCGGTTTTTCGCGCCGCGGCACCGCCCGCGAGTCAAGGCCGGCAGGTAGGCAGTTGTGCGCAAAGCCGGGACCTTCTTCCTTGCGCCGACCCCCGGACAGGGCGAAGATCGATGGTCCGCACCATGGCTCTGCCACGCAACGATCTCGCCGAGAAGGACGCCCGCGCGCTCGCAGAGGACGTGCTGCGCGACCCGGAGATCCAGCGGCTCCTCGACGAGCCGGAGCACCGGGCCCTCGAGCTGCCGCACTCCCGTCAGGTCTACACCAACCGTACCCTCAAGATGGAGGAGATCTCCGTCGTCGGTTTCGACATGGACTACACGCTCGCCGTGTACTCGATGCGGCAGATCGAGGAGCTGGCGTTCCACATGACGCTGGAGCGGATGGTGGCCAAGAAGGGCTACCCCGCGTACCTCACCGGGCTGAAGTACGACCACGAGTTCGTCATCCGCGGCCTGGTGGTGGACAAGGATTTCGGGAACATCTTCAAGATGGACCGGCACAACCACGTCGGCCGCTGCTATCACGGCCGGCGGGAGCTCAAGCTCGACGAGCGCCGGGCGCTCTACCAGAAGAACGAGAAGATCCGGCTCTCGCTCCCGCGCTTCGCTTGGATCGACACGCTCTTCAGCCTGCCCGAGGCGTGCCTCTACGCCGAGATCATCGAGGCGCTCGAGGCGCGCAAGGAGCCGGTCGACTACCACAAGCTCTACGACGACACGCGCGAGAGCATCGACGAGGTGCACCGCGACGGTTCGCTCAAGAGCGAGGTGCGCAAGGACCTCGCGCGCTATATCCAGCGCGATCCCGAGCTGCCCGCCGCCTTGCACAAGCTGCGCAGCGGCGGCAAGCGCCTCTTCATCCTCACCAACTCGCTGTGGGACTACACCGAGGCGGTGATGTCGTTCGTGCTCGACGGGCGGCTTCCGGAGTACCCGTCCTGGCGCAACTACTTCGACTACGTCATCGTCGGCGCGCAGAAGCCGGCCTTCTTCGCCGAGCAGCGCCCGTTCGTGGAGCTTGGACCGGACAGCCGCGTCATCCGCGCCGGCGTCGAGGCGCTCGAGCGCGGCAAGGTGTACGAGGGCGGCAACCTGTTCGAGTTCGAGCGGCTCTCCGGCCACGCCGGCGAGAGCGTCCTCTACGTCGGCGACCACATCTACGGCGACATCATCCGCAACCGGAAGGCGTCGCAGTGGCGCACCTGCTTCGTGGTGCAGGAGCTGGAGCGCGAGATCGAGTACATCGAGCAGCACGCCGGCGACGTGCAGCGCCTGGCCGAGCTGGACGAGCTGCGCGCCCGGCTCGACGATCTCATCAACCACCACAAGCTCATCTTGAACCAGCTCGATCGGAAGCTGGAGCGCGGCGGCCCGGTTCCCGCCGACCTGGAGCAGCGCAGGCAGCGGGAGAAGCGCGATCTCGAGCTCTTGCGCCGGGCCTTCAAGGCCACCCTCGCCGAGAGCCGCGAGGTGGAGCAGCGTTTCGAGCGCGGCGCGAACGCCTACTGGGGGCTGGTCTTCAAGGAAGGCAACGAGAACTCGCGATTCGGCGAACAGGTCCAGGATTACGCCGACTTGTATACCAGCCGCGTCTCCAATTTCCTCTATTACTCACCGATGCAAGTGTTCCGATCCCCACGCGCGATCATGCCGCACGAGCGCGTGACGGTCCGCCGGGGTTGAGTGGCCGACATGGCGTTCAAGTCGGACTCGCACTAGGTTCGTCCTCGCCCCACCATCGCCGGACACCCCCTGGGGAGGAACATGACGAAGGTAATCTGGCTGCGGCTGTTCGCCGTGTGCGCGGTGATTGCCCCCGCCGTGCGCGCGGCGTCTCCAGGTCCGCGCCTCTCGCTCTTCGGCCCCCGCGAGGACCTTCCCTGGCACCGCCACGACGCCCTCTGGCAGCTCACGGGCAGGGAATTGACCTGGAACAAGGACAAGCCGCTCACCCAGGAGGCGTACGTCATCCCGCAGCGGCCCGGGAAGAACCAGGTCCGCTATTTCGATTTCCATTGGCGGGACTACGACTTCCTCGACGACGACGGCTCCGCGGGCATCCGCTTCTACTTCTACGATCGCGAGTACCCGGTCGCGCGCATCGCCGCGGGCCTGGTGCGTCAGAGCTGGGCGTACCTGACCGACCGCTTCAACTACAAGCCGTCGTTCAAGGTCCCGTACATCCTCTACAACACGTATCGCGAGTTCCTGGAGACCAACGTCTTCGACGTGCAGGAGGGCACGCTCGGCGTCACCAGCCCCCAGGACTTGCGCATGACCCTGTCCTACTCGGGCGACCGGCAGCTCTTCACGGAGGTATCGACGCACGAGATGGTGCACCAGTTCCAGATCCAGAAGGTGGCCGAGCGCGCGGCCAGCGCCGGCATGGACAGCCCGATCGGCGCCTTCCCGCTCTGGTTCATCGAGGGCCTCGCCGAGTACTACGCGCACGGGCAGACCATCGATCCCGAGACGGACATGTTCCTGCGGGACGTGGTGCTGAACCCCAACGGCGAGATCGGCTACGACATCCCCAGCCTCGAGGAGGACCGACCGTACGCATTCCTCTACACGTACAAGTACGGGCAGGCGAGGCTCGTCTTCCTCGCCGAGACCTACGGGGAGAAGGTGATCCAGGCGGTGCTCGATCAGAGCCCGCGGCTGGCGGGCGGCGGGCGCCGCGGCGATCCGGGCGGCGGAGGCGGAGGAGCCGGCGGATTCATGGGCCTCTTGGCGCGCATCGCCGGTGAGCAGCCGCAGCAGATGAACGCGCGCTGGCAGGAGTGGATGCGCAGGCGCGCCTACCCGACTTATCTGCAGTCCAAGCAGGACCTGCCCGACGTGACCGAGCTGAAGCTGCCCGACGAGTTGGACTGGTTCGTCTCCAGCCGGGACGGCAATCTGATCTTCTACCGCGGCGTCGAGCGCGATACCGGCCGCGCCAAGCTGATCCTGATCGATCGGCGCGATCCGAGCTCGCATCGCCAGATCGCGATCGACCAGCACCCCGGCACCGAGAGCCTGCACCCGATAATGAAGAGCGTGATGGCGGTGTGCGACACCGGCATCGCCTGGTTCGCGCAGGACGGCGACTCGGACGTGTTGCATTACCGATCGGTGGACCGCGTCGTCCGCGGCGTCCAGGCCGGCCCCGCTCCCGTATCCGCGTCGCCGGGCATGTCGAGGCCGCCCGGTCGCGGGCGCACACCTGGCCCGAGCGCGTTCGCGGGCATCGACGCGGTCGGCCAGCGCGCTCCGGTCGATCTGCGCCTGGGCGCCGACCGCGAAATCCGGGTGGTCCGCGACGGCGTGATCGAAGCGGGCGACCCGACCTTCAGCCCCGACTGCCAGCGGCTGGCGTTCTACGGCATGGACCGCGACGGCAAGAGCGACATCTACACCTTCGACCTGCGCGAGCGCGACGCGCACTCGCGGCGCCTGACCGAGGACCTGTACGCGGAGCGCGACCTGAGCTGGGGCGACGAAGGGATCGTCTACGCGGGCGACGCGACCGAGAGCGGGCGTTTCAACTTGTTCCGCATCGACCCGGAGACGGGAACGCGGGAGCGGCTCACGGACGCTCCGGTCAACCAGCGCCACACGGTCGCGCTCTCGGGCGGCGCGGTGCTGTTCGACAGCGAGGCGGGCGGGAAGAACGATCTGTGGTTCCTGCAGGACGGGCGCATCAAGCGGCTCACCGATTTCACCACCTCGCTCTCGCACCCGGGCCTGGCGCCGAGCGGCATCTATGGCGTCGCGTGGTACGGGGCGCGCTTCCGCATGTTCGAGGTGCCCACCAGCGAGATGCTCTCGGCGGACGAGCAGGACGCGATCCCGCCCAGCTATGCGAGCACGCTCAACTCGCCGCTCCCCTTCCCGGACGAGCCGATGCCGCAGAACGCGCCGCAGTACGAGGCGCTGGACCTGGGCAAGAACTGGCGCCTGGAGGGCGGCGGCGCGGCGATCGGTGGAGTCGGGGTCGGGCTCGCCCCCGTCGGCGGCGGCGGCGTGATCTTCGCGGACGTGCTACGCGACCGCAGCTTCCTCGCCAACCTGGCGGTGTACGGGTCGTTCGATCTGACCGACGCGCTCGCCTTCTACGTCGACCGATCGAAACGCCTCGTCTGGGGGGCCGGCGTCTTCAATACCTTCCAGCAGGGCCGCGACATCTCGTTCGCCGGAGCCGAGAATTGCAGCCGGGCCACGAGCAGCGTCACCGGGCAGATCACGCCTGGAAACGCGTGCGAGGTGTTCTACCTGCAGCGGATGTTCGGCGCGCAGGGTCTTCTCTCGTACCCGTTCTCCACCTTCAGCCGCGTGGACGCCTCGCTGCGCGTCCAAGGCATGTCCAGATCGATCCTCTCCAACGGGATCTTCGACGCGGACGGATTTCCGACCACGCTGCCCTCGGCGGCGGCGAACTCCATCACTGGCTTCGACAGCGAGGTCGAGTCGAGCCTCGCCTACGGCTGGGATACGACCCGATACGGACCCGGGGGGGCCATCGGCGGCTCCTCGGTTCTCCTCACCTTGGGCGCGGGCAGCCTGCCCCAGCGCGGCGCGGACGGCCTGTTCGCCTACGCGCAGTCGGACGCGATCCACACCATCCGTCTCTTCTCGCGCACCAAGATCACCGCGCGCGCGGCGCTCGGTTATGCGCAAGGAAACCGGTTCGGGCGCCACTTCTTCTTGAGCTCGTTCGACAACCTGCGCGGATTCCGCTTCAACGACACGCGCCTCCTGGGAACCGCGTATTACGTGGCGCAGAGCGAGCTGGCCTTCCCGCTCGATTTCCTCATCCGCTTCGCATTCTTCAGCGGGATCACCGGGATCGTCGGGCTCGACTTCGGCGGAGTAGTGGAGTCGGGCCGGGCGCAGCGCCTGCACCCCGGCAAGACGCGCTTCCTGGCCACCGCGACCGAGGCCTGGGACAACCGCACCATGGACTACGTCCTGGGCGTGAACTTCGGGCTCGGGCCCTTCGAGCTGCGCGTGCAGTTCGCGCACGGCATCGACATCGGCGGCCTGCTCCCCGAGAAAGACGACAACGGGAACCCGACCTGGGTGCCGAACATCTCGCTTCACTACGCGTACTTCTAGAGGGCGGGCGCCGGGCCGGTCAGCCGTCGTTGAAAACGGCGGTGCGCGTGCGGACCCTTTGCGGCACCTTGCCAAGGAGGGTCCAGATGGCGCTGGCGATCGAGGATGGGTTCGTGCGCGGCCGCAAGCACGCGGGGTTCATCCCGCTGCGCGCTGCGCTCGGCAGCACGATGATCTACCACGGCATGTCGAAGCTGAAGGAGGAGCGCCGCGAGCAGGCCGGGCAGATGTTCGAGCAGCTCGGGCTGCGGCCCGGCAAGCCGCTGGCGGTGGCGACCGGAGCGGCCGAGGTGTTCGCCGGCGTCGCCTCGCTCCTCGGATTCCTCACCCGTCCCGCCGCGATCGCCGTGCTGGTGACTCAGCTGGTCGCGATCGCCAAGGTGCACGCCAAGAAGGGATTCGACATCGCGCAGGGCGGTTTCGAGTACAACCTGGTCCTCATCGCCATCGCGCTGGGCCTGCTCGTCACCGGACCGGGAAAGTACTCGGTCCACGAGCAGCTCGAGCACCTGGCGGAGGGCCACGGGCCCAAGCGCATGCTGCGCAAGATCCGTCCGAGCCCGCTGCTGCGGCTGCTCAAGCTGGTCAAGTAGGCAGCTTCTCCAGCTCTTCGGCGTCGGCGAGGTCGCGCAAACGGCCGGTCGCCCGCTTGTTGCGCAGGAGGTCCTCGCGTCCAGTCGCCCGCACCACCCCGTGCGCGGCGAGGGCGTGCGCTCCGACGAGCAGGTAGTCAGCGCCTGCCGCGGACAACGCGGCCAACATCTCGGCGAAGTCGCGATTCACGGAAAGTGCCTTCCTTGAACGCCCAAGCTTGGGTCGTCAGCGTCCAGACCATCGCGATGCGCTGCTCCGGTGTGAGAGAGGGCACCCGCTCCTCGGCACCCAGGCGCGCGACGCGAGTGGGATAGCGGGACCGATCCATTCCGCCATTCTACCTCAGCGAGCCGCCCGGGCAGCGAGCCAGACGGGGGTTCCGGCGAGGATGGTCCCTGCGGCCATGCCCGCCACGCCGGCCGCTCCGGCGAGCGTGCATCCCAGCGAGGCGGTCAGCGCCGCGACCGACGCGCCGGCGGCGAGGAATTCCAGCGCGCCGTTCTCCTGGCGGCGCGCCAGCATCGCCACGACGGCGCCGATGGCGCCTCCCGCGACGACGCACGTGGGCAAGCAGAAGCGCATGCAGGCCGGACCGAACATCGAGCATCCCGCCGTCATCACCGCGAGCGGCAGCAGCATGGCAAAGGTCCCGGCGGCGAGCCCGATCCACACCGCGCGACCCGCCGCACCGCCGCCAAACGCGAGCGCGAAGGTGAGGATGGCCAGCGCGGAGCAGAGAAGCGCGGAGATCTCCAAAGGACGCCCCAGCCCGACTGCCGCGGCGGCGATCAGCAGGGCTGCTCCAGCCGCCTTCGCGCCCAGGCGCGCCCGGCCCAGCTCGTAGGCGCGGCGCGCGCGGCGTCGCAGCTCAATCGGCTCCATGCCTTGCCCTCCATTGTTTACGGAAGCGCGCCAGAGCGCGCTCCAACCGCTTGCGAAACGTCGACGACGGGTCGCGCTCGCCGCGCGCCGCGGCAACGAGCGTCCCCTGGTCCAGCGCGCTCAACCCTTCCATCAAGTCCGCGGCCACCGCCAGGAGGTCGCGCTCGACCGCGGCGTCCTCCGGGGTCCGGGCGTCGGCTGCCTCCGGCATCTCGGGGGTCAGGTCCTCTCGCCTGCGGGCCCGCGCTTTGCGCGCCGTGCGGCACTCGTAGGCCGCGATGCCCAAGGCCCAGGGGAGCGCCTCGCGATCAGGGTCGAACTCGGCTGCCCGCGAAAAGACCTTGAGGAGCGCGCTCTGCGCCGCGTCTTCCGCCTCGGCGCGGACGGGCAACGCGCGCGCCGCGAACGCGCGAAGGACGGGCCACAAGGCGGTGAACACGGCCTCGAACGCCTCCCGGTCGCCTTCGGCCAGGCGGCACATCCTCCGCTGGAGCGCGGCGCGCGCGCTTGCATCCACCTCAGCTCCCGAACGGACACCCCGAGCAGCCGCCGTCGCAGCACGCCGCGATCGGGCAGCAGCCCGCCGCCGCCGAGCCCGCCCACACCGCTGGCGCGGCGAGCACCAGCGAAAGCAGCGTCCAGATGATCCTGCGCCTCATCTTGCCTCCTCTTTCGGCCGCTTGCTCGCAGCCTCGACGGTCATAGGCAGAAGCGGGCCCCTCCGTGACAGGCCAACCGTTCGGTATGTCCGTGGCGCCAAGGGTGTGCTAGAGGGCGCGGTCCAATGCGCCTCGTCCTGCTCAGCCTCCTCTGCGCGGCCCCTGCTTTCGCCGGCCGGCCGTTCACTCCCGAAGAGCTGCTCGCCACCCGCCGCCTCGACGACCCGCAGGCCTCGCCGGACGGCAAGCAGGTCGCATTCACCGTGCGCCAGAAGTCGCTGGAGCTGAACCGCGACGTGAAGGACGTCTGGCTCCAGCCGCTGGCCGGCGGACCGGCGCGGCAGTTCACGCGGGACGGTCGCAGCGAGCACCCGCGCTGGTCGCCGGACGGCAAGCAGCTCCTGGTCGTCTCGCAGCGGGCCGGGCAGGAGCAAGCGCAGCTGTGGCTCTACGATCTGGCGAGCGGCGGCGATCCGCGGCAGGCCACCTCGCTCTACTTCGGCGCCGACGCAGGCGTGTGGTCGCCCGACGGACGCTGGATCGCGTACACCAGCGAGGTCTACCCAGGATGCGCGGGCGACACCGCTGCAGTGGATGCGTGCGACCGCAAGCGCTTCGAGGAGCGCAAGGCCAGCAAGGTCGAGGCACGCATCGTCGATCATCTGTTCGCGCGCCACTGGACGGAGTGGAAGGACGGCAAGCGGACCCACTTGTTCGTGCAGCCGGCGCAGGGCGGCCCGGCTCGCGACGTGACGCCCGGCGATTCCGACTGGCCGACGTTCCGGGTGGGCGGCGGCGACGACATCGCCTTCACGCCCGACGGCGGCGAGGTGATCGTCTCCGCCAAGCCGGCGCAGCGCGAGGCGTGGAGCACGAACGGGGATCTGTGGGCAATCCCGGTCCAGGGCGGCGCGCCGCGCAACCTGACTCCCACCAATGCCGGCGACGACGCCTCGCCCAAGCCCTCGCCGGACGGCCGCTGGCTGGCGTGGCTCGCGCAGGCGCGGAACGGGTACGAGTCGGACCAGTGGAAGCTCGAGCTGATGGACCGGCGCAGCGGCAACGTGTCGGTCATCGGAGATTTCGGCGACGACGTCGGTCAGTTCTTCTGGCGGCGCGATTCGAGCGGGCTGGTCGCCGCCGTGGCGCACCACGGACGCACCTACTTGAACACGGTATCGCTGGACGGAAAGGTCGCTCGCTACGCCGAGTCCCCCGCGAGCGGCGATTTCGCGCTCGGCCCGGATGGGTCGGTGACCTTCGTCCAGAGCGGCATGGTGCGTCCCCCCGAGCTTGCGCAGCTCTCCGCCGCCGGACGGCCGCGCCGGCTCACCGCGTTCAACCAGGAGCAGTACGCCGGGATCGACATGCCCGCCGATCCGCAAGACCTCTGGATCGAGGCGAAGGACGGCGTGAAGGTCCACTCCTGGATCGTGCGCCCGGCGGGCGGAAAGCGCGCACCGCTCCTGCTCCTGATCCACGGAGGCCCGCAGGGCTCGTGGGAGGACCAATGGGGGATGCGCTGGAACGAAGCGATCTTCGCGGCTCGGGGTTACGTCGTGCTGGCGGTCGACCCGCGCGGCTCGACCGGATATGGCCGCGCCTTCGAGGAGCAGATCTCGGGTGACTGGGGCGGCCTGGCGTACGACGACCTGATGCGCTCGGTCGATGCGGCGGAGAAGCTTCCCTCCGTGTTGCCCGGCCACACCTGCGCGGCGGGCGCGTCGTTCGGCGGCTACATGATCGACTGGATCGCCGGCCACACCGACCGGTTCAAGTGCCTGGTCAGCCACGACGGCGTCTACGACCTCGCCGCGGAGTACGGCTCGACCGAGGAGCTGTGGTTCCCGGAGTGGGAGATGCGCGGGACGCCGTGGGACAACCCCGACGCGTACCGCAAGTGGAGCCCCAGCACGTACGCGAGCAACTTCAAGACGCCAGCGCTGGTGGTGCAAGGGGAGCTCGATTATCGCGTACCGGTCGAGCAAGGCATCGGAATGTTCACCGCCCTGCAGCGGCGCGGCGTCGAATCGCGGCTGCTCTACTTCCCCGACGAGGGACACTGGGTGCTGAAGCCGCGCAACAGCCAGCTCTGGTATCGGACGGTGCTCGATTGGATCGACGCCCACGCGAAGAAGGCGCCCGAGGCGCCCCGCGCGAGCAACTAAGAGGAGCAGACATGCACAGGATCGCCGCAGCGTTCGCCGCCGCCGCCCTCGCCGCCTGTTCTTCCGCGCCTGCCCCGCGCCCGGCCGAGAGCTCCGCCTCCGCTCCGCCTGCCGCGGGCAAGACGCCGGCGGAGTCGGCCTCGAGCTCGGCCGCACCTGCGCAGCAGCCGCCCGGGCCGGTGACCCCGCCGGCGGCGACGCCGTCCCAAGCGGCCTCGGTGCCCGCCGCGGCGCCGCCTCCGCGGGTGGACGAGAGTGCGATGGATGCGAGCGCCGACCCGTGCGACGACTTCTACCAGTACGCGTGCGGCGGGTGGATGAAGGCGAACCCGATTCCGCCGGACAAGTCGCGCTGGACCCGCAGCTTCGACACGGTCAACGAGCGCAACCAGTTGCTGCTGCGCGACATCCTCGAGAAGGACGCCGCCGGACAGGGCGATCCTGCCGATCCCTATTCGAAGAAGGTCGGCGACTTCTACGCCACTTGCATGGACGAAGAGAAGGCCGAGACGGCTTCGCTGCAGACGCTCAAGCAGCGCCTCGCCGCCATCGACGCCGTGAAGGATCCGAAGCGGGTGGCGACGCTTCTGGGCGAGATGCACCTGACCGGCACCCGCGGATTCTTCGCCTTCCGCTCGATCCAGGACGCGAAGGACGCGCGGCAGGTGATCGGCCTCGCCGACCAGGGCGGGCTCGGCCTGCCCGACCGCGACTACTACGTGAAGGACGACGCGAAGATGCAGGAGACGCGCAAGCGCTACCAGGAGTTCGCCGCCAAGATGGTCGAGTTGGCGGGCTCCCCGGCAGCCGAGGCGCGCAAGCAGGCGGAGGTGGTACTGCGCATCGAGACGGCGCTGGCGCGGTCGTCGATGACGCGCGTCGACCGGCGCGATCCGTACAAGGTGTACCACCGGCTCGACCGCCAGGGCCTGCAGGAGAAGTCGCCCCGGTTCGACTGGAATTCGTACTTCGCCGCGATCCGGCACGACGTGCAGCCCATCAACGTCGCGGTGCCCGAGTTCTTCACCGGGCTCGACGCGGTGCTGGCGCAGAACAAGCTGGCCGACGTGAAGACCTACCTGCGCTTCCGCGAGATCCACGCGGACGCCGATGCGCTGGGCAAGGCGTTCGTGGAGGAGAACTTCCGCTTCAACCAGTTCCTCACCGGGCAGAAGGAGATCTCCCCCCGCTGGAAGCGGTGCGTGCAGATGACCGACGCGGCGATGGGCGAGGCGGTGGGGCGCACGTTCGTCAAGACGACCATCGGCGATCAAGGCAAGGGAATCGCCAAGCAGATGATCCAGGGGATCGAAAAGGCGTTCGACGAGAACCTCGCCCGCGTCTCCTGGATGGACGACCAGACCCGCAAGGTCTCGGCGGAGAAGCTGCACAAGTTGGACAACAAGGTGGGCTACCCCGACCGGTGGCGCGAGTACGACTCGATGAAGATCGACCGGACCTCGCTGCTCGCCAACCTCAAGGAGGCGGCGCGCCACGCCTCCAAGCGCGATCTGGACATGATCGGCAAGCCGGTGGACCGCAACGAATGGGGCATGACGCCCGCCACGGTGAACGCCTACTACAATGCAGCCAAGAACGAGATGGTGTTCCCGGCCGGCATCCTGCAGACGCCGTTCTTCTCGCCCGAGGCGCCGGACCCGGTGAACCTGGGCGGCGCCGGGTTGGTGATGGGACACGAGCTGACCCACGGATTCGACGACCGCGGCAGGCAGTACGACGGCGACGGCAACCTGCGCGAGTGGTGGACGCCGCAGGTGGCGGACGCCTACAAGGAGCGCGCGGCGTGCGTCGCCAACCAGTACGATCAGTACGTCGCGACCGAGGACGTGCACGTGAACGGCAAGCTGACGCTCGGCGAGAACATCGCCGACATCGGCGGGCTGAAGCTCGCGCTGGCGGCGCTCCGCGCGAACGGGCGGCCTCGGACGGGCAGCTCGAAGCTCACGCCCGAGCAGGAGCTCTTCGTCTCCTTCGGGCAGGTGTGGTGCCAGAACGCGACGCCCCAGGAGCGCAGGCTGCGGGCGGTGACCGACCCGCATTCACCCGGCCGCTGGCGCGTGAACGGACCCATCTCGGACAACGAGGACTTCGGCAAGGTGTTCTCGTGCAAGCCGGGAACGAACATGAACCCCGTGAACAAGTGCGTGGTGTGGTGATGAAGCGACTGCTCTTTTCCGCCCTGCTCATTGCCGCCTGCAGCTCCACTTCGCAGACCAGGCCCGACACGCCCGGGACCAGCCCTGCTGCGCAGGCGCCGGTCTCCCCGTCCAATCCACCGGGCGCCAAGACCGCCGGCACGCCTTCGCCCACCTCGCCCGCGGCCGGTAAGCCCGCCACGCCCACTGCTCCGCCGCAGGGCGAAAGCGCGTCGGCGCAGGCCAAGCCCGAGCCTCCGCCCATCGATGACTCCGCGATGGACCCGTCTGCGGATCCTTGCGCCGACTTCTATCAGTACGCCTGCGGAGGCTGGCTGAAGAAGACTCCCATCCCGGAGGACCGCGCCACCTGGAGCCGCGGGTTCTCCGAGATCCTCCAGCGGAACGAGGCGCTGCTGCGCCAGATCCTGGAGAAGGACGCGAAGGGCGAGCCCGATCCCGCCGACCCCTTCGCGAACAAGGTGGGCGACTTCTATGCGACGTGCATGGACGAGCACAAAGCGGAGACGGCTTCCTTCGCTGCGCTGCAAGACGACTTGGGGAGGGTCGACCAGGTTCGCGACGCGCCGGCGCTGGCCAGGGCCGTGGCGCGCTTGCAGGCGATCGGGGCCCACGCGCTGTTCGGATTCGGATCGCAGCAGGATTTCAAGGACGCCCGGCAGGTCATCGGCGGCGCCGACCAGGGCGGGTTGGGACTGCCGGACCGCGACTACTACCTGAAGGACGACCAGCGCATGCGCGACCTACGCGCGCTGTACCAGGACCACATCGAGAAGATGCTGGGGCTCGCCGGCGCGACCGACGCGGAGGCGAAGAAGCACGCCAGGACGGTGATGGGCATCGAGACGGCGCTGGCGAAGGCGTCGATGGACAAGGTGGAGCGGCGCGACCCGAACAAGATCTACCACCGGCTGGAGCGCACAGGGCTCAAGAAGCTGGCGCCGCACTTCGTGTGGGACGCGTTCTTCGAGGAGCTGGGCGCTCCCTCCGTCCAGGCGATCAACGTGCTCACCCCTGATTTCTTCGCCGGGATGGACAAGCTGCTGGCCGCGAAGGCCAAGCTCAACGACGTGAAGACCTACCTGCGCTGGACCGCCATCCAGGACGCGGCGCCGACCCTCGGCCAGGCCTTCGTCGAAGAGCGCTTCCGGCTGACGAAGGCGCTGACCGGCACCAAGGCCATCCTGCCGCGGTGGAAGCGGTGCGTGCAGATGACCGATCAGGCGCTGGGCGAGGCGCTGGGGCGCTCCTTCGTGGTGACCACCATCGGCGAAGAAGGGAAGAAGGCCGCCAAGGAGATGATCCAGAGCATCGAGGGCGCGTTCGAGGGCAACCTCGCGACCGTGACCTGGATGGACGATGAGGCGCGCGCCGCCTCGCGGGAGAAGCTGAAGAAGATCGACAACAAGATCGGGTACCCCGAGAAGTGGCGCGATTACTCGACGGTGAGGATCGGCCGCGAATCGCTGCTCGCGAACGTGGCCGAGGCGGCCCGGTTCGAGACGCGGCGCGACCTGGCCAAGATCGGCAAGCCGGTCGATCGCAACGAGTGGGGCATGACGCCACCGACGGTGAACGCCTACTACAACCCGTCGATGAACGAGATGGTGTTTCCGGCGGGCATCATGCAGGCGCCCTTCTTCAAGACGGGGGCGCCGGTGGTGGTGAACCACGGCGGCCTGGGCATGATCATGGGCCACGAGCTGACCCACGGCTTCGACGACGAGGGGCGCCAGTTCGACGGCGACGGCAACCTGCACGAGTGGTGGTCGCCCGCGGTGAGCAAGGCGTTCGAGGAGCGCGCCGCTTGCGTCGCGGACAAGTACGACCAGTACGTGGCGGTCGACGAGGTGCACCTCAACGGCAAGCTGACGCTGGGGGAGAACATCGCCGACATCGGCGGCGTGAAGATGGCGCTCTCCGCGCTGCACCAGAAGGGCCGGCGTGGGGCGAGCACGGACAGGGAGTTCTTCGTCGCCTTCGCCCAGTCGTGGTGCACCAACTATCGCCCCGAGGCGGCTCGGCTGCAGGCGCAGGTCAACCCGCACTCCACCGCGCAATGGCGGGTCAACGGACCGGTCTCGGACAACGCGGACTTCGCGAAGACGTTCTCCTGCAAGGCGGGCACCCCGATGAACCCCGAGAAGAAATGCGTGGTGTGGTAGGGCCCGGCTTGCTTGCAGCCCCCTGAGCCGGATAGGTAGGTCGGCATCATGGATCCCAACTCGACCGCCGCGCTCGCGGTCCTGATGAACGGGCTGACGCCAATCCTCGGGGCGCTGATCTGCTTGGGCATGCCCGTCGCGTTCGTCTTCACGTTGAAGCACTTCAAGCTGCGCCATCGCGAGCTGGAGCTGGAGGCCGAGCTGCACGGAAGACAGACCCAGGCGCGGCTCGCGGCCATCGAGGCCCGGCTGGGAACGCTGGAGACGGCCCTCGGGGCGTTGGTCCGCGGCCCCGCCCCGGCGGCGCTGCAGGACCGCAGGTCGCTGCTGGAAGCGCCGCCCTCCTCGTCCGACGCGCCCACCCAGTCGGACCCGCAGGGCCTGCACGCGCGCTGACCCCGGCGAGTTGGCCTCGTTCGCGGATCGGTTGGAGCGTCGGTCAGCGGGCAGAAGCTCTCGTTCCACCCGGTTGGCCAGGGAGCATGGCTTGCTCGATGGTTCAAACTTCCATGGGCGGCAAGCCAGACAGCACCTTCTCGAGCCTGATAGGAAAATCGCGCACCCGCACCCCGGTGGCGTTGAACACCGCGTTGGCCACGGCCGCTCCGGACCCGCAGATGCCCACCTCGCCGGCGCCCTTGACGCCGAGGACGTTGGCCTTGTCGTCGAGCCCGTCGAGTACGACGGCGTCGATCTGCGGAATGTCGGCGTGCACCGGCACCAGGTATTGGGCGAGATCACGGTTCACGAACGCGCCGGAGCGCTTATCCACCACGGCCTCCTCGTGCAACGCCGTGCTCACCCCCCAGATCATGCCCCCGATCAGCTGCGAGCGCAGCGTCTTGGCGTTCAAGACCCGGCCCACGGCGAAGACTCCCAGCATCCGCCGGAGCCGGATCTCGGCCGTATCGGCGTCGACGCCGACCTCGGCGAAATGGGCACCGTAGGTGTGGATCGAGTAGGCCCTGTAGTTCGGATCGTCCCCCATACCGACGATCCCGCCCTCCGCCTCCAGGCCTTCCGGAGGGATGCGATCGCCTGAGGTCCGCAGCTTCTCGCGCAGGGCCACGCACGCGCGATGGACGGCGACGCTCGAGTTGGGGGCGCCCCACGAGCCCCCCGACCCCCATCCGGCAGGAAAGTCCGAAGACCCGAGCTCGACCCGCACGCGATCGAGCGGCAGCCCGAGCGCGTCGGCCGCGACCTGGGTCAGGATCGTGTAGTGGCCGGTCCCGATATCGGTCATGTCCAACTGCACGACGGCGATGCCGTCCGACCCCATCCGGACTCTCGCCTTCTGCTCCCCCTGGAAGTGCATCCGGATGCCGGCCGCCATCCCATGACCGACCAGCCACCGACCCTCGCGCAGGCTCGCGGGTCGAGCGGGGCGGCGCTCCCAGCCGAACCGGCGGGCCCCTTCGCGCAGACACTCGACCATGCGGCGGTCGCTGAACGGCAGGCCCCGCTCGGGATCGACCGTCGGCTCATTCCGAATCCGCAGCTCGACTGGATCCATCCCCAGCGCATCGGCGAGCTCATCCATCGCCGACTCGACCGCCAGCAGGCCCGGCGCTTCGCCCGGCGCGCGGACGTCCCCCCCCGGCGGAAGATCGAGCGGCGTCAACCGGTGACGCGTCAGCCGGTTGGGCGCGGCGTACAGGCTGCGCGTGGTGGAGGCGGACTGCTCGGCGTACTCATCCTGGGGGTTCGTGTGCATGGTGACCTCGTGGGCGAGGGCGACGAATCGGCCGTCCCGCCCTGCACCAAGCCGAACCCGCTGGATCTCCGCCGCGCGGTTGCCGATGAGGTGAAAGGTCTGCTGCCGGGTCATGGCGACCTTGACCGGCTGGTCGAGCTGCCGGGCGGCGAGCGCGGCCAGGATCGTCTCGCTGTGAATGCCGAGCTTGGAGCCGAAGCCCCCGCCGACATACGGGCAGATCACGCGGACCCGCCGCTCGTCAATCCCGAGCGTGCTCGCGATCGCGGTACGGGCCCAGGCGATGATCTGGATGCTCATGTAGACCGTCAGATCGCCGTCGCGCCAAAGCGCCAGGCAGTTGTTCGGCTCCATCGGCTGGGAGAGTTGGTGCGGAGTCGTGTAGCGCTGATCCACTCTGACCGCGGCCGCGGCGAACGCGGACTCGAAGTCCCCGACCGCCGTGTCGGTCGGCAATCCCGCATTCGCCACCTTCGGAGCGTACGCGCGGTCCTGGCGCGCGGCGAGGTCGTACTCTCCCGGCTCGGCGGCATAGGCGACATCGACGAGCTGCGCCGCCGCTCGCGCCTCTTCGAAGGTGGTAGCGACGACGAGCACCACCGGCTCGCCGAAATGGTGAATGTCGGGGCTGCTCAGTACCGGACGCGCGCGCAAGAACAGCAATGGCAGGGATGGATCGGGAGCACCTTGAGCCGGCGTGTTGCGGTACGTCATCACCAGGCGCACGCCGGGCGACCGCTCGGCGCGGGACGTGTCGATCCCCGTGATGCGGCCTTTGGCGATCGTCGCGCCGACGATGTACCCGTAGAGCGGCTGGCCGACGTCCCAGTGCTCGTAAGCGTAGGTGGCCCGGCCGCTGACCTTCAGCGGGCCGTCGATCCGGTTGATGGGTTGCCCGATGATCGCCATCGATGTTTCCTCAGCCCCCTTGGGCCACCGCGGCGTCACACTTCCGCGAGCGGCAGCCCGGGCAGCACCTTGTCGAGCGTGATGGGGAAATCGCGCACGCGCACGCCGGTGGCGTTGAACACCGCATTCGCGATGGCCGCTCCCGATCCACAATTGCCCAGCTCACCGACGCCCTTGACGCCCAGAGCGTTGGCTTTGTCGTCGGATCCGTCGAGCAGGACGGCGTCGATTTGCGGAATGTCGGCGTGCACCGGCACCAGGTATCCGGCGAGATCCCGGTTGACGAAGGCGCCGGTGCGCGTGTCGAGGACGGCTTCTTCGTGCAAGGCCGCGCTCACCCCCCAGGTCATGCCACCGATCAGTTGGGAGCGCGCCGTCTTGGCGTTCAGGATGCGGCCAGCCGCGAACACGCCCAGCATGCGCCGGAGACGGATCTCGGCCGTATCCACGTCGACACCGACTTCCGCGAAGTGGGCGCCATAGGTGTGTATCGAGTAGGCACGGTAGTTCGGATCGTCCCACATGCCGACGATCTCACCCTCCGCCTCGAGGCCTTCCGCGGGGATGCGTCCGCCCGAGGTCCGCAGCTTCTCGCGCAGGGCTTCGCACGCGCGATGCACCGCGTTGCTCGAGTTGGAGGCGCCCCACGAGCCGCCGGACCCCGCGCTGACCGGAAAGTCTGAGCGCCCGAGCTCGACCCGCACGCGATCGAGCGGCAGCCCGAGCCGGTCGGCGGCGACCTGGGTCAGGATCGTATAGGTGCCGGTTCCGATGTCGGTCATGTCCGTGCGGACGACGGCGTTCCCGTCCGGACCGATCCGGACCCGCGCCTTCGTCGGTCCCTGGAAGTGCAGGCGGATGCCGGCCGCCATGCCGGAGCCGACCAGCCACCGACCGTCGCGCAGGCTCGCGGGTCGAGCGGGACGCCGCTCCCAGCCGAAACGCCGAGCCCCTTCGCGCATGCAGTCGACCAGACGGCGGTCGGCAAACGGAACGCCGCGCTCGGGATCGAGCGTGGGCTCGTTCCGGATCCGCAGCTCGACGGGGTCCAGCCCGACCGCATACGCCAGCTCATCCATCGCCGACTCGACCGCGAGAAGGCCTGGCGCTTCGCCCGGCGCCCGGACGTCTTCCGGGTCCGAAAGATCGAGCGGCGTCAGACGGTGACGCGTCAATCGGTTGGGAGCGGCGTAGAGGCTGCGAGTCGTGATGGCGGTCTGCTCGACGTACTCCGAGTGCGGACTCGTATACATGTTCGCCTCGTGGGCGATGGCGACCAATCGGCCGTCCCGCCCGGCGCCCAGGCGAACCCGCTGGCTCAACGTTGCGCGCGAGCCGACGAGATGGAAGATCTGCTGCCGGGTCATCACGACCTTGACCGGCTGGTTCAACCGGCGGGCGGCGAGCGCCGCCAGGATCGTTTCGGAATGGATGCCCAGCTTGGAGCCGAACCCCCCGCCGACATACGGGACGACAACACGGATCCGCCTTGGGTCGATCCGGAGCGTGCTCGCGATCGAAGTACGGGCGTAGTTGACGACCTGGGCGCTGACGTAGACCGTCAGATCGTCGCCATCCCAGACCGCCAGACACGCGCCCGGCTCCATCGGCTGGGAGAACTGATACGGCGTCGTGTAGCGCCGATCGACTTTGACGGCGGCCGTGTCGAATGCGCGGTCGAAGTCGCCCACTGCCGTGTCGGTCTCCCAAAGACTTTTCACTCGCTTGGGGGCGTACGCCTGATCCTGACGCGAGGCGAAGTCGTAGTGCCCCGGCTCGGCGGCGTAGTCGACGTCGACGAGATTCGCCGCCGCTCGTGCCTGCTCGAAGGTCGTGGCGACGAC
>Ga0137415_10002329_pt1 | contig 18954 bp, 16 predicted proteins | sample CZODoug3_1_1_16f_FD_183082 | JGI IMG/M metagenome (GOLD analysis project Ga0137415, IMG submission 183082) | Vadose zone soil fungal communities from Angelo Coast Range Reserve, California, USA - CZODoug3_1_1_16fungal (Hybrid Assembly) | ecosystem: Environmental > Terrestrial > Soil > Vadose...
AATAGTTTATATATAATATTATATATTGAAGTAGTAAAATATAAATGAAGAAAAAGTGATCCTATCTTATATATATGTTTATTAACATTGGGTGTAATATTCCTTATAATAGCATATATTTTATTTACTAAGGCCTTAGTTATCACGGGAGAATGATGATATGTTTATATGATGCCTGGTTCTCCAGGTAGATCTTCTAGTAATAACTCAGGGAATAATCCTAACCCTTCCCCTGGAGGTAATCCTTCCCCTGGAGGTAATCCTTCCCCCGTAGGTAATCCTAACCCTTCATCTGGAGATAAACCTAGAAGAAGAGGAGGAAGTCATTCTCCATCTAGGCTTTATGAACGTAAAGGTTGGCAAATAGAACCTAGTGAGGATGAATATAGGGATACAGGAGGTTATTCTTCTGATGATACATCTATACCAAAGGTAGAACTTAAAAGTTTAAAATTAGGTTATAATGTATCAAAAATAGGTAGAAGTATAGAGAAATTAGATGGAGAGCTTAAAAAAATAAATGAAAGTGGGATATCTAATAGAATAATTAGAATAAAAAAAATAAACCCAAATTCAGCTGTACCAGTGACACCTTACCCGGAAAATGAGTACTTGGCATACAATAACTCTAAATTTTTCGTAGAAAACGGTCAGGATATTACAAAAAACCAACTAGCTAATCTTAGTAATATCTATGCAAAAGGTGCCGCAAGATTAGATGCTGCTATAAAATTAGATGCTGATGCTCGTACATACATTGCCGGTCTATCTGCAAAGGATAAACGTCTATATAGAGAAGATATAGAAGAAATCCAAGAATATAGACTTGCTTTACCTTCATTGATAGAGAAGTGAAATAAATTATCTAATCTATATTAAAATTTAGGTGAAATATATAAAAAGGTATATTCCAAAAAAACTTTACGGTATATAGTATTAGTATAGGTTACCTTCTTAAATGGCTGTACACATATATTTTTAATCATGATACAAGCAGCTAAAATAATCGGAACAGGTATGGCTACAACAGGTTTAATAGGTGCCGGAGTGGGAATAGGTGTAGTTTTTGGAGCCTTAATATTAGGTGTTGCTAGAAACCCTTCATTAAGAGGACAATTATTTGCATATGCTATCCTTGGTTTTGCATTTGCAGAAGCTACAGGACTATTTGCTTTAATGATGGCATTCTTATTATTATACGTTGCATAATTTATTGTATGAATTTTAATTAATCTAATGGGACACTATAAAAGATTAATAAAGTTATGCAACTAATAAAAAGTAAATAATATTAAGTATTTACTTTTTATTGGTATTCTTTTCCTAAAATAATTGTTATATTAATAATAAAATTAATATAATTGTATAATAATTAATATTAAAATAATATTAATGAAATAGACTTAACTTTAACTTAAAAGTTAAGCATATATATCTCAAGTAAAATTATAATAAGTAATCTTTACCGATATTATATAAAAACATTTTAAAATAAAACTTATGACAACTACAACTTTTTTTCTTATATTAATACCTTTATTAGCTGTAATATTATTAGCAGTTAATTTAGTACTTTCACCACATAACCCTTACCAAGAAAAAGATAGTGCTTTTGAATGTGGATTTCATTCTTTTTTAGGTCAGAATAGAACACAATTCAGTATTACTTTTTTTATATTTGCTTTATTATTCCTATTATTTGATTTGGAAATTTTATTAGTATATCCTTATGTAGTTAGTGCTTATACAAATGGTGTTTATGGGCTAGTTATTATGCTTGTTTTCTTTTTAGTACTAACTTTAGGTTTTGCTTTTGAATTAGGAAAAAATGCATTAAAAATTGATAGTAGACAAGTTTATTCATTTGAACTTAAATCGTGAAATGGTTATTCACTTATATATAAATAAATAATTCATTTATATATATATATAAATAAATATTTCCCTTTAATAGGATAAGGAAAATATGTAACCGTATACAAATTTTATAAAATAAAAAAATGTTTTTTGAAAATATTACAATTAAATTAGATGCTCCAACACCTTGGGGTTTATTTTTTCAAGATAGTGCTACACCTCAAATGGAAGGATTAGAAGAACTACATAATAATATAATGTTTTATTTAGCTATAATATTATTTACAGTAACATGAATAATGTTTACTGTAGTTAGAAATTTTGTGTATTCAAAATCTCCAATTTCTCATAAATATATGAATCATGGTAGATATGTGCCTATTCAAAAGTGTTCTAAATTAAACAATTTATTATTTATATCTATGCGTACTTATACTACATTATCTAATAATTTTTCAAGAAACAGTAACGATATTAATTTTGTTAAAAAATATGAAGATTTCTATTTAATGAAAAAAGATATTTTAACTGAAAACAAAGAAAAATCGGGAATTTATAAGTTAACAAACAAATTAACAAATGATATATATATAGGACAATCTTCTGATATATCTAAAAGATTTAAAAATTATTTTAATATGAGTTATATAAGAAGTAAAGATACTTTTAAAATAAGTAGAGCTTTAATTAAATATGGTTATTCTAATTTTTCTTTAACTATATTAGAATATTGTGATAAATCAGATTTACTTAAAAGAGAACAATATTATTTTGATAAATTAAATCCTCAGTATAATATACTAAAAATAGCAGGTAGCTCTTTAAATTATAAACATACAAAAGAAACTAAAGCAAAAATAAGTAAAGCTTTAAAAGAAATTTATGTAAAACAAAAATCTGCTTTATTAAGTCGTCTTAATAAAGAAACTAATAAGTTTATTAAATTAGAAACAAAAGTAAATAATTCTTTATTAGGAAAAGTACATAAAGAAGTATCTAAAAGTTTAAAGGGACAATTAACTTTAGATAGAAAAGATTCTAATGAAACAAAATTAAAAATGAGTCCTACTAAAGGTAATCCTATTAATATTTATGAAAAATGTTCATCTGAAGGATTTAAATTAATAGGTAGTTTTGTTTCAGCTAGAAGAGCTGCTATGTTTTTAGAAATAAGTGGTAATACTGTTATAAGATATATGAATTCAGGTGAAATATATAAAGATAGATATAAATTTTCATCTAAATAAATTTAGAAAAACTAGGAATAAAATTTCACTATAAGCTGGAAACTCCTAAAGCCTTAGATACTATAATAATATGTTATAAGTGACAATTCTAATGGATATAACAATGGACAATCAGCAGGAAACCAAAAGATATTAAATTATATCTGAGTAGGATCCTCAGAGACTACATGTGAAAACCGATAATCGGTATGATATAGTCCAGTAGTATAAGAAATTATACTAATTTAACGACATTAATAGAATTAATATGAACTATTACACCTGCATTAATATTAATATTAATAGCTTTCCCTTCATTTAAATTATTATATTTAATGGATGAAGTAGTAGACCCATCATTAGTTATATATGGAGAAGGTCACCAATGATATTGAAGTTATGAGTATCCTGATTTTACAAATGCTGATGGTGAAATTATAGAATTTGATTCATATATCGTACCAGAAAGTGATTTAGAAGAAGGTACATTTAGAATGCTAGAGGTTGATAACAGAGTTATAATACCTGAATTAACACATACTAGATTTGTTGTATCATCTGCAGATGTTATACATTCTTATGCTTGTCCTTCTTTAGGTATCAAATGTGATGCTTATCCTGGAAGATTAAATCAAGCATCAGTTTATCTAAATCGTAAAGGTACATTTTTTGGACAATGTTCAGAAATATGTGGTATATTACATAGCTCTATGCCAATAGCAATTCAATCTGTTTCTATTAAAGATTTCTTATTATGATTAAGAGATCAAATGGAAGGTTAATATTTAAATAGTTAATTTTAAAGTATTATTAATTAGTTAATAAAAGTTAATTAATCTTATTGAAAGCGTGTTAATTTAATGGTAAAATACCATGCTACGGACATGTTAATACAAGTTCGAGTCTTGTACACGTTTCATTTTTTAATAATTTAGCATAGATAAATCACGAAAAAAAATTTCTTTATGAATTTTTCAATATTTTTATTTCTTACAGGTATATTAGGTTTTGTTTTAAATAGAAAAAATATAATTTTAATGTTAATTTCAATAGAAATTATGTTGTTATCTATAACATTCCTAATTTTAATAAGCTCTTTAAGTTTTGATGATATATTAGGTCAAACTTTTGCTGTATATATTATAACTATAGCAGGAGCAGAATCTGCAATAGGTTTAGGTATTTTAGTAGCATTTTATAGATTAAGAGGAAGTATTGCAATACAATTTAAATAATGTATTTAGTAATAATAATTTTACCATTATTAGGTTCAATAACTTCAGGTTTTTTTGGTAGAAAAATAGGTGTTACAGGTTCACATATTATTACATGTAGTTCTGTTATAATAACAACAATATTAGCTATAATAGCTTTTATAGAAGTAGGGTTTAATAATATACCAGTTACAATAAATATAGCAAGATGAATTGATGTAGAAGCACTTAATGTAATTTGAAATTTCAGATTTGATTCTTTAACAGTTTCTATGTTATTACCAGTTTTAATTGTATCTAGTTTAGTACATATATATTCTATTAGTTATATGAGCCATGATCCACATAACCAGAGATTTTTTAGTTATTTAAGTTTATTTACTTTTATGATGATAATTCTTGTTACAGGTAATAATTATTTACTGATGTTTGTAGGGTGAGAAGGTGTAGGTATTTGTTCATATTTATTAGTAAATTTTTGATTTACTAGAATAGCAGCAAATCAAAGTTCTATATCAGCTTTATTAACTAATAGAGTAGGAGATTGTTTTTTAACAATAGGTATTTTTGCTATGTTATGATCTTTTGGTAATATTGATTATAATTTAGTATTTTCATTAGTTCCTTATTACAATGAAAATATTATTACCTTAATAGGTATTTGCTTAGTAATAGGTGCTACAGCTAAAAGTTCACAAGTAGGACTACATATCTGATTACCTCAAGCTATGGAAGGTCCTACTCCAGTATCTGCTTTAATTCATGCAGCAACAATGGTTACAGCAGGTGTATATTTATTAATGAGATCATCACCTTTAATAGAATACAGTTCAACTGTTTTAGTTATTTGTCTGTGATTAGGAGCTATAACAACAATATTTAGTTCATTAATAGGTTTATTTCAACAAGATATTAAAAAAGTTATAGCTTATTCAACTATGAGTCAATTGGGTATGATGGTTATCGGTATAGGTTTATCATCTTATAATATTGCTTTATTTCATTTAGTAAACCATGCTTTTTATAAAGCATTATTATTTTTAGGTGCAGGAGCTGTTATACACTCAGTATCGGATAATCAAGATTTTAGAAAATATGGAGGTTTAAGACAATTCTTACCTTTAACTTATTCAGTAATGTTAATAGCATCTTTAAGTTTAGCTGCAATTCCTTTTATGACTGGTTTTTATTCTAAAGATTTTATATTAGAATCTGCTTATGGTCAATATTACTTATCAGGTACAATAGTGTATTTTATAGCAACTATAGGAGCTATGTTTACAACTCTTTATTCAGCAAAAGTTTTATATTTAACATTTTTAACTAATCCTAATGGACCGTTAGCTAATTATAAACTTGCTCATGAGGGTGATATGTTCCTTAATTTACCTTTAATTATATTAGCTATATTTTCTATTTTCTTTGGTTTTTTAACTAAAGATATATTTATCGGATTAGGTACTAGTTTTTTCTCAGATAATAGTTTATTTATACACCCTAACCATGAAATTATGTTAGATACAGAATTTGCTGTACCTGTTATATTTAAATTATTACCTTTTATTTTTACTATATTATTAAGTTTATTCTCTGTTTTATTTTCAGAATTTTTACCTAATTTACTTATTAATTTTAAATTTACTAATATTGGATATAATATTTTTAGTTTTTTTAACCAAAGATTTTATGTTGAATTAATATATAATAAATATATTGTAGAATTTGTACTTAAATTAGGTGGACAAACAACTAAAAATATAGATAAAGGTTCTGTTGAATTTATTGGTCCTTATGGTTTAGAAAGAGGATTATTAAATTTAAGTAATAGTATTGGTAATTTAAGCACAGGAGTTGTAACTAGTTATGCTTTATTTATATTAATGGGTTTAATATTTTATATTAGTTCCTTATACTTTTTTCATGATAATAATAATTTATTAATATTAGTTATGTTTGCTTTATTTACTTTGTTTAATAAACGCTAGAAAAGGGTTAAAGTCAAGATTAACCTAAATTTATATTTATATTTTTACTTAGAAAATGCTTTTATCTTCAATATTTTTTTTATTGTTATCAAATGCATTATCTTTTAGACGAGATAGTACTATTTTATATTCTAGAATAGGGATATTAGTATTATTATATTGCATATATTTATCATATAATAATTTATTTATAACATATTTAGATAATGGTGTTGGATTATTTGGAGGTTTATTTTATACATCCTCTATAACACAATCATTTCATATATTAATATTTATAATAAGTTTATTAATATTAAATATTACAGGATTTTATCCTAGAAAATTTATAGACGATAAATATAATATATATAATAAAATCTTTTCAACTCTTTATTTTATAAAAAAAACTGTTGTATCTAATATACTTTTAAAAAAAGGAGAACAATATACTATAATAGAATATACTTTAATTATTCTATTTATAATAATGGGTAGTGTTTTATTAATATCCAGTAGTGATTTAATATCTATTTTTTTATCAATAGAATTACAAAGTTACGGTTTATATTTATTATGTGCTATGTATAGAAACTCAGAATCATCTACTTCAGCTAGTTTGACATATTTTTTATTAGGAGGATTAGCATCTTGTTTTATATTATTAGGTATAGGTTTAATATATGCTAATATAGGTATAACATATTTAGATAGTTTTTATATAGTAAATAATTTATCTAATATTATAAATGAGCAAGATATAAATGGTATTATCTCTTATATTCCTTATAGTTTAATATTAATGGCTGTAGGTCTTTTATTTAAAATATCTGCAGCTCCATTTCATTTCTGATCTCCTGATGTATATGATGGTATACCTACAATAGTTACTACATTTGTAGCAATAATTGCTAAAATTTCTATACTAGTATTAATTTTACAATTGGTATATTATACTAATAATATATATATATATACAGAATATACTTGAACTTTAGCTTTATTATTAAGTTCATTATTATCTTTAATTATAGGTACTATTCTTGGGTTAACACAATTTAGAATAAAAAGATTATATGCTTATAGTACTATATCTCATTTAGGATTTATGCTTTTAGCATTAAGTATAAATAGTATAGAATCAATAGAGTCATTTATATTTTATATTATACAATATAGTCTATCTAATTTAAATGCTTTTGTTATACTTATAGCTATAGGTTATAGTTTATATTATTATAACGATAAAAATATAAATCATAATAATTTAATAGATAAAAATAATTCACCTATTCAATTAATAAGCCAACTTAGAGGTTATTTTTATATAAATAGTATATTAGCTTTAAGTTTAGCTATAACTTTATTCTCTTTCGCAGGTATTCCTCCTTTAATGGGGTTTTTTGCAAAACAGATGGTATTTTCTGCAGCTTTACAAGAAGGATTTATATTTATCACTTTAATTGCAGTATTAACTAGTGTAATTAGTGCAGTATATTACTTATTTATTGTAAAAACAATGTTTTTTGATAACCATTCTTATATTTACTATAATAAATTACAAAATATTAAAATACCTGCTCTTATATTAAGAAAAGAAAAAATTAAAGATAAAATATATTTTAATTCTGAATTTGCTTTATCTAGTTCATTTAGTATTATTATTTCTATATTAACATTAATAATACTTTTATTTATGTTTATGCCTAATGAATGATTACATATGTCAAATATATTATCAATTGTATTATTTATACCTAATAATATATAATTAATTAATTAATTTAAGAAAAAGCGTAGTAAATATATATATATATACATATAATTACAAATATGAGAATTTTAAAAAGTCATCCTTTATTAAGTTTAGTTAATTCTTATTTAATAGATTCACCACAACCTTCTAATATTAGTTATTTATGAAATTTTGGTTCATTATTAGCTTTATGTTTAGGTATACAAATAGTAACAGGTGTTACACTTGCTATGCATTACACACCAAGTGTGAATGAAGCATTTGATTCTGTAGAACATATTATGAGAGATGTAAATAATGGTTGATTATTACGTTATTTACATTCTAATACAGCATCTGCTTTCTTTTTTTTAGTTTACCTACATGTAGGTAGAGGTATGTATTATGGTTCATACAAACTATTAACTTTAACATGAGTTATTGGTACTATTATCTTAGTAGCTATGATGGCTACAGCTTTTTTAGGATACGTACTGCCTTATGGTCAAATGAGTTTATGAGGTGCAACAGTTATAACTAATCTTATGAGTGCTATACCTTGAATAGGGCAAGATATAGTTGAATTTATTTGAGGAGGTTTTAGTGTAAATAATGCTACATTAAACAGATTTTTTGCTTTACATTTTGTATTACCTTTTGTTTTAGCTGCATTAGTTATAATGCATCTAATAGCATTACATGATACAGTAGGATCAACAAATCCATTAGGTATTTCAGGTAATTATGATAGATTACCTTTTGCTCCTTATTTTATATTTAAAGATTTAGTAACTATATTCCTTTTCTTTTTAATTTTATCTATATTTGTATTTTTTATGCCTAATGCTTTAGGAGATAGTGAAAATTACGTTATGGCAAATCCTATGCAAACACCACCTGCTATAGTTCCTGAATGGTATTTATTACCTTTTTATGCTATATTAAGATCTATACCTAATAAATTATTAGGTGTTATAGCTATGTTTTCTGCATTATTGATATTATTAATAATGCCTATAACAGATTTATCTAAATTAAGAGGAGTACAGTTTAGACCTTTAAGTAAAGTAGCTTTCTATATTTTTGTTGCTAATTTCTTAGTATTAATGCAATTAGGTGCAAAACATGTAGAGTCTCCATTTATAGAATTTGGTCAAATATCTACTGTATTATATTTCTCACATTTCCTTATTATTATGCCTATAATTAGTTTAATTGAAAATAGCTTAACTGAATTAGCCACTAAAAAATAATAAAAAACCTTTTTAAGGTGAAAGGAGTTTGAGTAAGAGGTCTTACGTTTGGATTGCAAATCTGAATATAGGGATTCGAGTTCCCCGGACTCCTAAAAAATTTCTTTTATTTTTTATAGTATACTGCATTATAGATTTTACATATTGTAAAATCTTTTTTTAGTAGTAAATAAAATTTATTTTTATTTTTTTTCAAAACATATATATATATTGTACTAAGAGTTATATGAGTAATATTGTAAGTCAATATATATATGTATATTATATATATACACACATGTATTTACAAATAAGTAAATTCAATTACTTATTTATTTATTTTTTTTCATTTTTTATTCATTTATACCGTATTTAGTAAGATTTACCTATGGTTAATTTAACGTTTATTATATCAATTATTGAAAGTTTATTAGTAATTGTACCTGCTTTATTATCTGTTGCATTTGTAACTGTAGCTGAACGTAAAACCATGGCAAGCATGCAAAGAAGATTAGGGCCTAATATTGTAGGTTACTATGGTTTATTACAAGCTTTTGCAGATGCACTAAAATTATTATTAAAAGAGTATGTTTCACCAACTCAAGCTAATATAATTTTATTTTTTCTTGGACCTATAATAACTTTAATATTTTCTTTATTAGGATATCTTGTAATACCTTACGGTTATGGGTTATATATTTCAGATTTTAATTTAGGTATTTTATATATGTTAGCTGTGTCTTCATTAGCTGCATATGGTATATTATTAGCAGGTTGATCTGCTAATTCTAAATATGCTTTTTTAGGGTCATTAAGAAGTACAGCTCAATTAATTAGTTATGAATTAATATTAAGTTCTGTTATATTATTAGTAATATTATTAACAGGTAGTTTAAATTTAATAGTTATAACAGAAGCACAAAGAATTGTAAATTTTCTTTTCCCATTGTTTCCTTTGTTTTTAGTATTTTTTGTGGGTTCTATAGCTGAAACAAATAGAGCACCTTTTGATTTAGCAGAGGCTGAATCAGAACTAGTTAGCGGATTTATGACAGAACACTCTGCTTCTATATTTGTTTTCTTTTTTTTAGCTGAATATGCTAGTATAGTTTTAATATGTATATTAAATAGTATATTGTTTTTAGGTGGTTATTTATTTATTATTCCTATAGATTCATTAATTTACATATTAAATGTTATTAATATAACATCTAATGATAATATTATTAATACAATATCCTTAAGTTTATCTAGTTCATCGTTATATTTAGCTATAAAAACTGCTACTTTAATATTTGTTTTTATTTGAGTAAGAGCCTCTTTTCCTAGAATACGTTTTGATCAATTAATGTCAGTATGTTGAACTATATTATTACCTATAATAATAGCATACATTGTATTAATACCTTGTATTGTTTACGGTTTAGATATAATATCTTTTAATACATCTATATTTTAAAAAATAAAGTTTATAAAAAAAATAAATTTTATTTTTAAAGTTCTTATAGCTCAAAGGTAGAGCAGAATACTGTTAATATTCGTATAGATGTTCGATTCATCTTAAGAACGGTATATATTAAAAGCCTAATATTTATAATTGAAATAAATTATAAATTAATATTTTAATAATTGACTACATCAATGTATGTAAGTTGTATACATAATACTTTATAAGTATTTTAGTAAATTAAATAATATATTATACTTTATAATGTCTTTATTATTATTATTAATTCCTTTATTTGGTATAGGTTTAGTATCTATAGATTCTAATTACGGATTATTTACAAGAAATAATATAAAAATAAAATGAATAGCTTTATTAACTTCTATTATAAATTTAATAATTTCCTTAGTTATGTTTATAATATTTGATTTTAGCAGTAAACAATTTCAATTTATAGAAGAAAATTATAATATTAATTATTTCGATATATATTTAGGTGTAGATGGTATTTCAATATATTTTATATTACTTACTACTATAATAATGCCTATAGCATTATTATCTAATTGAAATACCATACAACCCAAAAACGTATTATCGTTTACAGTAATAATATTATTATTAGAAACTTTATTATTAGCAGTTTTTTTAGTTTTAGATATATTATTATTTTATATTTTTTTTGAGAGTATTTTACCTCCTCTTTTTTTATTAATAGGTTTATTTGGATCTAGTAATAAAGTAAGAGCTAGCTTTTATTTATTTTTATACACTCTGTTAGGTTCATTATTTATGTTATTATCTATAATAACAATGTCTTCTATAATGGGTACTACAGATTTTGATGCATTATTTAAAACTAATTTTAAATATGTTACTCAAATATTTTTATTTTATGGTATATTTATAGCTTTTGCTATAAAAACACCTACTATTTTTTTAAATACTTGATTATTAAAGGCTCATGTTGAATCACCTCTTTCAGGTAGTATAATATTAGCTGGTATAGTTTTAAAATTAAGTTTATACGGTATATTTAGACTTATTTTACCTTTATTACCTAAAGCTTATATAAATTATACTTATATAATTTATGTTATAGGGGTTATAACTATTATTTATGCTAGTTTTAGTACATTAAGAACAATAGATGTTAAAGAACTTATAGCTTATTCATCAGTATCTCATGCAGCTGTATATTTACTAGGTGCTTTTAGTAATACAATACAAGGTATTGAAGGAGCTATAGCATTAGGATTAGCTCATGGTTTTGTTTCTTCTGGTTTATTTATATGTGCAGGTGGAATTTTATATGATAGATCTTCTACTAGATTAATTACATATTATAGAGGTATAGCTCAAGTAATGCCTATATTTAGTGTATTATTTTTTATATTATCATTAGGTAATTGTGGTGTTCCTTTAACTTTAAATTTCTTAGGTGAATTTATGTCATTATATGGAGTATTTGAAAGAATGCCAATTTTAGGTATAATGGCAAGTTCTTCTATTGTATTTTCTGCAGCTTATACAATATTTATGTATAATAGAATAGCTTTTGGTGGTTCTTATTCTGTATATTTTAAAGACAATATTGGAGATGTAAGTAAAAGAGAATTTATTATGTTATTAATATTTGTAATCTTTACAGTATTATTTGGTATTTATCCTGCACCTATATTAGATGGTTTACATTATTCAGTATCTTCTTTAATATATAATATTTCATAAAAAAAAAATAATTATTTTTTTTAATTCTTATTAGCTCAATGGTAGAGCAGAATACTTCTAATATTTTGATCCGAGTTCGAATCCCGGATAAGAATTTTAATAATAAATTTATTAAACAAATCCTTCAACCTACAATAAAATAATGATACAAATAATAATCTATTATATAATTATAATAATAATGCCACAATTAATGCCTTTTTTCTTTGTAAATCAAGTAGTATTTACTTATGTAATATTAACTATCATAATATATGTTTTTACTAAATATATATTACCTAAATTTGTACGTGTGTTTATATCACGTATTTATATTAATAAATTATAAGAAAATAATAAAAAAATAAAAATTTTAAGTAGATAAACCAAAAATCTTACTAAAAAAGTTATGTAATAACTATACTTTACATTTAAATATTTATATACAAATGATTAGACAAGATATTATTTTAAGTCCACTAGATCAATTTGAAATCAGAGATTTATTATCTTTAGATATAAGTTTATTAGGTAATACTCATTTTTCATTAACTAATATTGGTTTATATTTATTAATAAGTATATTTATAATAATTACTTATAGTTTATTAGCAACTAATAATAATAAAATTTTACCTAATAATTGATCTATTAGTCAAGAAACATTATATTCAACAGTTTTTAGTATAGTGATAAATCAAATAAACGCAAATAAAGGGCAAATATATTTCCCTTTTATATATGCATTATTTATATTTATTCTAGTAAATAATTTAATAGGTATGGTACCTTATAGTTTTGCACCTACAGCTCATTTTATTTTAACTTTCTCTATTAGTTTTACTGTTGTCTTAGGTGCAACAATATTAGGGTTCCAGAAACATGGGTTAAAATTTTTTTCTTTATTTGTACCTTCAGGTTGTCCTTTAGGTTTATTACCTTTATTAGTTTTTATAGAATTTGTATCATATATTTCTAGAAACGTATCATTAGGTTTAAGATTAGCTGCTAATATTTTAAGTGGTCATATGCTTTTAAATATATTAGGTGGATTCACTTATAATATTATGACTTCAGGTATTATTTTCTTTATATTAGGTTTATTACCTTTAGCTTTTATTATAGCTTTCTCAGGTCTAGAATTAGCTATTGCTTTTATACAAGCACAAGTGTTTGTGGTATTAACTTGCTCTTATATTAAAGATGGTCTTGATTTGCATTAAATAAAAATGGGTTAGACCTATATTAAATATATAGGAATACAAATATTATATATGAGTAAAGTCCAACACTAAGCATATATATATGTATATTTTATATTAATTAATATAAAATATACATAAATCATAAGAACTAGGATTTTTACAGAAACTATTAAATATAAATTATTTATATTATCGAACAATACTCCTGTATTTAGTTTTTATTTAGAATCATATAAAACAGGAACTGGCTTACTGTATTTCCTATATATTAGGTATATTATAAATTTTTATAATATACCTAGAAATAAAAAAAATAATTTAAGTATATACAACAATTTAAATATATAAAAAATATTTATATATTCAAAAAAAAAATTGAGTTTGATGATGGCTCTGATTGAATGCTGTCCAAGTACTTGACACATGCTAATCGAACGACCACCTAATACAACGTGTGAGGTGGTAGTGGTGTACAGGTGAGTAATGACAATTTGGCTACCTTAGAGCAAGGGCAAATCCCTTATGGAAAGGAAAATAAATTCCGCTTTAAGATGTTAATTTTTTGTCTCGGTTAATAGTAGAAAAGGTAAATACTTATCTAGTTAATATCCGTAGTCGTGACTGAGAGGTCGATCGACCACATTGGGTCTGAAAAAACCCCAATGCGTATTAGTACAGCAGTGAGGAATATTGGTCAATGGCCTAACGGCTGAACCAGTAACTTGGAAGAATGAAATTGTATTAATTATACTAACGATTAATTCGTATAAAATTCTAAATAGAATAATGAAAATGACAATTTTCTATTTATAAGTCTTGACCAAAATACGTGCCAGCAGTCGCGGTAATACGTAAAAGACTAGTGTTAGTCATCTTTAACAGGTTTAAAGGGTACCTAGACGGTAAACTAATCTCTAATTGAGTATTGTTTGCTAGAGTTTTATAAGAGAAGAAAGAATTCCTGGAGTAGGGATAGAATACTTTAATACCAGGAGGACTGGTAACGGCGAAAGCATTCTTCTATGTAAAAACTGACGTTGAGGGACGAAGGCTTGGGTAGCAATAAGGATTAGATACCCTAGTAGTCCAAGCAGAAAATGATGAGTGCCATAGGCTAGTAATAAAATTAGCCTATAAATGAAAGTGTAAGCATTCCACCTCAAGAGTAATATGGCAACATATAAACTGAAATCATTAGACCGTTTCTGAAACCAGTAGTGATGTATGTTATTTAATTCGATGATCCGCGAAAAACCTTACCACAATTTGAATGATATTAATTTATCACAAGCGCTGCACGGCTGTTTTTAGTTAATGTCGTGAGATTTGGTTAATTCCTCTAATTAACGAAAACCCTTACTTTATTTATAAATATAAAGTAGTTCACCATTATATTGGATCGATAAAAGGGACTAAGACAAGTCATCATGGCCTTAATATTGTGGGCTATAGACGTGCCGCACATGCCTTAACAAAAGGATGCGATATTGTGAAATGGAGCTAATCCTTAAAATAGGATATAATATATGGATTGTAGTCTGTAATTCGACTACATGAATAAGGAATTACTAGTAATCGTGAATTACCAACGTCACGGTGAATTTAATCTCAGCTAGGTACTAACCACTCGTCAGGCGCTGAAAGAAGTATGTGCAATAAGTTTGATTTACTTATAATATAATATATTAAAAAATATACGTTTTATAGGCTTGATTTTCGTATGTATGACTTTGATTGGTGTTAAGTCGAAATATGGTTCATGTAAGGGAACTTGCATGGGATGAATAAATCTAACTAAAATTAAGTTTGTAAATCTTTTTAAGGTAATTGGTAATAAATCCAACTGGTTCAATTCCAGATAAAGATATATATTATTATTAAGGAAGGTTCCATTATTGGTAAAATGGGTTGAGCTGTAAACTCAATAGCAATATGCTTTTAGGAGTTCGAATCTCTTGCTTCCTAAGCTCCATGGTTTGTGGAGTTCTTGGTACCTACTGCGTTTGGAACTCTTTATATCATAATAAATAGTTTATGATTATTAAAGATTATATATTTTGAATATGACCACTATATTAATGATAAATGATTATTTAACTAACGGGTTTAAAGTTGAAATTATTAATATAATTTATATACTTTCAATTTTGTTTGGTATTTTTACTATTATAAGTAGAAATCCAATTGTTTCAGTTTTATTTTTAATAGGATTATTTGTTAATATATCAAGTTTATTAATATTAATAGGATTTCATTTTATAGGTTTGTCTTATATTTTAGTTTATGTAGGAGCTGTATCTATTTTATTTTTATTCATTTTAATGTTAATAAATATAAGAATATCTGAATTATTAAGTGAAACTAATAATGATATACCTTTAGCTATATTAACTGTAATGTTATTTTATTTTATAATCGGACAAATTTTACCTGTAAATTATATAGTGGATTCAAAAACGATAAATAAATTGTCAGATTCTATAGTTGATGTACATAATTTAATTTTTAAAGATTCAAATTATGAAAATATAGTTTATGTAAGTAGTAAAACTTGAGATAACTCTTTAGTAGACGTATCACACATATCAGCTATAGGAAATATAATGTATACAAATTATGCTATTTGACTTATCATTGTTTCAGTAATTTTATTATTAGCAATGGTAGGATCTATAGTAATAACAATTAAACAAAGACAATAACATGTGATAAAGATAAAATAAGTTTTTAGTTTTAATAATTAATATAATAAAATTAGTACAAATGGTTTACAAACCAAAATCTAATTTCCAAAATCATCCTTTTCATTTAGTATCTCCTTCTCCTTGACCTATATATACTAGTATGTCATTATTTATATTAACTACTTCAACAGTATTATTTATGCACGGTTTTCAAGGATTTGAAAAATTAGTGTTAATAAGTATATTAAATGTTATATATTCTATGGGTTTATGATTTAGAGATGTTATATCAGAAGGAACTTATTTAGGTAATCATACATATGCAGTACAAAGAGGTTTAAATCTTGGAGTAGGATTATTTATAATTTCTGAGGTATTTTTCTTTTTAGCCATATTTTGAGCCTTTTTTCATAGTTCTATCTCACCAAGTGTAGAATTAGGAGCACAATGACCTCCTATGGGTATAGATGGTGTTAATCCTTTTGAACTACCTTTATTAAATACTGTAATATTATTATCGTCTGGTGTAACAGTAACTTATGCTCATCATTCTTTAATACAAGGAAATAGAAAAGGAGCATTGTATGGTAATATAACTACTATTATATTAGCCATAGTATTTACAGGTTTACAAGGATTAGAATATTCAGTTTCTTCTTTCACTATCTCAGATAGTGTTTATGGTTCTTGTTTTTATTTTGGTACAGGATTTCATGGGTTACATGTAATTATAGGTACTGCTTTTTTAACAGTAGGATTATGACGTATTTTAGCATATCATTTTACAGATCATCACCATTTAGGTTTAGAATCTGGTATTTTATATTGACATTTTGTTGATGTAGTATGACTATTTTTATATATTTCAGTATACTACTGAGGTTATTAATTAAGTAATATACGAAGCAGGTACAATTACTAATAAACTTTTAATTTTAGGTTTTTACTAAATACATAGATATAAATACGAATATATATATAAATTTCAATATAATTATGAATCACGAATTAGTTTTAACACATTGATGGGGTAAAACCATATCTTATGCTTCAAAGGCGGAGGGAACTTCAGTACTTTCAGGTGAATTATTTCTTTTTATAGAAGACTCTGGTAAATTACAAGATGAAAGAACTAGTCTTTTAACAGGAGTAAACTACCATAAAAAAGAAGTAAAATTTGAAGTTGTTGATGAATATGGTGAAAATGATTCAGGAGAATTAGTACGATTCAGAAGTCGTTTCACTATAGTTCCTAGACGTAATGCTACTATGGACTTCGGCACTACTTCAGGTAACATTTTGTTTTTAGCTAGATTATTACGTAATAATTGTTTTAAAATAAAAAGAAGACTTAATGTTATGAGAGAGATTGTAGACGATGCTCAAAATAACGATATAGATCTACCGGATTATTTATACAATATGTACATGAATTGTGAAAAATTGTATTATTCAATGCAAGGTGAAATAGGGTTTTTAGCTAATACTGTTGTAGCGGCTATAAGTTAAGTATTTCTGTCAAAACATATTTGACAGAAAGAGACTTTAGTTTAAAGGTAAAACATGTGACTTTTAATCATTATAATATGAGTTCGAATCTCATAAGTCTTAATAAAAAAATTCATGACTATAAGTTAATGGTAGACTATTTACCTTCCAAGTAAAGTGTGTCGATTCGAATTCGACTAGTCATAATTTATAGTAAATATGCTAATTTAAATTCAACTAGCTATTAAAAGGGTTAATAACTTAATTGGTAAAGGGTTTTCTTGTCGAGAAAATAGATGCCGGATCGAGGCCGGCTTAACCCGTTAATAATAGGAAAAGTTACTATCGGTAGGGTAAGATATTTGCTAAATATTGTCTCTTTAGACCTAGATGTTCGACTCATCTCTTTTCCGGTAAATTAAAATTTCTATAACTTAATTAAAAGTTATATAATATTTATTAATTAAATTGATATAAAAAATTAATAAAGATATTAATTTAATATAAATATTTTTTTATTAAATTAACCAAAGAGTATAGTTTAACGGTAAAATAGGTGACTTCAAATCATTTGTTCCTAGTTCAAATCTAGGTGCTCTTGTAAGGTTCTTTAGCTTAATAGGTAAAGCGCGTTCTTGATAAGGATGTGTTCGATGTTCGACTCATTGAAGAATCAGTACAACAAAAGTTTTGTTGTAAAAGTATAATTAAAATCTTAATTAAATTAAAGTTATATCTATATATTTTGTACTAATAAAAAGTTACTAAATTTTTAATAAATACAATTATAGAGCCGTAATCTAGTATTGTGTTTTAACAATAAATATTATATTTAAGAGAGTTGGCTGAGCGGTTGAAGGCATCTAGCTTGAGATTAGAAAGAAGATTTACTTCTCGTGGGTTCAAATCCTACACTCTCTGATTGATTAAATTCAATAATTAATAGGTTATACCTATATTGTGTATATATAGATTAAAATTGTATATGGAAAATTTCAAAGTTAAAATAAGTGTGATACCTGTTATATAATATGAGAATACTAATGAATTAAAAAATATTATATTACACAATAATAATAATAAATCTGGTATATAAAGTTGAAATAATTTAGTTATAGGAAAAAGTTATATAGGATCTTTTGTATCTTTAGATAAAAGATTTAATAGTTATTACTTTACAAGTTATTTAAAA
>Ga0137415_10002330_pt1 | contig 18947 bp, 12 predicted proteins | sample CZODoug3_1_1_16f_FD_183082 | JGI IMG/M metagenome (GOLD analysis project Ga0137415, IMG submission 183082) | Vadose zone soil fungal communities from Angelo Coast Range Reserve, California, USA - CZODoug3_1_1_16fungal (Hybrid Assembly) | ecosystem: Environmental > Terrestrial > Soil > Vadose...
TGCGTCTGCTGGCCATCGTCGCGCTGGTCGCCGCCAACGCCTTCTTCGTAGCGGCCGAATTTGCGCTGGTCGCTTCCCGCCGCACCCGCATCGAGGCCATGGTCCGGCGCGGCGACCGCAAGGCGCGCACCGTGCGCAAGGCGCTCGGCAACCTGTACAGCCTGCTCTCGGCGACCCAGCTCGGCATCACCCTTACGTCGATCCTGCTCGGCTACGTCGCCGAGGATACCGTCGCCCATCTGTTTCACGACTGGTTCGCGACCCTGCCGCGCGGCCTCGACTTTCTGACACGCGGGGGTATTGCCTCCGTCGTTGCGGTCGGCGCGATCTCGTTCCTGCATGTGGTGTTCGGCGAGTTGGTCCCCAAGACGTGGGCGATCACCTATCCCGAAGCCACCAGCCGATGGGTCGCGACCCCGCTCATCGTCTTCTCCTGGATCACGCGGCCGTTCAATTTTTTCCTGAACACAAGCGCGCGCCTCGTGCTGCGCCTGCTCGGCATCAAGAGCTCGAGCCCCGAGCTCGATCGCGTGCATTCGCCCGAAGAGATCCGCATGCTGGTCCAGCAGAGCCGCAAGACCGGCGGCCTCGACGCGGGCGACGCGCGCCTGCTGGAAGGCGTCTTCGAGTTCAGCGAAAAGAATGCGCGCGACGTAATGACGCCGCGCACCCAGATCGTGGCACTCCCGGCCGAGGCGTCGCTCGCCGAGGCCGCCGACCGCGTCGCCGCCGCGGGCCGGTCGCGCTATCCGGTGAAGGGCGAATCGCTCGATGACGTCGTCGGCATCGTGCACGCCAAGGACATCCTGCGCGGGCTGCTGTCCGGAGCGGAGGCACCGGTGCAGGACATCGCTCGGCCCGCCTTCTTCGTCCCGGGCACACGGGAAGTCGAAGACGTCCTGGCGGACATGAAACGCCAGAAAGTGCATCTCGCCATCGTGCTCGATGAATTCGGCGGAACCGCGGGGCTCGTGACGATGGAAGACCTGCTCGAGGAAATCGTCGGGCCGATCTACGACGAGTACGATCAGGCGCCGACCGCCGCGCCGGGGACCGGCAGCGCGGGCAGCGGCGTACCGATTCTCCCCGGCAGTACCGAAATCGACGACGTCAATCGCATCCTCAGGCTGCACCTCGACGACGCGGACTACACCACGATTGGCGGGCTGCTGTTCGGGCGGCTCGGCCGGCTTCCGAAAGTAGGCGACCGCGTCAATCTAGAGGGCGCGACGTTCGAGATTCTGGAAATGGATGGCCGGCGCGTGGGGAAGGTGCGCGTCTGGCCGGCGACCACGCACGTCCCGGAGCCGTCGAGCTAGTCTCCCCGCTGCTGGCGGGCGCCCACCAGTTGCACCGCCAGCTCCAGCGACGCGCGCATCGACCCCGCGTCCGCGATTCCTTTCCCCGCGATGTCGAACGCCGTCCCGTGATCGGGTGACGTGCGGATGAATGGCAACCCCAGCGTCACGTTCACCCCGGTGCCGAAGCCCGAGACCTTCACCGCCGTCATTCCCACGTCGTGATAGGGCGCGAGCACGGCGTCGAACTCGCCACGCAGCGCGCGCACGAACACGGTGTCGGCGGGGAGCGGCCCGGCGGCGTCGAGCGCCGTCGCGGCGGGCCGCAGCAGGCGTTCGTCCTCGTCGCCGAAGAGTCCGCTTTCGCCGGCGTGCGGGTTGAGCGCGCACAACGCGAGGCGCGGCGTGGTGATGCCCCACCACTGCCGCAGCGCATCGGTCGCGATGCGTCCCGCCTGCACCACGCGCTCGGTCGTCACCGAGGCGATCGCGTCCCGCAGCGAGAGGTGCGTCGTCACCAGCACGACCCGCAGCCGCCCCGTCGTCAACATCATGGCCACCGGGACATCACCGGCGATATGGGCGAGGAATTCCGTCACGCCGGGAAACCGATAGCCGGCGGCGTGCAGTGCGAGCTTGTTCACGGGTCCGGTGACGATCGCGTCGGCCTCACCGGAGAGCGCGAGTCGCGCAGCGGCCTCGATGTTCTGGGCGGCCGCCCGACCCGCCTCGAGGTCGTTCGGCATCTTGGCTCCGTCCTCCAACCCACCGACGATGCGGACATCCGCGTCGAGGGGCTGCCGCAGCGCTTTGCGCACCACTTCGGGGCCGATCCCTCGCGGATCGCCCACGGCCACCGCCAGGCGCGGCCGAGAAGGGGGAGGAGCCAAGGCTAGAGTCTGATGTCGATGTAAATCTGACGCCGCAGTTGATCGATGAAATGCCGGATGGCGAGCTGATCGCCGAGCGACTGGCGGATCCGGATCTTCACGTCCTCGAACGACAATTCGCCCGCGTCGTGGCGAGCGGTGACCTCGAGGACCACGAACTTGGTGCGCCGCGTATCGGCTCCTTGGACGATGACCGCCTTCAGTCCCGCCGTCGTATCCGTCGCGAGGACCTTCTGGTACTCCGGCGGCAGGTCCGTGAACGGTGCCTCCTCCGCCAGCTTGGGCTCTTGCGGGTCGGCGTAGGTCTTCGCCAGAGAATCGAAGGACGCCCTCGCCCCTCCGCGGGCCAGCGCGTCGTGGAGCGAATCTGCGCGATGCCGGGCGATCGCGATCTGCGCCGCGCTGACTTCGGGGACGACGAGAATGTGCCTGGCCAGAATCTCGGCCGGCTGCGTGCGCTCGACGTTGATGATGTGGAATCCGAACGACGTCTCGACGGGACCCGCGATCTCTCCGGGACGGACGCGGAACGCGACGTCCTCAAACTCCTTGACCATCACTCCGCGGCGGAACCACCCCAGCTCGCCGCCCTGGGCCGCGGAGGCGCTGTCGCCCGAGAACTTCTTCGCCGCTGCCGCAAAATCGGCGCCCGGGTGCCGCAGCGCCACCACAAGCGACTCGGCGAGCTGGAACGCCCGCTGCCGTGCGACCGAATCCGGCGCCGGCTTGAGCACGATCTGACGGAACGACACCGTCGCGGGCCGCTTCGGCTGCTGCTCCTTGTTCTGTTGCCAGAACTCGCGCATTTGCGCATCGGTCGGCGGAATCGGGCGGAGTTTCCCCTTCTGCCGCTGCGCCTCGATCAGGCGCTGCGCATACAGCTGCCGGCGCTGTTCGTCGGCCAGCCAGCGGCGCCACTCTTCGACCGATCCGAAACGCGCTTGGCGAATCTGATCGCGGAAATCGTTCTCGGAGGTGAATTGCTTGCGGACGTTTTGATACGTCTGCTCCACCTGATCGAGCACTTCCTGGTCCGTCACCTTGATCGAGGTGTCGCGCTCCGCCTGCTGCACCAGAATCTCGAGTTCGACCAAGCGGTCGAGGACTTGTCGCCGCATGGCCGCGAGCCCGGCGGAGTCCGTTGGCAGCGCCTGTCCCTGAGCTTGCTGCTGGACCATTTCCTCTTCGATTTGCGACGCGAGAATAGGACGCGTGCCCACGATCGCCACGATCCGATCGAGTGTTTGCGCGGCGGCGGTCGCCGCGACCATGGACGCCGCCAGGAGAACACCAAGAGTTCTCATCGCGGCACCTGCCTTCTCGTCGTGTCGATCGGCGCGGGTCCTGGTGCGGGCGCAATACGCGGCGCGTTGGATGCCTGGGCCGAATCGGAGCGAATCTCCTGGCCCCGCTCGACCGCCCGCCGTACGCCCGCCGCGTCCACATCCCAGCGCGCGTCCGCGAGCAGAGTATCGGCCAGGAAGGCGGGCAGCGGGTAGAACCGGGCCCGTCCATGGAACACGCGATCGAAATAGTCGTTCACCCGTCCCAGCGCGAAAGTGGCGCGCTCATCAGGCGTCTTGCCAGCCGAATCGCGGAGCATCTCCGGTGACAGGTTCAGGAGATTCGTGATCATGAGCATCGTGGAGTCGTGCTCCGCGCGCACACGCTGCCAGTCCTGCGCCGTGAGCGCGACCTTGGCGGAGTCCGCCAGCTCCAGCATGAGCTGCTGCTGCGCCAACGACTTCAGGAACTGGTTGATCTGCTCGTCGTTCGCCTGCGGCAGCGCGCTGATGATCTGGGGATCGAGGGCGTTCAACCAGCGCGCGAAGTCCCGCACCTTCAGCGATCCGCCGCGATACTTCACGAGCACCCGGTTGCTGGAGCGCGCGGCATCCATGTCCTGGGCGGCCGCCTTCGCGTAGGCGGGAGCATTGCTCACCGGTTGGATCTTTCGCCTGATGACGAGGCTGTCAGCGTACATCGAGTCGGCGTGGCGCGACATCCGTTCCTGTAGACCGATGCGGAACGAATCCCGCACCTCGGCCAGCGGTGGACGACGAATGATGTGATAGCCGAACTGGCTCTTCACCACCTCGCTGATGCCGCCCGGCGCGAGCTGCCAGGCCGCGTCATCGAATTCGGCGACGTACTGGCCTCGCGTCGAGAGCCCCAGCGATCCGCCATCGACCTTCGACGTTGGATCCTCTGAATACCGTGAGGCGAGCTGCGCGAACCGAGCGCCGGCCGTACGCGCCTGTGGCAGCAGCTGGTCGGCTTGGCGGCGCTTCTGCGCGTCGATTCTGATCAATTGGTTCGGGTCCGTCGATTTGCTGCCCTGGGGGGGGAGCACCCGGAAGAGGATGTGCTGGAACACACGGTATGGCCCGCTCTGATAGGCCGAATCCAGTTGTGGCGGCGTCAGGTCTTTGCCCGTAACGATCCGGTCGTGGAAGCGTTGCCATTTGAGTCTGGACACGACCGGCCACATCGCCGTCGCCGCCGTCGCGGAGTCCCGCAGATTCTTGCCGGACGCCAGCGCTTCCGCAAACAGGGAGTACTCGACCCAGTAGCGCGACACGTGGGTCAACGTCATCGGATCGAGCGGCACCTGCTTGCTCTCCCCCGCCCACCCGCCGAGTCGTTCCACCGTCAAGGTCTGGCCATTGGCGCGCGCCACGACGTCCGCGCGCGACGAGAACGCGTCGCGCAGCGCGTTGCACCCAAGTAGGGTCAGTGAGGTCAGCGCCGGCAACACCAGACTCAAACGTCGCATCCGTTTCCTCTTTCTCTGGTTAACCGTGATGGTCACGCAGAACGGCCGTGAGCGCCCGGACCAGGCCGGGGCCGATCGACTCTCCGCCGAGCCGGCGGAGCCTGAGGGAGAGCGGCATCGCGCGCCGCACGTCCGCTTCGAACTGCACCGCCTCGAGGGCCACCTGCAGGCCCGCCAAACGCGGCGACGCGTCGCGCCGGAAAGTGAGCCGCGCTTCGTCGCCCTTGATCAAGACCGTCTCCAAACCGGCCTGAGCACCCAGCGCGCGCAGCTCGGCGACGAGCAGGAGCCGCTCAGCGGCCGCCGGTAATCGCCCGAAACGGTCACGCAACTCGTCACGAACGGCTTGAATCTCACCTGGTTGCTCAGCCCGCGCCAGCCGCCGGTACAAATTGAGCTTCGCGTCATCATCGGCGACGTACTCATCCGGCAAATGCGCCGGCGCGTCCATCGTCACATCGGGTGGAGAGAACTGCTCCCTGCTCCCGGCGCCCTCCTCCCCATGTTTCAGCCCGCGTACCGTTTCTTCCAGCCACCGCAGATACATGTCGAAGCCGACCGCCTGCACGTGCCCCGACTGCTCGCCTCCGAGCAGATTCCCCGCGCCACGGAGCTCCAGATCCCGCAGCGCGATGCGATAGCCCGATCCCAGATCAGTATGATGCTCGAGCACCTGCAAACGTTCCTCCGCCTGGGGATCGACCTGCTCGGGTACGAGCAGATAGCAGAAGGCCCGGCGGTGGCTCCGCCCCACCCGCCCGCGCAGCTGATACAACTGGGCGAGGCCGAAGCGGTCGGCCCGGTCCACGATCATCGTGTTGGCGTTGGGCACGTCGAGGCCCGATTCGACGATCATCGTGGAGACGAGGATATCCACCTCGCCGCGCACGAATTGGCCCATGACGGCCTCGAGATCCGCCTCGCGCATCTGCCCGTGCGCCACGGCGAGCCTCGCTCGCGGCGCGAGCGAGCGCACCCGCGCCGCCACGGTTTCGATCGTCTCGATGCGGTTGTGGACGAAATAGACCTGGCCGCCGCGATCTACCTCCCGTGCAATCGCCTCCTCGAGCAGCGCATCGTCCCAGGGCTCGACGAACGTCAGGACGGGAGAGCGGTCCTTCGGCGCGGTCTCGAGCAGCGCGAGGTCGCGCAGGCCGGCGAGGGAGAGGTGCAGGGTTCGCGGAATCGGTGTGGCGGTGAGCGTCAATACGTCCATGCTCAGCTTGAGCGCCTTCAGCCGCTCCTTGTGCCGCACGCCGAAGCGATGCTCCTCGTCGACGACCAACAGACCAAGATCCTTGAACGTGACGTCCGCGGAGAGCAACCGGTGGGTCCCGATGACGATATCGACCTCGCCGGCGGCGAGCCGCTCCACCAGTGGAGCCGTCTCCTTGCTGCTGCGAAAGCGTGACAATACCTCGATGCGCACCGGGTAATCGGCGAGCCGCTCGCGAAAGGTGCGGCCGTGCTGCTCGGCGAGAATCGTCGTGGGCACGAGCACCGCGACCTGCTTCCCCGCCTGCACCGCCTTGAATGCCGCCCGCACGGCGACCTCGGTCTTCCCGTATCCGACGTCGCCGACGAGCAGCCGGTCCATCGGGCGGGCACGCTCCATGTCCCGCTTGACCTCGTCCGAGGCGCGCCGCTGGTCCGGCGTGTCTTCATAAAGGAAGGCGGACTCCAGCTCCCGCTGCCACGGCGTATCGGGAGGGAAGGCAAAGCCCGTGGCGAGCTGACGTCGCGCGTAGAGGTCCAGCAACTCCGCGGCCATCGCCCGGATCGCGGCCCGCGTCTTGTCCCGCTGCCGCTGCCACGTCTTGGCGCCGAGCCGGTGGAGACGCGGCGGCGGCGCGTCACCGTCGCCCGCGGTGCGGTAGGGCTCGAGCTGATCGATCCGGTAGAGCGGCACGTTGAGCCGGTCCCCACCTTCGTACTCCACGACCGCGACCTCGAGCGTGACCCCCTCGGCGCCGACGGCGATCGTCTGCAGGCCGCGGTAGATCCCGATCCCGTGCTCCAGATGCACGACGTACCCGCCCGGGGTCAGTGGCCGCGAGGCGGCGGTCGAGACGGCGCTGCGATAGCGACGCGGGCGCCGCAGCCGTCGTGCCCGGCGGAAGATCTCGTGATCGGTGAGGACTCGCAGCGTCGGCATGATGAAGCCACCGTCGAGGGCGCCGACCGCCAGCGTCGCACGATCAGAGCCGATCAGCTCTTCCAATCGCTCGAGCTGTCCGTCGTTGTCGCAGAGAATCACGGTCGGCGGAGGTTGGGTAACGATTTGCCGCAGTCGCTTCAGGTCACGGTCGATGTGCTCGGGCGAGGCGAGCGGGAAGCGCTGCTCGGTCTCCGCATCCGACACGGCGATGCGGGCCAGGCCGTTCAGCCGTGCCCGCCATGCTCCCGGGTCAATGAGCAGGTCGTCACGTGCCGGCGGCTCTTCTCCCATCCGGCGGGCGACCTCGAGATGGTGCGCGGCATCGGCCCAGGCGCGTTCGACCTCGCGCTCCACCGCGGATTCCTGATCCGTGACGACAATCGTGTCGGTCGGCAGGAGATCCAACAGGTTGCTGCGCCGCGACGCTGCGGAACCGTTCGTCTTGAGTTGCTCTGATTTCACCGGGAGAACGGTGACCCGATCGAGCGCGTCGCCCGAGCGTTGTGTGTCGAGATCGAAGCTGCGCACCGAGACGACCTCGTCGCTCCACCATTCGATGCGCGCCGGCGCCGCCATGCCGAATCCGTACACGTCGAGAATTCCGCCACGCACGCTGTACTGGGCCACTTCAGTGACAGTTGGGACGCGCTCGTAGCCCATCTGATCGAGCCGCTGCACCGTGTCGGTGAGGCTCCTTTCCTCTTTACTGACTGCGATCACGAGTCGCGCCTGCTCCAGTGCCGCCGGAACTGCCGTCCGCTCGGCGCTCGCTCGGGCGGTGGTGACCAGCACACGGACCGCTCCGCGCAGCAGCGCCTCGATCGTCTCGATGCGCTCGCCGGCCAGCTCGTAATGCGGCTCCTCGGCGCCGAGCGACTCGCGCTGTGGATACAGCGCCGTCGACTCCGGTCCCAGGAGCGTCTGCAGATCCGCGAGCCAGCGCTCCCCGTCCGCTGGAGTCGGAGCGACGACAGTGAAAACACGCTGCGGCAACGCCCGGGTAAGCGTTGCGACCAGCACGGCCGGGCTCGAACCGGGAAGCCCGCCCACCCCGATGCGCTTTCCGGGCGATGGCAGGCGCCCGACGAGCGAGCGCGTGGCGGGAAGGTCGTGAAACCTGTCGAGCAAAAAGGCGAGCGGCATCAGCGCGTCCGGGTCGCGACCCCCAGCTCGGCGGCGGCGAGCAGGAGCGCCAGGACCAGCAGGATCCCGCTCGCGTCGGCACGCCGCGTGCCCGAGAAGCCCTCGGCGGCCAGTCGATCCGCACTCAGCACCGCTGCACGGTCTTTGCCGCCCAGCGCGGCCGTGACTAGCGCACTCGTGGCCGGCGTGAGGTCGGACTCGCGCGCGTCGGGACCGAAAACTGTCGCTCCGATCGTATCCGTTCCGCGCGTGCGGAACTCCACGCGCGGCGCGCCTTCGGCTGAGGCGACTTCGGCTTCACCGATCACAATCCGATTGACGAGCGCATCGATGAACGGCACGAACCCCGGCGTGGCCGGCAACGCCGTCCAGGCGGTGTCCAGTCGACTACCGAGCACCACGACACTGCCCGAGCGCACGAGCCAGGGCTCGCTATTCACGGTCGCCACCACGGCATCTGCTCCCTGCTCCCCGCTCCCTGCTCCCTCTATGCGATATCGCCGCACGACGGGCACGCCATTGAGAACGGTCAAATCGGTCGACGAGAGCACTCCAGGGGTCGCCAGTTGACCCCAACGCCACGGCACGCCGCGCGACGCCAGCGCGCGATTCGCCTGTCCGACGAGCGCCGGATCCCCGGGCGGCTGTACGATCGCGTGGGGACTGGTGGGGACATCACCGCCGCCGATCACGACATCGCGGCCATCGACGATGTGCCTGCCCGCCCGGAGCACGTCGAGCGCCGCCGCGACAAACGATCCAGCGCTGGGCGCCGCCATGACCTTCGCGGGCGGCGCTACGCGCCAGGCGAAAGGTCTGCGGTCGTCGGCGCGCAGCTCGTCGGGCTCGAGCGCCGCTTCGCCAACCCACCACCCTGGCGCAAGCGATTGCGCAGGCAGCGACACGGTTACCGCCGCTCGCGTCGCTCCGTCGGTGCCCTCCCGGCCCGGCGTCGCCAACCCGCGGGCGGCGATTTCTCCACGGTTGGGGCCGGCGCCGATGCGGATCGTTACGGGCACAGGCTGGGGTGTTCCGCCGTTGTCGAGCATCGAGCCGCTCAATTCGATGACCGCGGCTCCCTCGGAGACGGTGACCGCCGCGATTCCGCGATTGGGCGCCCCGCGCCCTGAAGCGAGCGTCAGTACCCGGACCCCGCCCGGCACCGTGGCCCGACCAGACGCGAGCGCCGTCTGTTGCCCATCGCTGAGCACGTGCACTTCCCGGCCGACCAACGGCTGCGCATTCACCACGCGGGAGGCGCGTTCGACGGCTTGTACCAGGTCCAGCCGTAGCCAGCCAGGATGTGTGCTGTCGATCGTGGCGAGCAGCGCTTCGCGCGTGCCCCCGCGCAGCACGCCGTCGCACAGCATCAGCCACACGCGATCGGCGGACGTCGTGCGTGCGAGGGACGAGCGCGCCGCCACGCGCAACCGGTCGAGGACGAGACCGCCATCGACGATTGCTCCAGAGGACGGAGAATTATCGAGAATGATGACGGCGGCTGTCGGCTGATGCGCGCCCCCAGCACGCAGCGGTACCAACGGTCGCGCCGCCGCGAGCACGATCACCACGATCAACGCCGTGCGCAGAATCAGCAGCAAGAGGTGGCGCAGCTTCAGCCGGCGAGCGCTCTCTCGCTCCGCCGCGCTCAAATAGCGGACCGGTGGGAAATCGAGCTCGGGGGGAACGCGTCGCTGCAACAGGTGAAGCAATGCCGGGATCGCGGCGGCGGCGAGTCCCAGGAGTGCCAGCGGGTGAATGAAGCTCACGTCAGCAGGCGCAGCGCGAGGCCGAACGGCATGTCGGTCTGGATGTGGTGGTACGCGATGCCGTGCCGCCGGCAGGCCTTCCGCCACGCGGCGATCTCGCGGCGCACCGTGTCCGCGTACGCGCGAGCCAGCTCGCGCGGCCGTACCACGACGCTCACCGCGGATTCGGGATCCTTGAACCGCACTTCCGGCGGACCGCTGAGCTCGACTTCCGCTGGGTCCATGAGGTGAAAGACGACGACCTGGTGGCCGCGATGGCGGAGATATCGCAGCGCGGCGAGTGCCAACTCTCGATCGAACAACAGATCCGAGATCAGGACGACCATGCCGCGCCGGGCGAGCAAGGCGGTCAAGCGCTGCAGCGCGGCGTGTGCCGCGGTTCCCTGGCCGTCCGGCGTGTCGAGCAAACCACGTACGATGCGAGTCCATTGACCGGCCTTCACCCGCGCCGGGATCACCTGACGCACGTGCTCATCGAAGGTCACGAGTCCCGTCGCATCGCGCTGCCGCAACAGAATTAGCGCTAACGCTGCAGCCAGTCGATCCGCGTACGCGCGCTTGGTCAGGCGTTCGGGCGCACCCTGCCAGGCCATGGATCGACTCGCGTCGACCAGGATCATGGAGCGGAGATTCGTCTCTTCTTCGAATTGCTTGACGAACAATCGATCGGAACGCCCGAGGATCCGCCAGTCGAGATACTTCAGCTCATCCCCCGCCTGGTATGCGCGGTGCTCGGTGAACTCCACGGAGAACCCGCGGAAGGGCGACCGATGCAGCCCGGCCAGGAACCCCTCAACGACGCCCTCGGCGACGATTTCGATGCCACCGAGGCGCGCGACTTCGGCCGGATCGAGGAGGTCTAGGCGCTGCGCCAAGAAATGTCCTTGCCATGGGACAGCTGAGATGGATCACAATCGAGCCAAGTCATTATAACAATATAATTTACGCGTATTGTGCCGCTGGCACAGTCTCTGCCTTGTAGCGGGGCGGGAGGCTCTATGTTCGCAAACCTAGCGATGCTCAGCTTGGCCGTCCTGTCTACGTCCACGGCCCGGGATCCGAGTTTGTACCGGCCAAAAGTTGAGTTGTGGACGAACCGCGGCGACGCGGCCCTCTATACCCGGGGTGAGCGGGTCCGGCTGTATTTCCGCATCGATCAGGATGCCTACGTCACGATCTTCCGAGTGGATACGGATGGTCGTATTCGCGTGTTGTTCCCCCGGGATCCGTGGGAAGACAACTTCGCGCGCGGCGGCCGAGACCTCGAAGTCGATGGGAGTGCGCTCGCCAGCGAAGCCTTCACCATCGATGACTACCCAGGCGTTGGCTACCTCTTCGCGGTGGCCTCCGCAGATCCGTTCGTCTATGACCAAATCGAAAGCGGACAGCATTGGGACTATCGCGTGATCGCGGATGGTCGCGTACGCGGTGATCCGTACGTTGCCATGACCGATCTCGCGGAGCGTATCGTACCGGACGGGTACGTCGATTGGGACTACGACGTCATCTCGTACAATGTCGGTCAGCACTACGACTATCCGCGCTTCTTGTGCTATGACTGTCACACCTATGTCAGCTATCCGTACTGGGATCCCTATTTCAACTCGTGCGTGCGCTTCCGCATGGTCGTGTACGACGACCCCTGGTACTATCCGTACCGCTACTACGGCGGCAGCCGCACCGTGTTCGTGCGGCCCTACCGTCCGCAGCCGCGCTTCATCTTTAAGGATTGGGGCACCGATCGTCCCAGCCGCGAAGGCTTCGTCTCTCGCGAGCGCGAGCGCCCGGTCAACGACAACACACGTCGCGGCGTAACGGGCCGGGATATCGGCGGGCTCGGCAGCGTGCCGCCGCCCAACGTGCGGGACCGTCGCGGTCGTCCCGGCGACGATCACAACAACGGCGGTGATGATCGCGGCAATAACGGCAACGATCACGGCAACCGCGGCAACAACGATCACGGCAACCGCGGCAACGACGATCGCGGCAATCGGGGCAACGACGACCGCGGCAACCGTGGCAACGACGACCGTGGCAATCGCGGAAATGATAATCGGGGCAACGGCGGCGGCCGTCCGGACCGCCAAGATGCCAAGCCTTCTGACCGGCCGATGGTTCTGCCGCCCAGGGACCAGCCGCGTGTGGAGCCCCGCGTCGTGGAGCCGCGTCGTGACGAGCCACGGCGAGTCGAGCCGCGCAACGAGCCACGCAATGAGCCGCGCAGCGAACCTCGTCGTGCAGAGCCGCGCAACGAACCGCGCAGCCAGCCACAGCCACGCGCCGAGCCGCGCCGCGACCCACCGCGCGAATCACCAAAGCCGCGGGATGAGCCTGAGGTGCGGCGTCGCAAGCCTTGAACGTTCAGACTGAAACCTGACGCGCCCGATCGTAGTCTCACACGATCGGGCGCGTTAGCTTTTTCATCCCTTCCTTTTCTTGAGGCTGTCTTGCTCGCAATGCTATTGCTCTCGAACGCCCTGTTCGTCCAATCACCGGCCGATATACAGCGGGCGGCGCAGACTATCCTGCCGGCCGATATCCGCCGGCGCATCGGGATCATTGCCGATGATTCCATGCGTGGTCGAGACACACCGAGTGCCGAGCTCGACAAGGTCGCAGCCTACATTGGGCGCGAGTACCGCCGGTTGGGCCTCACGCCAGGTGGCGACAACGGGACCTTCATTCAGCGCTACTCACTGGATCGCGTACAGGTCGTCGCCGAGAGCTCGGTGGCATTCGTGCACGGCGGCGGCGGCGCGACGCTGAAGTACGGGAAGGACTTCGTGTTTTCCGACAACAACTTTGAAAGCGGCGACTACGCGGGCGGCGTGGTGTTGGTCACGGGTCCGTTGACCGGTCCGCTGACGGTGGACACGGCGACGTTCGCCGGCAAGATGGTGATCTTTGCGAGCCCCCGCTTTCGTGACCGGCAACGGCTGTTCTCCTGGAAGCCCGCCGGGGTGGTGCTGCTCACGTCCGCTGACGACTCCGACTGGTCGAGGATCGTCAGTCGCAGAAGTCGGCCGCAGTCCCGCGACCCCAACAATTCCATCGGTGGCCCGATCCTGCTCATGCGGATGTCGTCGTTCCAGCCGATCGTGGCGCCATTCGGGCTCGATCTGGCCGGCGCGCAGTCGGCAGCGGCGTTCGAGGCGAGGCCGTTGGGAGACGTCCAGCTACACGCGCACGCGCGCATGGCCACGCGCGAGAAGAAGTCCGCGCCCAACGTGGTTGCCATTCTCGAGGGCAGCGATCCGACACTCAAGAACGAGTACGTGGTCTTCAGCGCGCACATGGATCACATCGGGGTCGCGGGACCACGGGGCAGCGGCAGCTGCCAGGCCGAGGGTGCAGACTCTATTTGCAACGGCGCCGACGACGACGGTTCAGGCACGGCCGCCGTCGTGGAGATCGCCGAGGCATTCTCGGGGCTGCGGCCGCGCCCCCGGCGTTCGATCATCTTTCTGAACGTGAGCGGCGAGGAAAAAGGACTGTGGGGCAGCCAATACTTCGTCGATCACCCCACGGTGCCGATCACCAGCATCGTCGCCGATCTCAACATCGATATGATCGGTCGTAACTGGAAGGACACCATCGTCGCGATCGGGAAAGAACACTCGGATCTCGGCGCAACTCTGAACCGGGTCGCCGCGGCGCATCGCGAGCTGAACATGCAGCCGATCGACGATAAGTGGCCCGGCGAGAACTTCTACGGGCGCTCCGATCACTTCAACTTCGCGAAGAAAGGCGTGCCAATCCTGTTTTTCTTCAGCGGCACCCACATCGATTACCACAAGGTGGGTGACTCGCCGGATAAAATCGACGCGGAAAAGGAGTCGCGCGTCGCGCAGCTCATCTTCTACCTCGGCCTCGACGTCGCGACCAGCGCCGAGCGGCCGAAATGGAATCCCGACAGCTACAAGCGCATCGTCAGCGGTAACTAGCGGCTTCAGGAGACAGCACGCCCGCGACCCCGGGATGACCGGAGGCGGGGGCGTGCCTATCTTAGGCTCGTGCGAGTGCTGATCGTAGAAGACGACCCTGAGCTCGCGGGTCTCCTGCGTGACGGTTTGCGCGAGCATCGCATCGACCCGACGGTGGCGGCCGGGTTTGCCGAGGGGCGCGAGCAAGCGTTGATCGGCGACTACGACGTCGTCATCCTCGACGTCCGGTTGCCGGGCGGCAGCGGGTTCGAGCTCTGCGCCGATCTGCGCCGTCAACAAGTCGGCGTGCCGGTGCTGATGCTGACGGCGCTCGACGCCGTAGACGATCGCGTCCGCGGCCTCGCGGTGGGTGCCGACGACTATCTCACCAAGCCATTCGCTTTTCGCGAGCTGGTCGCCAGACTCCAGGCGCTCGCGCGCCGCCGTGCGCTGGCCCTCACTCCCAGCATCCTGCGCGTCGCGGATCTCGAGGTGGATCTCGGCGCCCGGCGCGTCCGCCGCGCCGGCCGGTCGATCGATCTCACCGCGAAAGAATTTGCCTTGCTCGAGCTGCTGCTGCGTCACCCCGACCAGGTGGTCGATCGGTCCGCGATTACCGCGCACGTGTGGGACAACAACCACGATCCCTTTGCCAACGTCCTCGACGTGCTGGTGCGGCGTCTGCGCAGCAAGATCGACGACGGCTTCGAGCCGAAGCTGATCCGGACGGTGCGCGGCGCCGGCTATCGCCTGGGCGTGTCCGGATGAGCCTCAGCCGCCTGCGCGTCCGCCTCACGCTGTGGTATGCGGCGACGTTCACGCTCATCCTGGGGCTGCTCGGCGGCGGACTGTTCTTGGCGATTGGGACACAGGTATCGCGGCGCATCGATCTCTCGCTCGCAGCGGCGACCGGGGCCATCGTGCGCGCGACGCATGACCTGGAGCTCGAGCGCGCCTCCCGCGGCGCGGCGGATGCCGTCGAAGAGCTCCACATTCCCGATCGCGAGCTGTACCTCTTCGACGCCACCGGCCGCGCGATCACGCCGCCCCAGGCCGACCCCTGGATCGTCGACGCGGCACTCACAGCGGCGACCAGCGGAAGCGCCGACGTGCAGCACGTGACGGGCGGCAGTCACGAACGGCGGTTGCACGCCGAGCGGTTCAACGGACGTTCGGGCACGACGTACGTCGCGGCCGCCGTCGCCGATCGACCGAATATCCGTGAGCAGTACGCGTCGCTGATCGGGATCTTCGGTGCAGCCGCGCTGGCGGCGCTGCTGCTGGTCGCGGCGGGCGGCTTCATGCTGGCCCGGCAGTCCACGGTTCCGGTCGAGCGCTCTATGGAGCAGATGCGGCGCTTCATGGCCGATGCCGCCCACGAGCTGCGCACGCCGGTGACCATTCTTCGCACCCGCACGGAGCTCGCGCTGGCGCAGCCGCGCGACGCCACAGGCGACACCGCCGCCTTTCAGGCGATCGAGCGAGAGGCCGACCGGTTGGGCGGCATCGTCGGCGACCTGCTCACGCTCGCGCGCGCCGATGCCGGCGAGCGAAAGGTCGTGCGCGCATCGCTCTACTTGGACGACGTCGTCTCGCAGGCGGTCGCGTCTGCCCGAACGTTGGCCGAGCGAAAAGGCGTGGCGTTGGTCGTCGGGTCGTTCGACGAGGCCCAAATCACGGGGGACGCGGGACTCGTGGAGCGCCTGGTCCTCATCGTGCTCGACAACGCGATCAAGTACACGCCGGAGGGCGGGCGCGTGCGGTTGGATGTGACGGCGCACGACGGCACGCGCTCCGTCATCGTCTCGGACAGCGGCATCGGCATTCCGTCCGACCAGCTGCCCCGGATCTTCGAGCGCTTCTACCGAGGCGAAAGCGCGCGCAGCCATGCCGAAGGCTCGGGACTCGGGCTTCCCATCGCTCGCTGGATCGCCGACCTGCACGGCGCCCGGATTTCGGTTGCGTCCGATGCAACGGGAACCCGCGTTGAGGTTGCGTTTCCCGCGGCGTAAGCCACTTGTAAGGTAGGGTCGCTAGCTTCCGGGCCATGCGCCTCGTGTCGTCCCTGACCCCGGTGCTGTTCCCGTTCGTCTTAGTCGCTCAGCAACAGGTCACGCGTGCCGACGCCGTCGCCGCCGCGCTGACCCGCGGCGCGCGCGTGGCGCTCGCGCGCGCCGATACGACCGCCGCGTTGGGCGCGTCGCGGGCGGCCCGGGCATTCCCCAATCCCACCGTCTCCGGCAGCTACACGAAGGACACGCCGAACTATCACGCGCTCGGCGACCTGGCGCTCGACCTCCCCTGGCTGCGCGGGGCACGGATCGGGGCCGCGGAATCGGCCCGCGACGCCGCGCGCTATCGTTTCGACTTCGAGCGCGCCGCGATCCGGTTCGACGTCGACACGACCTACACGCGCAGCCTGGCAGCCGCGCTGCATGCGCGCTTATCCCACCGCACCGCCCTCGATGCCGACAGTCTGTTGCGGATCGCCGAGCTGCGGCGGGAGGTCGGCGACGTGAGCGAGCTCGACGTCCGGCTCGCGGCGGTGAATGCGGGGCAGCTCGCGAACATCGCCGCCGACGACTCGCTCGCCGCGCTCGAAACGCTCTTGGCGCTGCAACTGCAGATGGGGCTCACCGGCAACGAGCCGACGATCGTGTTGGTCGATTCGCTGCGCCCACCACCCGACGCTGCCCTAACAGAGCGGCGCGTGCTGCTTCCCATCGCCGCGGCCGAGGCGTCGCTGCGCTCCGCCGAGCGGTCGCTGGCATTCGCGCGCCGCAGCCGCTTCGCGCCGAATCTCCAATTCGGCTTCGACACCGGCGATCCGACGAGCACGACACCGCATCAGCTGCTGCCCGTCATCGGCTTTTCGCTCCCCTTCCCGCTCTTCAACTTTGGTCGCGGCGACGTGCTGCGTGCGGCTGCGGAGCGGGATCGGGCCAGCGCCGAGCTCGACCTGACGCGCCGGGAGACCGAAGCGGCGGTCGCGCGCGCGCGGCGCGATCTGGTGGCCGCACGCGATCGGCTGCGGCGCACCGCGGGACTCGTCGAGAGCGCCAATCGCGTCGCGGCGATGTCACTGCAGGCCTACAGCGAGGGAGCCATCCCATTGGCGAACGTACTCGAGGCGCAACGCAATGCGCGCGAGATCCTGGCGCGCTACATCGACGACCTCGCGACCGCGGACGCGGCAGCCCGGGCCTTGAAACTGCTCACCGCGTCGCCGGACGAGCCGTGAGCCGCTTCTGGATGAGTATCGCGCTCGCCGGAATCAGCGCGGCATGCGGAGGCGGAGGTTCGAGTAACGGGCAGGACGTGTCGCGCGAACCCGGAGTGCTTGGCGTCTCCACCAGCGTCGCCATGGTCCGACCCTTCCCCCACGAGGTCAGCGCGATCGGGACGGTCATGCCCCGACCGGACCGCTTTGCCGCGCTCGCGCCACCCGGGCAGACGCGCGTCGCCGGGATTTTCGTAGTCGCGGGGCAACCTGTCGCCAAGGGCGATGCGCTGATCGAATTCGAGCGTGCACCGTTCGACGCGGCCGCGCAGAGCGCCGCCGCCGCGCTCGCGAACGCGGAGCGCGCCTATGCGCGCGCGGTGAGGCTCGTCCAGGCCGGCGTTCTGGCGCAGAAGGACAGCGGTCAGGCGGCCGCCGACCTTGCGGCGGCGCAGGCAGCCGCGGTCACCGCGCGCCGCGCGCAAGAGCTGGCCACGCTGCGCGCTCCCTTGAGCGGCGTCGTCACGCGCATGAACGCGGTGCTGGGAGCATCCGTCGATGCGAGCCAGACGCTGGTGGAAGTCGCCGATCCAATGGCGTTGGACATCGTCTTCAACGTGTCGCCGGGTGAAGCCGGCCGCATCCATCGCGGGGACACGGCCACCGTCACCAGCGGCGACGGCGCGAGCGGTGAGGCGCTCGGTCCGGGTGTGGTGACGAGCATCGGCGTCGCGGTGGACTCCGCGTCGCGCGGCATCGCGGTGCGGGCCCGGCTCACACTGCCCCCGCGGGCCATGCGGATCGGTGAATCGGTGGTCGGTCGCATCGTCACGGGCGTGAACCCGCACGCCGTGGTGATTCCGGTCGACGCACTGGTCCCCGAGGGAGACGGCTACCGCGTTTTCGTCGTCGACTCAGCCGGGATCGCGCACGCGCGCGCAGTCACCGTCGGCGGCCGCAACGAATCGCTCGCCGAGGTCCTCACGGGAATCGCTGCCGGCGAGACCGTCGTGACAACCGGCGCGTATGGCGTGCAGGATAGTGCCCGAATCGGCGGCGCGCGGCGGTGAAGCTCTTCGACATTCTGAGCCGCCAGCAGCGGCTCGTCTATCTCCTCGTTGCGCTGGTCAGTGCCGCGGGGATCTGGATGGCGTTTCGGCTGCCGTCCGCCATCTATCCGGAGCTCCGTTTCTCGCGCATCACGATCGTGGCCCAGGGCTCGACGCTCGGCGCACGCCAGGTCGTGTTCAGCATCACGCGGCCCCTCGAGGAAGCGGTAAGCATCGTGCCCGGGGTGACACGCGTCCGGTCGCACTCGATCCGCGGCGCGAGTGAGATCTCGATTACGTTCGCGCCCGGCACCAACATGGATCAGGCGCTGCAGCTCGTACGCGCGCGTGTGAACCAGGTCCAGGGCGCGCTTCCTCCCAACCTCGGCATCGAGGTCGAGCAGCTCACGCCCTCCTTGTTCCCAATCCTGGGCTACAACGTCGAGGGCGGAGAGGCCGCGACTTTGTACGATCTCGCGCGGTATGAGATCAAACCGCTGCTCTCCCGAGTGCCCGGCGTCGGCCGCGTGGACGTGCAAGGCTCAGACGTCCGCGAGCTCGAGGTGATCGCGGATCCCGCTCGCCTCGCCTCGCACGGCATGACGTACGGCGAATTGGCCGACGCGATCCGACGCGCGATCACGGTGCAGGCGGTGGGACGCGTCGCGCAGGACTACCGGCAATACCTGATCGTGACGGACCAGGAGGCCCACGCCCCCGC
>Ga0137415_10002331_pt1 | contig 18947 bp, 13 predicted proteins | sample CZODoug3_1_1_16f_FD_183082 | JGI IMG/M metagenome (GOLD analysis project Ga0137415, IMG submission 183082) | Vadose zone soil fungal communities from Angelo Coast Range Reserve, California, USA - CZODoug3_1_1_16fungal (Hybrid Assembly) | ecosystem: Environmental > Terrestrial > Soil > Vadose...
CTCGACCCCGTTCCCGGCGCGTCCCGCGAGGACGGTGTCGACCGTGTTCCAACTCACCGTCACGGCCGGCGAGCCGCCGACGAGGATACCGATCGCGGTGCCGCCGATCGCGCCCGCCGCACCCGGCGTTGCGCCGTTCGTCCCCACGGACCCTCGGGTTCCGAGGACCTGGTTCGACTGGAGGTTCGCACTGGCGCCGTTCTGGACCCAGATGCCCACCGCGAACGGTCCCGTCGTGTTCGTGATCACGTTGTTCGCGATGAAGGGAGCGCCCGCTTGCTCCACGTTGATCCCGGTGAACGTGTTGTTGATCGCGTTGCGCTCGACGTCCGCGTTCGACGCGTTGAGGTAGATCCCGATCGCGGACGCCCGGAGGATGACGTTGTCCGTGACCATCGAGAACGACCGGAGGAGGGCGAATCCAACCCCCGCCGAGCGGACGGTGTTCGACCGGATCAAGGGGGAGCTGTCGATCGCCGTGACGGCGCGGTCTGCCCGGTCGAACGTCGACCACGTGACGGACCCGAACGAGGTCCCGTTGAACTGGATCCCCATCCAGGGGAAGGCGAGGAGGGTCCCGTTCGACTGGAACACGATGTCGGATCCGGCGCGGCCGTCGGCGACGAGGTTTCCCTCCACGAACAGCCCCGTCAGGGGCTCGAACCGGACCGTCGTCTTCGGCATGATCGTGAGGGTCACTCCGGGGGCCACCGTGACGTGGCGGGTGACGACGTACGTGGTGTCCACCACCCCCCAGGTCGTGTCCACGGTGATCCGGCCCGACACGTACGTCGTGGCGGAGGCCCGCGGGCTCACCGCGACCCCCGTGTCCGTCTGTGCGCTCGGCGGGTACGGCCGCGAGGCGCTGTGCCTCCATTCCGATATCGATCTGCTGATCGTCTTTGGCGGACCGATCGGGGCGATTGGATTGGGCGTATTGGGAAAGCGCGTGAGCACCTGCGGCCTGCCCGTGCTGAGATTCACCTGCCAGACGACATTGTTCCCGGCATCATCCACGTAGAGCGTATTCGGTTGGGACGGAAGCAGCGCGAGCCCGTAGAGGTGTGTGTTCCGGTAAATGGACCCGGGGTCGGGCCGCTCCGGGCGGAACGCAGTGAGGAGAGTTACGGTCGCCGTGTCGCCCGAACCGTTGCGGAGCGTGACCGTGCTGCCGTCCGGCAGGTGTAGGACGCGGCGCCTGCTAGTGCGGCGAGCTCGCGCGCGACGCTCTCCTGCGTGTCGCACACGGCGACCACCGTGTGAGGAACACGGACGCGCCGCAGCGCCCGAAGATGCAGGTGAGCCATCTTGCCCGCACCGACGAACGCAATGCGAAGCAGCCCATCAAGTGATCTGGGGGTGGTCACGCCCCCGGCCATTGCAAGACAGACGCCATTCGAGCGGCCGCAGCAGCAGTGGCGTAGTGTTGCACTGGCGCCACAATCACCGCTGCCGGGGGCGGCGAGTGTCGCGACGGCACGCTTCTGTCAGGGGAGAAGTGTGACTATGTATACACTGACGGCTGAGCCTGGCGAGGGCCGCTTCCTCGCGCTCGTCTATCACGACGTGCACCCCGGGGAGGCCTTCGACTACGGACGCCTCGGTCGTTCGGCGACAATGTACCACATCTCCGAGCGCAGCTTCCGGTCGCAACTCGATATGATCGAAAGCGCAGGTCTGCGCTGCCTCGACGACTCGGCGACACGCCGCTGCCTCGCTGGGGTCGGGAGGCCGACCGGCCGCGGCATCGTTCTTTGCTTCGATGACGGTTGGAGAGGCGCCGTCGCGTGCGCGGCGCCAGCCCTCGCCGAGCGCGGCATGGCGGCGTTCTTCTTCTTCACCACAGGCCTCATCGGCCGGCGGTTTTTCGCCGACCGGGACGACCTGCGTCGCCTTGACCCGGCGCTGTTCACCATCGGATCCCACGGCGTGTCGCACCGTATGCTCAGCGATCTCTCGTCGGCCGAAATCCGTGCCGAGCTGGTGGATTCGCGACGGAGGTTGGAGGACCTGCTGAGCCGGCCGGTGCGCTGCTTCAGCGTTCCGGGAGGAGCGGCGGATCGGCGCGTGCTTGAGATCGCCGCCGCAGCGGGCTACGACCTCATCTTCACGTCCGCTCTGGCGATCAACCCGACCGCTTCCGGGCCGCGCGGCATCGCGCGAATCGGCGTGAGGCGTGACACGTCCCCCGCCACCCTCCGCCGGTGGTTGGGCGGGGACCTGCGCCGGGAAAGGGCCCGCGCGGCGCTGCTCGCCGTCCCGAAGCGCGTGCTCGGGATGCGGACCTATACGCGGCTGCGGCGCGTCCTGCTGGGGGAGGCTGTCGGTCGTGAGCACTTCTTCGACCCCTGAGTTTCTCCGGCCCGGCCCGCGACGGCCCCACCGGGTGGTTGCGCTCTGCTCGGAGGGTCCGCTCGAGCGCAACACTTGTGCGACCCTCGTCCGCGGCGGAGTGAACTTGGTGGGGGTCGTCTGGTGCGCGCGCCGAGGCCTGAGCGCGCGGGCACGCTTTCTGTGGCGTTGGGTGGTCCGGCAGGGGGCACTGCACACCGCGGGTCAGATTCTTGGCCGCATCTACGACCGCGCGCGCAACGGGCGCCGGGATCGCCACGTGCTCGCTGGATTGGTGGATGAGGCGGCCGATCGGGCGACGCTTCAGACCGCGAGCCTCGTCGCCCTCGAAACCGACTCCTATTCGCGGCCGGACACGCTCGCAGCCATCCGGCAGCTCGATCCGGACATTCTCGTGGCCCACACGAAGTACATCGTGGGCGCGAAGCCGCGGATGCTCGCGCGTGTGGCCGTGATCGGCGGTCACCCCGGGATCACGCCGTGGTATCGGGGCTCGTACTCCTCGTTCTGGGCGCTGCTGCACGGTCGCATCGACATGATCGGGTTCAGCGTGTTTCTCCTGGACGCCGGGATCGACACGGGCCCGGTCCTGTTCCAAGAGCGGCTGCCCATTGTTTCCGGCGAGGACAGCCATGTGACACTTGCCTGGAAGGGCATGCAGCGTCAGAGCGTGCTTCAGGCGGAGGCGATCCGACGGCTCGACGCCGGAGAGTGTCTACCGCTGCGCCGGCTCGATCACATCCCGGACGACTCGTACTTCAGTCTCCCCACCCTGACCGACTTCGTGCGATACCGTCGTCGCCAGCAGCTCGTCCGATGAGCGTCCTAGGCGCCCCGTTCGACGAAGAGGCGGTGCCAAGTCGAGAAGCAAAGCAGCGCCCAGAGAATCCCCTCTCGATTGTGACGCCCGATCGCGTGTTCGTGGAGCAAGCGCTCGACCAGCCGGGGCTCGAAGTAACCGAGGCGACGGAGGCGCTGCGGCGCCAGCTCGTCCTCGAGCATCCCGCGGAGCTCATGGCGCAGCCAAGCGGCCGTGGGACCCACGAACCCGCGCTTGGGCGCCCGCAAATGGGGAGCCGGGAGGCGGGGGCGCAGCGCACGTCTCAGTAGTCGCTTAGGCTCCCACCACCTTCCGATCCTGACGCGCTGGGGAATGGGAAAGACCGCCTCGACCAGGACGTGATCGACGAACGGCACGCGCACCTCGAGCGAATGGGCCATGGCCAGGCGGTCGCTGAGCGCGAGGATATCGTCGGGGAGAAACGTGGCGTAGTCGAGAAACAATCCGGCGGCGAGGCCGGAGACCGGGCCCTGTGCGCTGAACGCGTCGCGGAAGCGAGCAGTTGCGGCCGAACCCGTGATCCGGGCCCGCTGCCGTAGTCCGGGTGCGTACAGTGCGAGACGCTCGTCGTTCGAGAGCTGGGTCATGAGGCTTAGGAACCGGTCGGGCACGGCGCCGTTGCCCGTGCGGAGGAAACGTTTAAGACGGTCCACGCCGAGCGACGCGTCCCGCGGCTCGGGGATGAATTGGCTGACAGCGCCGGCGATGCGCCGCACGCCTGCGGGCAGCCTGGCGTACTGTTCGGCGGCGAGGAGGCCGAAGTGCCGCCGGTATCCGGCGAACAGTTCGTCACCCCCAATGCCGGTCAACGCCACTTTGTAGCGACTCCCCACCGCTTGCGACAGTAGCCACGTAGGAACCGCTGAGTCGTCGGCGTGGGGCTCGTCGAGCGCTCGAACGATCGGCTCGAAAATATTGCGGAGCTCCGGGCGGATGTCGATCACCGTGAGCTCTGCGCCGTACCGGGTGGCCAACGCCCGCGCGAGCTCGGTCTCGTCGGCCGCCGTCGCGCCCGAGCCCGAGTATCGGGCGGTGAACGCGTGCGGAGTATTCCCCGCGAGCGCTATGCTCGCCGTGACCGCGGAGGAGTCGAGACCCCCGCTCAGGAAGGTGGCTACGGGCACGTCGCTGACCAGGTGCGCCGCCACCGACCCGTCGAGCCACTCTCGAACCTGTGCCTCGGGATCAGGCGGGCTGGGACGCTCGTGCAGCGGGAATTGCCAGTAGCGACGAGTGGCCACATCGCCGCCCCGTCGCCATTCCAGCGTGTGCCCTGGTTCGAGTTTGCGCACGTCCACGAACGGGGACGCGGGAGCGGGGATGTATCCGAGTTGGAAGAAGCTGTCGAGTGCTTCCCAGTCGAGTTCGCGCGACGTCAGGCCGGCGGCGTGCAACGCCTTGAGCTCAGACGCGAACGCGATGCCCCAAGGGGCGGTGATCACGTAGAGTGGCTTGATTCCAAACCGATCGCGCGCGAGCAAGAGCGTCTCGCTGGTCGCGTCCCAGACGGCAAAGGCGAACATCCCACGAAGGGGCGTGACGCAGTCAGGACCCCGCTCCTCGTAGAGGTGCAGCACGGTCTCGGTGTCGCCGGCTGAGCGGAGCGTATGCCCGCGAGCAATGAGGCCGGCGCGCAGCTCCTGGTAGTTGTAGATCTCCCCGTTGAAGACGATCACCTTGGAGCCGTCTTCGTTGTAAATCGGTTGCCGGCTGCCGCTCAGGTCGATGATGCTGAGGCGCCGCATCCCGAGACCGGCGGCCCCGCGCACGTGCAGCCCCTCATCGTCCGGCCCACGGTGCTGGATCGCGGTGCACATGCGACGCACCAACGACTCCGCCACGGGGCGTTCCCGATCGCGGTACACGATGCCAGCGATGCCACACATGTCGCGTGGCTGCAGAGCAAGAGTGGCGCCACGGCGGTGTGGCGTCGATGCAACACCGCCCGACTCGTGCTCCTATGCGATGGGACAGCAGGTGGATCGGCGGGGCGCAGCTCTTGCACAATCGGCGGAATGAGGGGATCAGGATTGGTACGACACGCCCACCGAGCGGGAGGTACTGGGATTGGAAGGTCGGCCGCTGGCCATGGGACTCGCTGTCCGCGACAGCGACGTCCCAATCGTGCATCGCCCGCGAGCCACACCGGGAGTGACGCGGACGTCGTTGTCGGATGCTTTAGCGCTCGGGCCCAACGCGTGGGATGCGCTGCTCGCGCGCGGCGCATCGCCGTCCCCGTTCATGAGCTGGGCATGGCATCGTGCCTGGGCAGACTCCGCGCCGCCGGCGGAAGTGGATGCGAGCCATGTCCTGCTGCTCCACGGTCCAGACAGCTCGCTCCACGCCGTTTTGCCCTTCCGCATGTGCCGTGTCCGGTTCCACCGGGTTTGGGTGCGTGCACTGAACTGGGCCGTCGGGGATGTCGGCTGTCCGGATCAGCTTGACGTACTAGCTCTGCCTGAGGCCGATCTACAATCCCTCGCGGCGGCTATCGAAGCCATGCCGTGGCAGATCATCATCCTCGACAACCTCGTGGAGCGAGCCCCGAATGCGGAGCGGCTGTGCGCCGCCCTTGCGGCACGCGGGCATGCGGTCCGACGGAGCCCGCTGTGGAGCTGTCCGCGGCTCGAGCTGCCGCGTTCGTGGGACGCCTACCTCGCGACGCTCAGCGCCAACCGCCGCCAGATCCTGCGCCGCAAGGAGCGCAGCCTGTTTCGTGATCACACCGCCGCCGTTGTGGACTATGGGGAAGACCGGCTCGACGAGGGCTGGGACCACCTGCTGCGGTTGCACGAGCAGCGCTGGGACGATGCAGGCGGAGGAGCGTTCCGAGACGCGCGCAGCGAGCGCTTGCTGCGGCATTTCGCCGGCGAGATGGCGAAGCAAAAGCGACTGTGGCTGACCACGCTGGACTTGGATGGTCAACCCGCGGCGGCCTGGTACGGTTTCACGTCGGGCGACACGGTGTACTTCTACCAAGCCGGGCGCGACCCGCGTTGGGAGCGGGAAAGCGTGGGGTTGGTGCTGATGGGAATGATGATTCAGCGTGCGATTCTGCAGGGCTACCGCGCGTTCGACTTCCTGCGGGGGGACGACCACTACAAAGAGCAGTGGAGGCCGGCCCGACGGAAGACCGGCGAGACCGTCATCTTCCGCTCGGGGTGGAGACGGCTGTGGTTGCGCGCGCTCGATGCGGCCTCGGCATTCGGGCGGGAAGTGCCGAGCGATGTTTGACCGGGCAGCGCCCAGCTCGGACAGCGTCCTGCTCGTCGTCTCCATCGACACCGAGGAGGATAACTGGAACCGCAACCGTAGGAACGTCACGGTCGAGAACATCGGCGAGCTGCGTCGGCTGGCGGTGGTGTTCGACCGCCTGGGCGTGCGGCCCACTTACTTCACGGCCTATCAGGTCGCCATGGACCCTCGCGCCGCTGACGTGGTACGGGACGTATGCGATGGGGGCCGTGGAGAGATCGCTGCGCACCTGCATCCCTGGAACACGCCTCCCCTGAAAGAGACGTACGTTCCACGCCACTCGATGCTCAAGAACCTCCCGCGCGAACTCCAGCTGGCCAAGATCCAACGGCTCACGGAGACGCTCGAAGGGGCGTTCGATCTCACCCCCCGTGCTTTTCGCGCCGGGAGGTACGGCTTCGGCAGCGACACCGTGCGCGCGCTGCTGCGTTGTGGCTACCGTGTGGACAGCAGCGTCACTCCGTTTCTCAATTTGCAGGCGTTTGACGGCGGCCCGAATTTCGTCGGCGCGCCAATCGTACCCTACCGACTGGCGCCGGACAGCGACGTCCGACAGCCCGCGGCGGACGGGGCGCTGCTCGAGATTCCGCTCTCCCTTGGCTTCAACCGTTCGCCCTTCAGTCTGTGGGATCCCGTCCGTCGTCTGCTGGAGGGCGCACCCTTCCGCTGGTTTCATCTTGCAGGAGTCGCGCACCGCACCGGTCTGCTCAAGCGCATTGGCTTGTCCCCTGAGTTGGCCTCGGTGGATGAGATGCTGACCGTGTCGCGCCGGCTGCTCCAGGAGGGTGTGCCCTATCTGCATGTGTCCTGGCATAGTCCGACGCTCAAGCCCGGACTGAGTCCCTACACCGCCACGGCGGCGGACGTCGAGCGCCTGTACGCCTCGGTCGAGGCTTATGTGGAGGGCTTGGCGCGGATTACCTCCGTGAAATTTGCCACAGTGAGCGAAGCGGCATCGCTGCTGGCGCAATCTCTGCTCTCCCCAACTGCCCGGCAGGTCGCGACATGCTGAGAAACGTGGGGAGCACCTGGATCGTCACGGTGGTGACCGTTGCCGCGATGTATCTCCTCACGCCATTCACGCTCCACAAGCTGGGCGACGACGGGTACGGGACGTGGAATCTGATCAATTCGATCACCGGGTATCTGGGATTGCTCGTCCTGGGTGTCCCGATGGCCTCCGTGCGCTACTTTGCGCAACATGTCGCCACGGGCGACACGCGCAAGTTGAACGAGGCAATCGGCAGTTGCACCGCACTGTACGTCGTCCTGAGCGTGCTGGCCCTACTCGCGGGCGTGGGTATGTACGCCTTTTTCACCCTCGGCTATCACATTCCGGCCGCGCTGCACGGGGACGCCCGTTGGGCGTTCGGCGTCATGGTGATATTCGTGGCCGCTGGGTTCCTCGGCCTCCTGCCCAGCGGATTATTGGCGGCCCATGACGATTTCGTCCCGCGCAACATCGTGCGCTTGGCCGGTGTGCTGCTCCGCCTCGGGCTCACGATCGGCTTACTGGCGCTGCGAGCGTCGCTCACGATTCTCGCGATCGTTCAGCTGGCCTGTCTGCTATTCGACTTTGCGCTCTGCTGGTTCCTTGTGCGCCGGCGCTACCCCCAGACACGAATCCGGCTGGCGGACTTCGATTGGTCGATGGCGCGCAGCATTTTCGCCTTCAGCATCTATGTCCTGGTGCTGAATGCCGGTGCTCGCCTCAGCTTCGAGACGGACGCGATGGTGATCGGCGGCTTCATGGACGTGGGGTCGATTCCTTACTTCACCGTCGCCAACAGCTTTCTCATCTACTTGATGGAGTTCTTGCTTGCCATCGCGGCAGTCGTGATGCCGACGGCCACGCGCCTGCAGACGCAGGGCAAACACGCCGAGCTGCGAGTGATTTTTTTGAAATGGTCCAAGATCGCGTTGTCGTTGACCGTTGCAGCTGGAGTCTTTCTCATCGTGCTCGGGCCGCGCTTCATCGCACTGTGGATTGATCCCACGTTCGAGGAGCCCGCAGGCCGGGTCCTTCAGATCCTCATGGTGTCCTATCTCATCTTCCTGCCCGTGCGCGCCGTGGCGCTCCCCATTCTCATGGGCCTGGGAAAGGCGGGTGTGCCGACGATCGGGTTCCTGGTGGCTGGTATCATCAACGTCGTGCTGAGTATTGTGCTCGTGCGACCACTCGGACTCGCGGGGGTCGCGCTGGGCACCGCGATTCCGAATATCTTCTTCGCGGCCCTCCTGTTGGTGCAAGTGTGTCGCGAACTTGAGATGCCGATCTGGGAGTGCCTGGCGTACGTCGTTCCGCGGGCGATGCTGGGCGCCATTCCCGTGCTTGGCCTGCTGTTATGGTTCAAGGTCGGTCTCGAGGTTCGTGGGTTGGCTGGGCTCGCGGGCGCGGGCGTTGCCACCCTACTGCTCTTCGCTGTGACGTGGGTATTCTTCGTCTACCGGAAGGATCCGTACGTAGATCTGCGCTCCCGGCTCCCCCGGCTCCCAGCGTGGAGAAGAGTATGACGGTCTGGATTATCGCAGGGGGTCTTGCGGCATTGGCCCTTCCGATTGCCGAGATGGGATGCCGCTGGTGGATTCGCCGGCGTTCTCGCTACTACGTGTGGGCACCGCGCTCGAAGCTCGAGATCCAGCTGGACGGTGACGTGTTCCCCGGGCTCGAGCCGCGGGTGCGCTTCGACATCAATGCGGACGGCGAACGCGGCGGCCCCGCACCCGGCGATGAACCCGGACTGTTTCGGATTCTGGCAGCGGGTGGAAGCGCCGTCGAATGCTACGCGCTCGACCAGCCCACGACCTGGCCTGGGATGCTCGAGCGCCTGCTGAACGAGCCGGACAATCTCCGCGCCCTGGGCACCCGGCGCGTGCACGTCGGGAACATCGGGCACTCGGGCGTCGGCTCGGCCGAGCTGGATCTCATTCTCGAGCGCCTCCTGCCCCAGTACCGCCACCTCGATGTGATTCTCATCATGGTGGGCGCCAGCGATGTATACCACTGGCTGGAGGAGGGGGCCTCGCCCGCGCGTCCGCCCTCACCGGTGCCGGAAGAGATGCTGTTTGCGTGTCACCCGGCACAACGCTTTGGCTGGAAGCCCGCTACGTTGGCCCTGACAGAAGTTGCGCGCCGCGTCCGCCAGTCGTGGTTTGGGAAAATACAGGTCAAGGAGCACGCCGGGTCATGGTTCGCGGCCGCTCGCAGGATGCGCGCCGAGGCCAAAGACGTGCGAACGACGATGCCGGACCCGTCCGTCGTGTTGGTCAATTTCGAGCAGCATTTCAGTCGGCTCGTCCGGAGAGCGAAGACCCATGCGGGTCGTGTGCTCATCGTGCGCCAGCCGTGGTTCGAGAAGGACTACACCGCCGAAGAGAGGGCGCGCTTCTGGCACGGCGGTGTCGGGAAGCCGTGGAAAGAAAAGGTCAGCACCTTTTTCACTCTGGAGCTCGTCAACCGCCTCCTGGGTCGCGTTGATGCTCGCGTGGTTGAGGTCGCTGAAGCGCTCGGCATTCCGTACCTTGACCTGCGGCCGCTGCTGAACGAGGGCTTGCGCCACTACTACGACCATGACCACTACACCCCCGCCGGCGCGGCCGTGGTGGCGCACACGGTCGCAACTGCCCTCCTCGCGCGGCCGGCGTCGATGGGGCGGCTATTCGGGCCCGCGGTGGCGGCGAACAGCTAAGGAGTCGCGGCAGCTGCGGAACAGCGCGGCAATAGCGGGGGCATGCGGTTCAAGGAGCATGTGATCGCCGTGGCAACCGTCCGGCCCGACGTATTGCTCCGTCTCGCGCGCCACCCGTCGCCAGCGCAGCATCGGGCTGCGCGGGCGCAGCCAATCTCTGTTGGGGATGAACAAGCTCAGACGGCCGCCGAAATGGCGAGGGATGTAGCGACGGAGCGCGACGACCGTGGCGGCCTCAATCCTCGCCCGTAGAAGCAGCACGGGATCCGGTACGGCGAGGGAACTGGCGTCACGCCTCGCCTTGCGGTTACGCAGTCTCTCGGTGACGTACAGGCGGCGGTCCCGATTTGAAAGCGACAGCAGCGCACGAGCGTGGGTGCTCACGCGTTCCACCTGACCCGCGAGGCGCTGCCCGAGTTGCGGGAGCCGCCGGTACGACGTTGGATACGGGCTCGTGAACATGGCGACGAAGCTGATGTTCGCGCCGTCCTGGAGGAGTTGTCGCGCCAGCTCGAAGGCAATCGTGCCTCCGGCGCAATAGCCCGCAATGACATAGGGACTGTCGGGCCGAAAGGCGCGAATCTGGCCGGCAAAGTAGGCGGCCAGCTCCTCGATGCTCGTCAGGGGCTCGCGCTGACCATCGACACCAGGCGGCTGCAGCCCGAAGAACGGCTGATCGTCGCCCAGCTGCTGCGCCAGAAAACGGTAGCAGAACACGTCGCCGTTGTGCCCGGGCACGCCAAAAACGGGAACCTGTTTTCCGCGGGGCTGGAGCGGCACGATGGCCCGCTCCTGCCGGGCGAGCGCCTCGGCCGACCGGAGGAATTCCACGATATCGCTCTTGCGCTCCCGCAGCCGCTCGCGCAGCTCGGGAGTCAGCACGCCGGTCGGGGCAGTGCACCGCAGCTGATCGCCGTCCGCCCAGACTTGAATGTCGCGGCTGCGCAATTCCTCGAGAAAGTTCGGCACGATCACAACGCGAACTCCTCCCGCTCTCTGGCGTCACTGATCGGTGCCTTGCTCCTCGCCACCCAGGACAGCCCGTCGATGGCCTCCGCCAACCTGGCCACGGTCGGACGCTCGAAGAGATTGCGCAGTGGCAGATCGACTTCGAAGACGTCCCGGACGCGTGACACCAGCTTGATCGCGAGCAATGAGTGCCCGCCCAAATCAAAGAAATCGTCGTCGCTACCAATATGCTCCACCTTCAGCAACTCCGTCCAAATGGCGGCGAGCGCTCGCTCGGTCTCGGTGCGCGGCGCGACGGATTCACGCGCCGGCCACGTATGCTCGGAGGTGACATTGGGAAGCGACTGGCGATCGAGCTTGCCGTTCGACGTCAGCGGGAACTCCGCCATCAGGACGAACGCCGATGGAACCATGTATTGCGGTAGCCGCGCGGTCAGGTACTTGCGCAGGGTCGTGGGCGTCAGGATCTCCTCGTCCACGGGCGGCAGGGAACACAGGTGCGCATCCGCCGCCTGGTAGCGGACGAGGCGTCCCGCTGCCGACGGTCGAATCGCGTACACATAGCACAGCTCGGTCGATCTCAGCAGCGGGTCCTGCTCCACGAGAACCTCGAAGCCGCGCCGCTCCAACAGGGTCGTAATCGGCTCCAGGTTGTCCTGCCGGTCCACCTCGATGACCAACTGACGAATTTTGGGCCAGTCATCAGGTTGGAGCCCCAGTAAGACGTCAAGCTCGCTCTTTTCGACATTGATCTTGAGGAGGTCGATACGCTCAATCCCCTCCTCGGCGATCACGCTGGACAGGGTCCGCAGTTGCGCTGACACGGTCTTTGACTGGAGCCGGTCATCGATCAATGCGCCGATCTCCGTGTCCCATCGCTGGGTGCGCTCTGCGCCCTCTTGCTGATTGAACACGTAGTTCTTGACCACGTCGCGTTCCGTCGCCGCATCAGCGTAGAAGCCGGATAACAGCGACAGTCCCTCGAAGAACGTCAGCTCCGCTGACCCATTCTCGCGGGAGAGTCCGAACGGGAAGCATTTCACGCCGGGTCCCCAAGCCGCGGCGTTCGCCTCCAGACAGGTGAATGCGGCGGGATTGGGCTCAAACGAATGGATCCGAACGTTCCCGCCCAGGCGACTGACGAACACGCTGAACAACCCGATGTTGGCGCCTGCATCCACGACGCAGTCGCCGCCCTTGATCGTGATCCCGTGCCGGAGGTACGCCTGCAGCACGAAGATCTCGTTGTAGATGTAGTCCGTCTCGCTCTTGTTCAGATGCGCCACCGGCGAGCCATCGGGCAGGACATGGAGTGCCGGGAATCCCCACAGCGGTTGCTGCGCCCGTTTCGGCACGACGTACGCCACTAGCTGCTTGTCGCCGGCCTCCGTGTCGCGCGGGAGCACCACCGCGTCCCGCACCCCGCCGTGCTCTCGCAAGACCCCGGCGATTTCCCCGGGCTCAATCCGGTAGCCGTGGAGCTTCACCTGGTCGTCGATGCGACCGCAGAACTCGAGACTCTCGTCCGGCAGGTAACGCGCAAGGTCGCCCGTGCGATACAGGCGCTGGCCCGGATCGGAGCTGAATGGATCGGGGACGAATCTGTCGGCAGTCAGATCAGGGCGATTGAGGTAGCCCCTCGCCACCCCGTGGCCACCGATGTAGAGCTCACCCTGCTCGCCGATCGGCACGGGGTGCCCTTCGCCGTCGAGGACATAGACTCGGGAATTCGGCAGTGGTCTTCCCAAAGGAACCGTGCCCGATCGCGTCGATGGCAATTGCTCGCCGATGCGATAGGTCAGCACCCCCACGGTGGTCTCGGTGGGACCGTAGTGGTTGTACAGCTCACAGTTCCGTGCCAGGAGCCGCAGTTCCTCAATCCAGTCCAACCGCGAGGATTCACCACCAAGGATCAACCGACGCCGGGGCATGACCCGTTCCGGGTTTTTGCCGGTCTGTAATGCAGCGAGGTGCGACGGCACGATCTTCAGAACGTCGATGTTCTCGCGAGTGATGTATTCGGAGAGCATCGCCTGGTTCTCGGCCCGCTCCTGCGAGATGATGTGCAGACAGCCACCCGTAGCAAGCGACGGGAAAACCACGGTGTTGCCGAGATCAGCGGCGATTGTCGACACCGTCGCGTGATTCATGCCGGGCTCGAGTCGCAGGCGTTCGCTGATGCCGCGCACGTAGTTGACGATGTTGCGATGCTCGATGCAGACACCCTTGGGACGGCCCGTCGAGCCGCTCGTATAAATCACGTAGGCTAGGTTGCTCGATTGGACGGGGACATCGTCGTGCGGGCGTCGGTCCGACTGAGCCCAGTCGAACGAGTCCAGGCACAGGACCGGCGCGACACCGGCCGGCAGGGCCGGCAACAGGCTGCGTTGCGTGAGCAGCACCGTCACGTTGGCATCGGTGAGCACGAAGGCGATCCGCTCTTGCGGATTCGCCGCATCAATCGGCACGTAGGCCGCTCCCGCCTTCAGGACGCCCAGGATGCCCACCACCATCTCGAGCGACCGTTCGACGAACAGTCCCACGAGCGTCTCCGGCCCAACGTTCAGTGTCCTCAAGTGTCGTGCGAGTTGGTCGGCGCGACGGTTGAGCTCGGAGTACGTCAACCGCTGTTGCTCGAACACCACGGCCACCTGATCGGGTGTGCGCCGGGCCTGCTGTTCGATCAGCTGGTGCAGGCAGAGATCATTCACAGCGAGCACGCGATCAGCTCCTTCATGATTTCGTTTGCGCCGGCGTAGATGCGCTGCACGCGGCTGTCCGCCCACATGCGTGCGATGGGATACTCCGTCATATAACCGTAGCCGCCATGCAGCTGGACGCATTCATCGACGATGCGACACTGACAGTCCGTGAGCCAATACTTTGCCATCGCAACCGTCGTATCGTCGAGTTGGCCGGCGATGAAACGCTCGATGCAGTTGTCGAGAAAGACGCGGCCGATGTGCGCCGCCGTCTTGCATTCGGCCAGGGTGAACCGCGTGTTCTGAAAATCGATCAGCGGCTTCCCGGACACCGCGCGCTCTTTCACGTACTGGGTTGTAAGGGCCACCGCTTGCTCCGCGGTGGCGACCGCGGTCACGCCGACCGCGAGCCGTTCGTACGGCATGCGCTCCATCATCTGGAAAAATCCTTGGCCTTCGGCGTGCCCCAGAAGGTTCGCAGCCGGAACGCGCACGTCGTCGAAGAAGAGCTCGCAGGTGTCTTGCGCGTGCATGCCGACCTTGTCGAGCGAGCGCCCGACGCGGTAGCCGGGAAGATTCTGCGTTTCGACGATGAGAAGCGAGATGCCCCTCATGCCCGCAACCTTCGCGTTGGTCTTCACGGCGAGGCAGATCAGGCTGGCGTGGTGGCCATTGGTAATGAACGTCTTCGAGCCACTAACGATGTAGTGATCGCCGTCGCACCGGGCGGTGGTCCGGATGGCCGGCAAGTCGGAGCCAGCGGCAGGCTCGGTCATGGCGATCGCGCCGACCAACTCGCCGCTGACCATGCGCGGGAGCCAGTCGTGTTTCTGCGCATCGCTTGCGTAGGCAAGGATGTAGTGCGCTACGACGCTCTGAATGAGCGCGCCGAAGTGGACTCCCGTTCGGGCGAGCTCTTCCAACACGACGGCTTGGTGAGCGAACGTTCCGCCGCCACCGCCGTACTCTTCGGGGACGTCGGGAAGCAGGATGCCGGCTGCTCCCGCTGCGGTCCAAGCCTCGGCGTCTGGGTACCGCTGCTCGCGCCAGCGGTCCTGATGCGGGACGAATTCCTTTTGTACGAACTGCAGGACCGAGTTGCGAAACATCCGCACCTGATCGTCCACCCACGCGGATTGGTAGGTGCCGACAGGCATCGCGAGTGTGGAGCTCGTCACCACTGCTTCCTTTCGGCGACGACGGCCCCCACAAATCCCGGAGCCGGCGAAAAGCTGATCATGCGCCAGCCGCAGGCGTCTCCAGACGCCTCTCCGACACGGAGGATCCTCGCCGGCTCGCCCGGCCTGAGCGAGACATCGAAGCGATCGAACTGATGGCTAAGCCCGTCCCCCAGCGCTTTGATGAAAGCCTCCTTGCGCGTCCAGCAGTTGAAGAATCCCAGCGGCCTGTCGCATGGGTTGAGGGTGCGATACATCGCGTTCTCGCGGCGCGAGAAATAGCGTGCGGCGATGTCGTCGGCGTCGCTGATCACCCGGGCGGCTTCGACGTCGATGCCGATCGCGTGTCCGCATGAAAACGCGTACGCGGCGACGTCATCGCAGTGCGATACGTTGAAGTCCAGGTCCGAATCCGCAAACCGCTGCGAAAGCGCCGGCTTGCCGTGTGCGCCGTACTCGAACTCGACCGACTCCGCTCGCACACCCAGACGCGCCGCGAGCAGCTCCCGCAGGCGTGCCCGCGCGAGGATGAATCGGCAGGCATCGCGATCGAAGGCAAAACGAGCTGCCCTGTGGCGCTCGGTGTCCGACAGCAGCGCCGCCGATGTGCGAACGGCCTCGGGCGCCGCCGCCAGGCGCGTCACCACGACCTCGATGGGCGCGCCGCTCGTGTCCACGTCTTTGCCTTCCAGGGGTGAGTGCCGGCACTTGGTGTGCACGGTTAGTGCCAAGCGCCGGCGCAGCCAGCGTGACTGGTTGCTTCATGGGAGTGTGGCGCTCGCGCAACGACCAATCGGTGCCGCCTCGACACCGTGGGGAGATGGGGTATAGCCGTCGGCAAACCAGCGACTTACCCAAGCGCCTGTGCCGATCTGTAAGTGCGCCTTTCCGGCGTTGGACTTGCTGGAAGGCTATGGCATGCTGGTCCTTCATGTGGTGGCTCCGGGCGAGATCGGTGGCCTGGAGCGTGTGGTACAGCTGCTTGCTCAGGGGCAAGCGTGCGCCGGCGAACAAGTCCACGTGGCCCTGGTGCTCGACCGGGCCAGCGCGGACCACGCGCTCGTCGCTTCCCTGGCCTCAGACCGGGTTACGCCACATCCGATCGTGGTCCCCGGTCGGGCCTATTGGCGCGAGCGCGGCGCGATCCGCGAGCTGAGCCGCCGGCTACGGCCGGGCATCGTGCACACGCATGGCTATCGCCCGGATATCGTAGACGCCGGGGCAGTGCGTCGGCTGGGAATCCCCACCGTCACCACGGTACACGGCTTCACAGGTGGCGGACGGAAGAACAGGCTGTACGAGCGGCTGCAACGGCGTGTCTACCGGAAGTTCGACGCCGTGGTCGTGGTCTCGCGCCCGCTCATGGGGCAGTTGATCGCAAGCGGTGTCCCCCCCCAGCGCGTGCACCTCGTGCAGAACGCGTGGCAGGAAAGTGCCCTGCCGCTCGATCGCGCGGCGGCGCGGCGCACTCTGGGCTTGAGAGAAGACGGATTCGTGATCGGTTGGGTGGGGCGCTTGAGCGACGAGAAAGGGCCGGACGTGTTGGTCGATGCGCTCGTGCACTTACGCGATCTACCCGTCACCATCTCCGTCGTAGGGAACGGGTCGGAACGCGACGCACTCGCTTCCCGGGCGCAGCGCCACGGCGTCGAGCGACTAGTCCGGTGGCATGGTGGGGTGCCGGAAGCGGGACGGCTGTTCGCCGCCTTCGACGTCTTCGTGTTGAGTTCACACACCGAGGGCACACCGATGGTCCTCTTCGAGGCGATGGCCGCCGGGGTCCCGATTGTGGCGACGGGAGTGGGCGGCGTCCCGGATGTGGTGTCGCCGGCGGAAGCGGCGTTGGTCGCTCCCGCCGACCCCGTCGCGCTCGCCGCGGAAATCCGCGCGATGTATCGCGATCCCGCGTTGGGTCGCGCACGGGCGCAGCGCGCCCGCGCGCGCCTGATCAGCAATTTCGCCATAGCTCCCTGGCTGGACCGGTACGCGGCGATCTACCGCCTCGTGAGCCGGCCAACTCCGGCCGCTGGCGCCGTCGCCGTCGCGCAATGATGCTCGTGCCTGGCGTCGTGCTTGGCGGCTCGCTGGCGCTGTGGGTGTACTCATACCTCGGTTATCCTGCGATCCTCAAGATGTTGAGCCTGTTCCGGCGGTCCGCGGTGCGATCAGACCGCCCCTCTCCGTTGCCGCGCATTAGCATCACGGTGCCCGTCTACAACGAGGCGGCAGTGCTGGCCGGAACGCTCGAGCGGATTCTCGAGGTCGACTATCCCGCCGAGCGGCGCCAGATCCTCGTCGTCTCGGACGCCTCCACGGATGGGACGGACGACATCGTGCGTCGCTTCGCCGCTCGCGGCGTTGACCTGCTTCGCCTGCCGGACCGCAGCGGCAAGACCGCGGCGGAGAACGCTGCTCGGCCCTACCTGACGGGCGAGATTATCGTCAATACCGACGCGTCGGTACGCATCCACCCCGAAGCGGTGATGAATCTCGTGGCTGCCTTCGCCGATCCGTCCATCGGGGTGGCGTCTGGACGGGACGTGAGTGTCGCGAGCTTGGACACGCGCGCAAATCCGGGTGAGCAGACGTACGTTGGGTACGAGATGTGGCTGCGCGATCTTGAGAGCCGGGTGCGGGGGGGGGGGATCGTCGGTGCCTCGGGGTGCCTGTACGCGATTCGCCGGGATCTTCACATGCACTTCACGCCGGAGGCGTTGAGCCGTGACTTCGGCGCCGCGCTCGGCGCGCGCGAGCACGGGTTCCGCGCCGTGTCAGTCGCGGACGCGATTTGCTATGTGCCGCGCAGCGCGTCCCTGCGCCGTGAGTACCGGCGCAAGGTGCGCACGATGGCGCGCGGCCTCAGGACGCTGTGGGACAAGCGTGGCCTGCTCGATCCGCGGCGTCACGGTCTATTTGCGTGGATGCTGTGGAGCCACAAGCTGTGCCGCTGGCTCGCGCCGTGGACACTCCTTCTCACCGTGGCAGCGCTCGCGGCGCTCGCGCCGGGGCGCTGGTGGGCCGCCGCAACGTTGGCGCTCTGCGGGGTGGCAGCGCTCGTGACGGCGATCGGGTGGATGTGGCCGGAGGGTCGGCGGTTGCCGCGGTTAATCGCGTGGCCTACCTACGCCGTAACTGGGAATATCGCCGCGATCCAGGCCTGGATCAGAGCGCTGGGGGGACAGGGAACAGCGGTATGGGAGCCGACGCGCCGCGGTATTACCAGCCACCCCGCCGGCCGAGCATCACCGCGGGCGTGAGCAGCATGATCTTCAAATCCTCGAACGCTGAGCGCTGGCGAATGTATTCCAGGTCGTAGTTCAGCTTCTCCCGAACATCATCCACGCTGCTGTCGTATGCGCGATTGATCTGCGCCCAGCCCGTGATTCCGGGCAGCACGCGCTGGCGGAGCGTGTACTCCTGTATCTGCTCGCGGAGGGTCGCGAAAATCGTGAGTTGCTCCGGGCGCGGGCCCACGATGTTCATATCGCCGACGAGTACGTTCCAGAGCTGCGGCAGCTCGTCAAGCCGGAGCCTGCGCAGCACGCCGCCTACGGGAGTCACGCGCGGATCGTCGCGCTGGGCCCAGACCTCGGGCGCCGCTGCGACGTTGACTCGCATCGTGCGGAACTTGTACATCGTGAACGTCCGGCCGCCGCAGTCAGAGTGGCGCCGGGAGTTGCCACCCGCGTGGGCGAGGTCACGACGATCGAGGCCAACCCGTCGCTGGATGAACAGGACGGGGCCAGGGGACGTGAGCTTGATCAGTAGGGTGATGATAACCATCAACGGCAGGACGAGGATCAAAGCCACGGTCGCAATCAGCACGTTGAGAACGCGCCGACCCACGTCGGGGTCCACCTGCGGGGCGACGACGGTCCACGTAAAGGGACGCAAGCGCGGCAGTGTCATGCCCGTGTAATTCGCAAGCCCCGTGCCACTTACAGGGGCCTGTGTGGTTCTG
>Ga0137415_10002334_pt1 | contig 18939 bp, 15 predicted proteins | sample CZODoug3_1_1_16f_FD_183082 | JGI IMG/M metagenome (GOLD analysis project Ga0137415, IMG submission 183082) | Vadose zone soil fungal communities from Angelo Coast Range Reserve, California, USA - CZODoug3_1_1_16fungal (Hybrid Assembly) | ecosystem: Environmental > Terrestrial > Soil > Vadose...
AGTGCGATGGTCGGCTTGATCGTGGAGCAAGGGATGTAGCCTTCGCCAAATGCGATTTTTTGATTCACGACCGTGAGAATGCGGCCGGTGCTCGGATCAACCGCGACGACCGCTCCGTTGTAACGGCCCAGAGCGGAAACCGCGGCTGCGCGAACAATGGGATCATCGTACGCGCTATCGTCCCTGCTGGAAGAATCCGCAAACGTCGGGACCCCGCGGTAACGTGCCGCGTACTTGCGAGCGTGTCTTACCGGCGTTCCCGCACGTGGCGCTGCGGGCAAAGGCAAGACAAAGACTATTGACAAGAATATTGCGAGAGTGGCTTTTCCAAACTGCTTCACTGTTTCCACCTTTACAAGGTGACCGCTAACCGGTCAATCCACCCTGGCCTGCCCCCTAACCAAAAATCCACTAGGGTCAGAGTTTTACCTTACGCCGTTCCAACGGTCAACAAACATTCGCAAAGACCGTTCGTTGCCGCTACCGCCTGCTTGCCCTCAGCGGACGTGCTGCAGGGAGATACTGCATCCCATCTGCCAATTAATGACACCGCTCATTTGATGCAACTTACGGGTGTCGTGAGTGGCAGTCTCATCGCCTAAGAGAAACTATTTCTCTCAGTGTGAGACATATTTTGGCCTTTAAGCCATGCTCACACAATAGCCTACCAGGCCCAGTACGAGGCTATGTGCTTTGTTTTGAATAGCTGACCGTCAGGTCAGGAACCTGGACCTCCGCCCAGTCGGGCTTGCTGGCCGCGACCTGCAGTCCAGGCGCCACGCCTAGCCTGAAAGAGACTCGGCCCTTCTGCCTGTGTTGGCAGAAGGGCCGTCTTCGTGATCGGACAATTGCGGTTAGCGCGCGGGACGGGCTTTGGACGCGTCCGCGCCCGCGACTGCCGCGGTGGCCTTCATGGGCGGCTTTTCCGCATGCGCGGGAGCAGCGTGGCCGTTCGGGCCCGGCGCAGCCGCGTTCGAATGGCCCGGCATCGGGATTTCGAGCTTTTTCCGCAGCGTGTTTTCCAGCTTGTCCCGAATGTCCTTATTTTCCTTCAGGAAGACACGGGCGTTTTCGCGGCCCTGGCCCATACGCTCGCCGCCGAAGCTGATCCACGTCCCGCTCTTTTCCAGCACGCCCTTTTCAACGCCCAGATCGATCAGGTCGCCTTCGCGCGAAATGCCTTCCCCGTAAACGATATCGAATTCCGCTTCGCGGAATGGCGCGGCGACTTTGTTCTTCACCACCTTCGCGCGCGTGCGCGAGCCCACGACCTTATCGCCTTCTTTGATCGCCTGGATGCGCCGGATATCCACGCGCATCGATGCGTAGAACTTCAGCGCACGGCCACCCGTGGTGGTCTCCGGGTTGCCAAACATCACGCCAATCTTCTCGCGAATCTGGTTGATGAATATCAGGCAGGTGCGCGACTTCGAAACGATGCCGGTGAGCTTGCGCAGCGCCTGCGACATCAGCCGCGCCTGCAAACCCATTTGCGGGTCGCCCATGTCGCCTTCCAGTTCCGCCTTGGGAACCAGCGCCGCGACCGAGTCCACCACGACAATGTCTACTCCGCCCGAACGGATCAGCGTTTCCGCGATTTCCAGCGCCTGCTCGCCGTTGTCCGGCTGCGATACCAGCAAATTGTCCACGTCCACGCCCAGCTTCCGCGCATAGACCGGATCGAGCGCGTGCTCCGCGTCAATGAAAGCCGCCTGGCCGCCGAGCTTCTGCGCTTCGGCGATCACGTGCAGCGTCATGGTTGTCTTGCCGCCGGATTCCGGACCATAAATCTCGATCACGCGCCCGCGCGGGAAGCCGCCGACGCCCAGCGCCGCGTCGATCGAGAGACATCCGCTGGGAATCACACTGACGGGCACCAGAATGTCCCGGCTGCCCAGGCGCATGATCGCACCCTTACCGTGGTCCTTTTCAATCTGCGATATCGCCGCTGCGAGCAATTTTTCTTTTTCGTCTGTCATGTCACACCTCGGTGGAGGAAATTAGGAACTTGGGCCTGTGGGGCCGATGGCCTGGGTTCTGCGCCGGGAAAGCGCATCGCCCTTGTCCAAGGACGTAACGAAGTGTGGAGCTTGCCACTCGATTCATCTTTTCGCCATCCCCTACTGCCGGTCGGCCTCAAACTGCCTGAGACTCACTTACCGCTGGCAACCGTGCTCCACGTCGTGGTCCCTGAGCCGCGTCTGAGCTGCCTGCTCGCGCCGATCCAACACCGCACGTTCGGGCGAGGTCAGCCGCCGCAGCCGGGATAGATTGCGACCCCGGATGCGAGCCTCGGAGAGTTCCTCTTCGAGTCTCTCACGTTCCAGACAGCTTAGAACACCGTTCGAAAAACCGCTCATGGTGCACCTGTTGAAAACGACGAGGCCCAAACTATCACCGCGGCGAACAAAAAGCAAACATTATTTTTCGCCTTATGTTCGCCTATAGACTGCGGCAGCTTGCTGCCGCTTTCCCGCCTCCCCTAGGCTTCTCAGACCTGCGCGGCCATGCCTCATGGCCAAAGTCACTTTGGCGTGAGGTTTGTCTTGAGGAATTCGAGGGCTCGGCGAGTTATCTCGCGAGAGCGCTCATTCGAATCAATGATATCGAACCCGTGTCGGCCCGTAGGATGATTCATGACCTCGATCATCGCGTTCTTCTCCAAAGCTTCCGTAACGAGCTTGTCGATGCCGCGATTCAGTCCTGCATTATCCCATCCTGCGCGCCCGATGAAGATGGGAGGAAAAGAATGACCATCTCGGTGGATCTGCTCGGCAGAAGAAGCGACAGCGCGTGCCCGAGCGCGCGATTCGCTCGTAACTCCCTCCACTCCAGACCACGTATCGTCGTCAATGTCAGAGACACAATAGAAACAGAGGACAGCTCGCGAATAGGGGGCCGCTTCACTCAGAGCTGGAGAAAGCAAGAGCCCGCCGGCCGAAAATCCCCAGAATGCCAAACGGTTCTTATCAACAGAGAGATCAACGTCGTGTTGACGTACGTAGCCCACAAGGTCTTTCAAATCTTCGATTCCGTTCAGTGTCCCCTCTGGACCTCGGCCATAGCGTTTGTTGAAGTTGATGCCGACAAAGCCAGATGCAGCAAGAAGGCGCCCGTATGATTTGTAAACACCGGCATCGCGCCAGTCATGGTCGCCGCCTTCGATTCCCCCGCCGCTGATCAGGATCACCCCGGGAAAAGTCTGCCCTTTCTTTGCGTCAGCCGGTAGGTACAAATCCAGCTTTAGGTCTGCTTTCCCCTTCGGCGTCTCGACAGTTTTATAGACGATGTTGCGCCGCACCTGGACTCTGTCCATCCCCGCCACAGAGTAAACCACGGGCATTTGATAGACCTGCTCGAAAGGAGGAGGCGGCTGCGGTCCCTCTTGCGCGCGCGCCTCTGACGCGATTCCCAAAGACAAACATCCAATTATCAATGCCAGGATTAATTGAACGAGAGTGGTTCGACGCACCTAACACCTCCAGGAAAACACTTGGAGACTTAGACTCGTGGTCGGTATGTCTGTGAGCGATGAATACCAGCCGCTAAATTTGATAGGTATAGAAGCCGCGCCCGGACTTCCGCCCCAGCCATCCCGCCGCCACATATTTCTTCAGCAGCGGGCAAGCGCGATACTTCGGATCGCCAAGGCCTTCTTGGAGCACCTGCATGACGTCCACGCAAACATCGAGGCCAATAAAATCAGCGAGCTCCAGCGGCCCCATCGGATGATTCATCCCGAGCTTCATCACCGCGTCCACGGCCTCCGCCGTGGCCACGCCTTCCATGACGCAATAAGCCGCCTCGTTGATCAACGGCATCAGCACGCGGTTCGAAACAAACCCCGGCGCGTCATTCACCGCCACTGGCGTTTTGCCAAGTTTCTTCGCCAACTCCATTGTCGTGGAAAACGTCGCATCGCTCGTCTGCAGTGCCCGGATCACTTCGACCAGCACCATCACCGGCACCGGATTCATGAAGTGCATCCCCACAAACCGGTCCGCTCGCTTCGTCAGCGCCGCCAGTGTGGTCATGGAAATCGACGATGTATTGCTTGCAATGATGACCTCGGGCCGGAGAATCCCGTCCGCTTCACCCAGCACGGCTCGCTTTATCTCGATTTTCTCCGGCACCGCCTCAACCACAAAATCCGCGGCCGCAATAGCCCCCATATCCGTCACAGGCTGCAGCCGGCCAAGAACAATTCCCTTCTCCGCCTCCGCAAGCTTCCCCTTCTTAATCTCCCGGTCGAGGTTCTTCCCGATCGTCTCCATCGCACGATCCAGAAACCGCCGTTCCACGTCCCTCAAAACCACCCTGTACCCTGACCGCGCAAACACATGCGCGATCCCGTTCCCCATCGTTCCCGCGCCCAGCACCGCCAACGTTTTTATGTCCACAAGGTTCAAGCAGCCTCCAGTGAGAACGCCAGCGGCAACAGAAACACAGAACACGCGGAATCGTCAAGATGACCGGAACTTTAGCTGCGGTTCAGTTTCCGCCTAATCAGGCGGATTACTTCCGAGCAGGGAACAGCCTGTTGCGCCGTCTGTGATGACAGGAAACAAACGACTTACGCGTTTGTTTCCTGGAGAGTTGCAGACCAACCGCTCATTGAGAGCCGATTCCGGGATCGCAAGCGTTGTCGCAAAATTACGTCAACTACTCTTTGGCTCGGTCACCTGAGTCTCCCACGGCCTCTCGTTTCCGAGCTAACGCACGAAGCCCGAGAAACCCGAAGATGTACATGACCGCTTGAAATATCGCGATAGCACCCATCTCCCGATAATAGCCAGTGAATAAGCCTACGATCGGGAGGATCAGCAAGAGGAAGGACAGTACTCGCAGCGTGTTGGGACTCATTAGGCCGCCTCGGTTCTTTCGACCCGTAATCAATCGAAAGCACTTCTCAAGTATCCAGAGGCAGCCAAGAATCAGGACCAGCCCGACGATAACTGCCAGCACCGGCGCTTGCTTGTTCGGCACAAGCAACAGTGACAGCGAGGCAAATCCGCAGAGCAGCGCGAATAATCCAAGAACTAAGCCTGCAGGGACGCGGACCCAACGGGGTAATTCCTTCTCTTGAGGTTCTAGCGACGGAAGGTCGCTTGTCTTGCTGCGTCGAATAACGCGCCCGATAACTGAATCTTCACCTTCTAAAAGGCTCTGGGCCTCCGCGAAGGCTGGATCGGAGCTGTTCAATGCATTGGCCCAGCGTAGTAGCACCGCCATTTTTCCTTCAAAATCACCCTCGGCCCATGGGCTTGGTTTAACGACAACGCGGTCAGACCTGTAATGCTCGGAACCAAACAGGCGGTTTTTATCGGAATCATACAGCGAAGAGTCGGTTTCTTTGTAGGCAGCGTAGTTGATGACATCCACAACCGCTTGGCGAGCTTCTTCCGGGGTCATACGGTAATGATAGTTGACGAAGTCAGGCAAAGCACCCGGCAACCGCCGCCCACTACGCCCACCCGATGCGGTGGAGCTGAGGCGGACCGATCAGACCGCCTGTCCCCGCGGGTCTCTGCTCCAGGCCTATTGTGTCTTCTCCGGCGCCGGCGCGACCTGCGAGGCGGCCGCTGCGCCCGTCGGCGGAATCGCGAGTGGGTCGGCCAAGAACTTGCCGACAATCTGCGGCACCTCCGGCGAGCTTATGAAATTGTAGTGGCTGTAGCCAGACACGACCGCCAGACGCGACTTAGACAGCCGTGTGTTCAGCCAGCCCGGCTCCTTCACGCCGCCGCCCAAGAGCCCGAAGAACTCCGCAATGTGCTTCTGAGAGACCGAGTCGTTGTCGGCGAACACCAGCAGCACCGGCATCGGCAGCTTCGCGATATCTGCCGACCAGTCGTAGTCCTCGCTCATCATCTTCCCCAGCTTGTCGAGGAACCGCGGGAATCGCTGCGGCTCGGGCCATTGTTGGGAGAGTTGGCCCGTCGGCGTTTGCATCATGTTTTCGGCCAGCCCCGCGCCGACCTGGCTCATTCCCTCTTGCGTCTCCGGATACCAGGCGGACCTGGCATGAGGCGACGAGATCACCACCAGCCGCCGGACCTTGTCCGGATGCTGGATCGCCGCGCGGATCGCGATGGCGCCGCCGAACGAATGGCCGACCACGTCGGCTTTCGGAATCTTGAGATGCTTCAGCAGCGCCGCGATGTCGTCGCCCATCGTGGCGAAGCTCAGCGGCCTGTCCGTGTCCGCCGTGCGACCGTGACCCTGCATCTCCACCGCGATTACGCGCCGGGTCTTCCCCAGCGGCTGCACCCATCCTTGCATCTCGCCGATCGTCGTCAGCCCGCCATGGATCAGCACCAGGGGTTCGCCCTGGCCGTAGATCTCGTGATAGAGCTTGATACCGTTCACGTCCGCGTAGCCGCTGCTCATTGGTTTCATCTCCTCTAATTTAAGACGAACAGCAGAGGCTAAAATCGACAGCAACAGCGTCATTTTACCCGTTTGGTCAGACGCGAGTCTTAGCTCTGGACGAGTGACGGCACACCCAGAAGTTAGCGGGGGGACCCACCCAACTTCCGCATTGCGGTTCTTTTTCGCCGTCTAGGTGAGGTAGCGATGGCGATCACAGGGTGTCTAGTGCAGGCTTTTGGGGTGGTCGCCATGTTCGATTCAGACACAGGCAAATCCCAAAAGCGACCGAAGGGAAAATCATCGCGGCTGGCCGCTCTCAGGTAAGTGCCTTGCTGTCAAGCAGTACAAGCCTGCCATTGCTTGGACGTCGATGTGCGGAGTTTCGGGCGGGTTAGTGCGCAGAGGAAGGTATGGCAAATCTTTGGCAAGACTTGCGATTCGCGTTGCGCATACTGGCGAAAAACCCAGGCTTCACTCTGATTGCGGTCTTGACGCTTGCTCTAGGGATCGGAGCCAATACCGCGATCTTCAGCGTCCTCGACTCGGTTCTGCTGCGCTCGCTCCCCGTGCCGCATCCTGAGCAATTGGTCACACTTTCGGATCCCGACGAGCATGGTTCCAGTTTTGGAAGTGAAGGCGGCGACCGCTCTCTCCTGGCCTATTCAGAGTTTGAATACTTCCGGGATCACAACGAGGTCTTCTCAGAAATCTTCGCTGCAGACAGCAGTCTTCCGCAATTGGAAGTCACCATCCCTGATTCCTCGCCCAGCACGGGCGCGCAAAAAGAGTCTGCTCGCGTCCGCCTTGTCAGCGGAGAATACTTCGCTACGCTTGGAGTCACTCCCGCCGCTGGCACGTTCTTCACACGCGAAGTGGACCGCGCCAGGGGCAGCTCGCCAATTGCCGTCGTCGGCTACGCGTTCTGGAAGCAGCGCTTTGGTCTTGACCCACTGGCGCTCGGCAAAACAATACAGATTCACCAAACATCATTCCAAATTGTGGGCGTCACTCCTCCGGGATTCTTTGGAGAAACCGTGGGGGCGTTCCCCGATCTTTGGATCCCCATGATGATGCAGGACTCCGTTTACCCAGGGCGCGATCTCCTCAGCCCGGCGAAAGATCTGACGAACATGCATATATGGCTTCAGGTCATAGCTCGCCTGAAACCTGGGGTCACCCCGGAACAATCCAAGGCCAGCATCAATGTCGTATTCAAGAACCTGCTGGAGTCCAAGGTGAGCGCCTCGATCTCGGCGGATGAGCGCCGTCACGCTCTCGATCAGCGGATTAATCTGCAGCGCGCGGCGCGCGGTTCATCCGTGCTGCGCGAGCATTTTGGTCAGCCGCTAAAAATCTTGATGGCCCTGGTGGGACTTGTGCTTCTCATCGCTTGCGCCAACGTAGCGAACCTCTTGCTCGCTCGCGGCGCGGCGCGGCAAAGAGAATTCGCCGTGCGCATTGCCATCGGCGCGGGGCGCGCGTGCCTGATCAGGCAACTGCTGACGGAGGGCCTCCTCCTCGCAGTGTCCGGTGCCGCCGCAGGTTTGTTGCTCGCTCAATGGGTCGACGCGCTTCTACTGCGCATGGTTTCCGGCGCGGCATCCGGACCTCCGAGCATCCACCTCGATCTGCAGCCTGACGCGCGCGTGCTCGGTTTCACCCTGGGCGTGACGCTGCTCACCACAATCCTCTTTACCTTGATTCCTTCCTTGTATTCGACGCGGCTCGATCTCACCCCAGTCCTAAAGTCCACTCCAACCGGTGCGTTCAGCGAGGCCTCGCACCGGCGCTTCCCTGCGGGAAAAATCCTGGTCGTCACTCAGGTCGCCGTTTCCGTGATTCTTCTCGTTTCCGCTGGGCTCTTTGTCCGCAGCCTTTCCAAGCTCAGCGCAGTAAATCTCGGCTACGGCCGCGAAAACCTGATTCTCTTCCAAGTCGATGCCGCCCCCGGAGGCTACAAAGGCGCGGCGATTCCGCACTTTCAACTCAATTTGCTAGCGAAAATTTCCGCGATCCCCGGCTTGCGCGGGGCCACCGTTTCCAAGGACGGCCTCTTCAGCCACTCGGAATCAGCAGATCCGATCGCCGTCGAAGGCTATACCCCCAAGGCCGGCGAGGAGATGCATTCACGCATGGATCATGTCGGCCCAGGATATTTTTCCACGCTCGGGATTCCCATCTTGATGGGGCGGGAAATTGAAGCGCAAGATACCGCCGTCAGCGTTCGCGCCGCCGTCATAAACCAGACCTTCGCGCGCCGCTTCTTCCCCAACACCAATCCCATCAGCAAGCACGTCCGCGATACGTATTCCGGCAATCCCGCCGAGATGGTCGTCGTGGGCGTCGCCGCGGATGCCAAGTACAACAATTTGCGCGAGAAGGCTGAGCCTCGCATCTACGCTCCTCTCGCCAATCCCATGTGGGAAAATCCTGCCGCCTTCTATGAAGTGCGCACGTATGCCGATCCTCAAGCCGTGGCTGCTGCGCTTCGCCAAGTTGTCCGGGAAACAGCTCCCACGCTTCCGCCCATCGAGGTGCGCACGATGTCGGGGCTGGTCGACGACTCCCTGCAAACCGACCGCTTCATCAAGCAGCTCGCCAGCGCTTTCAGCCTGCTGGCTCTGCTCCTCGCCGCCATTGGCCTCTATGGCCTGATGGCTTATACGGTATCCCGCCGGACGAGGGACATCGGAATTCGCCTGGCGTTGGGCGCGGAGCAAGGGAACGTTCTTTGGCAGGTCCTTCGCGAGACGCTGGGGCTCGTACTGATGGGAATCATCGTTGGTGTGCCTTTTGCACTGGGTGGGACTCATCTGGTGCGTAGCATGCTATTTGGGCTAGGCTTCGCGGACCCTGTGGCAATTCTGTTTGCGGCAACTCTGCTGACTATTGTTGCTGCACTTGCTGGTTTTCTGCCGGCGTGGCGCGCTTCTCAGGTGGATCCGATGGTCGCGCTACGATATGAGTGATACTTCGCAATTCGGCGCTCAAACCACTCGTTCAGTCGGCTACACGTAGAGGTAACTTCCTTGGCGGGCTGTTTACTGAGGCTTCTGGATTGTGAATGGATCACGGCGAACTCGGAATTAATCCACTTGGACATACAACGCGTGAGTCGCAAACCGGCCTAATAACCAAGGTTTTCCTTGACAGTTCTATAGCCTATTGTATATTTTACTCTATAGGAAACTCAAAGAGGAGTGCGGAAGCTTGCTGCCGCTTTTCTTTTTTTTTGCGCTACTTTTTTTCGCGTTGGCTCCACTTGCTCAACCAAAAGCGCTCATTTCATAAGTCTTTTCTTTTGATATTCATGCATCATTGATGGGGGGGTGTAGGGGGGTGCCGACTCTCCGGACCACTACCCTTTATTTCCTACCCCCTATCCCCTTTCTTTTCATATTCTTGCGCACTCTCGACAAAAAACAGCGGTGGGGTACCCGGCAGCCTCAACCTTGACGCCTGCTCCAATAACGCGGAGCGGGGCCCAAGTCGCGGGCAACCAGTCACCAGTCACTTTGCTGATTATCCTGCAATGAGCAGGTTCTGCGCGAAGGGCCATTCGCGATCAATCCACTGTCCATCGCAGTGGAATCCCGTGCGCTCTGCCATCTCCGGAATTTCTTCGGCTTGGTACTTGTGCGAGCTTTCCGTCCAAATGGTTTCGTCTTCGTCCAGCATAAAACGCAGACTGGCGGCCGGAACGTGCACCGTTTGCCGGCACGTGGAACGCAGATGCATCTCGATGCGCCGTTCCGCAGAATTCCACCGTGCTTCGTGCCGGAAACAGCTCAAATCAAAATCCGCGCCCAGTTCCCGGTTGATGCGCGCCAGCAAATTTAGATTGAACGCCGCCGTCACGCCCGCTGGATCGTCATAAGCCAGGATTTGTAGCTCAACATCTTTTTCCAGGTCCGTGCCGAGCAACAACGCATCCCCCGGTTGCAGAATCTCCCGCATTTCGCTCAAAAACTCTTCCCCTGCATCGCGATCGAAATTTCCGATTGTGCTCCCCAGAAACAACACGAGCAGATGGTCCTGCTCGCCGCGCCCTTTGGCGACCGTGCGCAATCCCTCCAAATACGGTTGTTCATGGCCGACGACGCTCACCAGATCGATCTGTCCGAGTTCTTTCGCGCACGCTGCCAGCGCCGAAGGCGAAATCTCAATAGGGTAGTAATACGTCTTTTGCCGCCGCGAGAGCGCCTCCAGGATCCACCTCGTCTTTTTCCCCGAGCCGCTGCCAAGCTCTGCCACCTGAATCGGCGAGGGCAGCCTGCCCACAATATCTCCCGCATACTTTTCCAGCAGTCGCGCGTCGGCGCGCGTGAGTCCATACTCCGGCAAGACGCAAATGGCTTCGAACAGGGCCGAGCCTACTTCGTCGTACAAATACTTTGAAGGAAGTTCTCTCTGTCCTGCTTTGGTGAGGCTCGCGCGCACGTCCGCCGAGAATTCAGACACGTGCCGTACGGGAAGGGAAGAGGTCAGCATGGAGTCTCCCGGGCTTGGGCTTGATTGTCTGTGGCCCAAACCTTCGCCACTTGTTTACTGGTGTCCACAATCGCCGTATCTGAGCGCATAGTGGGGGGGACAGCTTCTCGATACCCCCACAAGAGCAATTTTTCTTCTCATACTGAAGACTGAGAACTAACGACTGAAAACTCTCAGTCCTCGACGCAACGGAACGTTGCGTAGACGTACGGATAGTGAGGCTGGAACCAATTTCGGAACGACCGCCGCAGCATGCACGCCGCGGTGCGCGGCGAGCCACCCTTCATAACGTAGTGCTTGCCGTCGAAAAAATTTGCGGAATACCCTGGATAGAACGGCATCGGCGTAAACCCCGGAAACGGCGCGAACTCCGTCCGCGTCCACTCCCAACCGTTCCCGACAAGATCGTGCACGCCAAAGGCACTTGCGCCCGCGGGATGCGCTCCCACCGGCGAGGGATCCCACGATTTGAAATCGAAGTTTCCCCTGGACGCGCTCGGCGCTTCCTCGCCCCAGGGATAGCTCCGCTCCCGCGTACCGTCGAGCGTTCCATACGCGGCGCGATGAAACTGCGCTTCGGTCGGCAGTTTGCGTCCCAGCCACTTTGCATACGCGTTGGCCTCGGCGTGGCTCACGTATACCGGCCACTCCTGCGGCAAACGAATTTCGCCAAACATCGTGTGATAAATCCACAGGTTGCCCTCGCGCCCCCAGAACATAGGATGCTCGACGCCTTCCTTCGCCTTCCAGTCCCAGGCTTCCTCGCTCCACAGGGAGCGGTTCTCGTAACCACCCGCCTGCATAAACCGTAGAAATTCGTGATTCGTTACGTTGTGGTTGTCGATGGCGAACTCTTTCACCTCGACTTCATGCGCCCCAAATTCGTTGTCCCAGCCGAATTCTTCTCCCTTGAGTGGCTCCAGTCCCAGCGTAGCCCGCCCGGCGGGGATCTCCACCAGATGCGGCTTCACCCTCAGCGCCTTCCACGCCGCTCGCTCGGGACCGCCAACCTTCCTGGCGCTCGGCAGCCGGTGCAGCAGGTACGCCAGCGTCTCCGCATGCATCAACCGGTGTTCGATGGCTACTTCCAGCATCGGGATCAGCTGCGGATGCCCTTCCGCGGGCCGCTCCAGGGCGTGTTCGATCGCGTGGTCCAATTCCTCGCGTATCCGCCGGTTATAGCGCTCGATTTCCGCGCGTTCCGGCCAATCCGCCGGAGCGTCCGACGGCAACCCGCCATCCACCGGGTCTATGCCAAAAGCAAACAGTTGATCGAACGTCCGTTGAATCGGCCGCAATCCAAACGCCCGTTGCGCCAGCAAATTCCAATCGAACGCCTCAACATGCCCAACGTAGAAAATAATGCGGTGTCGCTCGGGGATGGGCCTGTCGTAGATGGCTTCTTCCCGAACCACGCGGAATATCTCATCGGTTCGCGCGCGGGCATTAACTAGTCTGGTGTGAAGGTCGTGCCGGATGCGGACAGCGGTGGCGGGAGCTCCCATGGCGTTCTTCCCCTTCTGTTGGATGCGGCTTACACGCGAAGGATGCGCCAAAATTCGGCGTCGGGAGGCTAGGTGCATTAATATGTTCCCTCTGGAATCTGTTGCTGTCAATCGAAATGAATACGAAACCACCGCTCTCTCCAATAAAAACCATCGAGTTTCGCGATGTGTTGTTTCACATAAACGTTATTCCTTCCCGTGTAATCGTTTCCGGCATCTCCTTAGAAATCCTTCATGGCGAAACCCTCGTTCTCCTCGGTCGCAGCGGCAGTGGCAAGACCACCCTTCTTCGCCTAATGAACGGAATGTTACTTCCCTCAGAGGGGAAAGTCCTCGTCCAGGGCCGCTCGACCGCCGCCTGGGACCCCATCCGACTCCGCCGCGGCATGGGTTACGTCATTCAGGATGCCGGCCTCTTCCCCCATTTCACCGTCGCAGAAAATGTTGCCCTCATTCCCACTTTGGAGAACTGGGACGCCCCCCGCACCGCCTCCCGTATTCAGGAAATGCTCCGGCTTGTCGGTCTCGATCCTAGCGAATTCGCCCATCGCCGCCCCCGCGAACTCTCCGGCGGCCAGCGTCAACGCGTCGGCGTTGCCCGCGCCCTTGCGGCCGATCCTCCCATTCTGCTCATGGACGAGCCCTTCGGCGCGCTCGATCCCGTCACCCGCGCCGAACTCCAGCGCGAATTCAGCGCCCTCGCCCGTCGTCTCGGCAAGACGATCGTCTTCGTCACTCACGATCTCCGCGAAGCCCTGCTTCTCGCTTCCCGCATCGTCCTGCTCGAAGCCGGCCGCATCGTTGCCAGCGCCACTCCACAGGAGTTCCTTCGCCTCGACCACCCCGAAGTCCGCGCCTTTACTTCCTCTCTTGCCATAACCCCAGGAGCCTCCGCATGAGCCCTCAAATGACCGCCTGGTCATTCTTCGCCGATCACCGCGCCGAAATCCTCGGCGCCACTCTCGATCACCTCGTGCTCGTCGTCATCGCCATGATCATTGCCATTCTCATTGGCGTCCCGCTCGGCATGTTCATTGTGCAGCGCCCCGCATTGCGCGCTATCGCGCTCGGCATCGCCAGCGTCTTCCAAACCATCCCCAGCCTCGCCCTCTTCGGCTTCCTCATTCCCATACCGTTCATCGGCGGCATCGGCAAGCGCACCGCTATCGTCGCCCTCGTCCTCTACGCCCTTCTGCCTATCCTGCGGAACACTTACGTTGGACTCACCGGCATTGATCCCGCGGTTCTCGAAGCCGCTGAAGCCATGGGCATGACGCGCGCGCAAATTCTCTTCCGCGTCCGATTCCCGCTTGCCCTGGCCGTCATTCTCGCTGGCATTCGCACCGCTACCATCATCACCATCGGCGTCGCCACCATCGCCGCCGCCATCGGTGCTGGTGGCCTCGGTACCTTCATCTTCCGTGGCGTCGCCCTCGTCAGCGATGCCCTCATCCTTGCCGGCGCCATCCCCGCCGCCCTCCTCGCCCTTCTCGCCGACTTCCTCCTCGGCCTCCTCGAGCGCAGACTGAAGGTCTCCTGACATGTGCCGCGCTCGCCTCCGTTTCCTTTACTTCCTTTGTCTCCTTAACCTCATCTATTTCCTCTCCGCCTGTCACAAACCTCCTCAATCTAAAATCATCATCGGCTCCAAATTCTTCACCGAACAAGTTATCCTCGCCGAGCTCCTCGCCCAGCACATCGAAGCTCGCACCGGCATCCCCGTCATTCGCAAGACCAACCTCGGCGGTACCCTCCTGGTCCACAAAGCTCTCCAGGCCGGCGAGCTCGATCTCTACGTCGAATACACCGGCACCGCCCTAACTGCCGTCTTGAATGAATCACTGCAGGCCGATTCGGCCGCCGTCTACAACCGTGTCAAGCAGCTCTACTCCGATCGCTTCCATCTCGAAGTCACCGAGCCACTGGGCTTCGAAAATACCTTCGCCATGGTCATCCGCGGCGACGATGCCAAGAATCTCCATCTGCAAAAAATCTCCGAAATCGCCCCCATCGCTCCCAAATGGCGCGCCGGCGTCGGCTACGAATTTCTTGAGCGCCCCGACGGCTTCCGCGGCTGGAGCGAGCGCTACAATCTTCATTTCGCCGAGTCTCCCAAAGTCATGGATCTCGGCCTCATCTACCGCGCCCTCGTTGACCATCAAGTCGACATCGTCGCCGGCAACTCTACCGACGGCCTCATCGACTCCCTCGGCCTCGTCGCCCTCGCTGATGACCGCCACTACTTCCCGCCCTACGACGCCGTCCCCATCGTCCGCCAAGCCACCCTCACCCGATTCCCCCAGCTCCGTCCTGCCCTCGCCGATCTGGCCGGCAAACTCTCCGCCGCCGACATCCGCCGCCTCAACTATGCCGTCGACGCCCAGCACCAGGACGCCGCCGCCGTGGTCCGCTCCTTCCGCCAATCCAAAGGCCTTTAACCCAGGCTCACCCTGCGTTGTCCGATCCTACTTTTCACCTCTTGCCGCTGAAGGGAGCTTCCCCTCTTCCATTCGTAAGTATTCCCTCCGCGCAAATCCAAAGCATCCCGGCCCTTTCCATTTCAGTTTGTTTGCCTTTTATATCTCGCGCACCCCTTTTCAGCCGGGACCTCGTCCGAACTAATTCGACGATCAGCAACTTATTGACAGATATTGCGCCTCACTGATATACCTCACGCAGACTAATCCTTCAGCCGACGGGACGGCAACACCCCTCGCTCTCCCAGTCCGGCGTGTTCTTGGTGCCTGGAAAGGAGCAAAAAAATGAAAAAACTATGCATGAGTGCCGCGCTTGCAGCCATAGCTGTCCTTGTATTCGGCAATTTCTCAACCACAGCAAAGACCGATGACGACGCGATCATCTCCGCCCACATGGTTGGGTTGGGCGAAGTCCCGCCCAACTCCAGCAAGGGCGTGGCGGACTTTCGAGGAACCATCAGTTCGGACGGCACCGCCATTACCTACACGCTGAAATGGAGTGGCCTCACGACCCTGCCCCTGTTCAGCCACATCCACTTCGGTCCCACCAAGGTAAACGGTGGCGTGATGGTGTTCCTGTGCGGCGGGGGTGGAAAGCCGGCCTGTACCCAGGCCACTTCAGGTATGGCCACCGGCACCATCATGGCTGCGGACATCGTCGGGCCGGCGGCGCAAGGAATTCCCGCCGCTCCGAACGGCAATTTCGCCGATGTGGTCCGCGCCATCCGCACGCACAACGCCTACGCGAATTTGCACACAACAATGTTCTCCGGCGGCGAAGTGCGAGGAGAAGTGGGCGTCCACGGCGAAGACGACGAATAAGAGCGGCAAAAGGCGCAGGGCCTCTCAAATCAGCCCGCTCTCCTGGCTGCTCTCTTTTTCAGCACACCCGCGTATCGCATTCGCGCGTCATGTTGGCTCATTTTCGCTGCACCTTATTTTCAGCGAGGGGTCTCATCCGCGATTCTTCAGGGTGGGACCTCTTCCTGCTCCAGCCTTAGCCCCCGATCTCACCAAAGCTCTCCGCCGCCGACATCCGCCGCCTCAACTACGCCGTCGACGCCCAGCACCAGGACGTAGCCGTCGTTGTACGAGAATTCCGTTCTTCAAGAGGCTTCTAGCCTCTTTTCGCTCTTTCAGCTGCCTCGGCCGCAGGTTCAAGTGCAATCTCTCCGCCGTGAAGTTAGGATCCGACTGCGGAAATAATCAGCGCGGTTCGCCAGTCTATACAGAAGTGCGCAGGACCCGGCCTGCGGCCAAAGAGCGATGAGCATGAAACGCTGGAAAAAAATTCTCCTTGTACTTGTCGCGCTCGGGGTTCTTGCGGCCCTCTATGGCGCCGTCTTGATTCGCCGCGGCTTCAGCACCATGGACGAGCCGTCTGCTTTGGAAAAGCTCCTTGCTCGTACCATCCGGAATCTGGCCATCCCCGCCGCCGCGCGCCATGAGAGCAATCCCTTGAAAGCCGCTCCGGAGATCCTCAATGAGGCCCGCAACAGCTTCGTGGACCGCTGCGCGACCTGCCACGGAAACGACGGCAGCGGCCAGACCCAGGTTGGCCGCAATCTCTACCCCAAGCCGCCAGATTTGCGCTTGCCTCAAACGCAGAATCTTACCGACGGCCAGATCCGCTACATCATCAAGAATGGCGTCCGTCTTACGGGCATGCCTGCCTGGAGCCATCCGCACGAAGAACAGGACAACGATAGCTGGAGACTCGTTCTGTTCATCCGCGACTTGCGCCAACTTTCGGCTGGCGAGAAATTGTCGCAGCAAGCAACGTCCGCGTCCGCGCACTACACAGGCTCGCTGGCCTGCGAAAAATGCCACCAGCAAATCTACCAGCGCTGGAAGAAGACACCCATGGCCAACGTCGTCCGCGATCCCCGCGAGCATCCCGAGGCCATCATTCCCGATCTCGCCACAAATCCCCTCGCCAAGTTCACGAAGGGCCAGGTAGCACTCGTCTACGGCAGTCTCTGGAAGCAGCGTTACTTCACAAAAATCGGCGATGACTATTTTCCGGAGCCGGCGCAGTGGGATGTCACCCACCACGTTTGGCGTCCCTACTTTGTAGCCAAAGGAACGGATTGGTGGGAACCGTTCTATCCTCCAGACAATATGCAACGTCCCACCGGCCCCACCTGCGATGGCTGCCACTCCGTCGACTACGACATTCATACCAAGAAGGTCCTGGAGTGGAACGTCGGCTGCGAGCGCTGCCACGGACCCGGCAGCGACCATGTTGAACATCCCTCGCGCGGCAACATTCTCAATCCCGCGCGCATGGACTATGTGGAAGCCAATGACGCTTGCATCCAGTGCCATTCACAAGGACGCCCTTTGACCAATCCCATCGAAGGGAAGTATTACGACTGGCCGGTCGGCTATCGCGTCGGACTCAAACTCCGCGATTTTTGGCAGCTCGAAGATCACACCCTCGGTGAAATGACCTTCACGCATTTCCCCGATGGCACCGCTCATAAGAATCGCATGCAGGGCAATGACTTCGTGCAAAGCCTGATGTACCGCCGAGGGATCACCTGCTTCACTTGCCATGATGTTCATGGCACCGATAACTACGCTCAGCTAAGAAAGCCGGCTGACAAACTCTGTCTCGATTGCCACGGCCCCATGTCTCTCAACGGCCCCCGCACCGCAACGCTCGAGGAGCACACCCATCACAAGGCAGGCACTCCAGGAAGCCAGTGCATCTCCTGCCACATGCCGAAGATCGAGACCACCATTGCTGACGTCAAAGTTCGCGCTCACACATTCGCCTTCATCTCCCCGGCCATAACAGACAAGTACAAAATCCCAAATCCCTGCACGTCCTGTCACACGGATAAATCCACCGCCTGGGCCACCGAAGCCTTGCGCCACTGGCCCGAGCGCTCTCCCTGGCGACTCGACTAACAACTTTCCGCCGCAACATCCGCCGACTCAACTACGCCGTTGACGACAGCGCCAGGACGCCGCCGCCGTTGTTCGACGGTTCCGTTCTTCCAAAGCTTCGTAAGCCGCCTATTCGCTCTAGTTGACGTTCCAGGCAATCCTGAGCAACATCCTTGCGAAACATTCCACGGGCGCAGCGCCCCATGGAAGGAGGCAACACGATGGAATTTCCTCGATTCGATCTCACCGGCCAAGTGTCCCTAGTGACCGGCGCAGCCCGCGGATTGGGGCGCGCGATTTCTCTCGCGCTGGCTCACGCAGGTTCCGATGTCGCGCTGGGCTTGCGCGATGTCAGTACCGCCACCGACCTCGTTCGCGAGATTCAAAGCATGGGCCGCAAGGCCTGGCCTCTGCAAATGGATGTAACCCGCCTCGACCAAATCTCTCGCGCCATTCAGGACACCGTTGACCGCTTCGGCCGCCTCGATATCCTCGTCAATAACGCCGGGATCGCGCCCGAAAATCCCGCGGAAAATTATCGCGAGGAAGATTTTGATCTCACCCTGGCGGTGAATCTCAAGGGCACCTTCTTCGCCAGCCAGGCGGCAGGGCGCTTCATGATTCAGCAGAAAAGCGGCCGCATCGTCAATCTTGGTTCGCAGGCGGGCTTCGCGGCCCTGCCCGGAGAGTCCGTCTACTGCATGACTAAAGCGGCCATCTCGCACCTGACCAAGTGCCTAGCCATCGAGTGGGGTAAGCACAACATCACCGTGAACGCCGTAGCGCCCACGTTTATCTCTACACCGGGCACGGACGCCGCGCTCGCCGACCCGGCCTTCCGCGCCGATGTCCTCGAGCGAATTGCCGGCTTGCACCGTATTGGCGTCCCCATGGACGTTGCCGGCGCCGTGGTCTTCCTGGCTTCACCCGCCGCCTCGCTCATCACCGGCCACACACTGCTCATCGACGGCGGCTGGACCGCCCGCTAACCGCGATACGCCGCCGCTGTTCAACCCTTAAATCCGGTGGAGGGAGCGGGGGTATCCCGTTCGACTTGGCAGCCGATCAGCACAACCAGTCCGAACCACATTGCGAGGAAAAACCTGATGGTCAGAGACAACCGGCGTAACTCTTTACCACGACGCTTAAGTCACTCTGGCCCCTGGGGTTGTTCTTTTTTTGAAGTTACTGGGGCCAGA
>Ga0137415_10002335_pt1 | contig 18939 bp, 16 predicted proteins | sample CZODoug3_1_1_16f_FD_183082 | JGI IMG/M metagenome (GOLD analysis project Ga0137415, IMG submission 183082) | Vadose zone soil fungal communities from Angelo Coast Range Reserve, California, USA - CZODoug3_1_1_16fungal (Hybrid Assembly) | ecosystem: Environmental > Terrestrial > Soil > Vadose...
GGCCTGCTCCCGCAAGCTCGGGCTCTCCGGGGACACCGCCCCCTGAGCCGGTGCCGCCGACTGAGCCGCTGCCGGCCCCTGGGCTGCTGCCGGCCCCGGCAGTGGCCGGGTCCGAGCCGGCCACGGCCAGCGACACGGCCAGCGACACGGCCAGCGACACGGCCAGCGACACGGCCAGCGACACGGCCAGCGAGACACCCGGCGACATGGCCAGCGGGGCGCGGCCGCTCGGCCCGGCGGACGTCCGCGCGCTGGCCGCCCGGCTGGGGCTGCGGCCGACCAAGAAGCTCGGGCAGAACTTCGTACACGACCCCAACACGGTGCGCCGGATCGCCCGGCTGGCCGAGCTGGAGCCGGACGAGGTGGTGCTGGAGATCGGCCCCGGGCTCGGCTCGCTGACCCTGGCACTGCTGCCGGCCGCCGCCGCCGTGCTCGCGGTGGAGATCGACCCGGTGCTGGCCGGGGCGCTGCCTGCCACGGTGGCGGAGCGGGCGCCGACGCTCGCCGACCGGCTGACCGTGCTGACCATGGACGCACTGCGGTTGCGCGCCGAGCAGCTGCCGAGCCCGCCGACCGCCGTGGTGGCGAACCTGCCCTACAACGTCGGTGTGCCGGTGCTGCTGCACGTGCTCGAGGTGTTGCCGTCGCTGCGGCACGGCCTGGTGATGATCCAGTCCGAGGTGGTGGACCGGCTGGCGGCCGGGCCCGGCGGGCGGGAGTACGGCGCGCCGAGCGCCAAGCTGGCCTGGTACGCCGAGGCACGCCGGGCCGGCCCGGTGCCGCGCGCGGTGTTCTGGCCGGTGCCGGGGGTGGACTCGGCGCTGCTGTCGGTGCGGCGGCGGGCCGAGCCGGCTCAGGAGGCGGGTGCCGAGGTGACCAGGGCCGCCGTGTTCGCCGTGGTGGACGCCGCGTTCGCGCAGCGCCGCAAGTCGCTGCGTGGCGCGCTGGCCGGCTGGGCGGGCTCGCCGGTGGCCGCCGAGCAGGTGCTGCGCGCGGCGGGCGTGGACCCGTCGACCCGCGCCGAGCGGCTCTCGGTGGCCGACTTCACCCGGATCGCGGCCGCGCGTGGACCATGTGGGTCTGCCGCCGGCCCGCACACGTAGAGTGATCGCCGTGCTCGCCATCGTCCCGCCACCGGTCACCGTGCGTGTCCCGGCGAAGGTCAACCTCCACCTCGCGGTGGGGGAACCACGCCGGGACGGTTTCCATGACCTGGTCACGGTGTTCCACGCGGTGAGTCTGTTCGACGAGGTCACCGTGGCGGCCACCGACCAGCCCGGCGTCGACGTGCACGGCGAGGGCAGCACCGGCAGCCCCGTCGAGGTGCCGACCGACGAGCGGAACCTGGCCTGGCGCGCGGTGCTCGCGGTGGCCAAGCTGGCCGGCCGGGACCCGGACGTGCGGGTCGTGCTGCGCAAGGCCATCCCGGTGGCCGGTGGCATGGCCGGCGGCAGCGCGGACGCGGCGGGCACCCTGGTCGCGCTGTCCGCGCTGTGGAAGCTGGACCTGCCGCGCGACCAACTCGCCGGGCTGGCCGCTGAGCTGGGCAGCGACGTCAGCTTCGCGCTGCACGGCGGCACCGCGCTTGGCACCGGCCGGGGCGAGCAGCTGGTCCCCGTGCTGAGCCGGCACACCCAGCACTGGGTGATCGCGCTGCACCACCGGGGTCTGGCCACCCCGGCCGCGTTCGCCGAGCTGGACCGGCTGCGCGGGCTGTCCGGCTCGCCGACCGTGCCGCCCCGCGCCGGTGGCGTGGAGCCGGTCCTGGAGGCGCTCGCTTCCGGTGACCCGCGCCAGCTGGCGCTGCTGCTCGGCAACGACCTGCAGGCCGCCGCGGTGAGCCTGGAACCCACGCTGCGCCGTACCCTGCGCGCCGGGGTCGAGGCGGGTGCGCTGGCCGGGATCGTCTCCGGCTCCGGCCCGACGTGCGCGTTCCTCTGCTCCGACGAGGAGGCGGCGGTGAGCACGGCGGCCGAGCTGGCCGGCGTCGGGGTGTGCCGCACGGTTCGGGTGGTGCACGGCCCAGTGCCCGGTGCCCGGGTGGTCGACGACGCCGAGCTCGGCCCGAACGGGGTGCCGCCCGGTTCGCCGGGGCCCGGTTACCCACCGCCGCCGGCGCGGGCCTGATCGCCGGACATGGCAGACACGAACCTGATCAACTTTGAGGCGGTCACCGCGACCGTGCCGGGGGACGGCTCCCGGATACTGCTGGACCGGGTGTCCCTCGGGGTGGCCGCCGGCGACCGGATCGGCGTCGTCGGGCTGAACGGCGGCGGCAAGACGACCATGCTCGAGGTGCTCACCGGGGCCCGCGAGCCGGATGGCGGCCGGGTCAGCCGGCAGCGTGACCTGCGCATCGCGGTGGTCGGCCAGTACACCGAGCTGCCCGCCGGCGCCCGGGTGCGGGACGTGGTGCTGGGCCGGCTCGGCGTGAGCGTGGACGGCGACGAGCACGAGTGGGCGGCCGACGCCCAGGTTCGCGCCGTGCTCGCCGGGTTGGGCATCACCGACTTCGACCGCACCGTGGACGGCATGTCCGGCGGTGAGCGGCGCCGGGTCTCGCTGGCCGCCGCGCTGGTCGGCGAGTCGGACCTGATCGTGCTCGACGAGCCGACCAACCACCTCGACGTCGAGGGCATCGCCTGGCTGGCCCAGCACCTGGTGGCCCGGCGCTGCGCGGTGCTCGTGGTCACCCACGACCGGTGGTTCCTGGACGCGGTGTGCACCCGCACCTGGGAGGTCGGCGGCGGCGACACGGCCGGCCGGGTGGAGTCCTACACCGGCGGCTACGCGGACTGGGTGTACGCCCGCGCGGAGCGCGTCCGGCAGTCCGACGCGGCCGAGGAGCGGCGCCGCAACCTGGCCCGCAAGGAGCTGGCGTGGCTGCGTCGCGGCGCCCCGGCCCGCACGTCCAAGCCGAAGTTCCGGATCGAGGCGGCCGAGGTACTCATCGCCGACGTGCCCGACCCGCGCAACACCCCCGAGCTGATGGCGTTCGCGTCCGCCCGGCTGGGCCGCCAAGTGCTGGAGCTGGAGGACGCCACCCTGACGGTGCCCGGGCGCGCCCTGCTGGACCACGTCACCTGGCGGCTGGGCCCCGGCGACCGGATCGGGTTGGTCGGGGTCAACGGGTCCGGCAAGACGACGCTGCTGCGCGCGCTGGGCAGTGAGCGGGCGCTGGACGGCGGCAAGCTGGTCACCGGCAAGACGGTCCGGCTGGCGCACCTGACCCAGGAGCTGGTCGACCTGCCGGCCAGCCAGCGCGTGCTGGAGGCAGTCGAGGAGATCGCCCGGTTCGTCACCGTCGGGCGCAACGAGCTGACCGCGTCCTCGATGTTGGAGCGCCTCGGCTTCCCGGCGGCCCGGCAGTGGACCCCGGTCGGCGAGCTGTCCGGCGGCGAGCGGCGCCGGCTGCAGCTGACCCGGCTGCTGATGGGCGAGCCGAACGTGCTGCTGCTCGACGAGCCGACCAACGACCTGGACATCGACACCCTGCAGCGCCTCGAGGACCTGCTCGACGGCTGGCCCGGCACCCTCGTCGTGGTCAGCCACGACCGGTACCTGATCGAACGGGTCTGCGACACGGTGGTGGCCCTGTTCGGCGACGGCCGGATCACCCACCTGCCCGGCGGCATCGAGGAGTACCTGCGCCGCCGCGCCGCCGCACCCGCCGCCGCCACGGGCCCGCCGACCTCGACCCGCACCTCGGCCGGCAACTCGACCGGCAACTCGACCGGGACCGGTGCCGACGAGACCGGGCAGGCCAGCGCCGCCGAGCGCCGCGACGCGCAGAAGGAGGCCCGCCGGCTGGAGCGTCGCCTCGCGGCGCTCAACGCCAGGGAGGCCAAGCTGCACACCGCCCTCGCCGACGCCGCCACCGACCCGCCCCGGCTGCTGGAGCTGGATGCCGAGCTGCGGGCCGTGGTGGCCGAGCGGGCCACGGTGGAGGAGCAGTGGCTGCTGGCCGCCGAGCTCGCCGAAGGCTGACCGGCGGTTGCCGCCCGGCGGGCCGGGGCAAGCCGCATACTCCGCCCAACCCGCATACTCCGGGGGTGATCCGGACATGACGGAGGCACAGCCCGCGGCCTCGGACGGACGCGCGGTGCGCCCGAGGGGCCGGCCGAAGGCCACGCCCGAGGAGCAGGCCCGGCGTCGGCGGGAGATTGTGGAGGCCGCGTTCGCGGTGTTCGCTCAGCGTGGCTACCACGCCGCCACCATCGGCGAGATCGCCGCCCAGATGGGCACTGGCCACGGCACGATCTACCACTACTTCAAGGGCAAGCGGGACATCCTCGACCAGGTCATCGACTATGCCCTGGAGCGGTTCGTCGGGGCGGCCATGGGCACGATGCGGGTGGCCACGACCTCCGACGAGCTGCTCAGCCTGTTCCGGGACACGGTGCAGCGCGTCTACGACGAGCTGGCCGCGAGCCCCGGGCTGTTCCGGCTCATCCTGTTCGAGGCGACCACGATCGACGACGAGGTGGCGCGGCACGTGCTGCGGCTGCAGATCCAGGTCCGCGACGCGATCGCCGCGTACCTGGGCTTCGCGCGCGGCCAGGGCATCGTGCGGGCCGACCTGGACGTCGACCACGTCGCCAGGCTGGTCTACGGCGCCGTGCTGGCCGGGTGGCTGGGGCTGCTGGAGGGCGACTTCGGGCCGGGCCGGCGCGCCGAGTACGTGGGCACGGTGGTGGCGGTGTTCGCGGATGGCCTCCGGGGCTGACGCACCGTGCCTACCACCGTGCCTACCACCGTGCCGAAGGTCACCTGATTTCGTGGATTGACCATTCGAAAAAATGCTCCTAGCCTTCATCGCCAACGGCGCCGGGGGCTCGTCCGGCGCTGCGCGGCTATCGAGGAGGCTCGCCGTGGCGGGGTACCAGGGGCATGTCGAACCGGGTTACGAGGCGGTGGCCCGGTTGTTCACCCGCCTGTTCCGCTCGCCTCGTCGAGGCGGTGGTTCGTTCGTGGTGCGCTACCGGGACCGCAATGTGGTCGACCTGTGGGGCGGCGTCGCGGACCCGGGCACCGGCCGCCGCTGGGAGCGGGACAGCCTCGGGCTCTCCTTCTCCACCACCAAGGGCGTCACGGCCACCGTCATCCACCGGTTGGCCGACCGGGGGCTGCTCGGCTACGACGAGCCGGTCGCGGCGTACTGGCCGGAGTTCGCCGCCGGTGGCAAGGGCCGGATCACCGTGCGTCAGCTGCTCACCCACCAGGCCGGGCTGGACCGGCTCGCGCCGATCGCCCCCGACGCCGACGCGCTGCTGGACCACCTCGGCGCCGAGCGGCGCCTCGCCGCGCACACCCCGGACCACGAGCCGGGCAGCCCGGCATACCACGCGATCACGTTCGGCTGGCTGTGCGCCGGGCTGGCCAGGGCGTTGACCGGCAAGGGTATGGCCGAGCTGGTGCGCACCGAGCTCGCCGAGCCGCTCGGCGTCGACGGCCTGCACATCGGCCGCCCCGCCACCGGCCGGGACCGGGTGCCGGCCTCGGTCGGCGTGTTCAAGCCGCTCTCGCCGCTGCTGACCCGGTTGGCGGCCGCGCCGCTGCCGGGCGTGGTCCCGCCGCGCCGGGGCCTGGAGGCGCTGTTCGTCCCGGGCTCGCACGAGGTGTTCCAGGGTCCCGAGCCGCGGATCCTGGACACCGAGATGCCGGCGGCGAACGGCATGTTCACCGCCGAGTCGTTGGCGGTGCTCTATGGCGCACTGGCGAACGACGGCGTGGCGGGCGGGCGGCGGCTGCTCTCCGGTGCCACGGTGCGCGCGCTGGGCCGGCTCCAGACCGCCGCCCCGGACCGGGCGCTGGGCATCCCGATGCGGTGGCGGCTGGGGTATCACCAGGCGTACGTGCCCGGGGTCTGGCTGCCGAGGGCGTTCGGTCATTACGGCTACGCCGGCTCCGGCGCGTGGGGCGATCCGGTGTCCGGCATGTCGGTGGCCTTCGTGAGCAACCGGATCTATCCGCTCACCATGGGGTTGGGTGACCTCGCGCTGACCCGGCTGAGCCGGCTCGCGGTGGCGGCCGCGCGCCGGATCGAGGGCCCGGCCAGTGCCCTGCCGCGTCCCACCGCACCGGCTGCTGACCATCCGGATCACCCGGACCGGGGACTTTCGGCTGGTTAGGGCGGCGCTGGTGGATCTATGCCGAGCGATCCCGATGAGTTTTCCGCCGGGTGTCGGTCTGCACTGTCGTCGTTCGACGCACTGACGAACGCCGGCATCTCAGTCCGGCGCCGATGCCCGGAAGGACCGCAACGATGAGCCCCGACACGAGCGCCGCCAGCGCCGCCACCGATGTCCGGCCCGGTCGTGCCTCGGCCAGGACCGGGCTGGTGATCACCATCCTGGTCGACCTGTTCCTGCTGTTCGACTGCGTGACGAAGCTGATCCAGCTGCCCGCCGTGGTGACCGGGACCGTGCAGCTGGGCTTCCCGGCGTACACCGTGCCGGTGATGGGTGCCCTGCTGCTGATCTGCCTGATCGTCTACAACGTGCCGAGGACCGCGGTGTTCGGCGCGGTGCTGCTGACCGGCTACCTCGGCGGCGCGGTCTGCGCCAACGTCCGCGCCGAGCTGCCGCTGTTCGGCTACGTGCTGGCCCCGGTGTACGTCGCGGTGCTGGCCTGGCTGGGGCTGTACCTGCGCAGCCCGGCGCTGCGCCAGCTCGTCCGGTCCAGCAGGTAGCGCCTGCGCCCGCCCGGTCTCGAAGCCGGGCGGGCACCCCGGAGCAACCGGGTCAGTGCCGCTGTCAGTGCCGCTGTCAGTGCCGCTGTCAGTGCCGCTGTCAGTGCGGTGTCGGCGTCCTGTCAGCGGGTCCGGCCAGAGTTTCCCTCGAACGCGAGAACGCAGTGAGGGGAACGCCAGCATGGACTGTGCAATACGGGTCGAAGGCCTGGTCAAGAGGTTCGGCGCGACCATGGCGCTGGCCGGCGTCGACTTCACGGTGCGACGGGGCGGCGTGCTCGGGCTGCTCGGCCCGAACGGCGCCGGCAAGACCACCGCGGTGCAGATCCTGGCCACGCTGCTGCGCCCGGACGCCGGCCGGGTGGAGGTACTCGGCCTGGACGTGGTCACCGAGCCGGCGGCGGTCCGGGCGCGGATCGGGCTGACCGGCCAGTACGCGGCGGTGGACGAGTCGCTGTCCGGCCGGCACAACATGATGCTGGTCGGCCGGCTGCTCGGGCTGTCCCGCGCCGAGGCCAGCGCCAGGGCCGACCGGCTGCTCGACAGCTTCGGCCTCGCCGACGCCGCCGGGCGCCGCGCCAAGACGTACTCCGGGGGCATGCGCCGCCGGCTGGACCTGGCGGTGAGTCTGATCGGCCGCCCGGACGTGCTGTTCCTGGACGAGCCGACCACCGGGCTCGACCCGCGCTACCGCAACGAGGTGCTGGACCAGGTCCGGGTGCTCGCCGCCGAGGGCGTCACCGTGCTGCTCACCACCCAGTACCTGGACGAGGCCGAGCAGCTCGCCGACGAGCTGGTGGTGATCGACCACGGCCGGGTGATCGGCGCGGGTACGCCGGCCACGCTGAAGGCCGAGGTCGGCGGGCAGCGGCTGCACGTGCGCCCGCTGCGCCGCGCGGACCTGGTGCCGATCGCGGCGGTGGTCGCCGACCAGTCCGGTGGCATCGCGCCGGTGATCGACGCGACCGGCGAGGTGGTGGTCACCTCCGCCGACGCCGCGATGCTGCACCGGGTGAGCGCGCGGCTGGAGGCCGACCGGCTGCCGGTGGCCGAGCTCGGGCTGCGGCTGCCCAGCCTCGACGACGTGTTCCTCACCCTGACCGGCCAACCCGCCGAGTCGCCCACGACCACCGACGACAGCGCCGGCACCGCCGGTGCGGCCGACAGCCTGCAGGAGGACGCCGCATGACCGTGGCTGCCACGGTGTCCGCACCGACCACCGAACCACCCCGCCCGTCCGCGCCGGCGCCCGTCCGCGACCCCGGTGGCGTGCTGCCGCTGCTGCGGCAGAGCGGCTCGCTGGCCTGGCGTGGCATCGTCAAGACGGTGAACTCGCCGGAGGCGCTGATCGACGTGACGCTGCAGCCGGTGATCTTCCTGCTGCTGTTCGTCTACGTGTTCGGCGGCGCGATCGCCGGCGACACCAGCAGCTACCTGCAGTTCGCGCTGCCGGGCGTGCTGGTGCAGACCGTGGTGTTCGCCTCGGTCGGCACGGGGATCAACCTGGCCGACGACCGGCACAGCCGGATCTTCGACCGGTTCCGCAGCCTGCCGATCTCTCGGGCGGCCCCGCTGCTCGGCGCGATCGGCGCGGACCTGGTCCGGTACCTGATCTCCGGGGTGATCATGTTGGCGTTCGGCGCGGTGCTGGGCTTCCGGTTCCACACCGGGCCGCTCGGCGTGCTCGCCGGGCTGGCCGTGACGCTGGCCTTCTCGTTCGCGCTGTGCTGGGTGTTCACCGCGCTGGCCATGGTGGTCGCCGACCCGCGCTCGGTACAGGGCATGTCGTTCATGGTGATCATGCCGTTGACCTTCGGCAGCAACGTATTCGTGCCGGCGTCCACCATGCCGGGCTGGCTGCGCGGCTGGGCGGAGATCAATCCGGTGTCCCGGGTCGCGGACACGGTGCGCGGGCTGTACGTGGGCGGTCCGGTCCTCGCGCCGCTGCTCGGCGTGCTGTGCTGGGCGGCCGCGATCATGGCCGTCTTCGCGCCTCTCGCGGTCGCGCTGTACCGCAGGCGGGCCTGATCCCACACTCACTAACCTTCACACGTGTGTGAGGGTTAGTGTGGTGTTCGAGAAGGATCGAACGAGTCGAGGAGCCCGTCATGCCCGGAGCAGTTGTCATCGGAGCCGGACCGGGGATCGGTCGCTCGGTGGCCCGCCGGTTCGCCCGCGAAGGTCTACCCATCGCGCTGCTGGCCCGCACCCGGGTGACGGTGGACGCGGTGGCCCGGGAGGTCGGCCCGCTCGGGGTGCCGGTCGTCGCGCTCACCGCGGACACCGCCGACGACACCGCGCTGCGCACCTCGCTCGACACCGCGGCCGCCCAGCTCGGCGAGCCGGACGTGCTGGTCTACAACGCCGCGATCATCCAGCCCGACGCGCCGGGCGAGCTGTCCGTGCGGGCGCACCAGGATGCCTGGGCGGTCAACGTGGTCGGCGCGCTGAACGCCGCCGCGCACGTCGGCCCCGGCATGGCCCGGCGCGGCGGCGGCACGATCCTGATCACCGGCGGGATGCCGGAGACGAACCCCCGCTACGTCAGCCTGTCGCTGGGCAAGGCCGGCGTGCGCGCCCTGGTCAGCCTGCTGGACCAGGAGTACGGGCCGGCCGGGGTACACGTGGCCACAGTGACCGTCGCCGGGCCCGTCGCGCCGGGCACCGCGTTTGACCCCGACGAGATCGCCGAGCACTACTGGCGGCTGCACACCCAGCCGCGCGAGCGGTGGCAGTCCGACGTGCTGTTTAGCGGGCTGGCCACCGCCGGCCCCCCGGACTGGCTCGGCTGAGCTGGCGGGGGGCCGAGCCGGGTGGGCTTGGCTCGCCTGACCCGGGCGGGCTCGCTGGTCAGTCCAGCGGCAGCAGCGCGAAGCCCTGCTCGGCGGACAGCGCCCGGCCGCGCGCCATGGACTGCTCGACGCCGGCCGGTCCGAGCGCTTCGGTGACCGAGGCGAGCGTGGCCAGCACGACCGGGTTGCCCCGGTCCAGGGTGCCGCGGCGGGCGGTCGCCAGGCCGAGCAGCGCGGCGGCCCCCGCGTGGTCGCCGGCGAGTACCTCGGTGGCGGCGGCGACCTCGGCGACCACGGCCTGCACCGGGCCGTCCGTGCTGGTCAGGGCGGCCGCGATGGCCCGGCGCAGGGCGGCCCTGGCGGCGGCCAGGTTGCCGTCGGCGGTCTCGATGCCGACCAGGGCGGCGGCCGCGATCGCGTCCCGCTGCGGGATGCCGATGGTGCGCTCGTTCGCGTTCTGCGCCTCGAACGCGCGCAGTGCGGCGCGGGCCGCCGGCAGGTCCCCGGCCAGGCACTCCACCTCGACCAGGACCAGCTGCAGCGGCGAGCCGCCGAGCATGATCCGCCGCTCGGCCGCATTGATAGCCAGCCGCAGCGCCGCCCTCGCCGTCTCCGGGTCGCCGCGCCGGGCGGCCGCCCGGGCCGACAGCGCGCGGAACTGCGGCTGGTCGTCCTCGTTGCCGAGTTCGGTGGCGAGCTGCACCGCCTCGTCGTAGCTCTCCGCCGCGGCCGCCAGGTTGCCGGCCAGCTCCTCACGCTCACCGAGCGAGCAGACCGTCATGCCGAGGCCGAACCGGTCGCCGGTGGCCCGGAACTCCTCGTGGCAGACCCGCAGCAGCTCGGTCTGCAGCTCCAGGTTGCCGACGTTCTCCGCGTACTGGGCGCGCAGGTGGGTGGCGAACGCGCGCAGCCAGCGGCCGTCGGGTCGGTCGGGGTCGGCCGGCCCGTCGGGGTCGGCCGGCCCGCTCAACGCGATCAGCGGGCCCTCGTCGCCGTGCAGGTACAGCGCGGTGATCGGCGCGACCAGTCGCAGCAGGGGCAGCTCGCGGGCTGCCGCCTCGTCGGTAAGCGCGATCGCGGTCGCCACGTGGGCCCGCGCACTGGCCAGCTCACCGGCGTGGGCCTCGGTGGCGGCCAGCAACGCGAGACTGAATGCCCTGGCCGCCGTCGGGGCCTCGCCGGGTACCTCGGCGGCCGCCGCCAACCAGCCGGACGCCTCGCCGAACAGCCCCCTGGCCACCCAGAACCAGCCCAGCGCCGCGGTCAGCCGCAGTGCCATCGACGCGTCCCGGGTCTCGGTGGCGTGGCGCAGCGCGGCGAGCAGGTTGCCCGACTCGGCCCGCAGCCGGCTCATCCAGACCAGCTGGTCGGGGCCGCGCAGCTGGCGGTCGGCGGTCTCGGCCAGCGCCAGGAAGTGGCGGGCGTGCGCACCGGCCACCGCGTCCCGCTCGCCCGCCTCGACCAGTCGCTCGGCGGCGAAGGCCTTGATCGTCTCGAGCATCCGGTAGCGGGTCGTCCCGCTGCCGTCGGTCGGCGGCACGGCCTGTACCAGCGACTTGTCGACCAGCGCGGCGAGCACGTCGAGCGCGTCGGCGGTGGTGTCGTCCGGTCCCGCCGGTCCCGCCGGTCCCGCCGGTCCCGCCGGTCCCGCCGGGTCGGGAGTCGGGTCGGCTGTCTGGTCGGCGGTCGGGTCGGCACAGACCTGCTGGACCGCCGCCAAGGTGGCGCCGCCGGCGAACACGGCGGGCCAGCGCGCGTTCGGTGTCGTCGAGCAGGTCCCAGCTCCAGGCGACGACGGCGCGCAGCGACTGGTGCCGGTCCGGCGCGGTCCGGCTGCCGGCGGTGAGCAGCCGGAACCGGTCGTCCAGCCGGGCCACGATCTCGGCCGGGCTGAGCGTGCGCAGCCGGGCGGCGGCCAGCTCGATCGCCAGTGGCTGGCCGTCCAGCCGGCGGCAGATCTCGGTCACGTCGGCGCGCACCGGTTCCAGTGCGAAGTCCGGACGGGCCGCCCTGGCGCGCTCGGTGAGCAGCGCGATGGCGTCCGGCTCGGTGAGGGCGTCCACCGGATGCAGCCGCTCGCCGGGGATGCCGAGCGGCTCCCGGCTGGTGGCCAGGATGCGCAGTTCGGGGGCCCGCAGCAGCAGGTGTTCGGCGAGCTCGGCGACGTCGTGCACGAGGTGCTCGCAGTTGTCCAGCACCAGCAGCATGGGGCGGGTCGAGACAGCGGCGACCAGTCGCTCGGTGGAGTCCAGGGCGTTCTCCCCGGGGCGGTCCTGGGCGCGCAGCACCAGCTCGCCGCCGCCCACCGCGGCGAGCACGGCGGCCGGCAGGGCAGCGGCGTCGGCAAGCGGCGCGAGCTCGGCGAGCCGGACCGGGTGCGCGCCGAGCGTGGCGATCGTCTCCCTGGCCAGGCGGGTCTTGCCGGCCCCGCCCGGCCCGGTGAGCGTGACCAGCCGGGCGTCGTCGAGTACGGCGTGCAGCCGGCGCAGGTCGGTGTCCCGGCCGATGAAGCTGCTCAGCCCCGGACCTGGGCCGCGGAATCCAGCGACACGGGCCGCGGCATCCAGCGACTCGCCGGGATGGCTCTGGGGCTGGGGCTGGCGCGGGCTGGGTCTGACGGAATCCGCGACTCGCCCTGACGGAATCCCCGACTCGCGGGAAGCACGGGGTGTGGTTTCGGGGGTGGGGGTGGTGCGGAGGATGTGCAGGTGGGCGGCGGCGAGCTCGGGGCCGGGGTCGACGCCGAGCTGGTCGGCGAGCGCGGTGCGGAGCTGGTCGAGGACCGCCAGGGCGTCGGCGCGGCGGCCGGCCGCGTGCAGGGAGCGGGCCAGTAGGGCGGCGGTCGGCTCGCGCAGCGGTTGGCCGGCCAGCACGTCCCGCAGCGCGGTCAGCTCGGCGGCGGGCTCGCCGGCGGCCATGGCCAGCCGGGCCGCGCACTCGACGGCGAGGGCGCGCTGCTCGGCGAGCCGGTCGGCGGCGGCCGGGGCGAACGGCAGCTCGGTCAGGTCGGCCAGCGCCGGGCCCCGCCACAGCTCCGCGGCCTCGGCCAGCAGCGCCCTGGCCTGGGCCGGTTCGGCTGCCTCGGCGCGGCTGGCGGCGGCGGTCAGCGCGGCGAAGTGGGCCGCGTCCACCTGCTCCGGCGACAACGCCAGCCGGTAGCCGGCCGGCTCGTAGCGGACCAGGCTGGCCCCCAGCGCCCGCCGCAGCCGGGACACCAGCGCCTGCAGCGCGGCCCCGGCCCCGTCCGGCGGCGCCGCGCCCCACAGGTCGTCGACCAGCGTGGACACCGCCACCGGGCGCCCCACGTCCAACGCCAAGCGGGCCAGCAGGCCACGCACCAAGGTGCCGCCCGGCGCGCTCGCCCCGTTGCGGCCGCCCCGGGCCGCCGGCGCAGCGCCAGAGCCGCCCGGCGTGCCGGGACCGGCCGGCCAGACGGTCACCGCGCCCAGCAGCCCGATCCGCACACCGTCCAGTGTGCGGGACGGCGGACCGCCCGGCGCCCGGTCAGCCGAGGGCACGGACAACGGCGGTCACCTCGGGCAGCGGCACCCCCAGAACTTACCGACCGCCGCCACCCAGTTCGGCGAGCAGCAGGGCCTCGGCGAGCACGGCGTGGCCGAACATGCCCAGGTGCAGGCTCTCGTCGATGCCGTGCCAGCGGCTCCTCGGGTCGCCGACGCCGGTGACCAGCACGACGGCGCCGGGGAAGGTGCGGGCGAACTCGCCGATGAACGGGATCGAGCCGCCGATGCCGACCTCGACCGCCTCGTTGCCGTAGGCCGCCGAGAACGTCCGGCGGGCGGCGTCGTACACCGCGCCGACGGGGTCCAGCTCGAACGGGTCGGCCGCCGCACCCGGGGTCACCGTGACGCTGGCGCCCCACGGCGCGTGCCCGGTCAGGTGCTCGGTGAGGGCGCGCTGGGCGGTGGCCGGGTCCTCGCCGGGCGCGAGCCGCATGCTGATCACCGCGCGGGCGGAGGGCAGCAGCACGTTGGACACCTCGGAGACCCGGGGTGCGTCGATGCCCAGCACGGAGATCGCCGGCTGCTGCCAGAGCCGCTCGGGCAGCGTGCCGGCGCCGATCAGCTCCACGCCGGGCAGCACGCCGGCGTCCGAGCGGAAGGTGGCCTCGTCCAGGTCAGGCACGTCCGAGGTGTTGTGCACCACGCCGGACACCGCGACCCGGCCCTTGTCGTCGTGCAGCGTGGCCAGCAGCCGGCACAGCGCGGTCAGCGCATCGCCGAGCGCCCCGCCGTACACCCCGGAGTGTGCGGGGCGCTCCAGCATCCGCAGCTCGACCGTGCAGTCGACCAGGCCGCGCAGGCTGGTGGTCAGCGCGGGCACGTCGACCGCCGGGTTGGACGAGTCGGCGATCACGATCACGTCGGCGGCCAGCCGCTCGTGGTGCTCGGCGAGCAGCGCGGTCAGCGTCGGCGAGCCGGACTCCTCCTCGCCCTCGATGAACAGCGTGACGCCGACCGGCAGCCCACCGGGCAGCGAGCGGAACGCCCGCAGCACCGCGAGGTGGGTCATCACGCCGGCCTTGTCGTCGGCCGCGCCCCGCCCGTACAGCCGGCCGTCGCGTTCGGTCGGCTCGAACGGCGGACTGGTCCACTGCTCGTCGCCGCCGGTGGGCTGCACGTCGTGGTGCGCGTACAGCATCACCGTCGGCGCGCCGGGCGGCGCGGGCCAGTGCGCGACGACCGCCGGGGCGCCGCCCTCGGCGGCCAGGATGTCGACCGACTCCGCGCCGGCGGCCCTGGCCAGCTCGGCGACGGCCTCGGCGCTGCGGCGGGTGTCGTCGTGGTGCGTCGGATCGGCCCAGATACTGGGGATCTTGACCAGGGCTCCCAGGTCGGCGCGGGCTTCGGGCAGGACCGCGTCGACGGCGGTCTCGATGGCGGGGCGCAAGTCGGACACGCCATCAGAGGCTACTCGCCCGTAGGCTGCGAAGCTGTGAGCCGATTTGTGGATCTCTTGTTGCGCAGCGCGGCCGAGTCACCGAGGGGCATGACCACCGGCGAGCCGCGCGAACCCGTCCGGCGCAGCTGGGCCGACGTGCACCTGACCGCGCTGCGGATAGCCGCCGACCTGATCTCCGGCGACGCGGGCGGCTTCGCCCCGGGTACCTCGGTCGCGGTGCTGGCCGGCGAACCCGCCCTGATCGCGCCGGCCGCGCAGGCGGTCTGGCTGGCCGGCGGCAGCGTCACCATGCTGCACCAGCCCACCCCTCGGACCGACCTGGCCGTCTGGGCCGAGGACACCGTACAGGTGCTCGAGATGATCGGCGCCGGCCTGGTGCTGCTCGGCCCGCCGTTTGACCCGCTGGCCGGCGTGCTCACCCAGCGCGGCATCACGGTCCGCCCGATCGGCGAGCTGGGCGCTGGCTACGCCGATGTGCGCCCGCCGGTGCCGGACCGGCCGCACGGCGAGGACGACACCGCGCTGCTGCAGCTGACCAGCGGATCCACCGCCGAGCCCAAGGCGGTCCGGATCACCCACCGCAACCTGTACGCCAACCTCACCGCGATGGTCACCGCCTCCGAGCTGAGGGTGGAGCGGGACGTCATGGTGTCCTGGCTGCCGCTGTTCCACGACATGGGCATGGTCGGCTTCCTGACGGTGCCGATGACCGTCGGCCTGGAGCTGGTCACCGTCACCCCGGCGGACTTCCTGGGCCGCCCGCTGCTGTGGGCCGACCTGATCAGCCGCTACGGCGGCACCGTGACCGCCGCGCCGAACTTCGCCTACGCGGTGCTCGGGCGGCAGCTGGCCAGGGCGGACGAGGGCTCGCTCGACCTGTCCAGCATGCGCTTCGCGCTGAACGGGGCGGAGCCGATCGACCCGGACGCGGTCGCCTCGTTCACCACCGCCGGCGCCCGCTTCGGGCTGCGCAAGGAGTGCGTGGTGGCCGCCTACGGCATGGCCGAGACCGCGCTCGGGGTGTCCTTCGCGCCGATCGAGACCGGCCTGGAGGTGGACACCATCGACGCCGACGAGCTGGAGGCGCACCGGCGCGCGGTGGTGGTCGACGCGGCTCTCGACCCGGACCGGCCGGTACGCCGCTTCCCGCTGCTCGGCCCGCCGCTGCCCGGGCTGACCGCGCGGGTGGTCGACCCCGCCGGGCGGGTGCTCGGCGACCGTGAGGTGGGCGCCATCCAGCTGCGCGGCGAGGCGGTCACCCCCGGCTACCTGACCGTGCACGGCCCGGTGGCCACCCAGGACGCGGACGGTTGGCTGGACACCGGCGACCAGGGCTACCTGACCGGCGGCATCGTGGTGGTCTGCGGCCGGCTCAAGGACGTGATCATCATGGGCGGCCGCAACATCTACCCGACCGACATCGAACGGGCCGCCGCCGAGGTCGACGGGGTGCGCGCCGGCAACGTCGTCGCGGTGCGGCTGGAGGCGGGCAGCGGGGTCGGCTCGACCAAGCGCGAGTCGTTCGTCGTGGTCGTGGAGTCTCGACTGGCCGGTAACGCCGAGGCCGAGGAGCTGATCCGCAAGTCGGTCACCGCCCGGGTGTTCTCCTCGGTGGGCGTCCGCCCGGCCCGGGTCGTCGTGCTCGCGCCCGCCTCGCTGCCGAAGACGCCGTCCGGCAAGCTGCGCCGCACCGCCACCCGCGAGCTGCTGGACGCCTGAGCGGTCCTGCTGCAACCGGGTGGCCTGGAACTGGAGAGACCGCATGCACTGGAGCTCGCCCGTCGATGGCTACCGGCTGGCCTACGACCGGGCCGGTCAGGGCCGGCCGGTGGTGTTGCTGCACGGCTGGCCCGGTGACCGCTCGGACTTCGCCGACGTGGCCGCGCGGCTGGCCGCCGATGTGTTGCTGCCCGACCTGCGCGGGTTCGGTGAGTCCGACAAGTCACCGGCCTCCGGGGCCGCCGAGCCGGCCGACTACGGGGCCGCCGGGCAGGCCAGGTCGGTGGTCGGGCTGCTGGACGAGCTGGGATTGTCGCGGGTGGTGGTGGCCGGGTACGACGTCGGCAGCCGGGTCGCGCAGACCATCGCAGCGCACTACCCGGACCGGGTCACCGCGCTCGTCGTGGCGCCACCGCTGCCCGGCGCCGGCCGGCGGGTGCTCGAGCCCGACGCCCAGTCCGAGTTCTGGTACCAGGCCTTCCACCAGCTCCAACTGGTCGAGGAACTGGTCGACGGCCGGCCCGACGCGGTGCGCGCGTACCTGCGGCACTTCTGGAGCCACTGGTCCGGGCCGGGCTTCACCCCGACGGACTCGCGCCTGGACCACCTGACCGAGCGCTACTGCCCGCCGGGGGCGTTCACCGCGTCGATCGGCTGGTACCGGGCCGGGTCCGGGATGATCCGGCAGTCGCTCGCCGAGGCGCCGCCGGCCTGCCGGATCGCGGCGCCGACGACGGTGCTGTGGCCGGAGTTCGACCCGCTGTTCCCGCGCGCCTGGTCGGACCGGTTGGGCGAGTGGTTCGCGGACGTCGAGCTGCACCACGTGGACGGGGTCGGGCATTTCTCGCCGGTGGAGGCGCCGGATGCGTTCGCCGCGGCGGTACAGCGGGCGGTCGAGCGGACTGACTTGACCTGAGACAGAGAGCCGGGTCGACGGTCGGAGCTGGTCGGGTCAGCTCCGGCCGTCGGCCCGTGGTTGAACTCAACATCACCGGCGCCCTCCAGTCGATACGCACATTGCGCACTCCCAGCCGCGCCGCCGCCCTGCCTGTGGTTACCGAACTCCACAGCAGGCAGGCGCAGGGCCGGAAAAACCTGCCTGTGGTGCAGTTCGGTAACAGCGGGCCGTCAGGGCCAGAGCAGCTCGGTGTGCCAGCCGGAGTCGGCGCGGCGGTAGCGCAGCCGGACGTGCCGCCGGTCGTGCCGGGCTTGCCAGAACTCCACGCTCGACGGCGTGACCAGGTACCGGGTCCAGCCGAGCGGCACCAGCTCGGGGTCGGCCTCGATGCGGCGGCGCGCCCGCTCGCCGGCGGCGACCAGTTCGCCCGGGTCGTCGAGCACCTCGGACTGCCGGCCGATGAAACCCTCCGCGCGGGACGCCGGCGGCCGGGCGCGGAAGTCGGCGGCGGACATCTCCGGGTCGCACTCCTCGACCGGCCCCCGGACCCGTACCTGGCGGCCCCGCCCGGGCCAGAAGAACGTGAGCGCGGCGCGCGGGTCCTTGGCGAGCTGGCTGCCCTTGGGGCTGTCCGCGCTGGTCGCCACGTAGAAGCCGGCCGCGTCGACGTCCTTGAGGATGACCACGCGGGCGTCCGGCGCACCATCGGCGTCCACAGTGGACAGCGTCACCGCGTGCGGGGCGAGCACGTGTGCACCGGCCTCGTCCAGCCAGGCCAGGAACAGCTCGTGCGGCGCGGTGGGCACGTCGGTCGGGTCGAAGGTCGGCAGCTCGTCGGGAAACGACGGCCAGCCGCGAAGTCGGCTCACGCTTGCCGATCGTGCCAGCCCCGCCGCCGCCCCGCCCGGCCCAGGTACTGGCTAGGAGCTGAGCGCGTGGAAGCGGTTCTGCGCCGGCTCGAGGCCTTCGGCCAGCAGCGCCTCGACGGCGTCGGCGCAGAGGTCCACGGCGAAGTCGGCCTCGGTGCGCTCGGCGCCGGAGAACCGGCGCAGTACGAAGTCGGCGGGATCCATCCGGCCGGGCGGTCGGCCGATGCCGAATCGGGCGCGCAGGTAGTCCTTGGTGCCGAGGGACTGGCTGATCGAGCGCAGCCCGTTGTGCCCGCCCTCACCGCCGCCGCGCTTGAGCCGGATCGTGCCGAACGGCAGGTCCAGGTCGTCGTGCACCACGATCAGCTCGGTGGCCTGGACGCGGAAGTAGCGCAGCACGCTGGCCACCGGGCCGCCGGAGACGTTCATGTACGAGCGGGGCTTGGCCAGCACCACGCGGGCGCCGCCCAGCCGGCCCTCGGCCACGTCCGCCACGCCCTTGTGCGGGCGGAACTTCGCGGCGGCCCGGCCGGCGAGCAACTCGACCACCGCGAAACCGACGTTGTGCCGGGTCTCGGCATACTTCGCACCGGGGTTGCCGAGCCCGACCACCAGGCCGGGCCCGGTCACCCCCGCGTCACTCATCGGTTCGTCAGGTCAGCTCTCGTCGGACGAGGCGCTCGTGGCGTCCTCGACCACACCGGCGCCCTCGGCGTCGACGTCGCCCTCCATCGCCTCGGCGGTCGGCGAGGCGACCACGTTGACGACCAGGTACTCCGGGTCGGTGCGCAGGTTGACGCCGTCCGGCAGCGGGACCTGGCCGGCCAGGATCTGGGTGCCGACCTGGATGCCCTCGATCGAGACCTCCAGCGAGTCCGGGATGCTGGACACGTCGGCCTCGACCTCGAGCCGGTCCAGCTCCTGGGTGATCAGCGCGCCGGACACCGCGTCGCCGACGATCTGCACCGATACCTCGACGACGACCTTCTCGCCGCGCTTGATCACCAGCAGGTCGACGTGCTCGATGTAGTTGCGGATCGGGTGGGT
>Ga0137415_10002337_pt1 | contig 18919 bp, 11 predicted proteins | sample CZODoug3_1_1_16f_FD_183082 | JGI IMG/M metagenome (GOLD analysis project Ga0137415, IMG submission 183082) | Vadose zone soil fungal communities from Angelo Coast Range Reserve, California, USA - CZODoug3_1_1_16fungal (Hybrid Assembly) | ecosystem: Environmental > Terrestrial > Soil > Vadose...
CGGCTGGATTACGACATTACGCCCTCCAATAGAATTACGATCTCCGACACGCAGCGAGACAGTCCTGCCATTCAGAACACCCAGGACACGTGCCCTATTGGCTGCGACGCCGTCGATACCGACAGCAATAACTCGCAAATTACAGATGTATGGAACATCAGCCCCAAGACAGTGAATGAGGCTAGATTCGGTTTTACCGATCAGCTCAACTACTATGTCGATTCCACGTTGAACCAAGGCTTCCCGGCTAAGCTGGGATGGAAATTTGCGAAGACTGACCAGTTTCCAACTACCAGCATCTCTGGAAACTGCTGCTTTGGTCTTTCTCCTAACGTCAATGCCGTGCAAAAGGAAATGGTCTTCGATCTCTCCGATGTCGTCACAATGATTCGTGGCCGGCACATCCTTCATTTCGGAGGTGAATTACTGATCTACCGGACGGATACCACGACGTGGGCTAATTTCAATGCAGGAACATTCACATATACAGGCACCTATACGCAATCCAGCGTGGGCGACAACAAAACCGGCATCGGATATGCAGATTTCCTTCTAGGCCAGGCGCAGAGTTGGAGCGCGCTTGTCGCGCCGGAATATGGACCGCGGGCGAAGAACCCGCAGTTTTTCATTCAGGATGATTTCAAGATCCGTCCAAATCTGACTCTGAATCTTGGGTTGCGTTATCAAATTGAAACGGGATGGAAGGAAGTCAAGAACAACATCAGCGCATTTGATCCGGCGGTGTTGAATCCCGAAACCGGCACAGGTGGCGCTATCTGGTACGCTTCGACCCATGCGAATGGCCGCAGGTCATTGGAGGCAAGCTCATTTGGCACTGTGCTGCCACGCTTGGGATTTTCCTGGCTGCCTAAACCGGACACAACGATTCGCGGCGGATTTGGCCTCTTCGCCTATCGATGGAGCCTGGATACCTATGGCACTGGAATGGGAACTGCTCTTCAGTTCCAGGGAAACGCAACCGATCAGACCAATGGAATCACGCCCGTTGTAACGCTCGCATCGGATGGAGCAGATCTTCCTTACATAGGACCTACAACAGATCCCGCAGCACTGAACGGACAAGGTGTGGTTTATAACAAGTACCACACGCCAGTTCCCCAGATTTACCAGTGGAACCTGGCAATTCAGCATGAGCTAGGTACGAATATGGTGGCAGAAATAGCATATGTGGCCAGCCACGCCTTCCATCTCAGCTTCCCGGTTAATATCAACCAGGTGCCAGAAGACAGGCTGGGACCGAACGACAGTCCTTCCGCGCTCCCCTACCCGATATATCAAAGCATTACGGGCGACACGTATAACGCCATTTCCAATTACAACTCGTTGCAGCTCTCCCTCGCCAGACGCTTCAGCTCGGGAGCCAGTTTCGATTTCAACTACACCTGGTCTCACTTCCTTGACGATCAGGATTCCTCCGGATATGGCGGCGCAGCAGGAACTCAGACTGTCCAGCGGTCCTACAATCCATCGGCGAGCTACGGTTCTTCCAATTTCGATGTTCGCAATGCCTTCAAGGGAAGAATTGTGTATGAGCTCCCCTTCGGCAAAGGGAGAATGTTCCTGAACAAAAGCCGCCTGCTCGATGCGGTGATCGGCGGCTGGCAGGCTTCCGGCACGATGCTTCTTTCCACAGGTTTACCGTTTACCCCGACAATAAGCGGCAGCAACAACTCGTACTCCCAGGCAGGAGATTGGTATCCGAATCAGATCGGAAATCCCAAACCCCATCATCAAACCATCGATCAGTGGTTCGATCCATCTGCATTTACCCTCCCAGCGCCGGGCACCTTCGGCAATATGAGAAGGAACAGCCTCTATGGTCCTGGAATCAATGTGGTCAATCTCTCAGCCGGCAAGAAATTTGTGATCCACGAAGGGGTGGAACTGCAGATTCGTGCCGATACAACCAACGCCTTCAACCATCCGAGCTTCGGCCAGCCGAATTTGGGCCTCGTTTCAGGAGGAGATGGTTCTACTGCCGCGAACCCATTCTTTGGTTCGGCCACAAATATCACTTCGCTTACCGTGAACGGGCGAACGATGCAGCTCAATGCGCGGATATCGTTCTAACTCATGATTCGCGTCTGGCAATAACGCTAAGTAATGGATTGTCGAGGAGATAGTGTGGCTCGGTGGACGAATTCGCTCAAAAGGGTTCATTTAGCCAGGAATCCTGTGATCTTGTTGCACGGCGTCACGCCTCTTCTAATTTCTCTGTGTGTTTCAATACTGGCAACTGGAGCCACTGCGCAAACCATTACAGTCGACGCCGCTCCCAGCCATGTAGCAAACACGTTCAGCCCGCTGCGCGCACTGGGCACCACTGTGGATCGCATTCCCAGCAACACCACTGACATCTTTTTCAGGCCTGATCAGGTGAAACAGATTCTTGAAGCGGGCTGGGGGCCGGTCACGTATCGGCAGAACACCGAACTGTTTGTTCAGGCGTGGCATTGGAATCCCAAAGGAACCTGGAGTGATCCCTCGGGTCAAGGCTATTTTGTCGGTGATGCGAATCCTGCCAGTGAGATGATTCGCCACTCCTACGGTTATTCTCTGCCGCATCGCGGGGTTACGCGCAACAATGGATCGGAATTCGACGGCTATTCGCGGCTGGATGACGGCGATCCCGATACCTACTGGAAGAGCAATCCATATCTCACAAAAGCATTCACTGGCGAGGACGATAGTCTTCATCCTCAGTGGATTGTGATTCGGCTGGAAGCTGAACAGATCGTCACGGACATACGCATCGCCTGGGCGGAGCCATATGCGCGTAACTACAGAGTGCAGTATTGGCTCGGCAAAGGTGACCCCATGGACGAGCCGGATGGCGGCGAGTGGAAAGACTTCCCATCTGGAGTCGTCTCCGATGGGAAGGGCGGGACGGTCACGCTTCAGATCTCTCCCGCGCCGATTGCGACTCGATACGTACGCGTGCTGATGACTGCGTCTTCCAACACCTGTGACACTCACGGGAAGTCTGACCCGAGAAACTGCGTCGGATACGCGATCAAAGAGGTCTATCTTGGGACGCAGAAGAACGGCGAATTTCACGACATACTTCATCACACTCCGGGGCAGGATCAGACCTTTACCTACAGCTCATCGATCGATCCCTGGCACCAACCCTCCGACCTCTATGTAATTCCCGATCGCATGGAATCCGGAGATCAGGTTGGCCTCGATCTCTTCTTCACAAGTGGAATTACGCGTGGGCTGCCCGCGATGGTTCCAGTATCGCTGCTGTACGGCACTCCAGAGGACGCTGCGGCGCAAATCGCATACTTGAAGAAACGAGGCTATCCCATTTCATACGTAGAAATGGGTGAAGAGCCGGATGGCCAGTACATGGCGCCAGAGGATTATGCCACCTTATATCTGCAGTGGGCGACGGCCCTGCACAACGTCGACCCAACGCTCAAACTTGGCGGACCTGTTTTTGAAGGAGTAAGCGAAGACATTCAATTCTGGCCCGACCCGCAAGGCAGGACTTCGTGGTTCAAGCGTTTTCTCGATTACCTCAAGGCCCATGATCGTCTTTCAGACCTGTCATTCATGTCCTATGAGCACTACCCTTACTACGATGGAACTTGCCAGGGGCCGTGGAGCAATCTCTTCAAGGAGCCCGAGATCCTCACACACATCGTCCAGGTCTGGCGCGATGATGGATTGCCGGCAAACATTCCCATGTTTAACACAGAGACAAATGCGCCGGGCGGTGATGCCGCAGTCGATGTATTTGGCGCGCTGTGGCTGGGTGAAACCTTTCCCGCCTTTCTTACCGCAGGCGGAAAAGCCTCTTACTACCACCATGCATTGCCATACTCTACGCCTCATCCAGCCTGCTGGAATAGCTGGGGCACATATCACATGTTCACGACCGACCATAACTACCTGATCAAGCAGCGCACCTCGCAGTTTTTTGCGACGCAGATGCTAACCCAGGAATGGGCAGAGCCAGGAGACGCCGAGCACCGCCTTTTCCGGGCCGCGAGTGATATCAAAAACTCCAAAGGACAGACTCTGGTCACGGCTTATGCTGTGCTGCGTCCGGACGGGCAATGGGCACTCATGGTGATCAACAAAGACTATGACAATCCCCATTCGGTGGGGATCACATTTCACGACGGAGACAAAGCAACTGACAGCTCCTTTGCGGGCCCGGTGACAAGGATCACGTTTGGGAAGGAGCAGTACCGCTGGCACTCCGCAATGAGGGATGGTTACGCAGATCCAGACGGACCAGCGGACAAGTCTATCCTGCCAGACGGTACCCGTCGCTTTACACTGCCGCCAGCATCCATGACTGTTCTACGTGGCCGGATAAGCGCCTCGTCGTCAGCTAAATAAATTCAACGAAAATGATCTCTGGATGTTTGCGTGGATCAGCAAGGGTATAGATAAATGAATTTCAGGATTTTTAATGACCGGCGTTCCATGGGCAAGGCTGCCGCGGATCAAGCTGCGGCTGCAATTCGGGCAGCCATTCTCGACCATGGCTCCGCGCGCATCGTGGCTGCGACTGCGGCATCGCAGAAGGAGTTTCTAGAGGAGCTAACCAGCGCTCCAGAAATTGACTGGCGGCTGGTTGAGGCCTTCCACTTGGATGAATATATCGGTCTGGACATGACTCATCCTGGCAGCTTCCGCAAAATGCTTCTGGAACAGCTTATCCGCAAAACTGGGATCGTCAACTATCACTTGCTTGGCGGTGATGACATTGCATCGGTTGTACGCAGTGCCAGCCAGGCCGTAGCTTCGGCGCCGATCGACATTGCGTTTCTCGGAATCGGCGAGAACGGCCATTTGGCTTTCAACGATCCCCCAGCGGATTTCGATACGGAAGAACCCTATCTGGTTGTCACGCTTGATGAGGCCTGCCGTCGCCAGCAAGTGGGTGAAGCCTGGTTCTCCGATATCACCGCAGTGCCACAACAGGCGATATCGATGTCGGTAAAGCAGATTCTCAAAACAAAAGAACTGATTGCGGTTGCGCCCGGTCCACAAAAGGCGCATGCAATCGAAACCTGCTTCAACGGAGAGATCAGCCCAACGGCGCCGGCATCGATTCTACGAACGCATGCAAACGTGACCGTATATCTTGATGAAGACTCCGCAGCTCTGTTGGATCGAACGGTATATTCCGGCTCAATCAGCACAACGCCTTTGAGATGAATTTCTCTAACAGAGCACGTCTGATCCCGTCGCTGCGCTGGTGGATCGGCGGAATTCTTTTTTGCTTCGACGGTTATCAACTACATCGATCGGCAGACTCTGTCACTGCTTGCTCCCTATTTAAAGGTGCGGTATCGGTGGACGAATAGCGACTATGCCAGCATTGTGATCGGGTTTCGCGTCGCCTACTCCCTGGGACAGGCGTTATTCGGCCTCTTGCTGGATCGCATCGGGACTCGACGAGGCATGACGATCACCGTGATCTGGTATTCACTCGTCTCGATGCTGACATCGTTGTCTCAAGGCTTCTTCAGCTTCGCGATGTTTCGCTTTTTCCTGGGAGCAGGTGAATCGGCGAATTGGCCGGCTGCAACCAAGACCGTCTCGGAGTGGTTTCCGAAAAAAGAACGCGCGCTGGCCACGGCGCTGTTCGATAGCGGCTCGTCAATCGGAGGCGCGATTGCTCCTTTTCTCATTCTGCCAATCTACTTTCATTGGGGTTGGCGTCCGGCATTCATGATTCCCGGCCTGCTTGGCTTTTTCTGGCTGATTGGCTGGCGTTGGCTTTATCAATCACCGGAAAAACATAGCCGCATCAGCGAGGCCGAACTTCAATACATCGTGGCAGATAAAAGTGAAGACCACATGCAGGGGAAGACAGAGTCTCCACGATGGCTCGGTCTTTTGAAGTTTCCTCAAACCTGGGGAATCATCGTCTCAAGGTTGTTTACGGACCCAGTCTGGTTTTTTGTCACGGATTGGTTTCCCATTTATTTGGTCGCGAAAGGTATTGAACTCAAGAATGGCCTAATCGCAATTTGGATACCGTTTATTGCCGCCGATCTCGGCAACTTCTTCGGCGGCATACTCTCCGGCTACTTAATTAAGCGCGGATGGTCTGTCGGCGCCGCACGCAAAGCTCTAGTTGTCTTCGGAGGCATCGGTGTAACGATGCTGATACCCACCATCTTTACGAACAACTTGTATCTCATCGCGGGTCTGTTTGGTCTGGCCTCTTTGTCCTATTCCGCTTTTTCCACGATGGCAAATGTGCTGCCTGCGGATGTATTCCGAGGCGATTCGGTGGCTTCGATAAGCGGAATAAGCGGAAGCGCCGCGGGTATCGGAACGATTCTCGCGTTCAGTCTCGTCGGACACCTCAGCGACGCACGTCAGTCGATGGGCAGCCATTCCTTCGATCCCATCATTGTTGTCGCAGGATTGGTCCCGCTTGCAGGAATGCTTTTGGTGTTATTGCTTGTGCGCAATACTAAAGCAACGGATGAGGGATTCGTAAAGCGGATTTAGTTTCGCCGTCACACTTGGCGTGGCACTCCAAGATGGATAATGGCTCCGGTGTTGGACTACCCAACTCTTACTACACTGTTTACAACCCCGATCTTGACCGTGGGAACTCCGATTATGATGTTCGCCATTCTTTTTTCGGCTACGATCAGTTATGAACTGCCAGGGACGCACAGCGGAAACAGCCTCATTCGCTATGTAACGAATGGTTGGGCTGCCGATAGTCTGCTGCGTTCCAACTCGGCGCAGCCCGTCAATATCACGACTGGCCAATACTCTTTCGGGTTGGTTTGGAATAACGATGCGATCAATCAACGCCCCAACGTTGTCAGCAGTGAGCCGCTGTATATCTATGGTTCTGAATGCAGGGTTGCCAATGGCGGTTCTGCATGTCCTGGAGGTAAGAGGCTGAATCCTGCGCATTTATCAACGCCATCGGATACCTTCACGCAGGTTTTCGTGCAGCAGAACAGAACCCCGAAACGGCGATCACTACTGACTACCACACTTTACCTGTCACAGGCAGTCTCTGTGGTTTATCACTGCTTGCATGAAAGGCTGGATTCAACGCGGTAGGCGACTACCTCAGAGTTCGCATATCCGCCAGGGAAGGACGTTAGCTTGATGAGGGCTTCAAACGGGGAAACGACCGTTCCTGGCTGATGACCAATACTGTGAAGCATTGCATCCAGCCGCCGCGGATCCGTAACTACTTCTCCAGCAGCTTCGGTAGCCTCCATGTTCAATCCCTCTAGCAGGAGGGCCAGATCATGACCGTTGCATCCTTTCAGTAGCGCTATCAACCCATAACTTACAATTTCTTTTTGTTCCGCCCCATTGGCATCCAGCATTGCAGGAATGCTGTATGTAGGGGCCTCGGTTGATCGAGGAAACCTGTTCTTAAAAAGAGGAGCGCTTGTATGCGCATCTTGTTCGACCCCAAAATTAAGTCGCGGCTCGAAAACTTCTACCCACGGATTAGAACGATGGCTGCCGATAATAATAACGTTGCCACCTTGAAATGTTCGAAGGCCTAGATCTCGTGCATATTGCTGATTTATGTGGCCGTTGAGTCCCTTCGCTATCGCTGCGAGTTGCAGGCTGACGTTCAAGTCAGCCGGACTTGTGGCTCGGCGAACGGCAACTTCGCGTAACTTGTCATCTGGCATTTGCAGATACTTACGGTTGAGGTAGTCACCTAGATTCAAATTTTTCCCACTCAGGTCCTGCCAGAGGGCAAATGCGGTATCGGCAGTAACGACTCGGAGTTCTTCATCGGAACGCACGAAGAACTGCCCCCAGAAGTCGTGAATCGCGCCGCTTTGCACCGCATTATCCGCAGTCCTTTTGCTTCCAAGTACTGATCTGGTGAGCAGGATCACGGCAAGAACGGCAATCATCGCGGCTACCGCACCAACCAACCAGATCCATTTCGGCGGGGGCTTTTCAAGTCTGGATTCAGGACTCTGAACTTCTACGAGAGGGGTAGCGGGAACCGCTCTCGAGTGAGCAATAGCCGTAGGCACATCTACAATTGCGGGACGAGGATGAAACTCAGGAACGTAGGTTCCCTTCGGCACTGTAATAACAACGGGTTCTTCGATTCCATCTGTCGCAAAATATTTCTCAAGACGCTGCCGGAGTTCATGGGCGCGAACGCGAACGATATTATCTTCAGCTGGATCGTAATTCGGCTTCCGGCCCAACACTTCTGTCCCAATGGATTGTTCTTTGATCCGTTCCGGCCGTTCTGCAATGGCATGCTTTGCAACGTATAAAAGAAAGGCTTGCATCGCCGGTGCTCGAGAGAATGCAGGGCTGTTGACGACCCGCTCTACCAGCTCAAGCTTTTCTTTTGAGGTTAAAGCAGCGCTTGTTCCGTCGAGAGTCGCCAGCGAATCTAAGGGGGACATAATCAAATCTTGTTATCTATCGATACTGCTCGATTCCAGGTATTCGTCTGATGCCACCGTCGAGATAGCACCCATCATGGTAACGCAACCACTAAATCGCTAAATTTTACTGTAAAGAGTAGAGAGTTAACAAGGATTCCAGGCGCTCCGATTTTATGACTCTTCAAGATGTTATTGAAATGAAGACTTAGCGGAAGAATTTGCTTGATCCGAAGAGCTGTTTACCTGCCCGAGGATTGGCCTGTCTGGACGTCTTTACCGTTAGTTCACTATACAAAGCACGTTTTTCCAAAGACAGTGTATGCGGACTACAAGCGGACTTCGGTTGCCTCCTTGCATGAGCATCCAGGCTTCCGCGAATGTCAGCCAATACATATAAGGAAAACCCCTCCACGCTCGAGGGGTCTCCATACGACAGCTTCTTCCAGGTTTCGGGTTTGAACGGAGGCACAATCGTGCAAAGCAAATTCACACAAGTTCTTTATAGTGCACTATGCTTGGCGTTCCTGCTGACGGGAGTCATGGCCTATGCGCAAGGCGACCGCGGAAACATCGCTGGAACGATCACCGATCCTTCCGGAGCGGCTGTTCCAAATGCGACTATCACGTTGAAGGATCTCGGTACTGGCCGTATCCAAACGACCCAGTCGGGACCGAGCGGTGAGTACCGTCTATCGTTCCTCCAGATTGGCTCCTATTCAGTAACCGTGGAAAGAACCGGGTTCCGCAAATGGGAGTCGACCAATGTCGTGGTCAACATTAACACTTTGGTGGCGCTTGATGTTCACCTGACTGTCGGCTCGACCGCTGAAACTGTCGTGATCAATGGTGCGCCGCCCCTTCTTTCCAGCGAAGGCCTGGATCTTGGCAAAGTGATGAGCAACAAACAGATCATGGATCTCCCATTAAGTATCGGCGGGGGTCCTCGCAGTACTTATGCCTTTATCCCCCTCACTCCAGGTGTTACAACCGCCGGGGGCACGCGTATCGCCGGCGGCTTGATTCAGGGAACCAGCATCCTTCTTGACGGAGCTGAATCCATGAGTCAGCGCCGCAACGATGAAGGCATGAATGGTGTCAGCGTCGAGGCGATTCAGGAATTCAAGGTCCAGAGCTCCTCTTACTCCGCCGAGTTTGGCCGCCTGTCCAATGGCATCGTGAACTTCGGACTGAAGTCCGGCACAAATCAATTTCACGGAACCGCCTTCGACTTCTACCGCAACGAGTACTTCGACGCCAACAACAGTTCGTGGGTTCCCCAAAAGAAGGGGGCGAGACGTCAGAATAATCCCGGCTACAGCTTCGGCGGTCCAATTCTCAAAGACAAGCTCTTCTTCTTCAGCGCATACGAATACGCCTATTGGATCAATCCCCAGCCTACCGACCTGGTCACCATCCCAACGGATGCAATTCGTACGGGCGACTTTCGGAATTACAAGGATGCCAGCGGCAGGGTGATTCCACTCTTCGATCCGTACGATGCGAGTGGAAACCTTATCGCCGACGACACGAAACGTCAGCCCATGCAGTGCAATGGCGTCTATAACGTCGTCTGCCCGAACAGAATCACAAGCGACATTGTGAATAAGCTACAGGGCATGCTCCCAGAGCCGGAGCTGAGCACCAGCAACGATAGAGATAATAATTACAGATCTATTGCTCAGACCCGCAACAAGTCCAACGTCTTCTCGATCAAGGGTGACTACAACATTGGGCCGAAAGATAGAATCAGCTTTTCTTTTGGGCGTTCCTTTAATCCTCCCTATCCTGTCGTTGGGCCGGTCGCCGGTGTACCGAGCAAAAATTTTGGTTCAGATAGTCTGATCCGCTACTACCGCATCAACGAAGATCACATCTTCACCGACCACCTGATCAATCACTTCACCTTCGGACTGGATCAGCGCCGCATCTTTGAAGGCGGTGCAGGGTTGTCCACGGTCACGGATGAGTTGCGCGACTCGGTTCAGTTTCCGGGGACCGCGTCACGTCAGGGTCTTCAGCATGGCGCAATGACGCAATACGGCACGGAATTTACCCAATGGGGCAACGAGGTGCTTACCGATTCGCGCCAGAGATCGGAGAGCCTCTATGACACTCTTGTCTGGACTCACGGCAATCACTCCCTGAAAGTCGGATTCAACTATTACCACTGGCTGTATCGCAGAATCGACTGCATCTCCTGCAATGGAACCATAAGCTTTGACGGAGCTGCCACCTCTAATACTTCGTATAACTTCTCTGGCGCTTTGCCTGGTTCAAATGATTCATTTTCGACAACCAATCAAGGGTCGAACTATGCGGCGTTCCTGCTCGGTCTCTCAAGCGGTTCTGGTTTTAACTGGGGCGCCGATCAGGCTTTCTCGTCTCCCTATTTCGCCTGGTTCGCACAGGACGACTGGAAGGTAACTCCGCGGTTTACCCTCAACATCGGTCTGCGGTATGAAATACCGATACCCAAGGTTGAGCGCCATCGCAACAACAGTAACTTTGACCCAAATGTTCCCAATCCATCCGCTGGTGGAACACTCGGCGCGCTTATCTTTGCAGGTCATGGTCCGGGCAGAAGCGGTATCGATCACTTCGGAGAAACCAGAATGAACGCCTGGGGACCCAGAGTTGGTTTTGCCTATCAGGCTACTCCTACGACTGTGCTTCGCGGAGGCGGAGGTATCTTCTATCAACCAGTTCGTGAAGATGGAAACGCGGACAACGGCAACATGGGCTTCGCGGGCCGATATGGATCGCCTACCAACCAACTCGCCAAGGGTGTAGCTACCCTTGTGCAAAGTACTACAACGGGCGGGTTCCTGACGCCGTTCTATCAATCACAGATTGCCTCACAAAGACCACCGCACATCGATCCTGGCATTTTGATCGGCCAAGGGGTGTTCTGGTATCAGCCTAAGACTGGCCGTACTCCATATTTCGGCACGTGGGATCTGACCGTCGAGCAAGCCATCGGAAAGAATTCAGTTTTTCGCACCAGTTATCACGGCAATGTGGGCATCAAACTGCTTTACAAGAAGCCCAATTACAATCAGCTCGATCCGAAGATTCTGTATCAATATGGAAATGACCTCTTATCCAAGAGTGTTACCGATCCAGCAGTTCAGGCGTTGGGAATCGTTCCCTCCTGGGTGCCAAGCAACTATCTCCTGAATCAAGCGCTGCGCCCATATCCGCAGTACACAGATGTAAACATCAATGCTGGCGGCGCTGCTGGCGGTCACTCACGGTGGGATGCGCTGGAGGCCAGCTATGAGCACAGATACAGCGATGGATTCCAAACACTCTTCGCATATACGTTCTCCAAGATGATCGGGAACACAGACGGCGAAGATGCAAACCGCGGCGATAACCAGGCACAAAATAACTACAACTTAGCCGCGGAGAAATCCGTTGATAGGGACGACCAGACCCATGTCCTTAGCTTGAGCTATGTATATGAGCTACCCTTCGGAAGAGGTAAACAGCTACTCGGAGGTATCTCGCGTCCCTTGAACTTAGCCGTGGGAGGCTGGAAGATATCCGGCATCGAGAGATTTAACTCCAGCACCCCCATGCAGATAGGGGGCGGACTTGATTGGATGGCCGGCGCGAGCAGCAATTCTCGTTCGAGCTGGGCGCCTGGATACGGAACGCATAGCCAGCTCAAGAACCCTCACTACAATAAATTTGATCAGCATTCTAAATATCTCAATACCGCTGCCTTCCGACGCGCTCCTAAAGTCGAGCTTCCAAATGGCATCCGATATGGCACCTATGGTGACACCCCACGCTTTATCTCGCAGCTTCGCGGACACTGGGGCATGCAAGACGATATCAGCGTGATGAAGAACTTCAATGTTACAGAAAATAAGTTATTCGAATTCCGCGCGTCGGCGTTCAATTTCCCAAACCGGCGCTATCCAGCTTACCCCGACTCCAATGTAGATGACTCCAACTTTGGCGAGGTCACCAATCCGCAAAGCAACTCTCCTCGTTCGGTGCAGTTTGCATTGAAGTTCATCTTTTGATCGACCGTTACAATTCGCAATGTCGGTTGCTTTAACTCTTGATTGCTGCGCTGCTCGCGCTCATGCGAGGTGAGCGGCACAGATTCGTGATCTATTGACTGTCACATCTATAACTTTTGGAGACATATTTAGGTGAAAAGCAACTGGAAAGCTACCAGTAGACGCGATTTCCTCAAAACTGCAGGAAGGGGCGCCGCTACAGCGGCTATCGCGGGAAGCATCATGCCAGCGCGCGCCGAGCCCTCTCAAGCAACATCCGTGAGCCAAGATGCTCGCAATAAAAAAATAGCTCCCGTTCATCCCCATTTTCGCGAGAAACTCGTGGACCTGGTGAATGTCCTGCAAGGAACAAACTCAAACAAGCTGTTTTCCAGGGGAAATACCCTGCCGATTGTGGCGATGCCATTCGGCATGGCGCATTGGACACTGCAATCAAGGTCAAACGACCAGCCATGGTTTTTTCAAGCATCAGACAATAGGTTGGAAGGCATTCGCTGCACGCACCAACTTAGCCCATGGCTCAGCGATTATGGTTACGCGACCTTTCTTCCTTTCAACGGTGATCCATCTGCGGCTCCCGCAGCTCGCGCATCCTCTTATAGAGAAGCCAATCGCATCATCAAGCCTAACTTTCTGCAACTTGATTTACTGCGTTACGGGTGCCAGATGGAATTGGTGCCAACGGAGCGCTGTGCGATTCTGCGGATGACATTCAAAGAATCAGACCAGGCAGGCGTCATGATCGACCTGCCTGGCGAGGACGCCGAATTCCGGACAGAACGAGCAAGCGGCATCGTGTCAGGTCTTACTCGATTCAGCAGTGGAGGCGTACCCGATGGATTTGCAGCCCACTATCTCGTACAGATAGACCAGCCCATTACGGACTTCGAAGTAAAAAATCTACCCGGACGGCGGATTGGCATCGTTCACTTCAAAGCAGAGACTGGGCGGCCTGCGCATCTAAGGATCGCAAGCTCCTTCATATCTTCAGAGCAGGCTCTGCGAAACCTGAAAGTCGAGTTAGGTGACAGAACATTTGAAAATATGCGCGACTCAACGGCGAATGCCTGGGAAAAAGAGTTAGGCTGTGTCCGGGTCGAAGGCGGAACCGAGTCACAGCAGCGAGTCTTCTACTCATCTCTTTATAGGGCCTTTCTCTTTCCCCGCATCATGCACGAGCCTGATGCCTCCGGCAATCCCATACACTACAGCCCGTATACAGGTAAGGTTGCTCCCGGCGTCATGTATGCAGATCACGGATTTTGGGATGTCTATCGCGCATGGTATCCACTGATGTCGATCCTGAATCCGAAGCGTTTAGGAGAGATTCTCCAGGCATGGGTGAATGCTTCAAAAGAAGGAGGCTGGCTACCCCAATTCCCTTGTCCCGGCTATCGAGCGTGTATGACGGGAAGCCTCATCGACGCGGCCTTCGGAGATGCAGCAGTCAAGGGCATTTCCGGTTACGACATGGAAACTGCCTATCTCGCACTGAAGAAGCATGCGACGCAGCCGGGAAATCCGGACGCTGGCTATGGCCGTCGCGGCATCGAATATTACTTAAAGATGGGCTACATTCCCGCTGATCGCGTGCCGCAGGCCACAGCAGAAACATTGGACTCTGCATATGGGGACTTCTGCATTGCACAGGTTGCGCGGGCAGTTGGCCGGGAAGCAGATGCCGTGATGTTCGAGAATCGCTCGCGAAATTGGCGCCAGGTATTCGATCCGAAGACGCGGTTCATGCGAGGCAAAAACTCTGATGGAGCATGGCTGGAGCCCTTCAACACTCTTGCATGGGGAAGTCCCTACGTGGAGGGCTGTGCATGGCAGCATCGATTCTCCGTGCCATACGATACGGACGGATTCATTGAGGCCATGGGAGGAAAAGAGGCATTCGTCGGATATCTTGAGGAAATGCTGCGCCATCCGCCTCAGTTTGATGTGGGTGCTTATGGCGCGGAAATCCATGAGATGTCTGAAATGGCGGCGGTCGATTTCGGACAGTATGCGCATAGCAATCAACCTGTGCATCATGTGCTCTATCTATTTGCTGCCGCTGGACGGCCAGATCGCACGCAATATTGGGTGCGGAGAGTTCTCGACACTCTATATACACCGGATAACTTACCAGGCGATGAAGATACAGGAGCAATGGCTGCCTGGTATGTTCTCAGTTCTCTTGGTTTCTATCCTCTTTGTCCAGGAAAGCCAAGTTATACCCTGGGCGCTCCTCTGTTCGATCGGGCGATAATCAATCTTCCCGATGGACATCAGACAACAATCGAAGCTATCAACAACGGACCTCGCAATCTCTACTGTGATCGTCCGAGAGTAAATGGCAAGTCCCATGTCGAAAGCAGCATCGCACATCAGGCAATTGCCGGAGGGTCCAAACTGGTCTTTTCCATGACAGATACTCCTTACATCTAAAAAATGATGAAGTTCAAGCAAAGTGAACGATAAATCCTGCCAGCATGTTGGCCTATGAACAAAGGATGGTTGGTGTGAGAATAGCAAAACTTTTTCTTGCCTTGACGGTATCGCAGTTGTTTTTTGCGAACATGTTGATTGCTCAGAATGTTGGAGCAACCAAGGAGAGAAACGATGACGAGCGGTTAACCTTTCAAACACATGCTCCATGGTCGCCTCGCATCAACCTCAACGGTGATGTTGCCATGGTCTATGGGATTGATCCTTCTCTTAGGCCAAATCTGGAGACTTGGCGTGAACACGGTTATAAGCTCCAGGTGATGACGGGCGTCGCATGGGGACAGTACCAGGACTATCTGAATGGTAAGTTCGACGGAGCTGATCATTGGGATCAGGCGCAGAAGGAGAGTAACGGAAAGCTGATTCAACACGGTCCGACTGTTCCCTATATTTCTCCCGGCGAGAACTATGGACGGTACTTGACGGTTGGCATTAAGCGAGCACTCGATGCAGGAGCTGAAGCCGTTTATCTCGAAGAACCCGAGTTCTGGGCGCGCAGCGGTTGGGAGGAGAATTTCAAGCGCGAATGGAAAGCTTATTACAAAGAAGATTGGCAGTCCCCCGACTCCTCGCCAGATGCGCAGTATCGTGCCTCCAAACTGAAATACTTTCTCTATCGCAGGGCGTTAGAACAGATCTTCACGTTTGCCAAAACCTACGGAAAAGAGAATGACCGCACCATCCGCTGTTACGTACCGACCCACTCTCTCATCAACTACGCAAACTGGAGGATTGTGAGCCCTGAGTCGTCCTTAATCAATGTCGGGGCCGATGGATATATCGCACAGGTGTGGACAGGGACGGCTCGTGAGCCGAATTACTATCAGGGCAATCTCAAAGAACGCACCTTTGAAACAGCTTTTCTAGAATATGGCGCGATGCAGAATCTTGTCCGCGCTTCCGGTCGCCGCGTGTGGTATCTCAATGACCCGATCGAGGACAATCCCAATCATGACTGGGAGGATTATCGAACGAACTGGGAGAGCACCCTCACCGCATCGCTGATGCAGCCTGAAGTGTGGCGCTACGAAATCATGCCGTGGCCCGAGCGTATCTTTAACGGCAAGCATCAAGCAAGGAGTGCCGCAGGAGTAGCAAATGGGCAGGCTGCAGAGAAGGTAGGCATCCCAAAATCTTACGAGACCGAGCTGCAGAGCGTGATCAGCGTGCTCGGGGACATGAAGCAACCGGATGCGCATTGGGAGCATGCAGGCACTGAGAAATTAGGCGTGCTGGTGTCCGATACGATGATGTTCGAGCGAGCTGCGCCAACGCCCTCCGATCCACAGCTCGGTTCGTTCTATGGATTGGCAATGCCGCTGATCAAGCATGGGATACCAGTCGAGCCGGTGCAGATTGAAAGTGCGAATGTATCTGGCTTTCTGTCTCGTTATAAACTGCTGCTACTGACTTATGAAGGTCAGAAGCCGCCAACACCGGAGTTCCATACGGCACTGGCAGCCTGGGTACGCGAAGGCGGTGCGCTCGTAGTAGTCGACAATGACGACGATCCATACAATGCCGTCCGTGAGTGGTGGAATACTGCGCCTAACTCCTTTCAATCACCGCGCCAGCATCTCTTCAAAACACTGGGTCTTGAGCCAAACGCAACCGGACTCCACCGTATCGGTCGTGGTGTTGTTGTGTCGGAACGCCAGTCGCCGGCTGCGTTCACGCGAGAGCAGAGCGGTGGTGAATCGCTACGGCAATTGGCGCGTCAGGCAGCAGCCGCAGTAAACCTTTCGTGGAAGGAAACAAATGCTCTGGTGCTCCGTCGCGGACCCTATGTGATTGCGGCGGGCATTGATGAATCCGTATCAAACTCCAAGCCCTTCATCTTGCGTGGACACTTCATCAACCTCTTCGATGCCCAACAACCAGTACTGACCAGCATAACTATAGGGCCGAACGTCCGCAGCTTGCTCATTGACCTGGATGTTAGCAAACACGACCTGACGCCAAGAGTTATCGCCGCGGCTTGTAGAGTGCGCGATGAGCAGACAAGCGCCAACAAACTCACCTTCAAAGCAGATGGGATCGCAGATACCAGTGCAGTCATAAGTATCGCGATATCGAAGGCACCGAAACAGATACAGATTGCTAACCAGATCGTAGCTCGCGATCATTACAGTTATTCAAAAGGGATATTAAAGCTGCAGCTCGCGAACTCGACAGAGGAGGTTCCAGTAGAAATTCTATTTGCACAGTAAGATCATCCTTTGCTGTGCAAATAAATGATCGTAAATGTTTAACGTGGCCGTCTGGCTAGGAGTGTTATCAGTTCGCATCAACCCACCCACGAGCAGGAAAAGCAGATGAAACGCTTCCAATCTCCGGAATACGCCCAACGCTTACTCTCTACGTTTAAATCGATCAACGCTCCCTTTCGTATGCGTCTCTGCGGCTCGCTATCGACAATTTCTCAAGCAAGCGCTTCGCCTCTGGAACAATACTGCTCACGCAGTTCCCCTTCCATAGTTCACCACGTGTGCGGCTATATCTTTCTATTCCAACCTTCGGCATTCCGCCGTTACCTTGACAATGCCCTCGCTTGTCCTAACGGCTAAGAGCGGGCTCGGTTTGGGTCGAATGACATTTGGGCTAGGCACACCAGAGGCCACAGATGATGTATAAAGATCTCCAAAACACTTCAGAGTGCTTGGAAGGCTAAAGAGAAATAAGTTGGCAATCCAGGAGTTGCAGGAAATCTTCGTGCGTAACTTGTACGGAAGATTTGGAAGTGGTGGCGTTTAATGCGGATGTGTCATTCGTAAAATGACTAAGTTAGCTATTTTCAATACTTAGAGCATTTCCCGTTATGATATAGACTGTATTTGGCGAGACTCTGCGGCGAGCGAAAGGATGGCGAGAGCCTATGAGGATGATCTGCGCCGCAAGTTTCTTACGGCCTATGACCAGGGCAGCGGGACGCTGGAGGAACTGGCGGAGTTGTTCGGAGTGAGTTTGGGTTGGGCGAAGAAGATTTCCGCCCAACGCAAGCACAGCGGTCAGGCCGAGCGTGTTCGTTACCAGCCCGGCCCGCGATGGCGCGCGGGAGCCGAAGCGCAAAAGCAGGTGGTGGCCTGGGTAGAAGCGCAGCCCGATCTGACGCTGGCTCAACTGCAGACCAAGCTGAACGACGAAGTCGGTGTTTCGATCAGCCGGGGACGAGTTTGGTATCTGGTGCGGAAGTTGGGTCTGCGTCTGAAAAAAAGTCACTCCACGCCACGGAACGGGACACAGAAGCCAACCGCAAGCGGCGCGAAGAGTTTATCGCCAAAATCCGCACGGTCGCGCCGGAACAGCTGATCTTCCTTGACGAGAGCGGGGTCACGACTTCGATGACGAGGCTCTATGCGCGCGCGCTCGGAGGCCGGCGCATTCATGAATCCACACCCGGCGGCCACTGGAAAATCATGACCATCCTGGGCGCGATGAGCCTTCGCGGCATGGTCGCAACCATGACCATCGAAGCGGCCACGGACCGGGAGATATTCCTCGCCTATCTGGATGAAGTCTTGTGCCCGAAGCTGCGGCCAGGCGACGTGGTCGTGATGGACAACTTAAGTTCGCACAAGGTCCATGGCGTGCGGAAACTGATCCAAGCAACCGGAGCGGAGGTGCTTTACCTGCCGCCCTACTCGCCCGATCTGAATCCCATCGAGAAGGCCTGGGCCAAGCTCAAACAACTGCTCCGAGCAGCCAAGGCACGCAGCAAACAGGCCCTCGACCAAGCCATCGCAGAGGCTCTCAAACTCATCTCCGCCGACAATGCCAAAGCTTGGTTCAAACACTGTCTGAATAGGCTACAGTAATACGGGAATTGCTCTAATCGCTTCTTAGCTGTTTTAGAGCAATAGCGAAAATAGTGTAATGTAGAGGAGGCGAGACTCCAGCGGCATCATAGATGGCGAGAGCGTACGAGGACGATCTGCGGCGGGCGATTTTTCATGCCCATGCCAGCGGCGTAGGTAGCTTTAGGGCGCTGGCGGG
>Ga0137415_10002338_pt1 | contig 18918 bp, 20 predicted proteins | sample CZODoug3_1_1_16f_FD_183082 | JGI IMG/M metagenome (GOLD analysis project Ga0137415, IMG submission 183082) | Vadose zone soil fungal communities from Angelo Coast Range Reserve, California, USA - CZODoug3_1_1_16fungal (Hybrid Assembly) | ecosystem: Environmental > Terrestrial > Soil > Vadose...
TCACGGTGCAGTTCCGGCCGCGTGCGGCACCGCAACCCACTGGACTTAAGCCTGCAACCGTGTCCGTCACCGACGCGGCCGGTACGCAGGTCTCAACCCTGAACGGCACGGCAAACTAGCGCCATGCCAGTAAGGTCAACGGAAACGTAAGCTCGATGCTGCTCGCGGGTCTCCCGCGAGCAGCATCGTTTGCATTGAGACTTGCGCGGGCAAGTCGGGAAATGGATAAAACCTGAGGGAAGGACGGCTATGAGAATCCATCGAATTCTTTGTTTGGGTGCGGCCCTGGTGATCCCACAGCTCGCGTTGGGCAAGCTGCCATTCACGAATGACGCCTTCGGAAAAGTAGAAGGCACGATCGATTTCTGCGCTCAAATGGATGCGCAGGAGGCTCCGAAGTACCAGGAGCGGACGAAGATGCTGGTCCGGGGTCTGCCCGAGAAAGAAAAAGAAGTGGTTGAAGCGCGCCAGACAAAAGCTTATGCGGACGCTTACGATTGGATCAGCGCCGAACTGGGCAAGCTGCCAAAAGAAAAGGTGGTTGAGGCCTGCACAGCTTATCTCGAAGGCGACAAAGACAAATAGGACTGCGCTTGTGCCCGCACTTTGGTCCCATTGACCGGAACCGTGGCGTGGCCGCAAGATAAGAGAATGTTCAAGAAGTCCGTGCAACGCCCAAGCAGGTTTCCGATCGCCGGTCTATGGGTGAGCGGCATGTTGCTCTCCGGGGCTCTGGCACAGTCGGCCCCCGAGCAGCAGAAAGCTGCGGCAACGCCCCCGGCTCCTTCCGCTACGCCCTCCCCGCGCACGCCCAAAGCCTCACCTTACCGCCCCGCTGGATTGACGCATGGGGCCAAGAACTTTTACGCGATCACCTGGGGAGTGGAGCCGGTGGCGGTCAAGGTGGTGTCTTCCGGCTTGATGGTGCGCTTCAGTTACCGCGTGATCAACGCGGAGAAGGCCAAGGCGCTGAACGACAAGAAGGAGAATCCTTACTTGCTGGACGAGCGGGCGCATGTGAAGCTGGTGGTGCCGACGCTCGAGAAGGTGGGGCAGCTGCGCCAGACCGGGACACTGGAAGATGGCAAGATTTACTGGATGGTGTTCTCCAACAAAGGTCAGTTTGTGAAGGTTGGAGATCGGGTCAGCGTTGTGATCGGAAAGTTTCGCGTGGACGGATTGGTGGTCGAATAACAACCCGCCACGCCCTCCCCCCCACGTTCACAGTCAGAGCTTCGGAGTCATTCGGTGCCGCGAAAAGAGTTGCGTTTCAAGTGCCTGGGCGGAACATTCCTGTTCCTGATTCTGGTGTTGCCGGCTGGGCTGCTCGCGCCCGACTCCTGGGCTGCGGGTCAGGCTTCGGGAGGCGACGGCTCCCAGCGGCAGCGGCGGAGTCGGTTCAAGAGGCCCAGCCTGGATGATCAGGTCAAAAGATTCGCCGAGACATTGGACCTGAACGAGACTCAGCAGTCTGAAGTGAAGAAAATTCTAGAGCGTCGGCAAGATCAGGGCAGCCGAATCATAACAGATCCGTCACCGTCAGGGGGAGATCGAGTCGGGAAGTTACACGCTCTGAATGAATCCACAGTCGCGCAGATCAGGGCCGTTCTAACCGACCAGCAGAAGGGGAAGTACAATCCGCTTGGGCAGAGCGGCCTCCCAAGAACTTCGCCTCAACCCAGCGTGGAGGATTGGTTAAAGGCCAGCAGACCTAAGTAAACAAAGTCATTTAGAAATCCATCCTAATTCCATCCAGAAGGTGGCGTTCCGGCCCGATTACCGGGCATTCGTGAGGAAAGCTATCAACGGGCTGCACAAGCTGCACAAAGAGAACGCCCCCCGCGAGCTGGTCGCCTCAACCATCGATAGCCGAGGGTGGGTCGAGTTGTGCGAGCCTGAAACCCTCCTTTCATTCCTGGGCTCGGCGTGCTTATGCGCCGTTCGCGCACAATATCCTTTAAATGCATTTTCTTGCAGTAATGGTTACTACCTAGCGTTCAAAAAGTTGACGCTAAGTTCTGTGCTGCCAACCAGGTTTGTTTTGTCGAACTTGGCATTCAACCTGCGAACAGAGCTAATGATCGTTTCCTCCTCCCTCCCGGCGAAATCAGTGACTCGATTCCGATCGTGACGGACCGGTCGTCGAACTACAAAAACTGCGGTGCAACTTGGATCCCAGGAGATCGTCGATGTCGATGAAGTCCCTTCTAGCGGTATGTGGGTTATTCCTGGCGCTGGTCGCGGCGCCAGCGTTTGCAGACACAATCGGTTTCGCCAACCAGGGCCTCTTGGCTGGCACCGGGACGGGAGGGGTTTCGGCCCTTTCGACGGTCAACGGACTCAGCTTTAACGGAACTCCGGTGATCAATATTGCCGTTGGCCTCATCGTGTTCAGCACGGGCTCATTTCTCGGCGACCTGGCGAGTGAAGCCGAATTCACAGACGGCGCTCTCGCGATCCAGCTCGACGCTTTCCCCGCTGCGATATTCGCGAGTGATTTCAGCGGCACTTGGTCACACGTGAGCGGCGATATGTTCGAACTCCTGGGCACTTTCTCGGGCAACTTCGAGGGCCTCCGATTCCAGGGAGTGACGACCCAATTGTTTGCAATCGATTTCGCAGACGGTCAATCCTGCTTCCGCGACCTGAACGGAACAACGACCATCACGACCGTCCCTGAACCGGGCACGCTCATGCTGCTGGGCACTGGCTTACTTGGCATGGGTGGAGCGATACGTCGCAAGCTCCTGATGGCCACAAAGTAGATTCATTTCCGGAGTTCGGAGCGCAAGCTGCGGACTCTCGAGTTGAGCCCGAGGGTGAGAATCGAGACTGAGCTGCAGGCGTCCGGGCGAATGGCATTGGCCCGGACGCTGGTCGGTTTGACGACCGAATCCCGAGCTTTTCCCGGCAATGCCATCCCTCGATGGGTAGTCCCAATCGTCCCGCTTCCAACCGGGGCGCCGCCTCTGTCCTCCTCGAAACACCGTCACCACCAAGGTAGCGCCCCTGAGTTCAAGTCCTTGGGCGCGCTGGGCGTGACAGGCTTCGACCGTTCATTGGACGTTGAAATCGGGAGGAGAAGGTCTGCTTTCGACCAGTGTTAGTTTTTTTGGCGGTTCGTGGTCGTGCGGAATACTCTCCAAGACTCCGCCTATCGAAGCCAACGGATACGATCTGGTGGTCATCGGGAGCGGCCCCGGGGGCCAAAAGCGCGTCATTGTCTCGCCCGCTATGCCGAATTGGCCAAGGGCCAAATGCTGGGGGATGAGCAAGGCTCCTGAAGCTGGTCTTCGACCCCACCTCCCTGAAACTCTCAGGAGTCGACATCATCGGCGACCGCGCGGCTGAGATTGTGCACATTGGGCAAGCCGTGCTGACGATGGGCGGCACCATCGAATACTTCCGCGATACTGTGTTCAATCGCCCGACGCTGGCCGAGGCCTACAAGGTCGCTGCCCTCGACGGGCTGAACAAACGAGTAGACATTCGCACCCTCGAGGCGTGTGGCTCGATCTGATTCAGCGGCTGGTGATGGGATGTCCGGCTTGAACGCCCATGCCAACGCGACGATCCGTCCGGTAAAAAGTCCAACCGAGGAAGAGATTCAGAAGAAAAATCGACAGGAGTCACGGTTCCAGTGCGGCAGGGCAAGCATCAAAAGCAGGAAGTAGAAGACAAAGCCAATTCCAAAAAGCGGAAAAAGGATGAAAGCCGCGAGCTCCATTCGATGCCTCCCCCCGTCACCGAAATCCGCGTGGCACCCGTGATTCCTGCGGCTAACATGAGTAGCCCGTCCGTGCTATTCACAAGTTCCAGACCGGAAAGTAGGCTTGCACTCGAGCAGCACTTGGGGGAGGGCTGTTCAGGCGAGCGTCCCACGACTCTTTGAGTCTGGGACGTTTCGTTTTGCCGCCTTTCCGACAAGCGCGCAGACATCCCGGGGTGGCCGCGCAGTAGAGTCCCCGGGCGATGGCGCCAGGCCAGTCAAATGGATAAGAAGCGCATAGATCGGTTCAAGAAACTCCTGGTGGCGCGCCGCCAGGAACTTCTGCGCAGCATCGCGCAGACCCAGGAGGAAGGCCGCGCCATGCAGAATTCATACGGTCCGGACGAAGGCGATCGTGCCAACAGCTCGCTCGACAAGGAGCTGCTCTTTCACCAGACCACTCATTCGCGTGGCTTGCTGGGGGCCATTGACGCGGCCCTTTCGCGCATTCACGACGGCACCTTCGGTCAATGCATGGTCTGCGATGAGGAGATCGGCGCCAAGCGCCTGGAAGCGCTTCCCTGGACCCGCTACTGCATCGCCTGCCAGGAGAGCACTGAGAAGAATCGCTAGGGGAAGAAAAAGCAAGTGGAAATAGAAAAGGCTGTGACATTGGTTATGCTCTAGCCGCCCGCTCCTGCGAGGGAGCAAAACAGCGTGGAGGCATGTACCGTCACAGCCCTTGATGCGATCACTGCTTTCGCAGTTCCAAACCCCAACTGCCCCTCGCAGAGCCGTCGGTTTTTTCAGGTTTGGTCGCTCTCCGAGTCGCCCCGGCGAGCGGATCCCCCAGCCTACTTCGGACTGGCCAAGTTTTATTTTGGGCCAACCCTTTCAGCCGTCGACGCACGCGAAAGTAAACGCTGCGTTAAAAATTGTCAATGCCGGTTTTCGGTGCAGGCTGTGAGTATTTTGGGGCATCTCTCCGCCGCGGCAAACAGTTGATCAGCCTGTTTTTAGGCGAGACACAAACAATTTCTTCCCGCTTTTCCACACACGATTCACAATCCTAGAAGCAATCCCGGAAAGCACTTTTTTCAATGGAACCACGCAAGGGGCTTGACCAGAGGCGCTTTCTTCAGCTTAATAGGCGTATAGATGTCGGATTTGGTGGCTTATGTCGATGGTGGGTCTCTGGGCAACCCGGGGTCCGCTGGCATTGGCGTGGTGATTGATGATCCGCAGGGCGGGAAGATCAGAATCTCCAAGTGGATTGGATGTCAGGACAACAATGTGGCCGAGTATTTCGCTCTCCTCGAAGCGCTGCAATGTGCCGTAGCCCTGAAGGCTAAGGCGATTCACGTCTACTCCGATTCGGAAGTGGTGGTCCGGCAGATGACGGGTGAATACAGCTGCCGTAGCCCGCGTCTCTATTCGCTGCACTGGATCTGCCGGAAGTTGACGCGCTCCCTCGCTTTTTCCATCTCCCATGTGCGCCGGGAGAACAATCGAGAAGCCAACCACCTGGCCAGTACAGCCGCCCGCAAGCAGGTCGTCTAGAAACGGGGAAGGGAAGCAGGTCCACCCGGTCGGGCTCTGGTCGTTGTTGTGGTCCCCGGTTGGGGTCCCCGAGCGCGTCTCGTTCCGCTCCGGCCCTTCTCCCGCACGGTCTATAATCGGCGCCGCATCCAGAACACAAGTCTGAGGCCCGGGGATGACCACCGACCAGCGTGATCGTGAGTTAGGCATGGACCGCAGGATCTCCCGCAGGGATTTCCTGAACGGAGTGGCGGTCGGTGTCGGTGGCCTGGTGGCCGCGCAGCCGCTGTTCGCGGCTCTGGCTCCGGTGGGTTTCGCGCCGGAGGAGACCGCCGACGATTACCCGCCTGCGTTGACCGGCATGCGCGGCAATCATGATGGGACCTTTACGTACGCACATCGCCTCAGGGATGGGGAGCAGTGGGATTCCGACGGTGCGCCGGCAAAGACTGGTGAGTCCTACGATCTGGTTGTGGTGGGCGGCGGCATCAGCGGACTGGCCGCCGCCTACTTCTATCGCAAGAGTGCGGGAGACACGGCCAGCATCCTTGTCCTGGACAACCACGACGACTTCGGCGGGCACGCCAAGCGCAATGAGTTCCGGTCGGGGAATCGCATGCTGCTCAGCTACGGCGGCACCCAGTCCATCGAAAGTCCCGGTCGCTACGGCAAGGTCGCGCGAAGCCTGTTGACCGAGTTGGGTATCGATACCGGGCGCTTCTACCAGGCCTACGACCAGAAACTCTACCAGAAGCTCGGAACCGCCGTATTTTTCGATCGTGAAACCTTTGGGGAGGACCGGCTGGTTCCCGGCCTGGGATCGACACCATGGGCGGAGTTCCTGGCTAAGGCCCCGCTCAGCGATCAAGTTCGCCGAGATATCGCGCGTGTCTATACCACCAAGGTCGACTACTTGCCAGGCCTCTCTCCGGAGCAGAAGCGGGCGAAGCTGAACAGGATCAGCTACGCCGACTTCCTCACGAAACTTTGCAAGGTCCACCCAGACGCCCTCAAGTTCTTTCAGAGCTATACGAACGATCTGTTTGCCGTTGGCATTGACGCGGTACCCGCGTTGGCCTGTTATGAAGCGGGCGACGACTACGGCGGATTCACCTATGCTGGCTTCGCCGGATTGGGCCTGGGCGACCAGTCCGGCAAGGCAGAACCCTACATCTTCCATTTTCCCGACGGCAATGCGTCGATCGCGCGCCTGCTGGTGCGGTCCCTGGTTCCCGGCTCGATCCCCGGACACACGATGGAAGATGTCGTTACGGCCCGAGCCGACTACCGCCGTCTCGATCAGGAAGGCTCATCGGTTCGCATTCGCTTGAACAGCACAGCGGTGCACGTCGGACACGTCGGTACGAATGAGGCCTCCAAGGAAGTCGAAGTCGCGTATGCGCGAGGCAAGCAACTGGTAAGTGTTCGAGCGAAACATTGCGTGCTCGCCTGCTACAACGGGATGATCCCCTACATTTGCCCGGAACTGCCCGAGAAGCAGAGGGAGGGGCTCTCCTACTTGGTGAAGGCGCCCCTGGTCTACACTCACGTCGCGATCAAGAACTGGACAACGGTCCAGAAGCTGGGCATTCATCAGATTGAAGCGCCCGGAAGCTACCACAGCTACGTCGCGCTCGACTTTCCGGTCAGCCTCGGCGAGTACCAGTTTCCGAGCAAGCCGGAAGAGCCCGCGGTCTTGTTCATGATCCGTACGCCGTCGAAGCCGGGGCTACCGCAGAGGGACCAGCATCGGGCCGGTCGCGCCGAACTCATGCGCACTCCTTTTGCCACGTTCGAACGCAACATCCGAGACCAACTGGGACGGATGCTGGGGCCTGCCGGATTTGACCCGGCCCGCGATATCGACGGCGTTACCGTGAACCGTTGGGCTCATGGATACGCTTACAGCTACAATCCTTTGTTTGATCCGGATTGGTCTGAGGAAGAAATGCCGTGGGTGGTCGGGAGAAAGCGGTTCGGCCGCATTACGATTGCCAACTCCGATGCCGGCGCAGCGGCCTATACGGACACGGCCATTGACCAGGCTTACCGCGCGGTCTCGGAACTTTCGGAACAGCACGGATGAAGTAAACTTACCAGCGCAGTTTCGGACCGATTCCGACGGGAGCAATCCATCTCGCCGGGCGGTTGGACGATGAGAACAACCCCTTCCCTGACCTTATGGAACTGCTCGACCCACTCTTCGGCTCGGAGGCCGTGAACAAGCTTTTCGCGGACCGCCCCCGGCTGCAGCGCATGCTCGACTTCGAGGCAGCTTTGGCGCGGGCTGAAGCGCGCATGGGTGTGATTCCGAAATCGGCCGCGGGTCCGATCGCCGCCAAGTGCCAGGCTGATCTTTTCGATCTGCCTGCACTGGCACACGCATCCGTGAACGCCGGCAACCTCGCCATCCCCATGGTGAAGCAACTGACCACGCTCGTCGGCAAAGATGACGAGCAGGCCATGCGCTACGTGCATTGGGGAGCCACGAGCCAAGATGTTATCGACACCGGGCTGGTCCTGCAGTTGCGCGATGCGCTCCCCGCCATCCATGCCGATCTGGAGCGTTTGTGCGATGGTCTGACAAGTCTTGCCGAGCTGCATCGTTCGACCCCGGTTGCCGCCCGCACCCTGTTGCAGCAGGCCGTGCCGACCGTGTTCGGACTCAAGGCCGCAGGCTGGTTGGACGCGATGGCTCGCCATCGAACCAGAGTCCAAGCGTTGCAAGCGCGCGTGCTGGTCGTTCAGTTTGGGGGTGCCGCCGGCACGCTGGCGACGCTCGGCACCCGCGGATTGGATGTCGCCGCGGCTCTGGCAGAAGAACTACAACTGGAACTCCCCGCGCTTCCCTGGCACGGACATCGGGATCGGGTGGTGGAAGTGGCCACCACGCTTGCGCTTCTGACGGGCACGTTGGGCAAGATCGCTCGCGACATCTCCCTCGAGATGCAAACCGAAGTCGGTGAAGCCTTCGAGCCGTCCGGAGAGGGTCGCGGCGGATCTTCGACCATGCCTCACAAGCGGAATCCGATCGCCTGCGCGGTGGTGCTGGCGGCGGCCGATCGCGTACCTGGGTTGACAGCTATCATGCTGACGGCGATGTCTCAGGAGCACGAGCGCGGCCTGGGCGGCTGGCATGCCGAGTGGGAGACGCTGCCGGAGATCGTCCGGCTCTGCGCCGGAGCTTTGCATCATGTTGTGGACACGATCGCCGGATTGGAGATCGATCCGAAGCGGATGCGACAAAACCTTGAGCTGACCCAGGGCCTGATCTTCGCGGAGGCAGTGACGATGGCGCTGGCCAAGCACACCGGTAAAATGACGGCTCACCAGATCCTCGAGGCTGCGTCGCGTAAGGCGATGGCGGAGAAAAAACATCTGCGCGACGTGCTCGCGGTGGATTCGCGCGTGACAACTCAGCTGAGCGCGAGCGAAATCGAGAAACTCTTCGAGCCCCTGAACTACATCGGCGTCGCCGGACAATTCATAGGTCGCGCCATCGCCGCCAGCAAAGCCGGCTCCTAGGAGAGGGACTGACCTCATGCCGTTTCTGGAGCAAAAGAATGCCCGGATCCACTACGAACTCTCCGGACCCGAGCAGGCCCCGGCGTTGCTTTTCTCGAATTCGCTAGGCACCGATCTGGCGATGTGGGATCCGCAAGCGCCAGACCTCTTCGAAGCCTTTCGCGTGGTCCGCTACGATGCACGCGGGCATGGCCAGTCGTCCGTCCCGCCCGGCCCGTACACGATTGACCAGCTCGCCGATGACGTGATCGGGTTGCTCGACCATCTGAAACTGGATCAGGTTCATTTTTGTGGCTTGTCGATGGGCGGAATGATCGGGATGTCGCTGGCATTGCGCATGAGCCACCGGCTTCAAAAGATTGTGCTTTCGAACACGGCGCCCAAGATCGGTTCGCGGGAGGCCTGGGACAGAAGGATTGAGACGGTTCGCACAGGTTCGATGGAGGCCATTGTGGACGGCGTATTGGAACGCTGGTACACGCCAGCCTTTCGCGCCAGTTCGCCCCCCGCGATCGAATCCACGAAACGGACCTTTTTGAAGACGCCGGTCGAAGGCTACGCCGCCTGTTGCGCGGCTGTTCGCGATATGGACGCGCGCGACACCCTTGCGGGGATTCGTGTGCCGACCCTCATCATCGCCGGTACTTACGATCCGGCGACGACCCCGGCGGATGGCCAATTCATGGCAGAACGCATTGCGGGGGCGCAGTATAGAGAGCTGCCGGCTGCGCACCTGTCGAACATAGAAGCTGCTGCCGCGTTTACGATGGAAGTTGCCACTTTCCTCAAAGCATGAGCAGGAGTCTATATGGATGACCGCGAGCGGTACGAACAGGGAATCTCGGTGCGCCGGGCCGTGCTGGGCGACGCGCATGTGGATCGGTCTCTGAAGAACAAGAATGAGTTCAACCAGGACTTCCAGGATCTCATCACTCGCTATGCTTGGGGCGAGATCTGGACGCGGCCCGGCCTGCCCAGGCATACTCGCAGCCTGATGACGGTCGCCATGATGGTCGCGTTGAACCGAACCGATGAGCTGCGGATGCATATCCGCGCTTCCTTCAACAACGGCGTGACCCGCGACGAAATCAAAGAAGTCCTCTTGCACGCCGCGATCTACTGCGGCCTGCCGGCCGCGAATTCAGCCTTTCATGCCGCCGAACAGGTTTTTACGGAGATGGACGGCAAACGGTAGTCGTCCCTAAGCGCTCATGCTGACGAACAAGAAGATGATCCATATGGAATGGGGCGACTGTGATCCCGCCGGGATCGTCTACTACCCACGCTACTTTGCTTACTTCGACAACTGCACCGCCGCTCTGTTTGAAGCGGCCGGCCTGCCCAAACACGAGATGCTGAAAATTTATGGAATCGTCGGCATTCCCATGGTGGATACGCGCGCCAGATTCATCACCCCCTCTTGCTTTGGGGACGATGTGGTCGTCGAATCCCTGATCGCAGAGTGGCATCGCAGCAGTTTTGATGTGCAGCACCAGCTGTTCAAGGGCGATGTTCTGGCCGTGGAATGCTTCGAAACTCGAGTCTGGGCAGCGCGCTCGGAGACCGACGTGGGGAGAATTGAGAGCCGGCCGATTCCCCAGGAAGTGCTGAGTAAATTCTCCTCTCCACGAAATGGCTGATCCACGACATGGCTGACCCAAGGCTGGGAACAGCGGGGCGGTTGGCGGCCTCGCGATTTGCCGGGTCAGCGTTGAATTCTCCATCGATTTTCTTCCCACTCTGACTCGTCGCGCCTGTCTCGCGTGATCTTCGGCGTGTTTCGGGAGGGGGTCACTCAGGCCCGCATGCCCCAAGTCACAGCTGTTCCTGCAATTCAATCGATAAGGAACAAGTTCAGCACGGGGTCGACAGCCAATGAACGAATGGCGGAAGGCCTTGAGGAATCCAGAGTAACGCGGGCTCACAACTGGCTCTGGGCCCGGGCATGGCGACGGCCGCGAGAATGTTGCCTATCCGAACCCTTCCCCTTATACTTTCCCATGGGTTCGGCTGAACTCCGTCGTTTCGAGTCTTTCGCGTCACCGAACTATCTGATTGACGGCGCCTACGATGAAATGTTCGAGGCGCCCGGCCGGCCACGCGAGCACTACGTTCCCCTGCTCGACACCCTCACCTCTCTGCCCGGTGACGAGATTCGCCGTCGAAAACACGCGGCAGACCTGTCTCTGCTGAACCAGGGCATCACGTTCACCGTCTACGGACGGGAAGAGGGCACCGAGCGAATCTTTCCCTACGATCTGCTGCCCCGCATCATTACCAGCGCGGAGTGGAATCACGTTGAACGCGGCCTGACCCAGCGCATTACCGCTCTCAATCTCTTCCTGCGCGACATTTATAACGAGGGCCGCATCCTCGCCGACGGTGTCGTGCCTCGGGAGATGGTGTACAGCTGCAGACATTTCCGGCGGCAGATGCGCGGTCTGCAAGTGCCGCGCAACGTGTACATCGCGGTCGTGGGCTCCGATCTGATCCGGCTGCCGAGCGGCGAATTCGTGGTCCTCGAAGACAACCTGCGCGTACCCAGCGGCGTGTCCTACATGCTGACCAACCGCCGCGTGATGAAGCGGATCTTCCCACAATTGTTCCAGCGGTACGGCGTCCGTCCGATCGAGCATTACACGCAGGCTCTGCTGACGACCCTGCGCTCATTGGCTCCCGAAGGCAGGGCTGAACCGACCATCGTGCTCCTTAGTCCGGGGGTCTTTAACTCCGCTTACTTCGAGCACGCCTACCTGGCACGGCAGATGGGAATCGAGCTGGTCGAAGGGCGCGACCTGGTCACCCACGACAACGTCGTGTACATGCGGACGACCACGGGCCTCTGCCGCGTAGACGTGATCTACCGTCGGGTTGACGACGATTTCATCGATCCGCTCGCGTATCGGGCGGATTCTGTGCTCGGCGTGGCTGGACTCTTTAACGCCTATCGCGCAGGGAACGTAACCCTCGCCAACGCGTTTGGTACCGGCGTCGCGGATGACAAGGCTCTGTATGCCTACGTGCCGAAGATCGTGAAGTACTACCTGGACGAAGATCCCATCCTGAACAATCTCGAAACCTATCTGCTCAACGATCGTGCGCAACGCGACCATGTTCTTGAAAACCTCGAGAACCTGGTCGTGAAGGCGGTGGGCGAGTCAGGCGGCTACGGCATGCTGATCGGCCCGCATAGCACGGCCGAGCAACGCGAGGAGTTCCGGCGACGCATCCTGGCCGATCCTCGGAACTACATTGCCCAGCCAACCATCTCGTTCTCTCGGGCTCCTTGTTTCATCGACGACAGTCTGGAAGCTCGCCATGTAGATCTGCGCCCCTACGTGCTTTTCGGCGATAAGGTCACGATCGTTCCGGGAGGGCTCACGCGAGTTGCACTGCGGAGAGGATCTCTGGTTGTGAATTCGTCCCAGGGAGGCGGCAGCAAAGACACTTGGGTGTTGAATCAATAGACATGCTCTCTCGAGTCGCAGACAACCTGTATTGGATGAGCCGCTACCTGGAGCGCGCGGAACATACCGCGCGCATCCTTGACGTGAATCTCAACCTGATGCTCGATGAGTCGTCTTCGAGTGTCGACCGCCGCTGGCAACGAGTGCTGGCGGCCCTCGGCAATCCACTCAACCTGGCGTGGAGTGGCGATGCGTATCAGATTGCGCACGTGCTCACCTTCGATTCCAGCAACCGCTCGTCGATCACCTCCTCGATCACGTCGGCTCGTGAGAACGCGCGCCAGGTGCGCGAGGAGATCAGTTCTGAGCAATGGCAACGGGTGAACCGCCTGTTTCATCAGGTGGCCCACTACAACCTGACCGAGAGCCTCGATGTCCTGCCATCGGAATTTTTACTGAACGTGATTGAAGGAGTCCATCTTTTCCAGGGTGTGACCGACTCCACCATGGGCCATGGCGAAGCGTGGCACTTCATTCAGGTGGGCCGGTACATCGAGCGCGCCTCGGCGACCGCCAACCTGCTCAATCTCTACCACCGGGAGTTCTGGGGCCAGGCCGGCAGCACGCCTGAAGGCAGTGAGTATCTGGAGTGGATCGGGTTGCTGCGGTCCTGCACCGCATTCGAAGCCTACTGCAAGGCGTACACCGCCGATTTGAATCCCGACCGGATTCTGGAGTTCCTCCTGCTAAACCCCGAGTTCCCCCATGCGGTTCGCTATTCCATCGACTGTCTGCAGACCGCTCTGGATCGAATTCACGGGGAAGGAGGGAAGCGCCGCGCGGCACCGCTGACCAGACTGGCAGGCAGACTCCAGGCTTCACTCGGCTTTGGGCAGATCTCAGAGATCCTGTCGGAGGACGTTGGTTCCTACCTCGAGGGCATCCTCTACCAGTGCCGCGATATCCACGAGACGATCTACCAGCTTTACATCAATTACTCGATCCAGACGGCCTTAGCCGGATAACCACCATGTTCTATTCGATTCGACACCTCACGAAGTTCCGATATACGACGCCGGTCAGCGAAAGCGTGATGGAGACGCGCATGCATCCCCGCAGCGATCAAAGCCAGCGCTGCCTCACATTTCATCTCTCGGTAAGTCCCCGTTGCCGCGCCTTCACGTATCGCGACCACTTGGGCAATCATGTTCATCACTTCGACATTCCTGGCCAGCATTCTCAGTTACTCATCGTTGCCGAGGCACTGGTCGATCTTCAGCACCCTGCCGAGGTTCCGTCCTGGTTGGCTCCAGAAGCCTGGACCGAACTCGATGCCCTGGTCACCGATGGCGACTACTGGGAGATGCTGCTTCCCAGCGAGTTCGCGAACCCGACGCCAGCGCTTCTTGCACTCGCGAAGAAGCTGGACGTGTATCGTCGCGACGATCCTCTGCGGGTGCTGCATGAACTGAACTCCGCCCTGTACGATTCTTTTGAATATGTACCTAAGAGCACCAAGGTCGACTCACCCATTGACGATGCCATTCGCAACCAACAGGGAGTATGTCAGGACTTCGCACACATTATGATCGCGCTGGTGCGGACCCTGCGCATACCGTGCCGGTACGTGAGTGGATACCTGCATCGCCGCGTCGAGGACCACGATCGCTCGACCGACGGTGCGACCCATGCCTGGGTAGAAGCCTTTCTGCCGCAGCTTGGTTGGGTGGGCTTCGATCCCACAAATCACCTCGTGGCCGGAGACCGGCACCTCCGGACCGCGATCGGCCGCGACTACGCCGATGTGCCCCCCACCAAGGGCGTCTTCCGAGGTGAGACCGCGAGCCAGCTGTCGGTTGCGGTCCGCGTCACCGCTTCCGAGGTTGCCCCAGAAATCGACCAAGGTCTACCCGTTCCGGAAGACTGGTCGGTGCTGGTCGAGAAAGCGCAGAAGGCGCCCCCCAAGCCCGCCTCGCCCCCCCAGCTCGCGCAACAGCAACAGCAACAGTAGCGGCCTGCGATATCTAGTTGCTGGTCGAGACGGCGTGATCCCGTGATGGCATCCCGTCGTGCCTCGAGCACGCCGATTTAGCGCGTTCTCGCGCTCGACCGACCTGCCTCTCGGGCGCTTCCCTTGACTAGGGAAAGTGGCGTGCCCGGCGGCGCATCCCAACGGCACACACTAAGTCAGGACTGGACCTCCAGAAGCTATCGATTACACTGTTACGATAGATCAGGTTATATAATCAAAAGGCCCGCCAGAGTCCTCGGATGCGGCGCCCCGCTCAGCTCGTGGCGTCGAATTGTGATTGGAGGGAGAGCGAGTCGAAATGCCACACAGCATGGCGAAAAGGCAGTTGTAAATCCACTCCAGCGAGGCGCAATGGAGATTCGGCCTGGGATCGAGATGGCCAGCCTGTCGGACGTCGGCTGCCAGCGTGAGAACAACGAGGACTTGACCTCCTACTGGGAGCCCCAGAGTGACGACGAGTTTCAGCGGAAGGGAAGACTCGCCGTCGTCGCCGATGGAATGGGCGGTTATGAAGGCGGGCAAGAAGCCAGTCGGCTGGCCGTAGAAACGATCGAAGATGTGTACGGCCACGAGCCAGCCAACGATCCGCGGGGCGCGCTCTTGAAGGCATTCCGGGCGGCTCACGAACGCATTCGCGAGTACGCCGAATCCCATCCCGAGTTTCACGGCATGGGAACTACCTGCACCGCCCTCGCCCTGAATGATCTCCACCTTTACTTTGCGCATATCGGCGACAGCCGCCTCTACCTGGTGAGAGGCAACGCGATTCTGCGCTTAACCCGGGATCACTCGTATGTGGGAAGACTCGTCGAGTCGGGAGTTTTGCGCTCCGAGGAGGCCGAGCGGCATCCCCAGCGCCACATCCTGACGGCCGCCCTGGGCGCCGGAACTGACGTCGCAGCAGACGCGCCCACCAGTCCGGTCACCCTCGAGAACGGCGACATTCTGGTGCTATGCACCGACGGGTTATGGAGCCTTGTCCAGGAGTCCGAGATTCTCGCCATCGTTACCTCGCACGACGCCTCCTCGGGGTGTGCGGAATTGGTGAAACTGGCTCGCCAGCGCACCGGACCGGACAACATCACCGTCCAGATTCTGCGAATTTCCTTCAACGGAGCCTCGGGCCACTAGGGGTCTTGGGAGCGTTTTGGTCCGTCCGCTGGCCCGTCCGTTCCGGCTGAAAAGCACCCCCCTCGAACCCGCAAGTCACTCTTTGCCTCTCCTGTAAATGATTTGTATGCAATGAGATAAACGTGCCGTCCGCAGTTTGGGGCGGACTCGCAGTTGGCATTTTTCGAGAAATCCAATAAACTCTATAAGACACATAGACTTCGATGGGAACATGCTCAACATGAAGATTTCACAGAAAGGTCTCTACGCCCTGCAGGCCATGATGATGCTGGCGCGCCGCTACAACCAGGGCGCGATCAAGATTCGTGATATCGCGTACGAAGAAGACCTGCCGGAAAAATTCCTCGAGCTCATTCTGCTGGAACTGAAGAACGCGCGGATGGTGGAGAGCGTCCGTGGGGCAAAGGGTGGTTATGCCTTGCGGCGTCATCCGTCAGAGATTCACTTGAGCGAGATCATCCGGTTGGTCGACGGTCCACTGGCGCCCTTTGGAGATGCTGAACAGCTCAGGGCTCTCATCGACAAGGATCCCGCTCACCGGGCGCTGTACAAGGTCTTCCTTGAGGTGCGCGATGCGGCTGCAAACATCCTCGAGAATACCACCCTGACCGATATTGTCAGCCCGCGGCCGGGCGCGACGAAGCGCACAAAACGCCAGGGTAGGAAGAAGGAAAAGGAGACACCGGGCGTTCTGCCGATGGTGGTTCGCGGGGCAGGGGGCAAAAACTAGTCCGGACCTCCAGCGCACCGGCGCTGCCGCAGGGCCCCCAGCAGAAAACAAGCCGCAAGGAAAGAGGATTTGATGGTTCGGGCAGGTGCGAGGCGCCGGAATGACTCGGGGAAGCCCGTCGGGGATTTGTGGTGAGGAGCAAAGCACAAGAGGAGATCGGATGAAGGCATCGCGGAGGCTCGGGGTCTTGGTTGCGGTGGTCGGCTTGCTGCTGGGTGCAGTGGTGTCCGCAGTGGCCTATTCGGGCGACGTCACTTTACTGAACGTTTCCTACGATCCCACCCGGGAACTTTATCAGGACTACAACGTTGCTTTCGCCAAGTACTGGAAGGCCAAGACTGGCAAGCCGGTCACCATCCAGCAGTCGCACGGCGGATCCAGCAAGCAGGCCCGCGCCGTGATTGATGGGCTGGAGGCTGACGTCGTGACCCTGGCGCTAGCCTATGACATCGACGCCATTTCAGAGAAGGCGAATTTGCTTCCGAGAGACTGGCAGTCGCGCCTGCCGAACGACAGTTCTCCTTACACGTCGACCATCATTTTCCTGGTGCGGAAGGGAAATCCCAAAGGGATCAAAGACTGGGACGATCTAGTCAGGCCGGGCGTGGCAGTGATCGCGCCGAACCCGAAGACTTCGGGAGGCGCGCGCTGGAACTACCTGGGAGCCTGGGGATACGCATTGAAGAGTTCGGGCGGCGACGAATCCAGGGCACGGGATTTTATCTCGAAGCTTTACAAGAACGTTCCCGTACTCGACTCCGGAGCCCGGGGATCGACGACAACCTTTGTGGAGCGCGGCATCGGCGACGTGTTGATCGCTTGGGAGAACGAAGTCCTGCTGGGTGCCAAGGACCTTGGGCAGGACAAGTTTGACATCGTGGTGCCTTCCGTCAGCATCCTCTGCGAGCCCACCGTAAGTATCGTGGACAAAGTCGTCGATAAGAAAGGGACTCGGGCGGTTGCCCAGGCCTATTTGGAGTACCTCTACAGTCCGGAAGGCCAGGAAATCGCAGCCAAGCGGTATTACCGACCTCGGTCCGAGGCGGTCGCCAAGAAGTACGCCCATCAGTTTCCTAAGGTGAAGCTGTTTACTCTCGCGGAAATCGTGGGGGACTGGCAGAAAACGCAGAAGGTCCATTTTGCCGATGGTGGGGTGTTTGACCAAGTCTACCAGCCAAACCAGTAGCCAGCAAGTCTTTGAGATTTCCTCCGAAAGGTTCGATGAAAGAATCCGTCAATAGGATTCCGAGGCCGATGACGTTCACCTTCAAACAGCGCAGCATTTTGCCGGGCTTTGGGCTCTCGCTCGGTTTCACGATTCTGTATCTGAGCCTGATTGTGCTGATTCCCCTGTCGGCGACGTTTCTCAAGACCGCGTCGCTTACGTGGGGTCAGTTCTGGCACGTTGTCACCTCTCCCCGTGCGTTGGCTTCCTACCGGCTCAGCTTCGGCGCTTCCGCGATCGCGGCTTTCACCAATCTCGTGTTCGGGTTGCTGGTTGCGTGGGTCTTGGTGCGCTACCGATTTCCGGGTAGGCGTCTGCTGGATTCCCTGGTCGACTTACCGTTCGCCTTGCCGACCGCAGTCGCAGGAATTGCGCTGACCGCGATTTATTCGAGCCATGGCTGGATCGGGCACTACCTCGAGCCCCTTGGCGTCAAAGCCGCCTATTCGCGTCTCGGTGTGGTAATTGCGCTCACGTTTACCGGCCTACCCTTCGTAGTGCGAACCGTTCAGCCGGTCTTGGAAGATCTCGATAAGGAGATGGAAGAGGCCGCGGCAAGTCTTGGCGCGGGGCGCTGGCAGACCATTTCAAGAGTGTTGTTTCCTGCGGTGATGCCTGCGGCGCTCACGGGCTTCGCCATGGCGTTCGCCCGGGCTGTCGGCGAGTATGGCTCGGTCGTCTTCATCTCAGGAAACATGCCGATGCGAACCGAAATCACCCCCCTTCTCATCATTACCAAGCTGGAGCAATACGATTACGCGGGTGCGACCGCTATTGCGGTGGTCATGCTGGCTGTGTCGTTCGGCTTGCTTTTGACGATCAATCTCCTGCAGGTGTGGAGCGGCAGACGGGAAAAGACTGCCGCCTCGCTCGAAGAGGTGGCGGCGATCCCGATCAAGGTCTAGGAGTGGCCTGAAACTGCAGCCGGGCCGTAAGACTTTCAAGCAATGAAAGTATGGCGACAACCGTCACATTGAGAAATCCCGCAGCCGTCGCGCCCAGGACTACGACAGCGACGACCGAAGGCCCATGGGTCCGCTGGCTGCTGACTGGAATCGCCGTGCTGTTTCTTGGGGTCTTTCTGTTCTTACCGTTGGCGGTGGTTTTTAGTTCAGCCTTGGCCAAGGGCTTAGCCGCCTACCTGGCGAGCTTGCGCGAACCCGACGCCTGGGCCGCGATACGGCTGACTCTCATAGCGGCCGGCATCGCCGTGCCCGCAAACCTTCTTTTCGGAGTCGCGGCGGCCTGGGCCATCGGCAAGTTCGACTTCTTCGGCAAGAGCGTCCTGATCACCCTGATTGATCTTCCATTTGCGGTGTCGCCCGTGGTGTCCGGGCTCATTTACGTTCTGCTATTCGGCCTCCAGGGACTTCTGGGTCCATGGCTGGCCGCTCACGACATCAAGATCATTTTTGCGGTCCCGGGGATTGTCCTGGCCACGATCTTTGTGACCTTTCCGTTTGTCGCGCGTGAATTGATTCCGCTCGTCCAGGCACAAGGCAACGACGAAGAAGAAGCCGCCCTGACGCTCGGTGCCGGCGGTTGGCAGACCTTTTTCCGCGTAACCCTCCCCAACATCAAGTGGGGCCTGCTGTATGGCGTGATTCTGTGCAACGCCCG